>VYMG01000131.1_pt1 | contig 60419 bp, 46 predicted proteins | sample 5115261 | NCBI WGS metagenome assembly VYMG01 (sample SAMN12291781, study PRJNA351875) | freshwater metagenome | isolation source: freshwater lake | place: USA: Michigan, Wintergreen Lake | collected 2013-08-08
CGTCATGAAGTCAACGCGGACTTCCTGCACGCTTTCGTCATCGCCGTCGTCGTCATAGTCCTCGTAGCCGGGCCGGGCGCGGGCACCGCCGCGCGAGTTCGCGCTGGCCCCGCGCGGATTCGCGCCGCCGAAGATGCTTTCAAAGATGGAGCCCAGGTCTTCCGCGTCGATATCGGGGTGCTGGCTGGCCCGCCCACGCGGACGCGCCTGCCCCGCGTTGCCCCAGTTGGTCCGCTGCTGCCCGCTCGCACTCCCCGGCCCGCCCTGCGCGAAAGCCGCGTCGCCATACATGTCGTAGAGCTTGCGTTTCTCGCTGTCGGAGAGGACTTCGTAGGCCTGCTGCACGGCGGCGAACTTCTTCTGCGCGTCGGGGGCCTTGTTGACATCGGGGTGCAGTTGCCGCGCGAGGCGGCGGTAGGCGGACTTGATGTCATCTGCCGAGGCCGAACGTGCAACGCCAAGAGTCGTGTAGTGATCAGCCACGCTGCGAGGGTAGGAAGACCAATGAAAAAAGCCCGGCGTGGGCCGGGCTTTGTGGTGCGTGAGGGGCTGGCGTTATGAGTCAGCCTTGGAACCCTCGGGTTTGGCTTCCGCGGGCTTGGCTTCCTGGACCGGCTGGGCCTGCACGGGCTGCGGCTGGGCCGCGGGATCTGCCGCAGCGGGCGGCGGAGGAGCCGCCGTGATGCTCAGCACATCGATGCTGAACACCAAGGTGGCATTCGGCGGAATCTTGGCTCGCGCGTTGCCACGCTCGCCATAGCCGAGCGAGCCCGGAATGACCAGACGCCGCTTGAGGCCCTTGCGGGCGTCGGCCATGCCCATGTCCCAGCCTGCGATGAGGCTCTGGCCGAAGTTGTACTCAAACGGAGCCTGACGCTCGTAGCTGCTGTCGAACATCGTGCCGTTGGCGAGCATGCCGATGTAGTGCACCGCGATGCGGTCGCCTTGCTTGAAGACATCGCCTTCGGTCACGGTGTTGTACGTGAGCATGACGAGCCCTTCTGGCGTGCGCGCGACCTGAATGGGGCTGTCAACGCGGGCGAATTCATAGAACTCACCATCTGCGGGGCCCCACGCCATGCTGCCGTCAGCGGCGAAACCGCGATCAGCGCTCTTGAAGGAGGTGCCGTCGAAGGAGATCTGGCTGGTCATCTCCACCGCGCTGCCCGCGCTGGTGGGGTAGGGGTGTGGCGTGCCGCCGCGATAGCCTGCGCCATCGGCCGTGAGCTCGACCATGAGCGTGGTGACCAGTTCGTCGGTGGAGATCATGGGGAACCTGTCGGGCGCCGCCCACAGGCCGACGGCGGCAAGCTGCTCGCCACGAGCGCGACGGAACTCCATCGTCTTGAGACGAATCTTGCCCTTGACGCGTTGGAGCTGCCAGATTGCCTGGCGGTAGGGGCGGTCCAGCGCATCGCCCCGGGCGACTTCGGCATAAAACGTGTCCGTCATGCCGGGCACGAAGACCGGCGCAACGCTGGTAACGACTTCAAAGCTGTCCGCGCCGACGCGGATGGGCTTGCTGCTCTTCCACGTGCCGCTGAGCATGCCTGCGATCTTCTCGAATTCCGGATCGCTAAAGACGGGCTTGGGAGCGGCGGGAGTGGTGTCGGGAACTGGAGCAAGCGGCGCGCCACCAAAGGGCTTGTCACTCTGCTTGACTTCCGTCTGTACCTGCGTCGCGTCCTGGGCAGCGGCGAGGCCGGCGGCGGACATGACCAGGCCACTGGCAAGGAGGAGTGTGCGAGTCCGCCACGAGTCTGCGTGCAAAGTCATCTTCATAATGCATGTATCCCTGACCGGTTCTCACCTGGCACAAGCCCGGCGACAAACACCATCGAACCGCCGGCCCTGATGGCTGGACAAAGCGATGGTGAAACCTCGGGCCAATGATAGTGCCCGCGCAAGAACCTACGCTGCCGCATGGCTTCCACGCGAATTCAGACGGAACGGGCCGGAACGGGCGTCGTGGCGACGCTGCTGACGCCCGCAATCACGCCGTTTGACCTGGCGCCGCTGGAGCACGATCTCAAGCAAGCAGCCGGGGAGTCGGGGTGGAGAATGGCGGTCGATCTGACGCAGGTGGAGATGATGGGGAGCCAAGCGCTGGGTGTGTTGATCAACCTTCGGAAGGAAACGTTGGCGAACAAGGGCAAACTTGTCCTGTTCGGACTCAATGCCGACCTGCTGGAGATGCTGAAGATCACTCGGCTCAACGCGCTGTTCACGATCGCGAAAGACAAGTCGGCGGCGGTCGCGGCGATGGGCTGAAGCGGGGCTTTACTCAAGGCGGTCGGCGAGAAACGATGTGCGTGTGCACTGTGGTCGCACGTGCAGCCAAAAAGATGGAACCAAACGATGATGCAGGATGTGACAACTCAGTCTGTTGAACAGGCGAACATGGCAGCGCAACAAGCGGCCGCGGAAGTTCTCGCGAGAATGAGCGCTGTACAGGGACCAGCCTTCAAGTTCACCGACCTATCGACGTGGCAATGGGATGCGATGTTGTGGAACAACAAGATCCATGCATGGGTGGTGGCACTGAGCATCGCCCTTGTGATCCAGACAGCTTTCTGGGTGTTCCGGCAGTATGTCGTACTCGGGCGAGCGAGACGATTGGCGAGCAAGACCACCAGTCTTGTGGATGACTTTGTGGTTGAGCTGCTCAGCGATCTGCGGTACTGGTGGGTGGCAACGGTCTCGGTTTACATCGCCAGCCAGTACCTGCATGTGCCGCCGCCCGCGAGTGCCACGACGCTTTTGGCACGAAGTGTGAATCTGCCCGTGGTGCTCAAGTACGTGACGATCATCGCGACGGGCGTGCAGATGCTGATCAGTTCACGCATTGTGGTGGACTACGCCATCAAGGCGTTGCTGCGCCGAACGACGCACTCTGACGGCAAAGTGGATGACACGATCAATACGTCAACCGGCGTCCTGCGTGCGGTGGGCATGTTCGCGCTCTGCACCGTCATCGTGCTCTTCGCGCTCGACAATCTGGGTGTCAAGGTCACGCCCCTGCTCACCGGCCTGGGTATCGGCGGCATCGCCATCGCGTTGGCGGCCCAGAACATCCTCGGTGATCTCTTCGCGAGCTTTATCATCATTTTCGATAAACCGTTCGTTGTGGGCGACTTCATCACCGTTGGCGACAAGATGGGCACCGTCGAGAAAATCGGCATCAAGACCACCCGTGTGCGAGCACTGAGTGGTGAGCAACTGGTTTTCGGCAATGCGGCGCTGCTCGGCAGCACCGTGCAGAACTTCAAGCGGATGCAGGAGCGCCGCGTCGTCGCGACCTACGGCGTGACGTATGACACCCCTCCCGCCAAGCTGCGCGAACTTCCGGACATCATCAAGGCGGCGGTGGAGCGGCATGAGATCACGCGGTTTGAGCGCTGCCACTTCAAGCAGTTCAGCGCCTATTCGCTGGATTTTGAGCTGGTCTACTGGGTCAAGAGTCCAGATTTCATGGTGCACAAGGATGTGCAGCACGCCCTCAATATCGAGCTTGTTGAGAAATTCGACAGCATGGGCGTGGAGTTCGCCTTCCCGACGCAGGTGGAGATTGTGCGCGACTACTCCCGGCCAGGCGAGGATCGCTCGGGCAAGCGCGACTGAACCCGCCCATACGCTCGTGACATGCCGACGGGAACTTGGGCGACCATCTCCTTGGCGTTGTTCGTGCTTGATCTGCTGCTGCGCATCGGATTGGCGGTGCGCGTTGTCGCCAAGCGGACACCCGTGCCGGACACGCTGACCTGGCTGGTGCTTTTGCTGTTTGCACCGTTCATCAGTTGGATGCTGTACGCGCTCATGGGCGAGCGGCGTCTGGGCACCCGGCGTGTGAAACGATTCGAACGAAACACGGCTGATCTGGAACTGCAGGCCGTGCGATTGTGGGCTCACCAGCACCTGGACTGGTGCGACGTCTCCGTGCGGCATGTCCCCTTGTCGCGACTGCTCACAAACATGTCGGGCATGCCCGCTCTTGCGGGCAACAAGCTTGAGCTGATCGCGGACGCAAACGGATTCATCGAGAGCCTGATTGCCGACATCGACAGTGCGACACGACACGTTCACCTGCTGTATTACATCTGGGAGCCTGACAACGCGGGAACGAGGCTTGCGGACGCCGTGATTCGCGCCAGCGCGCGCGGTGTGCCGTGCCGAGTGCTTGTTGACTCGGTGGGTAGCCGCACCTTGCTCCAGTCCTCGCTTGTGCCCCGCATGCGTGCCGCGAACGTGCAGGTGGTGGAGAGCCTGCCGGCGAGCCTGCTTCGAACGCTCTTTGCGCGCGTGGATCTTCGCAATCATCGCAAGGTCGCGGTGATTGATGGACAGATCGCGTATTGCGGCAGTCAGAACATCACGGATGAGAACTTTCGTCCGCGACGTCTCGCGCGCAGCGGACAGGGGCCGGGTCCGTGGATCGATGCGAGCGTGCGAGTTCATGGCCCGGCTGCTCAGGCTCTGCAAAGCACCTTCATGCGTGACTGGCTGCACGACAGCGACGAGCACATTACAGAGATCGCCGCGTTTCTGTGCGAGCCTCGACGCATGGGCGACAGCGCTGTGCACGTCATTCCTTCAGGCCCCGGACCGCGTCCTGACGCCATCCATCAGGCGTTTCTTGCGACACTTCATGGCGCTCGAGAAGAGATCATAATGACGACACCCTACTTCGTGCCCGATGAAGCAACCAAGGGCGCCCTGATGAATGCGGCGCTGCGAGGTGTCGAGGTCACGATTGTGGTGCCTGAACAGACTGACAGCAGGCTTGTGAGTGCCGCAGCCCGAAGTCACTTTGAGGACTTGATGGAGTCTGGCGTCAAGATTCACCTGCACCGTCCGCGGCACGGCATGCTGCACGCCAAGGCAGCGACCGTTGATCGCGAACTCGCTGTGATCGGCAGTGCGAATTTTGATATGCGGAGTTTCTGGCTCAACTTCGAGGCGACACTGTTCGTGTATGACGACGACTTCGCCGGTGAACTCCGCTGGTTGCAGACCAGTTATCTCAGTGAAAGCGTGCCGATCAAGCTCGCGGCATGGAAGAGACGACCACGCATGAGAATGTTCTGGGAGAACTGTGCTCAATTGGCTGGCCCGCTGCTCTGATGCGTGGACGGCACTGTCACGAATCAGTGCGTGATGCGCGGCGGGGAAGCCAACAATCTCGCCATGCGGCAAATGACCCTGATTGCGTCGGTGGCTGTGTGTCTTGCTCTGTCAGCGTGCGGCAACTCGAACACGCCCGTGCCGGCCGCTGTGCCAGGGATTGAGCCGCCTGCCGCATGGGGCGCACCGATCCGTGATTTCATCGAGAACCGGGAAGGCGGCGTCGGAGTCACGGTCGCGCGTGTGCTTGAAGCCGAACTGCAGCGATATCGAGACTGGACGCCCACTGTCGGGGTGGAGGCACAAACTGAAACGTCGGCGACATTCATACTTGACGTCTCAGACATGCGGCGTGGCAAGGAAGTCGCAGCCGGCGTCGCGCCCGATCCGACGTTGCTGGCGGCCCCGCCGGATCGCATTCGCATTCTGCTCGAAGTTCGTCCCAACGGCCCGGTCTTCGTCGTCCGAACACGGGAGTTTGACGTGCCAGACGTTGCGCCTTCCCGGGGTGGTTGATCTGCACGAGCGAATGTCATGCAAGAAACGCCACGTTGTGACGCGGCGTTGATGCGGGCGAACGAATGTGGTCAGGGTTCCTGCGGCTTGTCGCTCTTTTGTTCCTGCTGCACGGTTTCCCGCAGCTTTGCGAGGGCACGCTTCAGGGGCGACATGCCCAGCGTGGTCTGCTGACCTGGCTGATCGCCCAAGCCCAATGGTGCAGTCATCATGGGAGCCGCCGATACTGGCTCGGGGGCCGGTGCAGAAGCGCCCGTAGCTGTCGTGGTGGGTACAACAACCTCGACAATGGGCGGCTCGATGGAAGCCGTCAGAGGCGAGTCCGGGGCCTGATTGGTGCCAGGCTGATCGGGTGGCGCACTACCCGATTGTGCTGCGGTTGCCAACTCATCAGCCTTGGCGGATTTTGCAGGCTTGTGGCGAACCGCTCGCTTGGGCTTGGCTTCAGCCTCTTCCGCCACCTCCACCGGTGCGGCAGCAACTGAGACGAGCCCTTGCGAAGACTTGAGTGGCGTCATCTCGAGCTTCACGGGCTTGAGATTCGGGTCGATGGAGCCATCTTTGTTCACCTGGTCGAAACGAACGCTGACGCGTGTACTCACACCGCGTTCCTGCATCGTGACGCCATAGAGGCGATCGGTGTTCTGCATCGTGCGTTTGTTGTGCGTGATGACGATGAAATTGCTCTTGTCGGTGAAGTCCCGAATTGCAGCGTTGAAGCGACCCACGTTTCCTTCGTCGAGCGCGGCATCGACTTCGTCAAGCACGCAGAAACAACTGGGCTTGCTGCGGAAAATGCTCAGCAGCAGCGCGACGGCGGTGAGGGTCTTCTCGCCACCTGAAAGCTGCGAGATCGCGCGGGGTTCCTTCCCCGGTGGTTTGGCGATGACTTCCACGCCGCTCTCGAGCATGTCGATCTCATCGGTCTCGACCTTGGCGATGGAGCCGTCGGGCTGCTCGACCTCTTTGATGAGCGGCATGAGACGCACTTCAGCCTTGCCGCCGCCGAAGAGCTTGCGGAACATGCCGTTCTCACTCGCGAACTGATGCTGGATGGTCGTGAAGATCTCGCCGAAGCGTTCCTTGCTGACTTGATTGAGCTCGTCAATGAGCTGCACAAGTTGCGTGCGAGCCGCTTCGATGTCGGCGACTTGCTTGACGAGGGCTTCGTTCTGGCCTTCAAGTGTCTGTTCTTCGGCCATCGCGTCGAGGTTGACACTGCCCAGTTTGCGGATCAGGCTCTTGAGCTCATCAATCGTGTGCTGTGCGATGGTGTGGTCAACTCGTGAGACGTCGCTCGCGATCAGTTCGCGATAACTGGCGTGTTCGACCTGCAGGTCGATCGCCAGTTCTTGCATGGTGCGTTCTTCCATGTTCTCGCGCTTCACTTCCAGTTCGCGGCGTGAAACTTCGAGGCTGTGGAAGTCACGCTCGAGCGTCGTCGCACGCTGACGCGCGGCGTGGACCTGCTCGGCGAGGGCTGTGACCTTCGTCGAGACGTCGGTGAGCGAGGTTGTCGCGGTTGTGAGCTGCTGCGAGAGTTCTTCGCCTTGGGTGGTCGCGCTCGCGATGGTCGCGATTGCTTCATTGATGGCGATGGCATGCTCGGCAAGGCGGCCTTCGTGGTGGGAGAGTCGCGTGGTCACCTCGCGCAGGCGGCGGGCGAGATCATCACGCAAGCCTTCCTGACGGGAGAGCTCGCGACGGGCAGACGAGAGCTGTTCGCTGAACGTGGAAACTTCCACCTTCGCCGCGGTGACCTGTTCACTGGCGGCGTCGGTACGCGATTGGAACGCACGCACATCCTCCGCAAGGGTGTTGGCTGCGGCGAGTTCCTCCTCGGCAAGACGGCCCAAGCTCTGGGCCTTCTCACGCATCGTTGCGCAGTCGGCGTCGAGCTTCGTGAGTCGCTGCTGGGCCTGCTCACTCTCCTGCGTCGCGTTGTTGGCTTCTCGCACGAGACGTTGCAGGTCGTAGCCGAAGCGCTCAAGCTTGGCTTGCTCGCTCGCGGCGGTTCGCTGCGTCTGCGAAAGCTCGCTACGCACGCTGCTGGCCTTCTGCGAGAGTTCGCTGGCCTCCTTGTCCACGCTTGCAAGTTGTTCGCGACGAGCGGCGAGCTGCGTCGTGAGTTCGGCGGCCTTGGCGCGGAGTGACTCGAGTTCGGCCCGGCGGCGCAGCAGACTGGTCGCACTGTCGGCGCTGCCAGCAGTGGTCGGTCCGGCGGTCACGCGGCCTTGCGTATCGATCACATCGCCACGACGCGTGATGAGCCGCTTGCCCGCCAGCGGACCCGCCAGCAGCAAGCTTGCCGCTTCAAGGTCGCTGACGAGATAGGTGTCGCCCAGCAGGCGATCGAGAATCGCGGCGATGCGAGCACTGTGCTCACCCTCGCGGGGTGCGACGAGCGAACGCAGATGCACAACTCGCGAAGCCATGCTCGCGGCGTCAACGCCTTCGATGCTGATGGGCATCGAAGTTGCCGCGGGCAGTTCGCTGGCGAGCGAGACGAATGTCAGGCGGCCACCGACCTTAGCAAGGGCGTCGGCGTCAGGCAGCCTGGCGAGTTCACTCACGACGAGAGCTTGCAGGTCATCGCCCAACGCGAGTTCCACGACGTTGCCAGCATCGGCCGCGAGCGAGGTCTGATCGGCGGCTTGCGAGCCCAGATCGCTGCGAATTTCAATAAGGTCGGCGAGCGGGGCGACGATGCCGGCGAAGGGGTTGCTCTCTCCCGCGTGCTTGTCGCGCAGCGTCATCACGCGGCGGACAGCTTCCGCAAAGCCCACGCGGGCCTGCGTCATTTCTTCGAGCGTCGCAAGGCGGCTTTCGACGCGGACACGTTCCTGATCGATCGTCGCCACCTCGGCGGAGCGAGCCTGTCGATCGCTGCCGAGTTGCTTGACTTGCTCGTCGAGGGCCTTGAGATGTGCCTCGAGCTCCGCACTGCGGGCCTTGAGTTCATCAACCTTGGCTTGCGTCGTCGACTGTTGCTGCTCAACGCCGGACTTGTCGTGTGCCAACCGAGCGAGCGTCGCAGCGACTCGGTCGACTTGTTCCTTGATTCCCAGCGCACGCTTTTCGTCGCCTTGAATGCTCGCGAGCAGTTGCAGACGCTCGCGATCGATGCGTTGTGCGTTGGCGTTCTTCTGGGCACTCACTCGCTGCTTCTCGCCAAACTGCTCGAGCAGCGCAGCCTTCGCGCTCGCGGACTCCTGCAGGCGGCGTTCAGCTTCACTCAGTTTCTCTTGCAGTGCAGCGATGCTTTCGCGTGCGTCGGTCATTGCCACATCCGCAAGCTCACCGCGCTGTGTGAGGTCGGCTTGCAGGGCCGTGTCGCTCTGGTTCTCGCGCTGAGTCTGCTCGACCAGTCGCTGGGTCATCATCTGGCGCTGCTGGGCCTGCTGCAGTGCATGTTGAGCCGTAAGCAGGGCCTGCTCAAGCTGCTTGTGGTTCTGCTGAGCGTCGTGCCGCTCGAGTTCGGTCTGTTGCTTCGCTTCTTCGAGTTCCGTCAGCGTTGCACGTGCAGCTTCCTGTTCGGCTCCGGTTTCTGCTTGACGACTGGTCAGGCCGTCGATGCGCGTACGCAGATCGTCGTACTGATCGAACGCGAGGGCCATCCGCCAGGCCCGCAGTTCGCTGTCGAGTTCAACAAACTTGCGAGCCTTCGCCGCTTGCCCCTTCACCAATCGCAGACGGCGTTCGGTGCTCTCCAGTTCTTCACGCGTGATCTTCAGGTTGGCTTCAGCGCGTTCGAGCCTGCGCGAGGCTTCTATGCGCCGCTGCTTGTACTTTGCGATGCCGGCGGCTTCCTCAAAGATGATCCGGCGTTCCTGCGGACTGGCCATGAGCATGGCATCGACCTTGCCTTGCTCGATGATCGAGTACGCGTCGGCCCCGACGCCCGTATCGAGGAAAAGTTCGCGAATGTCTTTCAGTCGCGCGGACTTGCCGTTGATGAGATAATCGCTGCCGCCATCGCGATAGAGGCGGCGTTCGATCTCGACAATGTCGCTGTCGACGGGAAGGGGTCGGCCGAACTTGCGGCGGGATGCGGAGGTACGGACCGGGGCTGTCAGCGCCGAGAGAGACGCGGAGTCAGACGCTGCAGCGATTGCGACATCGGCGGTTGAAGCAGGTTCGTCGGTTGCAGCGATTGCGTCGGGACTCTCTGGCTGAGCGGCGACTCCTTCGTTTGGCATCGCGTTCGCCGTCTGTGGCTCCGTGTCGTCCGTCGTCGGCGTCTGCAACACAGGCTTCGCTTCAATCACAGGGTTTTCAAACGTCAGTTTGACGCTTGCCATGCCCATCGGCTTGCGCCCCGCGCTGCCGGCGAAGATCACGTCGATCATCTCCGTGCCGCGGAGGCTCTTGCTGCTGCGTTCGCCGAGGACCCACTTAATGGCATCGACGACGTTGCTCTTGCCGCAGCCGTTGGGACCGACGATCCCGGTGATGGGGTGATCGAATGAGAACTCGACGTTGTCAGCGAAGCTCTTGAAGCCTTGCACAGTGAGCTTGGCGAGGCGCATGCCAAGTCCCTTGTCCGCTGAGTCGCGCTCGATCGACGGTTTGTCGGCTGGGCTGGGGCTCGCCCCCACGGCGTGTCCGGCAGACGCGACAACGAGTTCCGGCGTCTGTGCGTCAGTCACCACGCTTGTCGCGCTCTGCGCTGCTGCGTCAGTCACACCTTGCTCAGTTTGCACGCCATCAAGAAGCGTCTGCGACGCCATAAACCGCCTCCTTGCGAATCGCGCAGTCGCCGGCCACACACACTGGCCAACCGCACGCGGCACTCCGTGCCAAGCCCAACCACACGGCCAAACCAGCCGCGTCCCTATAGATTACCCGCCCTCGCCCGTCAGTGGGGCGACAAAACTTGAAACTTTTTCGGACGACTTGTCGAGTGCGCAGCTGGCGATCGAATCGACGCTCCCAAAAACGGCACAAGCCGCCCCAAGGGCGGCTTGCGAAATGAGAATGGGCGCAACAGGATTCGAACCTGTGACCTCGGCTATGTGACAGCCGCGCTCTAGCCAGCTGAGCTATGCGCCCGTTGGGTTGAGAGTATAGCGGCGTGCAAGCCCGAGGACAAATCGCGGAGGCGCGGTCAGGCGAGCCGCCGCTTCCCATACTTCTGTGTGATGCCCAACTGACAAAGTTGTTCGGGCCAAGGCAGGCCGATCGAACTCTGGCCTGTCATCGGATGTCGTAGTTGAGGCGGCCGTGCTTCTCCGCACGGCTGATGACGTCGCTGGCCCAGAGACCGGCGAGTACGAATTCCACACAACTCGCTCGGACTGCCGGGCTGTCGCTTGCGTTGACCTCAAAGGCCTTCTCCCAGACTTGGGGCACGCGTTGCAGCACCTTGCCGTAGTGCTCGCTGGGTAGCATGTCGCCAACTTCAATTTTCACGCCTTTCGCGAACACATCGCCAATGTCCGTCAGTCCGTGCTTGCTGACGTACTCGGCAAAGACAGTCTTCACCGCTTCCGCGAAGATCGCATCGAGGGCTTGCTTCTCACTGAGCTGATGGCTGCCCATCAAATCCAGCTCAAGCTTGCCTGTCGCGCTGCTGTGGAAGTGGGCCAGGTCGCTGATACGCGGCACCGCGGGACTTTCCTTCAGCACAATCGCGCGTCGCTGTGCATTGGCGATCATCGTCTTGTAGTTTGCGATCGAGAATCGCGCCGACACGCCGCTGGCGTGGTCCACGTACTTGCTTGCGCGGGCCGCGATCGAAAGCTGTTCGACAAGTTCCTTCATGAATCGTGGCACGATCACATCTCGCGAAGTGTCGCCCGCCGCCGCTTCCATGATCTCGATTCCCAGGTCGCGCTGCTTGGGATAGTGCGTCTGGATCGTCGCTCCGATGCGGTCTTTGAGCTGCGGAATGACTTTGCCGCTGCGGTTGTACGTGCTGGGGTTGGCACTGAACAGCACGAGCACGTCGATGTCGAACTTGATCGGGTAGCCGCGAATCTGCACATCTCGCTCTTCGAGAATGTTGAACAGACCCACCTGCACGAGATCATCGAGATCGGGCAGCTCGTTCATCGCAAAGATGCCGCGATGCATCCGCGGAATGAGGCCGAAGTGCAGAGCTTCCTCGGTACCCATGCTTGTGCCGCTGAGGAGTTTGGCCGGATCGATCTCGCCGATGATGTCAGCGAATTTGGTGCCTGGCGCCAGTCGCTCCACATAGCGGTCGCTTCGATGCCACCACGCGATCGGTGTCTGATCTCCAAGCTTTGCAACCGCGTCCTTGCCTTGCCGCGTGATGGGTGCAAACGGATCCTCATGCACAGGGGAAATACCCGTGCCAGCCTTCGCGTGCGCAGTTGCTGTGTCGATGTAGGGCGTCCACTCATCCAGAAACCGCGCGAGCAGACGCATGATCTTGCTTTTGGCCTGCCCCTTCTCGCCAAGGAAGAGCATGTCGTGCCCCGCCAGCACAGCATTCGTGATCTCTGGAATCACAGTGTCTTCGTACCCGACGATCCCCGGGAACAGACTGTCACCCGCACGCATTGCGCCGATGACGTTGTCGCGAAGCTCCGCCTTCACGCTCCGGCTGCTCCAGCCGGATGCGCGGAGTTGAGCGAGTGTGGAGATGCTGGGGGGCGTGCTGGACACAATGGGCATGTTTGACATGGCGTGAAGGGGGAAATCCGCTACGCTGACGATGGAGAATTGCTGATGACGTGTGTTCGTCAGCCGCCTGGTATTCGATGCCGGCGATTGCCATGCGATTCTGGGCAACCACGATAGCGATCGTGACAGCCACAACGACACAGGCAGGACCTTTCGATATCGAAGGGGCCAAACCCGACATGGCCCTCGTGCTAGCACCGGGCAGCGATGCCGCCGGAACCAACCCCGCGCACTCCACAATGGTGCTTCGCAGCATGGTGTTTGAGCCGTGCGAGCGGGTAAACACGTGCGCTTGCTCGGTCGTGTTGGCACAACCAGACGAGTCACGATGCCGCCGAATGCAAGCGTCTGCTTGCGACCGCGCGTCTTCGCCGCTGGTGTCTCTAGAAATGTCGATGTCCTCCGCGACGGGCAAGGCCAGTTCCTCGTCTCCGCGGAGGGGCCCACCAGATGGCGACGCCCGAACGCTTCGTAGATCCCCTCGGTTGGGTGGCTGAGCCCGCACGCACCAAAGGACAGGAAGCGGTCGCGCGGGCGACGGAACTGATGACTGGCGTGCGAGTTGCAAAGACGATCGATGTGGAAGCAATCGCCCTGCAGCGAGCAGCATGAGCGCAAGTCATGCAACTTGCCCCATTCTCGGAGCCAGCGTGGGAAGCGGCGTTACTTTGGTGGCGGGTCGGAGCTGATTGAGCAGTTGCCAGAGGCCTCGCAGTTGCTCTTTGGGGGGCGTTGTGGTAGGCTTATCCCACGCGCGAACGGGTTGTTCGCTTCTTCGCGGAGATGTGAGATGCCGGACCCGACGCCCAACAAGCCTCAGCAGCCCAAACCCGCCGCCAAACCCGCTTCGCCCCGCCAAAGCGGTGAACTGGGTATCGATCCGGTGATGGCGGAACTGGTCAAGAGCAGCGCTCAGGCGACGGCAAAGGCTTGCGCCCAGTGCAAAGCCTTCCTTCAACCCAATGCCATTATCTGCACCACGTGTGGCTACAACTTGCAGACCGGCAAAACCATGGGCACTCAGGTCTTCCGCGAGAAAGCCCCAAAGGCTGCCAAGGCTCCCTCTGCAGCCAGCAGCTTTGAGAACCCTTTCACCGCGGAAACACCGTGGGTGTTCTTCATCATCTATCTTGTGCTGGGGATCGCGCCCGGGGTGCTGCTCATGAACGAGTCAACGGAGCAACTGGGATATGTCGCGGGTGGCATATTCAGCTTGGCGAGTCTGGTGCTCGCCATCTTCATGCTCGTTGTTGCGTTCCGCGAAAGCATGGTGCAGGGGCTCGCCATCATCGTCTGCTGGCTGCTCTCCTGCTTCATCTTGCCCGCGTTCTACATCATTTACTACATCTTCTTCAAGACCGAAGATCCCCGCATCAAAGGTGGTTACTCGGGCTTGGTGCTCGGATACCTCATCACGCTCTTCCTGGCGTGGGACAAACTCGCTGCGCTGCGTCAATGAGCTCCTGCTCCAGACAGATCGGCTAACACAAAGTGCATTTTGCCAGCGCTCGGTGCAGCGTTCGTGAACGCGTCACGAAGCTGACACACCCTTGATGTCGCGAAACGCCTCGATCGCGCGTTCCCGTGTCTTGCCGAGATCAACCAGCGGCTGCGGGTAGTCAAGGCGTGACCGAAGCAAGCCTGGAATGGTCCACGGTTCGTGGATCGCGTCACCTTCGACCTCTCGTAGTTCAGGCACAAAGTGTTTGATGTACGTGCCATCTGCGTCAAACTTCTGGCTCTGGCTGATCGGGTTGAAGATGCGGAAATAGGGGGCTGCATCCGTGCCCGTACTGGCACTCCACTGCCAACCGCCGTTGTTGCTCGCGAGGAAGCCGTCAACCAAGTGCTGCATGAAGAACTTCTCGCCGACGCGCCAGTCGAGGAACAGGTTCTTCGTGAAGTACATCGCAACGATCATGCGCACGCGATTGTGCATCCATCCCATTTGCTGCAGTTGCCGCATGCCGGCGTCCACGATGGGCACGCCAGTCCGACCGTGCTTCCACGCATCCAAGTGCTTGGGGTTGTCATTCCACGTAATCGCTTCCGTCGCTGGCTGAAACGCGCGATGCATGCAGACCCGCGGGAAGCCGACGAGGATGTGGATGTAAAACTCGCGCCAAAGCACTTCACTGATCCAATGCGTGATGCCCTCAGGCCCGCTGTCAAACGGGCTCGTGTTGTTCTTGCGTGCGTAGGTGTTGGCCTGCACCGCCGCCACAATGCACTGGCGAGGCGAGATCGCCCCGACAGTCAAGTACGGGCTCAGCATGCTGGTGCCGCGAATGCCGGGAAAGTCGCGCTGCGCCTTGTACGGTTCGATGTGCCTTTCAGCAAAGGTCCGCAGTTGCGACAGAGCGTGCTTCTCGCCACCGGGCCAGAACTTGGGATCAACGGAGCTTTCAAACCCTTCAACAAATGCGGGTACTGCATCAGGCGTACTCACCATGCCGTGCTGTTTGCGCGGCATGGGAAACTCCGTCACGCCGCCCTGCGACGAAAGCAGCTTGTACGACGCCCGCTTGAACGGGCTGTACACCGTGAAGAACTTCCCCTCGCCTGTGCGTACATCACCCGGCTCGATCAGGCACTGGTCGCTATGGGCAAACACCTTGCCGCCCGCCTTCTGAATAAGTGTGGCGGTCTTCTCATCGCGACGCACCTCATCCAGCTCGTACTCCTTGTTGTAGTGCAGCGCATCGCACCCAAACTCCTTCATGGTCTGAGCGACGACGCCCGGTACATCCGCAAGTCGGTTTGCCACTCGAACTTTCAGCGCGATGTTGTACTGTCCAAGCGAATGCGACAGCTCCGCAAGCGTCCGCAGCATCAGATCAACCTTGGCCGGCGCATAGTCGTGCTGCCTCCACTGGCCTGGGCTGACGACAAAGAGCGCAACGACACCTCCATCGCTTGCCTTCGCGGCATGAAACAGCGCAGCGTTGTCAAGTGTGCGAAGATCAGAACGGAACCAGACCAGAGCGCGCATGCGGTACCTCGTTGTGAGTGCGTGCGCACGAGCCGCACGCGTTGGTGTGGTTTCGTACGGCCCGACTTTCGGGATTTACCACGGCATGCGACAAACAGCCCGCAAACGGCAATTTTCAGGCAAACAACCCGGGCGGAGCCCATGTGCCCTTTGCCTCACTGGCGACGTATGTACGCCCGCTGGCTTCGCTGTCCGAACGAGGTCGATCAATCGTGCCAATCCCGAACTTCTCCCGCAACTTCTTGGCTGAAACGGTGATCTGCTGCACGTTGGTTTCACCAAACCGATCAAGGTTTCCAAGAATCTGCGCCATGCGAGGGTTCTTGGCGAACTTCTCGCGGTGCCGGTGCAGGAAGTCCCAGTAGAAGACCGTGAACGGACACGCGTCGTCACCCGTTCGCTTGGATGGGTCGAACTTGCAGCCCGTGCAGTAGTTGCTCATCTTCTTGATGTACTGCCCGCTGCTGCAATAGGGCTTCGTCCCCACGACGGGCTTCTTGCTGGCCGTGCCATCTGCGTGCATCACCATGCCCAGCGTGTTTGGCAGTGTCACCCAGTCAATCGCGTCGACGTACATCGCCAAGAACCAGTCACTCACCGCACGCGGGTGCACGCCGCTCGTCAGTGCGAAGTTACCCATGACCATGAGACGCTGAATGTGATGCGCGAATCCGCTGTCCACGACCTGCGACACAGTTTCACGCAAACATCGCATGGGTGTATCGCCCGTCCAGTAGAAACTGGGCAACGCCCCGTGCTGCTGCAGGTAGTTGCGCTGGTTGTACGTGTCGCCCTCGAGCCAGTACACCCCGCGAATGAACTCGCGCCAACCGATGATCTGTCGAACGAACGCTTCCACGCTCTGCAGCGGAGACTGCCCCTTGGCATGCGCCGCGAGCGCGGCCTCAACGCACTCGCGTGGATCAAGCAGCTTCAGGTTGAGCGCTGCCGAAAGCCCGCTGTGATACAGCACGGGTTCGCCCGTCCACATCGCATCCTCATAAGGCCCAAAGCCTGCAAGACGATGCTTCACGAAGTCCTTCAGCGCAAGCAGTGCATCCGCACGCGTCACGGGCCATGAGAACTGTGCCACATTCCCAGGCAGCCCCGGTAGCTTCGCCTTCACCACGCGAATGACATCGCGCGTGATGGCATCTGGTTCAAATCGCACCGGTCGCTTGGGTCGTGGGCTCGGCCCGGTCTTGCCAAATGACAGGCGATTCTCGTGGTCATAGTTCCAAGTGCCCGACAAAGGCGTCTTCCCGTCATCTTCCATGAGCACGCCCAGCCGCTTGCGTTGTTCACGATAGAAGTACTCCATCGTGAGCTCTTTGCGTCCCTTCGTCCACGCCGCAAACTGCTCATGCGTGGTCACGAAGTGATCATCCGCCCGCACCTCTACCGGCACGCCGAGTGTCTTGCTCCACTGCTGCACCATGGTTGCAACACGATGCTCTCCCGGCTGCACCAGCACAATGCGCTGCGGTGACATCTCGACAGTCGCTCGCTTCACTTCGTGCGTGAAGTTCTGCGTGTTCTTCGCATCGTCCAGTTCGCTGTACCACACACGCACGCCGCTCTCGCGCAGTTCTGCCGCAAAGTGCCGCATCGCAGACAGGAACAGCACCGTGCGCGCGATGTGGCTCGGCACGTGCGTGCTTTCCTCGCACACCTCCATCATCACCACCACGTCCTGTTTTGCGTCCATGTCACGCAACGCGGCGGACTGATGACTCAACTGATCGCCCAGAATGACAATCATGTTGCGGACGGAGCGATTGTTTCGTTGGCGAGTCGTCATGATGCGAAGGTTCCGTCCTGCGTGAGCGACCAGACAATCACGCAGCCCAGCACCGCTCGGCTCGACCAGCAGACTGTCCGCAGCCAGTTGCTCTTGACCAGACGCGCGATCGCCGCCGCGTCACCCGCTTGCAGCCGTCCATGCAGCGGCACCTGCCAGAGAAACGTCGAGAGCCAGTTCACAACAAGCGTCAGGCCGCCCGCGATGACAAGCCACGATGGCAACGGTGCCCGCAGCACGATCAGCGCGACAAACGCCGCAGCTTCAACCAGCATGAGCGGCGCCACGACAGGCGTTATGCGTGTTGCATGTCTCGCGGCATAGGACGGCAAGTCGTCCGGGCGAACAAGATGAAACGCCGGATACACCACAAGTTGCACAATCCACAGCACGCCCGCCATCGCGCACGCCGCCGCCGCGTGCATCAGAGCGATCATGATGATCATCGCGGGATTCGCCACATTCACACTTCGCCCCGCAGCCGCCAACGGATGCTCGCACACACGTGCGCCGCACCGTCACGCTCCAGCTATCCAATCATCCCCCATGCCGCGAAGGTCCTCAGAATCCGCGTCGTCACCGGCCAATGTCGGGCCGATGCCGACGCCTCTCGCCCGGATTGAGGCATGGTTCGCGCACAATCGCTGGACGCCATGGCAGTTCCAGCGTGACGCGTGGTCCGCATACGCGGCCGGCAAAAGTGGACTTGTGCAAGTGCCCACCGGAAGCGGCAAGACCTATGCCGCCTTTCTGGGCCCGCTCATGCAGCTCATGGCCGAAGACCGGCGCACGCCGCTCGACGCATCGCGTCTTCGCATTCTCTACGTCACACCGCTTCGCGCGGTCACACGAGACATTGAACTCGCGCTCAAGCGTCCGGTCGATGATCTGTCACTGCGGTTCCGCGTCGAAAGTCGGACGGGCGACACCAGCAGCACCACGCGGGCGAAGCAGCGCACGCGCATGCCCGAAGTGCTCGTGACCACGCCCGAAAGTCTGGCTCTGCTTCTCACGCGTGAAGATGCAGCGGATCAGTTCTCGCAGCTCGCCTGCGTCATCGTCGATGAATGGCACGATCTGCTCGTGAGCAAGCGTGGTACGTTACTCGAGCTCAGTCTCTCACGTCTTCGCGAGTTCGCACCGTCCATGCGCACGTGGGGCATGTCCGCCACACTTCCCAACAGCGACGATGCCCTCCGCACGCTCGTGGGCACGCAAGACCAGAACGCCGTCATCGTCCGTGGCGACATGTCGCGTGCCATCAACATTCGCGCAATCATCCCCGATGATCTCTCGCGACTCCCGTGGGCAGGGCACCTGGGCCTCAACATGCTGCCCGACGTCCTCAAGGAGCTCTCGCTCGAAGTGCCCACGATCGTCTTTGTCAATACACGCTCGCAGTCTGAACGCTGGTTCGCCGCCATCTCGTTTCAACGTCCAGAATGGGTTGACCGGATGGCCCTGCATCACGGCAGTCTCGACCGTGAAGAGCGAGAACGTGTCGAAGCAGGCCTGAAAACCGGCGACATCCGCATCGTGGTCGCTACCAGCAGTCTCGACCTCGGCGTCGACTTCTCACCCATCGAGAAAGTCATTCAGATCGGCTCACCCAAGGGCATCGCGCGCGTCATTCAGCGAGCCGGACGCGCCAGCCACCGTCCCAACGCGGATTGTGAAATCGCCTGTGTCCCCACGCACCATCTTGAGTTGGTCGAGATCGCCGCCGCCCGCCAATCCATCGCCGCGGGCGAGGTCGAGGCCCGCCACGCGATGTCCGCTCCGCTCGACGTGCTCGCGCAGCATCTGGTCACGTGCGCCTTGGGCGGCGGCTTTCGCGAAGACCAGATGTTTGATCAGGTGCGCCGCGCGTGGAGCTATCGCCACCTGAAGCGTGAAGAGTTTGGGTGGGCGATGCATCTGGTCTGTGAAGGTGGTGTCTTGCATGCCTATCCGCAGTTTCGACGCATCACTCGCTGCGAAGATGGCGTCTGCCGCGTGCTCAACAAACGCATCGCCCAGACGCACCGCATGAACGTCGGCACGATCGTGGCGGATGGCACACTCGACATCGTCTACAACACCGGTCGCCGGCTGGGCACCATCGACGAGAACTTCATCACCAATCTGAGAGCCGGACAGCGATTCGTCTTCGCGGGCAAAACGCTGCAATTCATCGAGATTCGCGACTGCGTGGTCTTCGTCAAGCCAGCCACAGGTAACGTCGCGACGACGCCCATTTGGGCCGGAACAAAACTCCCCATTAGTGAAAGCCTCGCCGCTGGCATGCGCGATGCGCTCGAGCAATTGCGCGCCGGTGTTGCTGACAACGCCCCCGCCGAATTGCTCGCTGCCCGCCAGCTCGCCCAGACGCAGTTGCGTTTCTCTCGCATCCCCGCCCACGACGAACTACTCATCGAGTTGGCGCAGTCGCGCGAAGGCTCGCATCTGTTTCTCTTTCCCTTCGACGGCCGCCTCGTCCACGCCGGGCTCGCAGCGATTCTCGCCCTGCGCCTCGCCCGCCGAGTGCAAGGCAGCTTTTCCATCTCCGTCAACGACTACGGCCTGGAGATCCTCAGCGCCGAGCCATATTCGTTTAGGGAGCTCCTTGATCCATCGCTCTTCAGCAGCGAATCACTCACTGACGACGCGGCTGCCAGCATCAACATGAGCCAACTCGCCAAAGTCGCTTTCCGCGAGATCGCCCGTGTCGCCGGTCTGGTGCTTCAGAACATCCCTGGCGCAAAGAAGACGGGCAAGCACGTGCAGGCCAGCAGCACACTCATCTTTGATGTGCTCGCACAGTTTGACCCGCAGAACATGCTGCTCGCGCAAGCCCGCCGAGAAGTGCTCGACCGCCACTTTGAAGGCTCACGTCTGGGCCGCTGCATGAGTCGCCTCGCCAACGCCAAGAGTGTGATGGTCGAGACACAGCGGTTCACTCCGCTCTCGTTCCCCTTGGTGGTTGAGCGTGAAGCCGCCAAGTTGAGCACCGAAGACGTACTTGCTCGCCTTCGCAAGATGCGCGAGCAGTGGGGCGTGGCCTGATCTGCGTCAGCCGATCACACGTCGCCGCTGCTTCACGTAGTCCCACACCACATACCGGTCCAGGTCGCGCCCGCCCGTAAAGAAGACCCGCCCTTGTGTCGTTTCCGCCAGGCGATGCGCGAACTGAATGTCTTCGCTTGATTGGCTCCAGCTCGGCAACAGGAAAATGTTGATCGTGATGCCTGCTCGCTTGCACAGCATTGCTTCCCGCATCGTCGCCTGTTCCGTCTGCGGGTCAGGCGGATAGAGAAAGTACAGGTCTGTGCCTTCAAAGTGCGCTGTAGGCAATCCATCCGTAATCAGCATGATCTGGCGATTGGGCGTGTCCTGTGCGGTCAGTGCCTGCCGCGCCAATTGCAACGCGTGTTGAATATTCGTGAAGTGCTGAGGCAGTTGCATCTCGCTCATGCGCGGATTGCTCATGTCCGCCTTCAGCCGCACACGGGGTGCATGGATGCTCACAGGCTTGGGAAGCATCATCGGCACCTCGCTCACACGCCGAATCTTCGCAAGGCTGTACATTTCCACGAAGCCCACGTAATCGCCTGGATATTCCGTGCGAATGAGCCCGTCCAGCGCAAGAGCCATGCGCTTGCAGTGGATGTACTGACCGTCATAGCGCATGCTTCCGGACATATCCATCAGCACCATTGTCGCGCACTTGGGGTTGTTGCGCGTCAGATGAATCTGCAGATCATCCAGCGACGCCCGCCATGGCTCATCGCCGCTGCGAGGGCCCGCATTCGCCAGTCGTGCCGATGCATTCAGCACGCTGCCTACCACATCCACATTCGTCGCGCTATCACCAAACTCGTACGGCTTGGTCTTCTCAATCTCAACAACACCCTCGCCCGTCACCGTCCCAGTGTGCCGGCCCGACCGCGCCGCCTGCAGATCGCTGAAGATCTCGGTCAGCAGGTGCCGCTGAAACAGCCGCAAAGCCTTCGGCGAAAGCCGAAACCCCTGGCTCGTCCGATCAAGCCCCTGGCGAGCCGCTTCATTCCGCAAGTAGTCTTCAATCTGCCGCTGAATCTCGTTCAGTTCATTGATCTGCTCTTGATCAATCCCCGCGTTCTCCGCGAGTTCCTGCATCGACTCCATATCGATGATCGCAAGCTGCGCATTCTCCTTCGCCTGCTTGAGCTGCTCAAGAAGCTTGTCAATCGTCTCCAGCTCGTTCTTCACTTCAAGGGCCTGCTCAACGCTCATGCCCTCGCGCCCGGTGAAGCTGTACTTCCCCGCAAGCTCATCAATCTCGTACTTGGCGCCAAGCGAGTTGATCAGTTGCACGAGTTGCTGCGAGAAATCGCTTTGGTCGTCCTTCTGCTTGTAGTACAGGTCTTCCAGATCGCCAATCTGTTCCTCTCGCACCGCCTGCTCGAAAGCACGTCGCATATTGCCCGGCGGCTGCGTTTCGCGTGCCGATTGCACGAAGTCGCGTGCTGCCTCTTGCTGCGCCGCAGACGTTTCGTACTTTTCCAGAATCTTGCGCTTGCGTTCCTCGAGCATCGCCCGCAGGGCATCAAGGCTCGGGCCCAGTCGCGGGAACATGCTGGGGTCCAGTCGCACCGCTCGCGCAAGTTCTTCCTCCGTCAACTCCCGCATGTCTCCATACATCAGCATCTGATTCATCGCAGCAGAAGCCAGATCCGGCGGCTCTGCCGTGGGCGAGGGGAAGTTCTTGGGGTCGTACTTCTGGTAACTGTGTACCAGTCCTCCCGGTGGTGGAGGTTGCTGTGCGCGAGATTCAGCGGGATCGGATTCCATGGAGACTCACCTTGGTCGCTCGTGTGATGCCGTCCAAGTGTGATGGATTCGTCATCGTGCCCGTGGTCGATGCTGTGTCGCCGTGAGTCTTGGGTGACAGTTGAAAGTTCCGCTGCTGATACCGCCGTTCGCCAAGATGCGACCGCCCCTCCCGAACACAATGAGCCAAGTTGGCAGTCGCACTACGGGAGGCAGCGAGGTGCAGCAAAACGAAAGTGCCGTCTTGACTGTTGATCGTCGCGTAATCTGCTAGGTGACAAGCCGCTGCGCGAAGTCATCGCCACGTGTGATCCGCTGCACAGGGTCGTGCTCAGGTCGAGCATTCCCCGCCAGCCAGAACGTTGAAGAAGTCGATGATGTCTTGATCTTCCGGGAAGACATCGTTGTTGTTGAAGTCAATGTCGTTGCAGGTGGGGCACTCTGCGCCCGAGAGCACGGCGAAGAAGTCGATCACATCCTGGTCTTCAGGGAAGACATCGTTGTTGTTGAAGTCAATCGAGTCACACCCGGCGACTGGCGTGATATTGCCGATGTAGAGCGCGACGTTGTAAGCCTCGTCGGCACTGGTCTGGATGCCGCTCACGGCTGTCGGATCCTGAAACTGTCCGTTCAGGTCAGTGTCGTACACGACGCGAGCCGAGAGTGCGATCCCGCCCAGATGCTGAGGCGCATCCTGAGCCAGCGAACCGTTTGCCGCGTTGTTCCACGGCTGATTCACCACACTGCTTGACCACAGCGATGAACTCGCAATCGAGTCGCCGTCAGCAAGGCCCAGATACGTCACCCGATAGGGCCGGTTGCTGTTGCGGCCGACGAACGTGTCGCCTGTCGCAACCACGACTTCGAGCGTGTAGCAGTTGGTCGCGGGATTGAGAATCCCGCGGACAAGCGCGGTCTGATACTCATCAATCACCACCACCCCGGGCCGTTTCTTGAGCGCCACCGACGCGATGAAGTAGAGATTGCCCGCCGCGTCAAACGCTGGTGCTGAGATGCTGGGACCGGTGAATCCGCTGGCAGCTTCACTCAGGCTCGCGAGGCGACCGATCGGCGCATCCAGGCCGTTGATCACGCCGTCATTCTCACCCGCGTCACTCGTGTTCGGAGCCCCATCCGCTCCATTGTCACCAATCAGGTCCTTGCCATCGCTGCCGGCGGTGGCGACCCACGCCGCCACCGTCCAAGCGGCCGGGTTGTTCGTCGCCGGGTCAAACCGCGCGACCGCGATGGCATTCACGGGGTTGTTGCTAACGCTCTGCGCGCCGTTGTACAGCGTTGCTGCGACCAACCCCTGGCCGTTCAGGCTGCGGCCAACTGCCGCCGCGCTCGTTCCGCCTCGAAAGACCTGTTGACTGTCATATTGACGGAAATCTCCGCCGGTCAGCGGCCAATTGAACCCGTCGCACGCATCGGTCACGTTCGGGGGCAACGTGAGAGATCGCACTGCCTGAACGTTGAGCGAACTGTCAAAGCCGAACACGCTGATCGTGTCGGCCCGGCCGACGCCAGCCGTGCTTCGCGTCACCATCGCGCCTGAAGCCGCGGTGCCCGCCCAGATAGGAAGCACGTTGGTTGCCACCGCACCGCGGTGATCGGTCGTTCCGGGCCGGTGCGCCGTTGTCGTTGTCAGTGCACCGCCGGGCGACGACTCAAGAGCCAGTCCGCCCAGGAAGTTCGCGCCCACAAGCCGATCCCCAGCGAGATTTGGTACGGCGTGCAGCGTTGCGTTGCGTTGCAGCAGCCAGTTGGTTGCCGCACCGTTGGTGGCCCCGGCGTTGTCAATCACGTTGATCGACCCGCTGCTCCGTGCCGACGAGACAACGCGGAAGTAATTGTCGCCCTGAATGATCGAGGTCGCGGGTCCGCTCGCAGCAAAGCCGTCCGCACGGAAGACCACATTGCCCTGTGCATCCACGGCACCCAGTCCGAACTGCGATCGGTCTGGCTGCCCCTGAGCCGCATTGACCGCCGCCGTCACACGTGTGACGTACAGCCGATCCGGCGTGCCTGGGTCAAACGCCACACGCGAGGCGTGAATGACGTTCGTAAAGACCGAGTTCTGCGCGACGGTCTGATCGTCAAAGTCCAGAACAGCGACGCCAAAGCCGCTGCCGGTTGGGCCGGGAGTTACGTTCGTGTTGAGCGATGCATCATTCTCCGCCGCGTTCAGTCCACCCCCGGCCTGCGACCACACCGCGTACGGGCCCGCGGGGATGCTGATGCCGGTCTGCAGAGCCCCGCTGATGGCAGTGGGGCCGTTGACCATGTTGAAACGAGCCGGATTCACGCGCGGGCTCTTCACGAGCGGCGCGATGCCCAATGTCGTTCCGCCCGATGTCTTGAACATGCGCAGATCGACCACGTACGCCGCGCGCTGACCCGCGCCGGTTGCCCAAGGGCTCAGGGCGTCGCCGGGCAATCCGCTGCCACCGTTCGCATTGCGCGACACCGAGTCCTGCGCAAGCGCCGAACCGGCCATTGCGACCAAAGCGACAACACCGATCGAGCGAACCGTCATGCACATGCCTCCGCGGATGATCCCGCATCCGACGTTATGGTATCGGACGCCTATACGCTGCACCGGAGTGATTGCATGCATCTCCCTGTTTGCAGATGCGGAATTTCCGTGCTGTTGGGGGAAAGTCCGGGAAAGTCGTCCCTCACGCCCATCAATCGAGTGCGTGCATGGCGGCTGCCAGTTGCCCTGCAACTCGAGCATTGCTTCGCACCAGAGCGATGTTGGCCCGCAGCGTCGCGCCGTCAGAAAGTGTGTGCAACTGTCCCAACACGGCGGGCGTCGCATCGCGACCTGATGCTCCGCTTCGCGCAGCAATCTCCTGCGCTTGCAGAAGCCACTGCGCAAATCGCTCCGCAGGGATCTCGTCTTCATGCGGAATCGGGTTCGCGACAACGACCCCCCGCCCGGTCCGCGCCAGTTCCATCTTCACAAACCTCGCGAGCTCCTGCATGTCATCAAATCGCACATCAACGTCAGCCGCGCTCTCACGCGTATAGAACGCCGGGAATCGATCCGTCCGGAAGCCTGCAACCGGCACGCCCAGTGTCTCGAGCAGTTCTCGGGTGGCGACCACATCAAGAATGCTCTTGCAGCCGCTCGTCACAACCGCCACAGCAAATCGCGTAAACGCCATCAGATCCGCACTGATGTCCAGATGCTGCGTCCACCCGTGGTGTACGCCGCCCAGGCCGCCCGTCGCGAAGACACGAATACCCGCAGCAGCCGCAACTTCCATCGTCGTGCTCACGGTTGTTGCAGCATGCGATCGTCGTGCCAGCAGAACACCCAGATTCGACGTGTTGGCCTTCGGCACCTTGGGCGCGGCGAGGAGGGTCTGCAGTTCGGCATCGGACAGGCCGGCAATGGCTTGCCCTTGTACCACGCCCACAAGCGCAGGCTGCGCCCCGGCGCTGCGCACGTCCGCCGCGAGATCGTGCGCGAGCGACAGCGACGAACTCGCGGGCACACCGTGCAGCAGCAATGTGGTTTCAAGTGCGACAGACTGGTCCTGAGCAACGCGAACGTGAACTTGCATGGATGAGGTTAGCGGAGCCAGCACGGCAATCGGTGCACGGTCGGATGCTGTTGTTCTGGCGGTGCTTTCGCATAACCTTCATGCGTGTCGTTGTGGGATAGACAAAGGGAGGCTCTTTATGCGTTTGTTTGCAGCTTTGTGTGTTTGCGCCGCCGCTGGTTCGTCTTTCGCTTGCGGTCCGACGGTCTTTGTCAACACGATCAACAACGGATTCTTCGTGCCGTTCTCCAGCGCCACGCCTTCAAACGTGCGCTATGGCGACAGCGGCTGGTTCGGCTCTGGGTCCGACCAGCCCGTCGATGTCTGCGAGATTCGTCTGACGCTCGCCGTCTTCAACAGCACACGCGTCGGCAGCACGGACATCAACTTCACTTTCCACGACGGTGATCCCAGCCGATTTGTCTTCGGCTCGGGCGATCAACTTTACCAAACCACCATCCAAGACGTCGCGTTGCCCAACTCGACCGAAGCTGGTGGCCTCGTAACCGTTGAAGTCGTGGTGCCCCTTTCGGGCGTCCGCACACGCGGCGGCTTCCAGAACTTCGGCTGGGCCATCGGCGTCAGCAACTTCGACAGCGACGGGCAGTTCGGCTTCATGTGTTCCAGTACGCTTGGACAGTCGCTTGGCTTCTACACCAACAACGCCTCGTTCTTCAACGGCAACTCCTGGAGTCTCTTCTCGTTCGGTCCCGATCCCGTGACGGGTGTCGCCAACTTCGTCGCCGAACTCAAGCAGCGCGGTTGCGATCCCATCGACTTCAACGGCAACGATGTCTTTCCGGAAGATCAGGACATCATCGATTACTTCAGTGTGCTCGCGGGCGGCCCGTGCAGTACGGACACCTGCTTCGACATCGACTTCAATAACAACGGTGTGTTCCCAGAAGACCAGGACATCGTCGATTACTTCAGCGTTCTCGCGGGCGGTCCCTGCTCATAGGCGCCCTGGTCGCCAACCGTGTCAACGTTCTACGCTCGACCTTCGTCGAGCGTTTTTCTTGTCGCATGGGCTTGTGCCCTTGACGCGCCACGTTGTTTGTGGTACACCTCGCATATGAGTCTGACGTTGCTGACGCTCGGTATCCTCGCGATCCTCATCGTCGGCTACTTCACGTACGGACGCTTCATCGCTCGCCAGTACAACCTTGACGACGCACGCACGACTCCCGCCGTCGCCAAGAATGACGGCGTCGACTTTGTCCCAGAGAAGCCGTTCTACCTCCTGAGCCAGCACTTTTCCGCCATCGCCGCCGCGGGCCCTATCGCGGGTCCCATTCTCGCGTGTGCCGCCTTTGGCTGGGGGCCGTGTGTTCTCTGGATTCTTCTGGGCGTCATCTTCATCGGCGCTGTGCACGACTTTTCCGCGCTTGTCGCCAGTGTGCGTCACGGCGCACACAGCATCGCCGAGATCGCCAAGCAGAATCTCGGTCGTCGTGCCGGCGTTGCGCTCCTGTGGTTCATCTGGCTGGCCCTGCTCTACGTCATCATCGCCTTCACGCAGATCACCGCCGACTCCTTCGTCGGTCGCAACGAAGAGTTCGAAGGACTCACAACGACTTTCAACAAAGGCGGCGCAGTTGCCATGAGCAGCACGCTCTACATGCTGCTCGCGCTGCTGCTTGGCGTTGTGCAGCGCTACCTCAAGCCGCCCGTCTGGCTTGTCACCCTCATCTTCGTTCCCGCCACCTTCGCGTGCGTCTGGGCTGGCACCAAGTTCGACGATGTTCTCAGTTTCAGTGCGGGTACATGGGTTGCCGTCATTCTGGGCTATTGCCTCATCGCCAGCATGCTTCCCATGTGGCTCTTGCAGCAGCCGCGAGGTTTCCTTGGCGGCTTTGTCCTCTACGTCGCCATCGCCGTAGGCGTTGCGGGAATCCTCTTTGGAGACTTCGCCATCCAGCAGCCCGTGTGGGGAGATGGCGTCGCGAACTTGCTCAATCCGCTCCCAACCCTTCGCGGCGACGAAGGTGCCCCCGCCCTCACCACGTTCGTCTTCCCCTTCCTGTTTGTCACCATCGCCTGTGGCGCGTGCAGCGGTTTCCACGGCCTCATTTGTGGCGGCACGACGAGTCGCCAGGTCTCCAAAGAAAGTCATTGCACGCCAGTCGCGTTCGGTGCCATGCTGCTCGAAGGGTTTGTTGCCATTATCGCCCTCGCCACCATCATGATGCTCTCACCCGAGCAGGCCAAGGGCCAGCCTGCCGCCCGCATCTATGGCGATGGTCTTGCAAGCTTTCTCAGTGTCTTCTTGGGCAAGGAGGCCTTCTTCTTCGCCGCGACGTTTGGCGCCATGGCCTTCTCCACCTTCGTTTTCGACACGCTCGATGTGTCGACGCGCCTGGGCCGCTACCTCCTTTGTGAACTGCTGGGCATGAGCCAGCCCCTCGCCAAGTGGGCCGCCGCCCTCGCCACTGTCACGATTCCCCTTGCAGCCCTCGCCCTTGCAGATCCAACCGCGTATCGCGCGTATTGGACGCTCTTCGGGACCAGCAATCAGTTGCTTGCATCGCTCACGCTGCTGGGTGTCACCGTGTGGCTGATTCGTCAGGGCAAACGCTGCTGGTACACCTTTGTTCCGTGCGTCATCGTTTTCTGCATCACCACCATCGCTCTGTCACTGCAGATTTGGGTCGGCGTGCGAGACCTGCTGGCAGGCAAATTGCTCATCAAGGGTGATCTCAATCCCAGCGTGATCAACGCAATGGTCGCCACGGCGCTCGCAGCCTTGGCAGTCACCTTTGTCATCGAGGCATGGCGATCCGTCCGGCGTTACCGGGCGGAACGCCAAGTGGCCTCATCCGCTGCCTGATTTCCGCCAAAGATCTGACAGTGTGCCGGCAGCTTTGTCGCATGTCAGGTACGGTTCCATGTATGGAGGCTCCGTCGGTGTCGTCTAGTCAGTCGCACAACAACACCCAGGACAGCACACCCAAGCCGCAGGTCACGATGCTCCTCGCGCGTGCTCAGGATGGCGACCGACAAGCCACCGACGAGCTTTTCCCGATCGTGTACGACGAACTGCGCGAACTCGCCGAGCGATTCATGCGCGACGAGAGCAAAGCCAAAACGATGCAGGCCACCGCACTGGTGCACGAGGCCTACATGCGGCTCGTAGGCCCCAACCAGACACCCTGGGAGAACCGCGCGCACTTTTTCGGTGCCGCCGCTCGCGCTATCCGTCGCATTCTGACCGATCATGCCCGTGAACGCAATCGCCTCAAACGCGGCGGTGGCCGCCGCGACCTTTGACTTTGTGGGTCTTGACGCCGCGCTCGCTCGCCTGACCTTGCTGGATGAGCAGAAGGCACGCGTGGTGGAACTCCGCTTCTTCGCCGGCCTCACTGTCGAGCAGACCGCGCTGGCACTTGGCGTCTCGCCAAGCACCGTCGCGAGAGATTGGCAGTTCGCGCGAGTCTGGCTGCATCGGGAGCTTGCCCAGACGCCATGAGCGAGTCCTCTGATAATCCCGCTGGCAACCCCCCGACCCAAGGTCGACTGTCACGCTTTCGTCGCGCCGAGTCGATCTACTTCGATGTCGCGGGCATGGCCGCAGGCGATCGCGAAGGCGCCATCATCCGACTCTGCGCCGGTGATAAGTCACTGGAGAGCGAAGTCCGCTCACTCATGAGCAGTGCCGCGCAAGTGGGGGCGTTTCTCGACGCCCCTGCTCTCGGCAAAGACGTTGAACAACTCGCGCACGAGAGCGACACGCACGACAGTCTGCTCGGTGCGCGTGTCGGGCAGTTCACCGTCACCGCTCGTATCGCCACCGGCGGTATGGGCACGGTGTATAAGGCCCAGCGCAGCGACAACCAGTTCGCGCAGGTCGTCGCCATCAAGGTCATCAAGCGCGGCCTTGATAGCGAAGAAGTTCTCCGTCGCTTCGCCGACGAGAAGCAGACTCTCGCAAGTCTCGACAATCCTGCGATCGCGCGCCTCATTGATGCTGGCGTCACTGCTGACGGCCGCTCGTACTTCGCTATGGAGTTTGTCGACGGCAAGCCCATCGACGCGTACTGCGATGAGAACCGTCTCAGCGTGCGTGAACGTCTCAAGCTGTTCATGGCGGCTTGCCACGCGGTGCATGCCGCCCACCAGTCGCTTGTCATTCACCGCGACATCAAACCCAGCAACATTCTCGTGACGCCCTCAGGCCAGCTCAAACTGCTCGACTTCGGCATTGCAAAATGGCTCAAGAGCGACGTGCGCGACGTGACAGCCGAGACCGATCGTCGCCTCACACCCGAATACGCCAGCCCTGAGCAGGTCGAAGGAGCGTCCATTACCACCGCCAGCGATGTGTATTCGCTGGGCGTGGTTCTCTATGAACTGCTCACCGGCGCGCGTCCGTACTACTTCGGCCCGCGCACCACCGAAGAAGTGCGGCGTCTCGTTTGTCTTCAGGTGCCGCCCGCGCCCAGCGAAGCGGTCACCATCAAGGCCACTCGCATCCGCGCCAGTGCCCCCTCCGGTCCTGCTCACCCCGCGGAAGCATCCACCGAGTCACGAGCGCCGCTTGATGCCATCAAGACCCGCGGCGTCTCCAGCACCCGTCTACGAGGCCAGTTGCGAGGTGATCTCGACAACATCATCATGATGGCGCTGCGCAAAGAACCACCACGCCGCTATGTGAGCGCCGAGCAGCTTGCCGCCGATGTGCAGCGATACCTCGATGGTCTCCCCGTGCAGGCCCGTCGCGACACGCTCAGCTACCGCATCAGCAAGTTCGTCGGCCGCCACGCGGTGGGCGTCATCACTACGGCGGCGGTCATCGCCCTGCTCAGTGTTGCAACCGTCACTCTCTACCGCCAGCGAGAGCAGATTCGTCTACAGCGCGACACGCTCGCCCTCACCAACGCGCAGTTGCGCGAAACCAAGCACTTCCTCATCGACACGATCACCGCCGCCGACATCGGCAACAGTGGCCCGGAAACCACGCTGGGCGAAGCGCTGCTCGCCGCACGCAACGCGATGGAGGAGCATCCAATCAGCGATGCCGCAACGCGTGCTGCTACCCAGCAGGCCATCGGCCGTTCCATGCTTGCCTTGGGCATGACCGACGAAGCCCAGCCGCTGCTCGCCGCCGCCCAGCAATACTTCAGTACTATGCCCGCCACCGATGAGTCGCGTCTCGAAGCCGACGCTGACAGCGCGCAGGTGCTCTTCTTCACAGGCCAGAACCAGCCTGCCCTCGATGCCTTGCGCGACGTGCTCGCCCGCGAACGCACTCGTAGTGCCGGCATCGCCACAGCGTTCGAAGCCTCGCTGCTCAACGACATTGGCGCAGTGCAGAAGGCGCTGGGCGACTTTGACGCGGCGCTCTTGACCCATCGCGAAGCCCTCGCGATCAAGACCAAGGTGTACCCAAACGATCAGTTGCCCGCGTCTTATTCGTATCACAACATGGGCGACGTTTATCTGCGCCAGCAGAAGTACGACCTCGCCGTCGAGTCATTCACGCAGGCGGTCAATCTCCGGGCCAAGCAGCTGCGCCCCACCCACCCGCTCGTGCTCGCGTCACGGGCCAGCCTCGGCCTCGCTCTGGTGCGCACAGGCAATGCCGCAGCCGCCGTCGAGCACCTGGAACTTGCCGCCGAGCACTACGAAGCGGCCTTCGGCGGCAAGCACCCCGGCAATGCCGCGGCCTGGACAAGTCTGGGCCAGGCCTATCGAGAACTCGGCCGCTTCGACGACGCTATCACCGCCTTTGACAAGACCATGGCGTGGCAGACGGCCAATCTCGCGGCTGATGCACCGCAGAAGATCGCCACCCGTGCCAATATGGCCATCGCAAGACTCAAGCGTGGCGACATCGGCGCTGAGGCCGCTTTGCGCACAACACTGGATGAACTCAAACAGGCCAAGGGCAACTTCGCCGGCATCATCCGAATGAGCGAAGAAGCCCTCAAGAAGTAGCCCGCACAAAACTTCCGCTACCATGCCGCATGCCAGTAGCCAGCATGCGAAGTCTCCTCGCTGACCTCATCGATTACGCCGGCCTCTTTCCCCCGGCCAAACTCGACATGGCTCCCGCCGTCGAGACCTACAACCGCTGCAAGATGGGCGAGCACGAATGGATGCTCGGCCGCTTCGTGCTGCCTCTGGCCCGCCTCGCGGAGTTCGAGAAGGCCGCCAGCCCCCTCATGCCCGGCTCCTTCGCCACCAGCGGCTATCGCGAGATGGCCGATGCCGGTCAGCCTTGGCAACTCAGCGTGTTGTTCGAGCCCGACGCCGACGGAGACATCACCAAGTCCCTCGACGCTATCGAAGCGTTCAATGCCAAACACTCGCGCGAAGGTGAAGGTCTCGCCACCATCGACATGTGCGAAATCAAGGTCACCGATCCTGCCATGGTCGATCGCATCATGGATCAGATGATCGAAGACCTTTTCCCCTTTTTCGAGTTTCCCATCACGCAAGACTGCCGCGGCTTTGTGGCTTCACTCTCAGGCAGCCCGGCCGGCGCCAAGATTCGTACTGGCGGCGTCGTCGGCAACGCCTTCCCGACTTCTGACGAGGTTACCGCATTTCTCCAAGCCTGCGTCGCCAGCGAAGTGCCCTTCAAGGCCACCGCTGGCCTCCACCACCCCGTGCGTGGATCCTTCCGCCTGACATACGAGAAGGACAGTGCGTGCCACACCATGCACGGCTTCATCAACTTGTTCATCGCTGCATGCCTTGTCCGCTTCGGCAAGATCGATACCCGCACAACGGTGCAGATCCTCAAAGAAGAAGACCCGGCGAACTTCCGAGTCTCTGAACAAGTGCTTGGATGGCAGCAGTATCTGGTGGAGACCGCCGCCGTCGCCAAAGCTCGTGAGACCTTCGCTCTGAGCTTTGGCAGTTGTTCCTTTGATGAACCGGTCGAGGATCTCAAGAAACTTGGCTGGATCTGACCAACTCGGCCTCGCCTACGCCGCTGCCAGCGTCATGTGTGCCTGCTTGCGTTGCCGCAGCTTCCGAGCGATCAGGAACGCGATCAGGCCTACTGCGACGACTGCAAGAATCGGCACGAGAATCGCCAGCATTGAGATCAGGACCGCCAGCACATTCTCGACTGTCGCCACAATCGGGTTTGCGAGGCCACCCGTGGCCACCAGCGAGAGCCCTCGCAGGGCCATCGTGCCCAGTTGAATCGCGCCTGCCGTGCCACCACCCGCGACCAGCCCCAGCACCCAGTTGAACCACGGGTCATTGGTTCCCGCTTGGCTTGCCACCGCGAGCGTGCCTGCAAGCACAGACGCCGGTGCCGCGACATGGTCAAGAGCGTTGTCAACCCACGGGATGTAGAACGCCCCGATCTCCAGTACCGCTGCTGTCGCCAGCGAGATGATCGCCCCGTTGCTCGTCACCCACTCAAACCCGCCCGACAACTGCAACCCGCCGAAACGAGCCGCCAACGCCATCGCCAGCAGGGGCAGAAAAACGCGGAAGCCCGTGGCCGCGGCAATACCAACACCGCTCACCAAGCCCACGATCAACTGCCACGTCTCGATGTTGTCAGGCATAGGGAATCTCCGCGTGAGCGAACCGCTCATCACATCTTTAGGAGATCCAAATCGCCGGTTTCATCGCTCCGAACGGAGTGCGAACACACTTCCCCATGCCGTCAAAAGCGCCCTCTCGGACGCGCCGGCAACGCGACTTCCACGAATCGCTTCTAGAGGGTATTCCGCGCTTGCTTCGCATTCGACAGTGTCGCCGGAAGAGCCACATCGTGTTCGCCCCTTTCCCGACACTGCGCCATGAACTCACCTTGCCATCGCACCGAGTCGGCGTCGATCGCATATTCGCTTAGCTGCGCCAGTCGATCGATGCAATGCTGCACGTCTCCAAACCTTCCGCGATGATGTTCATCGCTCACGAGCCACGTGCCATCGCTGCGTAGCGCACACGCGATATCAGAAGGTGCCGTGCCGTCGTGCGTATCGCGATAGTCCACCACAATCCACGACCCGTCCGTCGGTCGATTGGTCGCGCCATATCGCTCGTGCATTCGCGGCGTTCCCGCCGGTGCGCTGTATAAGTTCGCAATGATCTCTTGCGCGACCCGGTGCTCCGCGATGAATTCGCGAACCATCGCGACAACCGCGATGTTGATCGCCTGCGGCGCGAGCACCACCAGAACGACAGTCGCCAGAGTGCTGGCTCTGCGCCTTCCCCTCGCAGTGAGCGCATCCCCGCTCACCTCAACTCCCGATGGTCTTCACATCACCCGCCACGATGATCTCCGCTTCCGTCTGCCGCTTCACATCATCCACGCTCACCCCCGGCGCAACCTCACGCAGCACAAACCGCCGCTTCGCTTGATCCATCTCCAACACGCACAGTTCGGTGATGACCATGTCCACCACGCTCCTGCCCGTAAGCGGCAGATTGCACTGCTTCACCAGCTTCGCCGCGCCCTTCGCGGTGTGCTCCATCACCACCACCACGCGCTGCACACCGGCGACCAGATCCATCGCCCCGCCCATGCCTTTGACCATCTTGCCCGGAATCATCCAGTTGGCCAAGTCGCCTTCCTGACTCACCTGCATCGCGCCCAGAATGCACAGATCAATATGCCCGCCCCGAATCATCGCGAAGCTGTCGCTGCTGCTGAAGAAACTCGCTCCCGCACGAGCCGTCACCGTCTGCTTGCCCGCGTTGATCAGGTCGGGATCAACCTCGTGCTCACGCGGAAAAGGCCCGATCCCCAAGAGGCCGTTTTCGCTCTGCAGCCACACGTCCATGCCCTTGGGCACGTAGTTGGCCACCAGCGTCGGAATGCCGATGCCCAGGTTGACGATGTACCCGTCCTTGAGTTCGAGCGCGGCGCGTTGGGCAAGTTGTTCGCGGGTCAGTGGCATAGGCCGCAACTATACAACTCCGCAGCTCGCCCGTCTCACGCCCGCCCGCGCAGCCGCTGCAGCACCCGCGATCCGTACGCAAACATCAGCATCGTCGAACCTGCCGTCGCCATGAGCGCCCCCAGAATGCCCACCGGCAAGTGCACGATCATCTCGCGCGACACATCCTTGCCGTCGGCAGGCATCGTGTCCGCCAGCGGGTTTTCCAACGCGGCTCGATACGTCTCCACCATCGGCGCAAGTGCATGAAAGATGCCCCACACCGCCATCACGCTGCCAGTCAGCGTCAGAACCCAGCCCGCAACCAGCAGTTTGCCACTGACTCGGCCGCGTGTACTGCCAGATGCGGTCGCCATGCTTCAGGCCCCCGCTCCGGCCAACGAGGTCCACCCCATCGCCTGTAGTCCCTTCATCCAGCGCGACCGTTCTCGCTGCGCCTCACTACCACGATCGCCCGCCTGCCACCACCAGCACGCATCCACAGGTGCATCCATGTCAATCGCCAGGTCCGCGATCTGCCGATCCGTCAGATCCGCAAACGGCGTGTCAACATGCAGTCCGACCGCGGTGCTCGCGCTGCTGCACAGCCCCGCGAACTTGCTCGCTGCCAGAGCGCGGTCAGCAATCTGCGAAAGCCGATCAAGGTCCACACTGTCATGTCCGCCCGCATGCACGGGCCATACCACGCGTGAGCACTGCACCCGCGCCGCCAACAGCAGGACAGCCAGCAGTTCCATGCCTTCTCGCTCGTCGTCATCCGCGTGTGGAGCGACCGTCAGCAACTGCTTGATTTCATCCGTTCCCGTGCCCACGCCCATCAGCCCCACGCCCAGCGTGCTTGCCTGCTGTGCAACCGCTCGGCTCTGCGGCAGCTTGCTCTCCGTTCGCAGCCCGAATGGCGTCAACAGCACTTGATCGCGCAGCATCACGCCGATTTGCTCTGGCGTCTTGCCCATTGCGTTCAGCGACACCGCTTCTCGCGCATGCATCGCGGCGATCAATGCAGGCATCCCGCCATCGCTCAAAATCAACACCCGTCCATTGGTGTCAATGCTCATGCCGTCAGTTTAGTCGCCCGCGACTGGCCCCGCGTCCTCACTAGACTCACTTGCGACCCTGCTGCAATCGGCGAACACCATGGAACCGCTCATCGACGCATCCACCATCGCCGCATTGACGGGCAATACCCATGCCGAAGACCTGGCGCGTCGCGCCGCTCAGGCCGCGAACGAAGGCCATAGCGCCCTGGCCGCACAACTGCTCGACCAAGCCTGCGGCGCGCAGCCCACGGTACCGGTCCTATTCCTCGCCTTTCAGTTTCACTTTCGCACCGGCAACACACACCGCGCTCGCGATCTGGCGTTGCAACGCGTGAAACTCGCCGAGCAGGCCGCCGACCCGTCCCAGCACGCCCGCGCCTGGTCAAACGTTGGTCTCGCCGCGCTCTGGCAGGAAGACATCGCCGCCGCCCGGTCCGCCGCAGAGCAAGCTATCGCCCTCAGCAAGGCCGCGAGTGATCCGCTCAGCCTCTCGCGCGACCTCGCGTTACTGGCTCAAGTGCATGAAGCCGACAAGCAGTGGCTGGCCGCGCGAGATCTGTACCTGCAAGCACTCGCACTGGCCGAGCAAACTGGCGAGCCCGCACAGATCGCCACCAAACTTAGCAACCTTGGCGATGTGTACATGGCACTTGGCGATTCCCCGGCCGCTGCGCAATGCTGGCACCGCGCACTGCCCTTGCTGGCGCAGGCGGGCAAACTCCGCTGGCACGCCGAGTGCGAAGCCAAACTGCGTGCACTGCCGTGACGCTTACCACGTGAGCACGATTTTGCCAAACTGCTCGCCTGCTTCCAGCCTTGCATACGCCGCGGTGCACTCTTCCGCCTTGAACACCTTGTCTACCACCGGTTTTACATGCCCCGCGCGATAGAGCGCCGCGACCTCACGAAACTCATCATTGCTCCCCATCGTCGTGCCCAGCACACGCAGTTGATTCCAAAAGAGCCGCGTCAGGTCACCGGTCGCGTCGCCACCGGTCGTCGCCCCCGGACTCACATACGCGCCTCCCCGTGCCAGACTCTTGATACACGTCAGGTGCGTCGCCTTGCCCGTGCTGTCATAGCACACATCCACGCCGCGCTTCTCGCTCCAGGCTCGCACTTCTTTGCTCCAGTCCTGTCCGTTGTCCAGCACACACAGGTCGGCGCCGAGCTTCTTCGCTGCGTCCAGTTTCCACTGGTGCCGACTTGTCACCGCAACTGGACACCCCATCCACTTGGCGAGCCCCAGTGCGCTCGTCGCCACGCCTCCCCCGATACCCGTCACCAGCACGCGCTGTCCGGGCCGCAGTTGCGCCTTGGTGATCAGCCCGCTGTACGCCGTCAACGCGCACAACCCGTATGCCGCCGCTTCCGCCGGATCCTGATCATCCCGCACCACCGCGCAGTTCGCCGCCGGCGCATGGAATCGCTCACGGAACATTCCATTGTGATGCTCGCCGATGAGTTCGTAGTTCGGCGCAAGCGTGCGATTGCTGGGGTCATGTGGCGATACACGCTCGGGCACCACGCACGCCGCGTTCACGATGACGCGCTTGCCGATGAAACTCTCGCTCACGCCCGCTCCGACCTTCTCCACCACGCCGCACGCGTCACACCCCGTCACGCGCGGATACCCGTCAATACCTGGCAGCCCGCGCCCCACCCACAGGTCCATGTGATTGAACGCGCTCGCCAGCGTCTTGATCTGCACGCTGCCCGCAGGCGTCTCACCCAGTTCGGGCCAGTCTGTCTGAAATGCGATATTGGGCGTGACCGGCGCACCACGACGAAGAAGAACGACTGCTCGCATGTCCGAGGATATGGACATGTCTTTCGCTGGATCGGCCTCGCATCCCCCTCGCATTCTCTCCGTCTCGCTGCGCAAGCCCCGCCCACATTCGTACTATCACGCCATGGACATGGACGCAATCAATCGCCGCATCGCGCAGTTCGAGACGATGGTCCGCCCCGAGGCCGACCCTACCAATGACATGGCCTGGTTCAGCCTCGGCGGCGCGTACGCACAGGCCGGTCGCCACTTCGACGCCGCCGGCGCTTACGCCAAGTGCATCGAACTCAACGCCGGCTTCAGCAAAGCCTACCAGATGGCCGGTCAGGCACTCCTCGATGCGGGTAAACGCGACGACGCTATCGCCACGCTCGGCAAGGGCTTTCTTACCGCAACTGCCAAGGGCGACCGCATGCCCGCCAAGGCCATGAGCGATCTGCTCACCAAGATCGGCGCGTCCGTGCCCGAAGTGCCTCGCAATGAAGCGCCCGTCCAACTGGGCGAGAACGTGATGATGGATCGCAAGACCGGTCGCCCCGGCAACAGACTCGCCAAGCCGCCCATGCGTGGCCCGCTTGGCCTCTGGATCCAGAACAACATCAGTGCGGAAACCTGGGACGCCTGGATCCGCCAAGGTACCAAAGTCATCAACGAAATGCGTCTGGACCTCTCACGTGATCAAGACGCCGAGACTTACGACAAGCACATGCACGAATTCCTCGGCATCGACGAGGATCTGCTGGCCGAGATCCTCGGCACCCGCGCCAGCTGATGCAAAGACGCACATTTCCAGCGTTCTAAGCAAGGTTGCGGATTTCGCCGTGCTTGGTAGGATGTATCGATGCAACTCTTCCGCCGAGCGGACAGTTCCTCGTCTGAACACAGCGTCTGGTCCGAGCCGCTGCTCCGCAACCTTCTCATCGGCATCGGTGCCGGTGGTGTCGTCGCGACCGCGCTTGTCTGGTTCGCGATGGGCTGGGTTCCCGGCATCGTCGTGGGCCTGCTCGCGCTGGGTGTGTGGCAGGGCTTGTTTCGTGGTGCCGCAGAGATCGTCGGCCTCGCCGTCGGTCTTGTCGTTGCCATGCTGTTCGCACCGTCGCTCGGCCGCGTGTGTGAGGGGCTCTTCAGCGCGACGCTCGGCACCCAAGGTCTCACGAATCGCTTCGTCAGTATTCTCATCGTGGGCTTCATCATCGTTGCAATCTGCTGGCTTGCGGGCTCCCTCATTGCCGGCCGCATCGTCAAGTGCCGTCCCGAGTGGTTTGCACTCAATCGTTACATCGGTGGGGGGATCGGGGCGCTCGAAGGTCTGTTGCTGGCCCTCTGCATCATCTGGATTCCCGCCGCCGTCCGTCCCGTCGCCGCGGTGCGCTCTGCCGCCGAAGCCGACGAGCGCATCTACGACGCCATGGTGGAAGGTACCTACAAGCTAGGTGACGAAGCACCCAAAGCCGCAAAGCCCAGCCTGGCAGACTGGCTCCTCGCCCGTGCTGATGAAGTCGATGACTCGATGCTCGGCCGCGCCGTCAACGACGCCAACCCGCTCAGCACCACGCAGATTCTCGACGTTGCTGAAGACTACCTCGCCGTCCTGCGCGATGAAGACGCTGCCAACGTGCTCCAGCAGACGCAAGTCTGGCAGCGCATGCTGGCTCTTCCCAGCGTCACGCAAGCCCGGGAAGTCGTGCAGCAGGACGAATCGCTGCGACAAGTCTTCGAGACAGAGAGCTTCAACATCAGTGCGCTCCGCGTGCTGCTCGACAGTCCCACCGTCCTGAAAGTCATGGACGAAACCGATATCCGCGCAGAACTTGAGCCTCTCGCGCCCGAACTCATCGCCGCCATCAAGCAGGCCCGCCAGTCCATCAAGCCCATCGAGCAACTCAGACCTCGCTCGGGCGGATAAGCCCAGCGGCCTGTATCGCCTGTCACGTCGTGACCACGTGCGCCGCTTGATAACACGCCAGCCCGTCCCAGCCTTCCGCTTCAGACACACCACGGCCCCTGCCGCACCGATGAATTGCCCCGATGCACACCCCGGACTTGCGGAGAATTCGTCGCAGTGTCGATTGGTTTGAGCCTTGCGGCCCCGCGCTTATCGCGCAGGCGGCTCGCTTTGCCGCTGATCGCGATGCCGATATTGCCGCCCTCCTGCCCGAAGATCAGGAGCACATGAACACGCTGCTTTTTCGGACGCTCGTGCATGTCGTGAATCACGCCGAGAACTTCGCTCTGCTTGAAGCCCAGCTTGTCACCGTCGCAGCCCGCGCCCGCAAAGTCGGCATTCGTGCCAATCAGTTGCCCGTCATGCGAGATTGCCTGATCGACGCCCTCGCAGGACTTGCTGGACGCGAGTGGACCCCGGCGTTGGAACGCGACTGGCGCATGCTTCTCGACGGCGTCATCGGAGCCATGCTGGTGGGGCCGGCCGTCAAGCGTCAAGCCGCCTGATCTCCGCCAACACCGCCCGCGCCTCTACCATCTGACGTGTCGTCAACCACCGTTACCCGCCCACGCATCCAAGCGCTGCCCACGCTCGTCGCGAATCAGATCGCCGCGGGCGAAGTGGTCGAGCGTCCCGCCAGTGTCGTCAAGGAACTTGTCGAGAACTCGCTGGACGCTGGCGCGACGCGCGTGCAGCTCGACATCGAGTCAGGCGGCATCGAACTTGTCCGCGTGACCGACGACGGCGGCGGCATCACGCGTGAGGACCTGCCTTTGGCCATCGCCCCTCACGCCACCAGCAAGATTGCCAGTGTCGAAGACCTTGATCAGATCGCCACGCTTGGCTTCCGGGGCGAAGCCCTTGCCAGCATCGCCAGTGTCTCACGCACCACTATCCGCTCGCGCACGCCCGCCAGCGATGGGGCTTTCGAGCTCGAAGTCGAAGGCGCAACCGTCAAGCCCGTCCGCCCGGCAAGTGGCAATGTCGGCACCGTCATCACCGTCCGCAATCTGTTCTTCAACACCCCCGCCCGCCGTAAGTTCCTCAAGACCGTCAACACCGAACGCGAACGCTGCGCCGAGACCTTCCAGGCTCTCGTCCTCGCTCACCCCAACGTCGCCTTCACCATGACCGTCGACGGCAAGCGCACCATCGACGTGCCGCCCAACCAAGGTCCGCACCAGCGCACGCTCGCCATCCTTGGCAAAGAGCTCGAAAGCCAGCTCATTCCCGTCTCGGCCGACCGCTTCGACGACGCGCGAGGCGTGTCGCTGTGGGGCCTTGCTGGTCTCCCCAGTCTGGCCCGCGGCAGCACCAAGGGGCAGCACGTCTTCGTGAATGGCCGCAACGTGCGCGACAAGACCATTCAGCACGCCATCGCAGAGGCTTACCGCGGCTTGATTGAACCTGGCCGCTATCCCACCGTCCTGCTCATGCTCGACATGAGTCCGCAAGGTGTCGACGTCAACGTCCACCCGCAAAAGGCCGAAGTCCGCTTCCGCGATAGTGGCCTCGTGCACAGCGTCGTTCTTCGTGCACTGCGCGAAGCGTTGCAGAAGGCCGATGTGACTCCCAGTGTTCTGAGCCTGCGCCCGCAGCTTGCCTGGAGCCCGCAGTCGGGTACGCAGTCGCCCGGACAACTTGGCCTTGCCACCCAGCTCATGGGCGCTCAGGCTCCCGCCGCCAGTGGCCTGCCACCGCAGGAAGTAACGCCCTCGATCGCCGCCGCGAAGTTTGCCGAGTTCTTCAGCAAGTTCCGCCCTGGCCAGCAGCAGTTCCCGCTTTCTCTCGCGCAAGGCCTCCAGGATACCCAGCGCCTTGAAGCCACGAACACTCCTGCGCCTTCTGCTCCCTCGCTCAGCCACATCGAGCCCAAGCCCGCAGCACCAGTCGCTTCCGCCGGCGCCCGGGCTTTCTCCATCGAGAGTGACCAGCCGCTGCTGCAAGTCCACAAGTCGTATGTCATCACGCAGGATGAGCAGGGTGTCGTCATCATCGATCAGCACGCCTTGCACGAACGCGTCATGTTCGAGTACCTGCTCACACGCGTGACGCAGGGCCGCCTTGAGCGACAGCACTTGCTCACGCCCCAGCCCGTGGATGTCTCGCCCGTGCAACTCGCCATGCTGCCTGCCCTGCAGCCCCTCTTTGATCGCATCGGTATCGAGGCAGAGCCCTTCGGCCCTCTCACCATTGCTGTGCGCGCCTTCCCCAGTTTTCTCTTCGAACGCGGCGTCGATGTCGAGCCCTTCATGCAGGAACTGCTCACCAAGGCCGAACGCGGCGAACTTGGCGGCGACGCCAGTGGCCCCGCATCGCAGGTCGCCTCGCTTGAGCACGCCCTGCGCGACGTACTCGACATGATGGCCTGCAAGGCCGCTATCAAAGCTGGTGACGACCTCGCCACTGACGAACTCGCTGAACTTGTCAAGCTTCGCACCGATGTGGAGCGCAGCAGCAACTGCCCGCATGGCCGGCCTACCAGCATTCGTCTCACGATCCGCGAACTCGAAAAACTCTTCGGCCGTGCGTGAGTGCCACGCTCACGCCGGACGAATCCCGCGGATCACCTGCATCACGCGCTGCGCCTCGCTCTTCGCCACCGCCTGCAGCACATTCCGCGGAATGCGCCACTCACTCTGCCCGCGAGTGAACCCCGCGCAGTGCTCGTTCATACAGCGATACATCAGCTTGAATGCGTCGCGCGGCTGCCGCACCTTGTCAAAGGCTTCCAGCAGTTCCGCTCGCGTGACATCCTCCGCAAACATGTCGAGCAGATTGATCGGACCCGCTTCCGTCACCCGGCACGCGTTCATGCGGCTCTCGCACAGGTCGTAGAGCATAGGCCCGGTCCAGGCGAGTTCTTCAACCAGATGCTGCTTGTCAAGCCGCGCTTCCTGAAAGAACGCGTTGCTCTCTCGCATCAGCGCGTGTTGCAGTTCCATGGGCAGCAGCAGCTTCACGCCGATGCCCTCCTGTTGGAGGAACTTGTTGGAAAGCAGCGGCCACACCACGGCCTTCATCCGTTCCACATCGCCAGCCACCGTCGTCGGCTCGTCCATTCGGTCCACGACGATGATCATGCCCGTGTACCCAAAGCACCGCAGAATCTTCTTCAGCCGGTCAAAGCACGCATACCGCGGCGTATCCGCATCCGTCAAAGGCAGGTTCGCCGCGTCACGCAGGCTCGGAGGCAGCAGCCGCAGGCTGCGTGCGTAGCTCAAGTCGCCGCGCGGCAGCACCCGAATCTGCTTCTTCACGCGGTGCGCCGCGTTCAACAGCGCGAACCGATCCCAAATGATGAACTTGAGAGCGCCCAGAATGTACAGCGCCGTCGCGCTCATGAACGCGATGTTCAACCACTCATCCGGCACATCCGGAAAGATCCGCAGATTGCTCGCAATCACGCCCGCGATGATCAGCAGCGGAAACAGATACAAGAACAGACTTCCCCCGATGATCGCCGCCGCCGGCCAGATGCCAAGCCGCTTGCGCAGCGCATGCGTGCGTTCCGGCGCGTGCTCAGGCCGGTCATACAACGCCTGCAGCAGCAGTACTTCGCGCCGCATCATCCGATCCAGCTTGCGCACGCTCTTCTTGGCATCGCTGGGCAGCTCAAATACGTCCCCCTGAAACACATGCCCCAGCAGCGCATCCACCAGCCGCGGCACCACCGTGTGCAGCATCGCGTCCATGTGGTCCACCACGCGAACCTTCTGCAGACTCTCCAGATAGCTCTTGCCACCGACGCGCTCATGCAGCCGATCCAGATACGGGTTGAGATCGTCATACGGAACGATCAAAACCTTCGCGCCCGGATTGGCCACGTTGTGTTCGCTGATCTTCCGCGAAATCTGCAACCGAATCGCCGTCTTCCCCGACCCCTTCTCGCCAAACACCACCGCACTGCTGGGCCGCCGCAAGTCACCCAGTATCTTGTCAAAGTCACTGTGAAACGTCGCGACATCCCCCTCCGACAGCGTCAACCCCTGACTCCCCGCACTCGTCACCTGCACCGGCTTCGCCCCCGGCATGCTCATCTTCGCAAACACCCCATCCGTGCGAGCCTCCTCGCCCCGGAAGGGGTTCTCGGTGAGTTGCCAGTGTTGGAGAAAGTCAGAGACGGTCATGGAGAAGCAACAAGTGCCAGAGTGCGAAGTGCCAGAGTGCGGAGTAAGTGTTGGAGATTCAAACGCTGCTCAAGTATCCGTTTCCTCAAGTGAACGCAGCAATCCTTGCAGTAATCGTTCCGTCTCGGTGAGCAGCATGCTCAAATCCTCGTCATGATGTATGTATTCCAGTTGCTCAGCGATCTCGATCTGCGTCATCAGTTCAAAAAGCGAGCCACGTGAGATTCTGCAAAACTTCGCGAATTCCGGTCGCGTTCCGCGGCCGAATCCTTCCGCGATGTTGGACGGGACGGACACAGACGACCGACGCATCTGCAATGTCAGTCCGAATCGCTCATCCGGCGGCATCGCCTTCGTGAGCTCATAAACGCGCAGTGCAAGGTCCCTGCCACGCTGCCATACCACGATCTCACGAAATGTTCTAAACGCCACCGCGTGCTCCTTCGTTACGGAACACCCAGTGGCTACGACGCACTCAGGCACTCCGCACTCTGGCACTTTCCGTCAGTGATCGACTTTGGTGCCCAACCCCGGCGTCAGCATTTCCATCGCCTTCACCAGCGTCGCCTTGTCCTTCGCTTCCAAATTCAAACGCAGCAGCGGCTCCGTGTTGCTCTTGCGCACGTTCACCCACCAGCCGTCCTTCTGGAAGCAGTCGATCGTCACGCCATCAAGCTCGTCAATCGTGCAGCCGGGCTTGCCAAGGAACTTCTCCTTGAGAGCCTGCATCGCGCCGTCCTTGTCTTCGATGTTGAAGTTGATCTCGCCGCTCTGCACGTAGCGAGCCAGCGGCTTGATCAGTTCGCTCATGCTCTTGCCGGTCTTCGCCACGACAGTCAGCACGCTGCACATGGCAATCACGCCGCTGTCCGCGTTGAAGTTGCCTTGAAAGTAGAAGTGGCCCGACAACTCGCCGCCGAAGATCCCCTTGTTCTCCGCCATGCTCTGCTTCAGGAACACGTGGCCCACGCGACCGCGCACCGGCTTGCCGCCGGCCTTGGTCACTTCTTCCGCCACCACCTTGCTGCTGCGCAGGTCATACACCACCGCCGCGCCCGGAGCCTTCTGCAGGAAGAACTTGCCCAGCAGCGCAGTCAGCATGTCACAGCCCACCGCGTTGCCCTTCTCGTCAATCACCATGCAGCGGTCCGCGTCACCGTCATAGCAGAAGCCCAGATCAGCCTTCTCCTTGATGACCGCCTCCTGCACCTGCCGCAGATTCGCGGCCACAAGCGGGTTCGGCTCATGCGCGAACACGCCCTTGCTGTTCTCGAAGTTGATCTCGACGATCTTCAGCCCCGGCACTTCACCCATCACCCCGCCCGCGCTCGCCTTCCCGAAAATCTTGGGAATCATCGTTCCCGCCATCCCGTTGCTCGCGTCAATCACAATCTTCAGGCTCTTCCCGCCCGTGTCCAGAAAGCTCCGCACGTGCTTCGCGTACGCAGGCCACAGGTCGCGCTGCTCCACACGCCCCGCCGTCTTCGCGATGTTGGCCTTGTCCACCATCGCCGCATGCTTGCGCACATCCGCAAGCCCCGTCGCTTCCCCGACGGGCTTGGCCTTGCGCTTGCTTAACTTGAATCCGTTGTACTGCGGCGGGTTGTGGCTCGCCGTCACCATCACGCCGCCCGCGCAGTCAAGATAGTTGACCGCGAAGTAGACCATCGACGTGTCCACCATGCCGATGTCAATGACATGCCCGCCGTGATCGTTGATCCCCTGGATCAGCTGCTTGGTCAGCGTGGGGCTGCTCTGCCGCATGTCGCGCCCGACCACCACGTTCTTCATCATGGGCGTGGTCTCGCCGCCCGCCTCAGCGTCACCCAGCAGATACTTGCTCGCCCCATACCCGATCTGCCACGCCATCGTGTCCGTCAGCGCATCGGGATACGTCCCGCGAATGTCGTAGGCCTTGAAGATGCGACCGAGCATGGGTTTTTCAGCCATCGAAAACTACTCCTGAGCAACCCACCCCAAACCCGTTCGGGCCCCGTGGGGGTGAGATAATTTCGGATGGCAGCATAGCGCGAGGGCCCACCAAGTATCTACCGAACGAACGGGGAAAGTGGGGCGTCACGCTGGCCCGCGGCAATCATCGCGCAACTTCACGCCCCGCACTCCGGACACATGGCACTTGCCGCAATCCCACGTCGTTCATACCCGCACGCCGGACAGCAGCCCCGCGCAATGCGCCGGCGCCGCTGCGGACCAAACCGTCGCCATAGCGATGCGCTCGCCACGCTCACGCCAAACACCAACGCCGCGAAGACCGCCGTATTGACGAGCAACCCAGGCCAGATCGGTTGAACCGGCATAAAGCTCCCAAGCAACGGCACTGTCCCGCTGTTGTCAACGCGCGAAGCCGGCGGATACCCCGCAGGCGCTGGAATGACCCACATCACGTTGCGTTGTTCGTGCTCAAAGCTCCGCATCGGCACGCCAATACGCACGCGATACGCCGACACTTGTAGATCCGGCGCAACGTTGACTCTCGCCAGCCCGTCCGGCGTCACCACCGCTCGCATCAGATGCGTTGTCGCATCAACGCGAAAGTCATGCACGCTGCCCACATGCGGCGCAGGCCAGTCAAATGAAGCATCAGGCCACGACCCCAGCGGCGCGACATGAATGCCCATCGGCACCGTTCGCAACCCGCTCCTCATGGCGTGCAGATAGAGCGCCCACGCGACGACACTCTGCAAGCCGGCCCCCGCCAGAACAAACACGATGCCCAGCAGTATCGATCGACCCCATCGCATGATCATGACTGTACCAGCCCGCAGGTGAGCGTCCTTCACGTGGAAATGAGCCCATACCTTCCACCATGGGGCCGTTCTTCACACGATTGCCATCCACCGTGAATGTGCGTGACGATCGCAACGCGCCCATCACACCCATCCCCGAAAATCGCCTCCTCGAACTCGCCGCCGAGGCCACGCAGACCAGCAAGGCCGACATCGCCGCCGCCTTCACCCAGGCGTACGGCGTGATGATGCCCAAGCAAAGCTGGAATCAACCTCTGACGGCGCGCACGATGCGTCGCCTCGGCGTCCTTCTCGCAATCGTTGTCGTCGCGATCGCTGCGGTGGTGCTCCTCAGCACGGTCTTCGCCTGGACATCAACGCCCTCAGTCATGCTGCCGGTCGTCCTCGGTGTCTTGGTCTTCGGTAGCGGTTGGGCCCTTGGTGCCCACGACAACGAAACGATCGACGCGTACAAAGCCGCCCTCGCCTCACGCGATCTCTGTCGCGCCTGCGGCTACGACATGCAGCGATTGACGCCCGAAGCCGACGGCTGCGCCCGCTGCCCCGAGTGCGGCGCAGCCTGGCGCCTCACCATGCAGGCCCGCTCGCTCGAGCAGGCCGAGTTCGTGCGTCAGCATCACCCTGCTCCGCCCGTCGAGCCCGGCGGAATACTCGCCCCTGCTATGGTGAGTTCCGGTGGCGTCGCGGTCGACGCGCTGGGCATCGCCCAGCCCTGTGTCTCGCTCGCGCACCTGAATGATCCAGCAATTGCCGAAGCCGCGCGACTGGCGACATGGAAGAGCCGCTGCAAGTACGGTGCGCTCATTCTCTTCGGCATCACGATCGACGTGTTTCTTTTATGGAAGTTTCTGCCGACCGCCCTGCAGCCGGCACTGTCGTGGGGATGGGCTTGGTCGCTGCTGTTCGTCGCCGCAGCGGTGGCAGGTGCATTCAGTATCGTGCAGATGTTTGCGATGCTGCGAGTTGACTCGGGCGCACACGCGCCCATCATCGCAAAGTCGATCATCGATCACGGCCGTTGCCCCGCCTGCGCGTCAACCCTCGCAGAACTCGATCGCGTTACACTCCGCCGCTCCTGCACCCGCTGTTCCGCCGTGTGGAACGTGCTTCGTGAACCAAGCGACGTCAGTTGAGCGAACGCAAGGCCAACCTCAAGTCCTGTACCGGAACCCCGCATGTCAAAAGCCAGCATCATTCTCTCGGTCACCGCCCTCGTCGTCAGCGCCGCCGCGCTCGCCTCATCGTTCTACATGGTGGGCCAACTCAAGGCCGAGATGAAAGGCAAATGGGCGGCGCGCGAAGCTTTCGAACTCAACCACGGCCCCGACATCATCGCCGTCATGTCGCAGGTGCAACACCACTTCGCCGACCTGCACTTCGCCGCTCAGGCCGGCAACTGGGGCCTCGCCGAGCACAAGATCGACGAAGTCGAAGCCGCCCTGAACCGCGCACCGCTCGTGCTGCCCGTCGAGAACAACATCAACCTTGCCGAACTCATCACCACGATGGCTCGTTCATCCCTCGCCGACATGCGCACCGCCGCCAAAGCCGGCAACGCCGCCGACTTCACCAAAGCCTTCAACGCCACCGTCTCCAGTTGCAACGCCTGCCACATGCAGACCGATCACCCCGACATCCAAGTCGGCATCCCAGCCGCCCCCGGCTCCACAAGCTTGCTCTTCGAACCACGCGAAAAGCCATAAAGATCGACGAACTGCTCGCTCGCTTCCGCCTGTTCTCCGCTCTCTGCTCTCTGCTCTCTGCTCTCTGCTCTCTGTTCTCTGTTCTCTGCTCTCCGCTCTCCGCTCTCCGCTCTCCGCTCTCCGCTCTCCGCTCTCCGTTCCCCGCCCCTCACCCCAGCAAACTCTCCCCCTCCATCTCACGCGGCTTGCTCAATCCCATCATCGCCAGCGCCGTCGGCATGATGTCCGCTAGCCGCCCGCGGTTCGCTCGCGCCTTGTCATCAAACCACCCGCTCGCCTGCTGATCGCCACGCAGCGTGCGGCCTTTGAACTTCTCGCCCACCACAATCAGCGGCACGTCATACACCGTGTGCGCCGTGTGAGGCGAGCCCGTCTGCGGATCAAACATCTGTTCGCAATTGCCGTGGTCCGCCGTCACGATGCACGCCCCGCCGCGCTTGCTCGTCGCTTCGATGATCTGCCCCACGCACGCATCCACGGTCGCGCACGCCTGCACCGCAGCTTCAAGCACCCCCGTATGGCCCACCATGTCACCATTCGCGAAGTTCACGACGATCAACTGCTCGCAGTCGGGCGCAGCCAGCCGCCGCAGTACGCAGTCACGCACTTCCAGCGCGCTCATCTCCGGCTTCTGGTCATACGTCGACACCTTCGGACTCTGCGGATTCTCCCGCGTCTCGCCAGGAAACGGCGGATCGCGATAGTCATTGAAGAAGAACGTCACATGCGGATACTTCTCCGTCTCCGCACATCGAAACTGCCGCAGCCCCAGACTCGCGATGTACTCACCCGCGATGTTCACCATCTTGGGCGGCTTCGGGAATGCCACTTTGCAAAGCGGCAGCAGTTCCTCCCAGTACTCGGTCATGATGATGTAATCGAGCGACAACTTCCGCCCGCGATCAAACCCGTTCTTCCCGCTGTCGGGGCTGGGCTTCAACTTCGCCCACTTGTCATCCGGAAACACAAACGCCGCCGAAATCTCGCGAGGCCGATCGCCGCGATAGTTGTAGAAGATGACCGTGTCATTGTCCTTGATCGGCGCAGCCTCGCCCACCACGCGCGGCGTCACAAACTCATCACCGGTCAAGTTGCTCGCAGTGGGGTGGTCGTAGTAGTCCTGAATCGCCGCATCCGCGCTTGCAAACTTCGGCCCACTGCCCCGCCCCGTCAGCACGTCATACGCCAACTGCACGCGCTCCCACCGATTATCCCGGTCCATCGCGTAGTACCGTCCGCTCAACGAAGCGATGCGCCCCACGCCAATCGCCGTGATCTCCTTCTCGATCTGCGCGATGAACCCCTTCCCCGTGAACGGCCCCGTGTCGCGACCATCGGTGAACAGATGAATCAGCACGCGCGGCATGCTCAGCGTCTTGCACGCTCGCACGATCGCATACAGGTGGTCCAGCAGCCCGTGTACGCCCGCGTCACTCGCGATACCCAGCAGATGCAGCGTCCCGCCGCGTGCCTTGCACCCGTTGATCGCCGTCGCGATCGTTCCGTTCTTCTCCAGCCCCGAGCGACAGGCCTTCGTGATCGCCACCGACTCCTGATCGACGATCCGTCCCGCGCCGATGTTCTGGTGTCCGACTTCGCTGTTGCCCATCGTGCCGTCCGGCAGGCCCACATCTTCGCCGCTTGTCTTGATGAGCGTCCACGGGCACTCACGCATCAGCCGATCCGCCACCGGCGTCAGCCCGCGCGAACTCGCCACCTTCACCGCGTTGAACGCGTCATGTGACGGATTGGGGTTCATGCCCCAGCCGTCACGAATGATGAGCACGAGCGGAGAAATCGCCGGAGTAGTCGTTGCCATGCCGCAATATAGGTCGCCCCGCCAAATCCCGGCTCACACCGCCGTGCGCGTCGCCACAATCACGCGCTGCAATCCCTCATGATCCTGCACGATCCGTGCATCACGCAGCAGTGGGTTTGCCTGAGCGATCGCAAGAGCCTCACTCGCCCGCGCATCTGCCACTTCCACCAGCATCAGCCCGCCCGGCTTCACAAACCGCGGCCCCTCTTGCAGCAATGGCCGCGCGAACTTCAGCCCGTCCGGCCCACCCCGCAGCGCAATCGTGGGCTCAAAGTCCCGCACATTCACATCCACCTTGTCAGGCCACTCATCATCCGGTATGTATGGCGGATTGCTCACGAGGTAATCCACGCTCGCCGGTCCCGCCGTAGGCGGATACGTCCGCAGCGGCGCAAGCAAGTCACCCGTCAAGAAGTCCACGCGGTCCCGCAGCCCGTGCTTCTCCGCATTCACCGTCGCGACCGCAATCGCATCGGGCGACACATCACTCGCCACCGCCCGCGCACCCGGCAGTTGTTTCAGCAGTGCCAGCGCAATCGCCCCGCTCCCCGTGCACACATCCGCAATCAGCGAACCTTCACCCCGCGCCGTACTCGCCGCCTGACTGGGCCCATGCACCGCGCGATGGTGCTGCAGCACGTGCTGCACAATCGTCTCCGTCGCAGGCCGCGGAATCAGCACCCGCTTGTCCACCACAAACGGCATCCCAAAGAACCACGCCTCACCCACCAGGTACTGCACCGGTTCATGCTTCAGCGCCCGCGCCACCAGGTCGCGCAGCGTCTGCTTCTCCAGCGGACTCGCCGGCCGATCCGGATCCAGATACAGCTTCAGCCGCTCGCACCCCAGCACGTGCGACATCAGCAGTTCCGCCAAAAGCCGCGGCGAATCCAGATCCTTCTGAAAAAATGCCTGCTGCATCCACGCCAGCAGTTTGCGCGTGGTCCAAGTAGCCGGAGATGACGATGCCTGCGTCACGCGCACAGCGTACGCGCAGAGATCCGCGCCGACGCTACTACGCTACGGCGATGTCCGACCTCTTCACCCGCATGAACGCCTGGAAACCCTTCACCGCGCTGGTGGTGGGAGACTTCATCCTCGACGAAATGGTCTATGGCGATGCCGAACGCCTCAGCCCCGATGCGCCAGTCCCCGTGCTCCTCGTCAAGCGCCGCGAAGTCATGCCGGGCGGCGCGGCCAACGTCTGTATGGATCTCGCCGCCCTTCGTGGCCGCGTCATCGCCTTCGGCGTCGTCGGCGCCGACAACACCGCTCGCCACATGCGCGACGCTCTCACCAAAGCCAACATCGATGCCAGCGGCCTGATCGAAGACGCCGCTCGCCCCACGACGCTCAAGCAGAACCTCATCGGCCTCGCCCAATCGCGTCACCCCCAGAAGATGTTCCGCGTCGACGAAGAATCGCGCGATCCCATCTGCGATGCAACGCAGGCCAAACTCATCGCCGCCTTCGAAAGGCAGCTCGCCACCGCCGACGTCGTCATCATCGAAGACTACGCCAAAGGCGTCTGCACCCGGCAGCTCTGCCAGCGCATCATCGCCGCCTGCCGCGCCGCAAAGAAGCCGGTCTTCGTCGATCCTGCACGCGGCGTGGACCCCCTGCGCTACAAAGGTTCGACAACAATCACGCCCAATCGCACCGAAGCCGAACTCGCCGCAGGCGTGCCCACCAGCAAAGACAACGACCCGGCCCACAACGCCGCCCTCGCAAAGAAGCTCCTCGACCTTCTCGATCTTGAGTGCGTCGTCCTCACGCTCGATCGCCATGGCGCACTGCTCCTCGGTCGCGAAGGCTCGCGCGAAGCAAGCCCTGTCAGCATCCCCACGCAAGCCCGCGAGGTCTACGACGTGAGCGGCGCGGGCGACATGTTCCTCGCCGGCCTCGCCGCCGCCCGCGCCAACGGCTGCGCGTGGGACGACAGCGTCCGCTTCGCCAACGCCGCCGCGGGTCTCGAAGTCGAAGTCTTCGGCGTGCAGCCCATCCCCTTCGAGAACGTGCGCGACAGCCTGCTCCGCATCGCCGGCAAAACCAAGCCCGGCAAACTCCGCACGCTCGAAGAACTCTGCGCCGAAATCGCCGACCTCAAACGCCGCAAAAAGCGCGTCGTCTTCACCAACGGCTGCTTCGACGTGCTCCACAGCGGTCACGTCACCCTTCTCGAGAAAGCCGCTGCCTTTGGCGACTTCCTCGTCGTGGGCCTCAACAGCGACGACAGCGTCAAACGCCTCAAAGGTCCCACCCGCCCCATCAACAACGAGCAAGATCGCGCCCGCGTCCTCGGCGCGCTCGAGTCCGTCGGCGCAGTCGCCGTCTTCGCGCAAGACACGCCGCTCGAACTCATCAAGGCCGTCCAGCCTGACACGCTCGTCAAAGGTGCCGACTACACCAAAGACAAAGTCGTCGGCGCCGACGTCGTCGAAAGCTACGGCGGCCGTGTCGAACTGGTTGATCTCGTCGCCGGCAAGAGCACAACCTCCACGCTCGCCCGCATGACTTGATCGCCCATCCGCCGCGATTCATCGCGTCACATCGTCCCATGCACACCATCCCCGCGAGCGGTGCCTCATCGCAGCCCCATACGCTGCGCCCTATGGCCGTATCCACGCTGAAATCCCTCCGCGCAGGCGTCGACAAAGGCGCACCGCCCTTCGCGTGCCTCACCTGTTATGACGCCACAACCGCCCGCTGGCTTGCCCGCGCAGGCGTGCACGTGCTGCTGGTGGGAGACACCGCCGCAGAGGTCATCCTGGGCCACACCCGCACCATCGACATGCCCATGGACATCGCCGTCGCACTCACCGCCGCCGTCAAGCGCGGCGCGCCCGACTGTGTCGTCATGGCCGACATGCCCTTCATGTCCTATCACGCCGACGAGGCCGACGCCATCCGCAACGCAGGTCGCTTCCTCGTCGAAGGTCACGCCGACATCGTCAAACTCGAAGTCGACGAGTCCTTCTCCCCGCTCATCACCAAACTCGTCCGTGCGGGCATCCCCGTCTGTGGTCACATTGGCAGCCGCCCCCAGCGCGCCGCTCTCACCAGCGGCTACACCGGTGCAGGCCGCACCGAGGCTCAGGCCCAGCAGATCCTCCGCGACGCCGTCGCCATGCAGCAGGCCGGCTGCTCCATGCTCCTGCTGGAAGCCGTGCCCGACTCCGTCACCGCCCAGGTCCTCGCCGCCACGACGCTGCCCGTCATCGGCATCGGCGCAGGTAACGCCTGCCACGGCCAGGTCCTCGTACTCCACGATCTGCTGGGCCTGACCGACAACCCCCCGGTCTTCGCCAAACCCCTTGCCAATCTGGGGGCCGCCATCGAAAATGCAGGTAAAGAGTGGGTTCAGGCTGTCGCCAATCGCTCGATCAAGCGATAACTCTGAACCTGCGACCGAATTTCGGCGAATACATCCAAGGTTCCGACGTTGAACTCCTCGGCCGTCCTTCCGCTTGCTGCTCACCTGTTCGATTTGAGAGCCCTATGCGCCGCATCACCTCCTACGGACCCGCTCTCGTCGTGCTCGCCGCAGCGGGCACACTCCTCTTCGCTGTCCCCGGCGTCATGCACGCCGTCAGCGCGGCCCGCATGCAGCAGCAGGTCGCCATTGCCCGCGCCTCCATCCAGGCTGATGACATCCTTGAGCGCATCAACGCCGCGACGCAGGCCGTCGCAGAGGCTGTCGAGCCCAGTGTCGTTCACCTGCAGGTCTCAACGCGCGGGCGCGGTCGCTGGGGCTCAACGGGCTCCGGCTGGGTCTTCGACAGCGCAGGTCACGTCGTCACCAACGCGCACGTCGTTGGCGCTGCCACGCGCGTCGCCGTCCAGTTTCAGGATGGCCGCGTCGAACGCGGCGAAGTCATCGGCGCAGACGTGCTGACCGACATCGCCGTCATCAAGGTCGACGCCGGAGACCACCTCATCCCCGCCGAGCGCGCCACAGGCGAGCGTCTCCATCAGGGAGAGCGCGTCTACGCCTTCGGTTCCCCCTTCGGTTTCAAGTTCAGCATGAGCGAAGGCATCGTCTCCGGTCTGGGCCGCAGTGCACGCAGTGGATTCGGCTTCTCGCAGAACATCAGCAACTACATCCAGACCGACGCCGCCGTGAACCCCGGCAACTCCGGCGGTCCGCTCGTCAACGTCCACGGCAAAGTCGTCGGCATGAACGTCGCCATCGCCACCGCCAGCGACAACGAAGGCGGCAGCCAGGGCCAGAGCGCTGGCATCAGCTTCGCCATTCCCCTCGCCACCATCGAGTCCCGTGTCACGCAGATCATCACAGGCGGCGAACTCCGCACCGGATTCATGGGCATCTCATTCACCGATGGTGAAGAGCCCGTCTACGACGTCAATGGCAGGCACGTGGGGCTGGGCGTCACCATTGATCGTGTCACGCCCGCAGGTCCCGCCGCCACCGCCGGTCTGCGCGCGGGCGACATCATCGTCGCGGTCGATGGCGAAGAAACCAGCAGCAGCGATGTGATGCGTGCCATCATCAGCAGCAAGTCACCGGGCACCAAGGTCCCCATCCGCGTCTATCGCGAAGGTCTGCCCATGGAGTTCGAAGTCACGCTCGGAGCCATCTCCGACGAGGCTCGCGCCCAGAACTTCCAGCGACTGCTCTTCGAACAGTACCGCTTCAGCGTGGGCGATCTTGATGGCCGCGTCATCGTCGCCGACAGTCTCCCCATCGCCCGCGACATGGAAAACCCGATCAAACGCGGCGAGACCATCACCGCCGTTGGCGAAGAACTCGTCACCAGCGCACAACAGTTCCTCCTCGCCCTCGACAAAGCCGGCGCGTTCCTGGGGCGTCGTGTGCAGGTACGCGTCGAATACGTCGACGACAACGGCCACACCCTGCAGCGCGACGTGACCCTGCGCCAGGCCGAGTAAGCCCGCTTGCACACCATCACATCGCGCGGTATGCTCTGCCATCGCCTTGGTGGGCTCCCTATCGCCGGGAGCGCGCGGCGTTTCGCCGCGGGCGTCGCATTCGCGTCGCTGAGTATTGATCGCGGCAATTGCCATTGCCGGCAAGGTGAGAAGTCGCGCGACTGACCTCGCGCGCCTTCATTCCATGCTCGGCGCGATCTTCCAATCCCTCATCCGCGCCATCTTCGGCATCGTCAATCGCAATGCGCCGTGGTTGATCGACAATCGCACCCCGCCGCCGCCTTCCCCGCGCACACGCACAATCAAGTCACGCACCCTCGAAGACGCCGCAGCACGTCTGGGTATCTCCGTCGAGTCACTCCGCGCCCACAAGCCTGTCTATCAGCAGGTGCGCAAACCCAAACGCTCCGGCGGCGTGCGCACGCTCTGCATCCCCGACACCACCACACGAACCTTGCAGCGTCGCCTCCTCCGCCGTGTCCTGAACGCTTCCCGCTCGCACACCGCAGCCTTCGGCTTTGAACGTGGCCGCAGCATGGTCGATCACGCCCGCCTCCACAGTGATCGTGCCGTCGTCATTGGTATCGATATCGCCGACTTCTTTCCTTCCACCAAGGCCAAGTGGGTCTACGACTACTTCATCGCTGTCGGCTGGGATCCCGATGCCGCAGACGCTCTCACGCGCCTCACCACCTTTGAAGGCATGCTCCCTCAAGGTGCTCCCTCCAGTCCCAAACTCAGCAACCTCGTCAACCACCTCCTCGACGCGCGTCTCACAGGCCTCGCCGCCGCGTTCGGCGCCCGCTACTCGCGCTACGCCGACGACATTGCCTTCAGCCTGCCCATCGATGACACCAGACTCGTGAAGAATCTTGTCAATCTCGCTGGCATCGTCATCTCCGAATCCGGCTACACCCCGCACATGAAGGCCAAACTCTTCGTGCGTCGTCGCCATCAGCGCCAGCAGATCACCGGTCTGGTTGTCAACAACGGCCCGCCGCGGCTCTCGCGCGAAACACGCCGCTGGCTCCGCGCCGTCCGCCATCGCCTCGCGACGACAGGCAAGGCCACCCTCACGCCTTCCCAACTCGCAGGCTGGGAAGCCTTCGAGCACATGGTGAGCCCCGACATCGACTGAACCACATACCCTCTTGACATGAAGATCACACGCAACCGCCTGCTCGCTTTCACCAGCCTGCTCGCCTCGCTCTGTGCCGCTCCCGCTTTCGCCCAGTTCACGATGTACGACATCGAGACCATCGCCGGCGACGCCACGGACATGTCAGGCCTCACCGGTGCGGATTCCTCCGGCATCCCCAAGAACCTGCTCGGCGCGTTCGGCTCGGGCATGGACTACGACCCGCTCACCAAGTCATATGTCAGCGTCGCCGACCGCGGCCCCTTCGACGGCGCGAGCGACTTCCACTGCCGCGTCCAGATCTTCCGCATGGCTGCCAATGCCCGCGCCCACGACAAACTGCAGGTCAAGCTCATCAAGACCGTCATGCTCACCGCCAAGGACGGCACGCCTTTCGTCGGTTCACTCAGCAAGCCCGAACCCGCCGTGCCCGCTCCCGATGATTCGCAGACCAAGATTCCCCAGCGCTACGACCCCGAGTCCATCCGCGTCGCCCAGGGCGGCCCCGCTGGCAAAGGAACCTGGTGGATCAGCGACGAATACGGCCCGTGGATTGACCAGTTCAGCAGCGAAGGCAAACACCTGCGTCGGCTCGAACTCCCTGCGCGATACACCATCGCCAAGCCCGCCGGCACATACGCGGAAGAGATGCCGCCCAACAACACCAGCGGCCGTCAAGCCAACCGCGGCTTCGAGAGTCTCGCGATTTCCCCCAGTGGTCGCAAGCTGTTCGCCATGACACAGAGTCCGTTGATCCAGGACAACGCCTTGGGCGAGCGGAATCGCCGCAACGGCTTGAACATGCGTCTGCTGGAGATCACCCTTCCCGAGTCTTGGGAGACTGACCCGGCATCCGCCGACAAGCCCACCTTCAAGGAGTATCTCTACCAGCTCGATGACGCCCGCGACGGTGTCAACGAGATCATCTGCTTCACGGAGACCGATCTGCTTGTGTTGGAGCGCGACGGTCGCGGCGGGCTCGAAGCCAATCGTCGTAGCCTCTTCCGCATCAGTGTCGCCGGTGATTCACCTCTGAACAAGGGCGTCCAGCCCAGCGACATCAGTGCAATCGAGTCACTCCCGCGCCGCGAAGTGCCCGAAGGTGTCACACCGCTCACCAAACTCGCCGTGCTCGACTTCATGGATCAGAAGTGGGGCCTCCTCAACGATCAGATGCCCGAGAAACTCGAAGGCATCGTGCTCGGGCCGCAGCAGGACGGCGAACGCCTCCTGCTTATCACCAGCGACAACGATCTCCAGCCCGTGCAGCCCACACGCATCTGGGCCTTCAAGTGGAACATGGGCAAGAGTGCTCTCCCCCCGCTTGATCCAGTCGAGCCCACGCCGGCCCCCGAGGAAGCACCCGCCCCCGCGCCCGTCCCCGGGCCCGTCGAAGCACCGTCGGACGCCCCCGCACCCGATCCGCTCATCCATCCCGCGCCCACCGACATGCCCAAGCGCTGATCATCGCGGAATTGCCGCAAATCCCGCACACCTGCCCGCCGCGCCCGCCTGCAGATCGGGTATGCTGTGCCCATGCACACCCGCACCACGCGCGCTCTCTTTGCTTCCACCGTCTTTGCCGCCGCTCTCTTCATCGCCGGCTGCGAAGATCAACTCACGCTCGCCAACTACGACAAGATTCAGTCCGGTCAGCAGCAGCATGAAGTCGAGAGTCTGCTTGGCGGTCCCGGCGAGCGCGATCAGACCACCGGCATGAGCATCTCCGCGGGCGGCATCGCCGGCGGCAGTGGCGCCAACAGCCAGATCACCTACATCTGGAAGGCCAAAGGCAAGGAAGTCGCCGTCGTCTTCGCAGGTGGCAAAGTTGTCACCAAGACCCAGCGCGGCCTGCAATGATCGCGTCGGTGAATAATGGTCCATGACGCAACCCACCGGACTGCGTGAGGCACACGCCCACATCCCCGCGCACGGACGCGAACTCACCACTCTCGCCCTCGCTGACTGCACCAGCATCGCCGAGTGTCTGGAACGCATCCGCGCCGAGGCCGCGCGTCTTGATGTGGTCGATCCTTCCCGCACTCGCTGGCTCATCGCCAACGGCGTCCGTGTCGAAGCGTGGACCGATCGCGCATGGCCCACCCGCGAGCAACTTGATCGCGCCTGCGGCGCACGCCCCGCCGCCATCATGTGCTTTGACTACCACGCCTTGCTCGCCAACAGCCTCGCCTTCCGCGCCAGCGCAATCAACGACTCCGACGCCGACCCCGAAGGCGGCGTCATCGTGCGCGACAGCGCAGGCAAGCCCACCGGTCTGCTGCTCGAAGGCGCGTGCCGCATCGTGCGTGACGCGATGCCCCAGCCCACCCCTGCCGAGCAGCGGGAGATCACCCTCGCCGCCCTGCGCGACTTTGCTTCGCACGGTTTCGTCGAAGTCCACGACTTGCTGACGCCCGACTGGCTGGGCGGCGTGCTTGCCTCACTGCACGACGATGGCACGCTCGCGTCCATCGGCATCCGCCGTGTGTGTCTCTATCCGCTCGTGACGGATCTGCCACGCCAGCACGCCGCGAGCCCAACGTGGAGCCGCGGCACCAGCGTGGAACTCGCCGGCGGCAAAGTCTTCGTCGATGGCACACTCAACAGCCGTACCGCGTGGATGCTCGAGCCCTTCCGCAGCCCGCTTCCTGATCACCCTTGCGGCACGCCGCTCATGTCCGTGTGTCAGATCACAGAAGCCATGACCATCTGTCGCGAGCACAATGTCGGTTTCGCCGCCCATGCCATAGGCGATGCCGCCGTGCGTGCGGTGCTCGACGCCGCGCAGCGCATGCCCGGTGAGCAAGGAGACATCGCCTCGCCGCGACAGTCGATGCGCATCGAACACTGCGAACTCACCGACCCCGCCGACGTGCCGCGATTCGTTGACCTGGGTGTCATCGCCAGCGTGCAGCCCTGTCACCTTCTTTACGACATCGAGGTGCTTGAACGGGAACTGCCCGATCGTCTCGATCGCGTGCTGCCCATCCGCGACTGGATCTCCGCCGGTCTTGTTCCCGGCAAGACGCTCGTCTTCGGCAGCGACGCGCCGATCGTGCGCCCCCATCCTGCCGACAGCGTTATCGCCGCCACCGCGCGTCGCAGAACCGCTGGAGCCCCCGGCGGACCACCGACCCAGAACCTCATCGCTTCCGCGCAGGCCATTGACCAAACCACGGCGTGGCGTGCGTTTATGTGACCAGCCCGCACGGCGCACGCTGCTTGTGACGCGGATTCGCGCATCGCGTATCACATATTGCATCCTTTGGTGTACCCTGCATGTGCAGGGGATTGTCCGTCACTCTGGTTCGCGTCAGCATGCAGCGCAAACAACTCGATCAACTTCAACGAGACGGCGATCGCCTCATCGCGGCCTGGCGTCAGCTTCTCGAGTCACTTCCGAGCAACGCCCAGGGCATCTCGGCTCTCGCGCGCTTTCTGAACCTTCCCAAGGGCACGTGCCAGCGCGTGGTTGAAGGCGCGACGTCCAGCAAAGACGGCCTGCACGCCTACGCGCGCTTTCCCGGGCCCGAGGCGCTGCGCTCTGTCGCCGAGGCATGCGCTCGCACGCTGCCGGATGACGCCGCCGCAGCCGTCGCGGCCGACGGCGCGCTCAGCGCCACCGCCAAGTTCGCCAGCACGCTGGAGGAAATGGGGCTTTCTCAGCGCGGTCTGATCGAAACCATCGCCAAGGCGCGCGCCAATGACGCCGGCAGCGCGGTGCGAGAAGATCGCCAGCGCATTGAACGTCGCGCGCTCTTCACCGCCGCGGCGAATGTCACGGGCGAGCATCTGGATGCGAAGGTCGCCGTGGGCGTGTACCTGCCCAGCGAACGGGCCGGACGCATGCGCGTGCAGGTCGCGCTCGCGTTTCGCGGCATCCGGCGCGAACCGGGGGCGCGACCGGTTGTTCCTTTCATCTATGCGGGCTACTGGGATCATCCGGTTCCGCCCGTGCGGAAGGCTCCGGCCGGCACACCGGGTGGCGCACAGTGGGAAGTGATCGAGGAACTGAGTACGGCGGGTCTGCGGGCTGAACGCATTTCAGGAGAGCAGGATCGGACGCTGCTTGTGGTGGATACGGAACACGTGCCGATGACAAAGCGCGGGGTGGATATCGCAATGCGGTTTGCGTCCGATGCGCCGCTGGATCCGCGCGGGTCGAGCATGGCCAAGTTGGTGCCCAGCGTGCGCATCATGCAGCCCACACGCGTGCTGGTACACGACATGTACATTCATCGTGATCTGCTTGTCGGCCGCAAGCCGCGGGCGGCGTGCTTTTCGCTGTCGGCTCCGCCGGGCGACGGGCCGGGGGGCAGTTACCACGAGTGCTGGTATGAGCGGTTCCCGGATCGTGTGGGGGCGACGCGCATGAAGCGCTCGCCGCTTGCTGACACGTACGCGGATGTGTTGGAAGTGCTTGCGGCGCAGGCAATTGGGGATATTGATCCGGCGGATCTGATCGCGTTTCGCTGCGCGGTGGCGTACCCGCTGTGGCAGAGCGAGTATCGCGTGTACTTTGAGTGATGCGGCGGGGTTGAGGGGCATTGGCGAAAAATCTTGCGAATTCGCGGACCCGTGTCTTCGCTGGTGCGTACTTATCTCATATACCACCCAAGGTGGCCCCGACGGGTTCTCCGCGGCGGACAAATTCCCCAGCCACGAGAGGGGGCGGCCGGAACACAAGCCAGTCTTGTCCGGCCGTTCCTGTTTTTGGGGAAGCAGGGAGTAGGCATTGGGCATTGGGGGGAAGGCGGAAGCGAGCGAGCGAGCAAGCGAACGAGGGGGAAGGCAGGCAAGGCAAAGAAGTACCGGGGCCGCTTTCGCGGCCTCGGTTCATTTTTGAGAACAAGCAGGCTTGTGATTTCCGCGTGCGTGGG
>VYMG01000034.1_pt1 | contig 60189 bp, 62 predicted proteins | sample 5115261 | NCBI WGS metagenome assembly VYMG01 (sample SAMN12291781, study PRJNA351875) | freshwater metagenome | isolation source: freshwater lake | place: USA: Michigan, Wintergreen Lake | collected 2013-08-08
GCCGTCGGTGGCAACATCATCCAAACGTCCCAAAAATAAGCTGACATAGGTTGCTCCCGCATTATTGGCTGCAAGGGCTTGTGCTGCTGAGAATATTAATGTCACATTCGTGGGCACTTCTTGTCGCGATAATTCTTTGACAGCGGCAAGTCCGGCAGGAATCATCGGTATTTTGATGGTCGCATCGGGGAACCATGACAAAATCTCATCGGCTTCACGCAACATACCGTTCGTGTCGGTAGAAACCACCTCAACCGATAAATGTCCGCCCACAGTTTTGTGAATGTCCAAAATCAAAGAACGTATGTCCAAAGACGGATCTTCTTTGGCAAGTAGCGAAGGATTGGTAGTAACACCGCTGATAATACCGAGCGATGCCGCATGACGTATGTCGGCTATATTTGCCGAATCTACATAGAGTTGCATGATAAATTGTTCCTTTGTTTTGTAAATAATCATCAAGAGGATGCGTGCAAAATTACGATGCACAGCATCAGCAGCCAGCCATTATATGTTTTTAGTATCTATTCTGTTCTTGTAACGTTCACCGTACACAGGTTATTTTTGCAAAACTTTGTTTCAATATTAATGAACGGAACCCAACGATGAACTCACAAACAGTGGACCATTTGCTCTCTTTACCCCATGATGAATTACAGCACCACAATATAGAAGAGATGATACACGCATTCATTGCGAAACTTAACAGTGGCGAGATAAGGGCTGCAGAGCGCAACAGCGACGGCGAATGGAATGTTAATACATGGGTTAAACAGGGAATTTTGCTCTGTTTTCGATTGGGAATAATGAAAGACTATTCTACCGACGCAATGCCTTTTTTCGATAAACATACCTTACCATTGCGCCCGGTGACTCTCGACGACGGCATCAGAATTGTTCCCGGAGGTTCTGCTATCCGCACGGGCTCATACATTGCCCCGGGTGTTATCTGTATGCCACCTATGTATATAAATATCGGGGCTTATGTGGACAGCGGCACAATGGTGGATTCCCATGCTTTGGTAGGTACATGTGCTCAAATTGGCAAAAGAGTGCATATCAGCGCAGCCGCGCAGATTGGCGGTGTCTTAGAACCTGCCGGCGCACGTCCCGTGATTGTCGAAGATGATGTGATGATTGGCGGAAATTGCGGTGTCTATGAGGGTGTGATGATTCGCCGTCGTGCTGTGCTTGGTTCGGGCGTAATACTTAATGGTTCAACCGTGGTCTATGATCTTGTCAATGAATGTACATTGCGTGCCACTGCCGATGCTCCACTTGAGATACCTGAGGGTGCGGTCGTGGTGCCGGGTTCAAGAGCGGTGCAATCATCTTTTGGTAAAGAGCATGGCTTAGCCGTTGCCACGCCGATTATAGTCAAATATCGTGATGAAAAAACTGATGCACGCACAGCACTGGAAAGTGCATTGCGGTAAAAAACACACTACACAATGCTATAGAATATGTCTATGCTTCATACGGAAGCGGAGCAGAGTCAATAATTCTGTGTCATTCTCTTTCTAAAACACAATGATCGAATAAATTATCTGTCATTTTCGATACTTTGTATTGTTGTGAACAATCCTTAATGATTGGTAAAATGTATGGACAACATATAATTATAAACAAGTAAATTAACGGCTTCACCGGTCAAACGTATTTCTATTTTTCGCATTCAGATTAGGATTACATACGAGGTCTTTGTCATGTATTATTCGCCGGATTCAGTAGGTCTGAAAAGCTTTTTGTCAGCCCAAAAAGTACCGAAAGGAATAATAGAAGCTACTAAAGCTAAAATCATTTTTTGCATTTTCCATCGTTGCTCAATCCAAATTTGAATAACTGCAAAAACATACAGCACGAACAATAAACCGTGAACTAAACCAAAAATTTTATTCGGTGCGGGCATGTGGAAAGCATATTTCAAAGGCATGGTTACGAAAAGGATTACCAAAAATGATATACCTTCTATGAAAGCCAAAAGGCGAAGTCTGCCTAATTGTGTTTTTATTAAGTCCATTGTTTTAAGTGCTAAAAGTTTCTGTATTATGGTTTAAACCGAAACATTGCCAACAGAATAAGCAATAAGAAAACCGCAAACAAATAGCAATGGTGTTGAATTTGGCATGGTCGGTTCATTGTGTCTGTTTATTGGTGCTTGCAAAAAACCGATGGCATTGTACATATATCTCGCAGTAATGCAAAACGTCTTTTGTTTCTGCAAAACTACACAACTTTGCTCAGATTTTGAGAACGACTATTGACAATTCTTAGCCACTGTAATGAAGATGTGTTCTGTTGTTCGGCATTCTGTTGTTTAGGAGTAATAGTATGAAAAACATCATGACCCATAACCGATATTGCTTTTTGTCATTGCATGATTGATGTACATACTATTGCAATGTATATCAGTCCATAAAAAGATATGGTCGCCAAGACTCATCCACTTTACCGACTACCTGCTTTAAAAACGTTACATGTGAGGGTTTTTTCGGAGTGGATAATAATCGCATTCCAGCTTCTTCCGGCGTGCGATTTCCTTTGTAATTATTGCAGCGCATACATGCAGTGATAAGATTTTCCCATGAATCTTCGCCACCACGTGATTTGGGAATAATATGGTCAATAGTCAATGGTGGCGTTGTCTTATTGCAATATTGACAGCGTCCATTGTCACGCCGCACAATGTTCTTACGTGAAAGTTCTACCCTACGAAATGTCACTCGCACATACGTACACAAACGTATCACGCTCGGACACGGATAATGCACAGAAACGCTTCGCAAAGTGCGATCTTCTTTGGCAGCGACTATTTCGGCTTTGGTAAGATAGACAAGCAAGAATGCTTTTTTGACAGAGCAAAGACTGATCGGCTCATAACTTTGATTGAGCACTAACACCTTCGTATTGGGCGAACCGCCACGGCGAGTGTTGTGAATATGCGAATGTTGGGATGAGGTACTGAATGCAGAACTCCCTTCTTGGTTTTTTAGGAAATCTAATGGAAAAAAATTGTGAACATAATTGTCAAAAAGTAAAACAAAAACACATTTTTTGCGATAACTGTTATCGTAGTTTCAATACAATCGGCGGCATTGTCCGTAGTTTTGCGCCTAATTATGTATCAAATTTGCAAAAAAGTAAGGAGTTAATCCGCATTATGGCTCATTCTGCACTATTAACACTTGAAAATGGTATGACCTTCCGGGGTTGGGCTTTTGGTGATATTCATGCCGAATCAATGGGTGAAGTCGTTTTCAATACTGCACTTAGTGGTTATCAAGAAATCATGACCGACCCTTCGTACAAAGGACAAATCATGACATTTACCTATCCGCATATCGGCAACTATGGTGTGAACATCTTCGATGTAGAATCGGATCTTATTCAATGCGAAGGCATCATCGTGAAAGAGTATGCGAAGCATTATTCCAATTTCCGTGCCCATACCGGTTTGGGTGAGTGGATGAAGGAATATGGCACTATAGGCATCGAAGGACTTGATACCCGCAAACTTGTCCGCGTACTGCGTTCCGCCGGCGTCATGCGAGGTATTATCTCCGCACAAAGCACCGAAAAGGAATTGTTGGAGCGCGTGCAAAATGTGCCTCAGATGGAAGGTTTAGACCTTACAGGATTGGTCAGCACTAAGCAAGCATATCAATGGCAAAACACTGATGAACCCTTTGTGCAGCCTGCTATAAGTTCCGGCAAACGCTTTCGGGTTGCTGCTCTCGATTTTGGCATTAAGCGTAATATCTTGCGTCGTCTTGCCGCTTATAATTGTGATGTGACTGTCTATCCGGGCACAACATCGGCAGATGATATTTTGGCAACAAATCCCGATGGCATCTTTTTGTCAAATGGACCCGGTGATCCGGCAGCAACGACCTATGCCTTCGATACTATTCGCACATTGGCGGCAAAAAAACCTCTCTTCGGAATTTGCTTGGGACATCAACTGATTGGCTTGGCTTTTGGCGCATCTACCTATAAATTAAAATTCGGTCATCGCGGTGCTAATCACCCCGTAAAAAATATGATCACAGGTGCAATTGAAATAAGTTCACAAAATCACGGATTTGCGGTTGATGTGCAAACATTACCGGACACACTCGAAGCAACGCATATTAATCTCAACGATAATACATTATCCGGCTTACGCCATAAATATCTCCCTGTTTTTTCAGTGCAATATCACCCCGAAGCAGCACCGGGACCACATGATTCCGATTATTTGTTTCGTGATTTTATTGACTTAATGGAGCGTCACGGTTCTGTATCATAAATCACCACTTTTTTGAAATTTGATTGCATTATGTTCAAGCGTGCTTATTTATCGGTTATAGTTTTTATCGGCATAGTATTATGTGTGAGTGAGACGGCTGCGCAATCGCGTATCCCTTTATGGTTCGGTGGCGGTGTGGGTTATATGCTCGGTATGCACTCAACGGATGGTAATTTGCGTTGCTTGAATGACCCGTCATGCCCGCAATACCTTGATGGCACAGGCAAAGGTCTGATGCTGGGGGCTTCTCTTGATTGGCGCATTACTTCCGGTTTCGGATTACTTTCCCGTGTGCATCTTACGTTACCGAATGCCGAAATGAGTGCCGAAAATTCCGCGGGTATTGTCAAAAATGCCAATGGCGATATTGTACCTTTGGTGCGCTCCCATACGCTCGAAGCACAATTAACTGCATTGCGATTTGATATTGCAGGAAATCTGATTTTTGGAAAATTCCGCATTTTTGGGGGTATTTCACCGGAACTGTTGATTTCTCCAACGTGGACATCTACGTCCACTATTCTATCTCCGGGTAATGTGACTTTTGGCAATAAACGCCGTGACACCACATTTTTGGACAATGAACCGATTCAGAACGCCTCTTCTATTATTGTTGGAGCAACGGCAGGCATCGGTTATGATATTCCCTTAGGTCAAAAAATAATTTTCACACCGGAGCTAACAGGGACTTTGCCGCTTACACCTATTCGTAGCGATGGAAATTGGAAGCAAACGGCACTTGCATTTACTGCACATATACGCTTTGGGTCGGGTATTATTAAATCCAATGAACTAAGAATACGTGAACAATTTGACACGGTAAAAATTCGTGATAATTCTTTTGTAGGAACACGTTTTGTCCCCGGCAATAAAATCATCACACGTGATTTTGAGGAAACGGAAACTTCACGTATTACTACAGAAACCAGTATCCGTCGTGATACTATATTTATTGGGAATGAACCGCCGAAAGGTCCGCTTGTTCGCACTGAAATAATAGCAGTTGATGGCGACAATGCCGGAAAAAAAATTCAAGAAATAACTATTGGCGGACGTTTTGTCACAGAGGCATTTCCTGTTATTCCCACAATATTTTTTGATGCCCAAAGCGAACAATTACCCGAAAGATATCGCCGTATATCATCACCGCAGGATTTTTCCGTTGATAATCTTATTCCCAATTCGCTTATCCAACATAAAGATGTCTTAAATATTATCGGAAAACGGTTATTGGATAATCCGAAAGCAAAAATTACGCTGCGCGGCACTTCAGATCCGACCACAGAAAAATCCGATTGTGATTTGGCAGAAAAAAGAGCTGAGACTGTAAAAAATTATTTAATGCAAGTCTGGGGTATTGAAGAAAAACGTATCAAAAACAGAACACCAAGCCGTCGCTGCGAACCCGAAAATCCAACCACATCACAAGTAGAAGAAGGATATGCAGATAATAGGCGCGTGGAAATAGAAAGTGAAGACGATGAAATATTAGATCCTTTATTGCGCACACGATTCACCGAAGTGGTAAAAGTCGAGCCGCAAGAAATTGAAGTTATAATTAAAGACGAAAATGCCAATCCCATAAGCCAATGGTCAATGAAAGGTCGTTTCGAAAAAACATCATTATTTTCTCAAAACGGCAACAACAAACCCCAGCCTGTGCGACATCGCTTTACCGATGAGCATATTCGTATCATGAATGGAATAAATGACGGATTTATAGAAATAGATGCTATGATAACCGACAAAGAACAACGCAATGATGAACAGAACTCTATTATTACCATAAAAAAAGATACGGCAGAATTTACGGTAGAGCGTTTATCATTAATGACATTTGATGTGTTGAAAGATAATCTTAATCGTTCGGCAAAAAAAGCAATTAAACGATTTATTGATGAATTGGACACCGAATCTACCATTAGCGTAAGCGGTTATACAGACAAATTAGGCGATGCCGAGTTAAATGCACGATTGGCAGAATCAAGGGCTAATGCAGTGGCGGATTATATCAAAGATATTAAACGTAATGCCAATATTGTCAACAATGTCGGCTATGGCTCAACAAAAATGCCTCCGGGGGTAAATACTACATCATTGCCGGAAGCTCGTTTTTTAAGCAGAACTGTACAGATAGAAATTATAAAACGTATTAAATAATAGGATGTATCCCATGAGTACACAGTTTGAAAGCAGAGTTGATTTCAGCGAATTACGCGAGACCGTTGAAAATATAAGGGCGGAAATTCACCGTATCGTTGTTGGTCAAGATCGTATGATTGATTTATTAATTGCTGCCGTTCTTGCCGACGGTCATGTATTGATAGAAGGGGTGCCGGGCATAGCCAAAACTCTTACGGCAAAGCTGTTGGCACGCACCTTGGATGTCAATTTTCAACGTATTCAATTTACACCCGATTTAATGCCATCTGATGTGGTGGGTACATCGGTTTTTAATCCGAAAACAGCGGAATTTTCCTTTCATTCGGGTCCTGTTTTTTCCAACTTTGTTCTTATTGACGAAATAAATCGTGCGCCCGCAAAAACGCAAGCGGCTTTATTTGAAGTAATGGAAGAACGGCAAGTCACCGTGGACGGAATTACCCATACGCTGGCGCCGCCATTTTTAGTAATTGCTACACAAAACCCGATTGACCAAGAAGGCACATATCGCTTACCGGAAGCACAATTAGACCGTTTTATGGTCAAAATTGAAGTCCATTATCCTTCATTAACCGAAGAACAAAAAATTCTCTCCGAATTTCATCAGCGCAATAATTCTTTTGATATTTCAGCGGTTACACCCGTGATGTCACGTGAACAATTAACACGCTTTCGTCAATCGTTACGAGAAATTCGTGCAGAAGAAAACTTATTACATTATATTGCAGAAATTACCCATCAAACACGCAATAATCCGGCTTTGTCTTTAGGAGCATCGCCTCGTGCTTCTTTGGGTATTCTTATGGCATCAAAAGCATTTGCTGCAATGGAAGGGCGCGATTTTATTACACCCGATGACATAAAAAATGTGGCTGCTACGGTGTTGCGACATCGTATTATGCTGACCCCCGAAAAAGAAATGGAAGGAATTACTCCGGAAGATGTTATTACACAAATTATTACACGAATTGAAATACCGAGATAACAATTATGGCAACACAAATCGCACGCCCCTCTGAGGCAGAATATCCACCGTTTTTTCGTAATTATATCAATCAAGTTATCGGCGATGATCTTGATATGTCCTTAAGAGCACCAATGGCACAATCATTGCCAATATGGCAGGCATTCCCGCAGGACAGAGAACTTTATGCTTATGCGGAAGGAAAATGGACACCTCGCGACATTCTTGGTCATATTATTGACACAGAACGCATTATGCAATATCGTGCATTAGCCATTGCACGTGGAGAAAAACAATCACTCCCCGGCTTTGATGAAGATAATTATGTCAAAAATGCAAATTTTACAAATCGTCCTATCTCTGCTTTATTTGCAGAATTAACCGTAGTGCGTTTGGCAACACAATTATTATTTCAACATGGCATTAGCGATGCGGATATGATGCGGACAGGTACTCTTAATGGTCGTGCAATAACTCCGCGCGCCATTGCATGGATTATTTTCGGTCATGAATTGCATCATATTTCTATTCTCAAAGAACGATATTTGATTTCATAATATCTTTTTTTCACATATACTACAGAACCATTATGATTATTTCCCGACATCTGCGCAAGTATGCGGCGGCACTCTTGGCATGTTTTGCTTTAGGATGCGTCGAAACCAATAATAAAAACACACCACAGGATTTTGACCCCAATAAACCCGAAAAAGGCGATTGGATTATTATGCATGAATTAAGTGACCCCGAAGGTCTTAATCCCGTCACAACAAATGATGCGTCAAGCCGCGACATTTACACAAAAATATTTGAGCCGCTTTTGGTCTTGGATTATGAAACATCGCAATATCGTCCGGAATTAGCTGAGTCTATGCCAATTGTTTCCGATGATCATTTAACCTATACATTCACATTGAAAAAAAACATTACCTTCTCCGATGGTAAACCCCTTACGGCAAAAGATGTTGTTTTTACCATTAAAGCAATTAAAAATCCTTTGGTAATTGATGCTACGGCTTTACGTAATTACTATGAATCATTGGAAGATGTGCAAGCAACGGATGATTATACCATTGTCTTTACAATGAATAAGCCGTATTTTATGGCTGAGTTTCAATTAGGAAATACGTATATTCTGCCAAAACATATTTTTGATCCTGAAAATTTTACAGATAAATATACCATACCGCAAACGAATGATGTGACGCAAGTAGAAAACAACATTGCGATGAAAAAATTTGCGGAATGGTTTGGTGCCGCTGAAAGAAAAAGAGAGCCACAATACATGATTGGTTCCGGTCCTTACATTGCTGAAGAATGGCGAACCAATGAATATGTTCGTTTAATGCGCAATGAAAAATATTGGAATAAAGGAAATGATGAGGATGCCGCTGCATACCCCGATAAATTGGTCTATAAAACAATGAATAATGTTAATTCCGCTGTTGTGGCATTAAAAAACAGGGAATTAGATATGATACCGACTATCAACCCACCTAAATTATGGGTTGAAACCATTGACACCCTTGCTACGCCCCATATTACAAAGGTGCGCTACCCGCAAACAATTTATACCTATATTTCTTGGAATAATCGTAAACCTTATTTTTCTGATAAAAAAGTACGTCAGGCTCTATCACATCTTGTGGACAGAGATCGTTTGCGCCAACAAGTAAATCGCGGTTTCGGTCAATTACAAAATACAGTCATTTATAAAAATTTACCTGAGTATAATTCAGCCCTTCCGGCTTATGATTTTAATGTGGAAAAAGCAAAGAAATTATTAGCAGAAGCCGGTTGGAAAGACAGCGATGGCAATGGTATTCTCGACAAAAATATTAATGGCACAAAAACGGACTTTACTTTCACATTTTTTGTCAATGCAGGCAATGAAGTGCGTGAAAATATTGCATTAATTGTGTCCGAAGAAATGAAAAAGGTGGGTATTAAAGCCAATGTGCAAAAACAAGAGTGGACTGTTTATCTTGAAAATATTCGTTCCGGTCAATTTGATGCCTCGATTGGCTCATGGGTTAATGACCCCACACCATCAGACCCATATCAATTATGGCATTCATCACAAACAAAAAATAAAGGCTCAAATTATGTGGGTTTCATCAATGCACGTGTTGATCAATTATTAGAAATGAATCGTGTGGAATTTGATGCGCAGAAACGCGTAGAATACATGAAAGAATTTCAAGCCATTGTTCATGACGAACAGCCTTATACGGTGTTATGGCTTAATGAAATTCCGGGTGCCTATAATAAACGCATACAAAATGTAAAGTTTTATTCGCCGCGTCCGGGATATAATCCCGCAACATTCTGGGTTCCCAAATCCATGCAAAAATATACTATTACACAATAAACACTTTTACACTAGTGTTCCCCTTTGTGCTTCTTTAGCAAAAGGGGAATTTTTTTATGTAACAAAGAGCAACACCATGAAAAGGCACGAGGTAAAAGAATTAATTGCTTCAGGCGAATCTACCACCGTAGAATTTAAGAGAAAATTCACAACACCGGTAAAATTCGCGAAAGAAGTCAGTGCTTTTGCAAATACCAAAGGCGGTTATATTTTTATTGGTGTGGATGATAATAAAAAAATCGTTGGCGTAAAAAGTGAAAAAGAAGAAATAGCACAAATTGTTCATGCTTGTGCTTTTTTTATTGAACCGCCTATTGAGCCATTTTATGAAATTATTGAGGTTGATTACAAAGATGTAATTATCGTAATTATCGAAGAAAGCGACACAAAACCACACCGTGTACTCAATGATCCGGATCTTCCCGATGGTGAAAGTGCAGTATATATACGCCAAGGTGAAGAATCCGTCACGGCAAGCAAAGAAATGGTACGTATTTTACGAAGTCAGCGTGACGATGCGCCACCTTTACGTTTAAGTATCGGAGATAAGGAGCGTCGCCTTTTTGCATTTATTGAAAAAAACAATCGTGCCACAGTCAAAGATTTTGCTCAAATATGTAATATTTCCGAACGAAGAGCAGCGCGTTTATTGGTGCGTTTAGTGCGTGCAGGTGTATTGAATATTCACACAGACGCCCATTATGATTATTACACTCTAACACAAGTTTTACCATAATCTTATTTTTTCCGCACATATATCATTGATGATGTTGTTATGTTACTTGCACGCTATATTTTGCGCTTCCATATAGGTCCGTTTTTATTCGGAACATTAACCGTTATGTTTATCTTTTTGATGCAATTTCTTATCATCAATATTGATAAATTATTGGGTAAAGGATTGGAACCGTTGCTTATTGTCAAAGTAATTGCTTATAGCTTAGCATGGATGGTGGTGCTTGCTGTTCCTATGGGTGTGCTCTTTTCCACTCTTATGGCTTTTGGAAATATGTCCGCTGCCCAGGAGATAACGATTGTAAAATCTACAGGTATTTCTCTTGTAAAAATGATGCTGCCCGTGATACTCTGTGGTGCAGGAATTTTTTATGGAATGTACAGATTTAATAATGATGTATTGCCCGACACAAATCATGCTTTTAAAGTATTGATGCAAGATATTCAGAGAAAAAAACCTACATTTGCTATTGAATCCGGTCAGTTTTCTACACAATTAGAAGGATTTACTATTCTGTCAAGAAAAACAGACAGCACCGGCACATTATATGGTATGACTGTTTATGATTATCAAAATCCGTCACGGACGAATGTGCTTACCGCTGACACAGGTAAAGTGCGCTTTTCGTCGGATTATTCAAAAATTATTCTCGATCTCAGCTCCGGCGAAATTCATCAGGTGAATAAAATCAATCGCGGTGATTATCGGCATATTACATTCTCACGTCATCAGGTTGTGATTGCAGCACGTGATTTTTTATTTGAGCGTTCTGATAATGGTGTGTTTTCTCGCGGTGATCGTGAAATGAATATTGCAGCTATGGAAGAACAGCGCAATGCAGCCTTAGTCAATAAAAATCGCTTCGATTCACTTATCAGGCATGAATTGCAATTATTTGCCAATGAAAAGGACAAGTCCTTAGCCTTGCCGTCTATTGATAATGAACAAGAATTACGAGCATTTATTGCACAATCCGATGGCTTGCGTTCTGCGGTGGATTCTTATTTGTTTCAACGGGACAGCTATCGTAATCAGGCAAATCAATATGAAGTGGAAATCCATAAAAAATATGCAATTCCTATGGCTTGTTTTCTCTTGGTATTTATTGGTGCTCCATTGGGCGTGGTTACGCGACGCGGTAATTTTGGTGTCAGCGCTGCCATAAGCTTAGGTTTTTATATTTTTTATTGGGCGATGCTCATTATGGGCGAAAAACTTGCTGACCGTAATCATGTTTCGCCGGCAGTGGGTATGTGGGGTGGCAATGCTATTATTGCCATTGTGGGCATTATCCTCACTTTGCGTGCAAATTATGAATCGCTGCCATTACTTGCTCTGCTATGGAAAAAGAAATAAATAGCGATATTATTATTGTCGGTGGCGGCATTGCCGGAATACTCACGGCATTTTCTTTATTGAAGTATGATCCATCAATAAAACTCACACTTATTGACAATCAATTCCATGCAGCCGCTTGGCGAATTGCTGCCGGTATTATTAATCCTGTTGCCGGAAAAAGAATTGTCAAAACAGCGAATATTGATCTACTCATGTCTGCACTTCTTGACTGCAATGCTGCATTACATTATCAGACCGGTAAACATTATTTTTTTTCTATGCCGATTGTTCGTGTCTTTCGTGATCAAAGTGAACAATTATCGTGGGATAAAAAGATACAAAAAGAGGATTATCACGCATGGCTTTCACCATATAGTCAAACACTATTACCGATTCATACTCCTTATGGTGCCGGTATTATTCATGGTGGTGGCAGATTAGATATTGTAGGACTTATCCATGACATTAAAGCATGGTTATCAACACAATGTACAATACTTCACAATACATTTCACCAAGAAATTTCCTTTTCGTCCGAACAAACAATTATCATGTGTTATGGTTGGGAAATGATGTATAATCCTTATTGGTCGTGGCTACCGTTTGCTCCATTTAAAGGCGAAGTACTGACAGTGAAGATGCCCTCTGATTTTTCTTCGACATTTATTCTTAATAATGGCACCTATTTTTTACCATTAACAAATGGCACTGCGCGTATAGGTGCAACGATTGAACATGATGCCCTTACTTATACTCCCACAGAACAAGCACGTGAAGAATTACTTTCTGATTTTACTGCCATGACGAACATCATACCTGATGTACTTGCCCATCATGTCGGTATCAGACCCGGGATTGAAGATCGTTACCCTGTTATAGGCAGTCATCCGATGCACAAAAACATAATGATTGTCAATGGTTTAGGAGGAAGGGGGGCACTGTATGGTGCATTTTGTGCACAATCAATCACCGACAATATTCTGCTTAATAATCCAATTCTACCCGAATATTCCGTTGAACGCTACTATTATCGCTTTGCATTATAAGTATATGCATAAAGTTTCGTAAGTTTGGCGTGTTCAATCTTTGATTGAGAGCTACGAAGGTTGCGAAAGTATAGGATTTGTGTAGAGTAATATGAAAGAGCATAAAACTCTTTGCTTCGTATATATACCGCAATAGTCAGGATGCTTGCAATGAACCGATACATGTATGAGGAGATCATAGATATTTATTTTGAAATAACTATATATCTTTTGTGAACAGAATCATACCGGAGAAGTGTTCCACCGTGAGTACGCCGAATATATTAGGTCCGTGCATAATTTTTCAACTTTCATATAATATTAGAAAGAGAAACTATGGTTTATTTACAATCTATTCGATTCTATTTTTTTCATTTGCTTTTTGTTGTATTTTTTCCTTTGACAACACTTGCACAAGGCGATTGTGAAGCCACAACATTAGACCAATTTTTTGAATGTTATGGCGGTAAAAAAGTATTTAATAATCATGCTGTCAAAGCACTAACAACATTTGTCGAAGTCGAAGAAGCAATCGAAGCCGGAAATTTTGTTCAAGCTAAAGCAATGATGGATGATATCTATAAAACGTACCCCATTGGTGATAATATATGGTGGAATGTTTGGGAAGCTCCTAACGGTGCAAATGTCGGCTCTCCTCATTGTTATTATGGCTTGCGCATGATGGAAGATATTGTTGCCTATGGATTGAAGCCCAATCCACAAGCTAAGGTAAAAAAAGTGAATATGAATATAGTCTTGGTTGGTTGCTCAAAGGGAATTTTACCTACAACAAAAGAAGAATTAGCCAATGGGACCGGACAATTTGTTACCCATACATTAAATTCCAAGTTAAAAGAAAATAATTATCGAATTATTCGCCAATCATTGAATTTATTCGTTAAATATATTAAAGCTATCACCAATGGAGCATTAGATGTGCATTTAGGGTTTATAGAACTTGATACCTTATGCCTGCCCGTAAGTGTTTCAAAGGAAAAGCCATACGTTGCATCGGGTGATTATGGGGCAGTGCTGAATGCTCTGACACAGCAAGCAAAAGACACCACCGATTGGTTTATGATTAACTATCCGTCGCATGTGCCTGATTTTCCTGTCTTTGATGATGAGTCGTTTATAACAGGAGGCATGGGTGCTGATAATAAAGGAGGACCTGTTTTTATTGCCGATGACAAATGGGTAGTGCGAAAACCGGCGCATCTTGGCAAAGGTAATTATACGGATATAGAGCGAAGAACATATTTACCGCAATGGCTTCAACATGAGTTTTTTCATCATCTTTATCGTATTTATCCCGAATTAAAATTGGAAGTCAATGGACACGATTGGTTCGACCGGAAATTTTGGGCAAGTGATTTTACCGGACAATTTGAAACAGATTACTACTCCGAAACATTGCATAAACGTTTATTACTTGATTGCGAACCATTAGCAAAAAAATTAATTACCCGCATTGACACATCGAATGCCCCCGCCTATTCCGCTATTTCTATTGATGAACTGCTCGGACCATATTCTTTAGAAAATGTACAAAACGCTTGGCATGAAGGAAGTATTATTAAACAAGAAAATAAGTACTTTTGGAAAAACAAAGCTAATGTACAATGGGAAGTAATTCCGCGTTTTGACGAGGGTAAATTAAAAACAGGTAATGATTCACCATATAAAGGACAGGATTTTTTCTTGCAGTTATATCAGAATATCGAAGGAGATGTGTATCCGAGTGTTACCTCTCTTAAATTTAATGGTGAATTCTATAAAAAGAGATTTGATTTCATGCGTCAAACCTTTCCTATAGAATTAGCATTGGGTAATTATACAAGGGTACCTGCAAATAATGCTCAACATAAGGGTAATGTCATAAAATCACAAGGAAAAATATTGTGGCAAAATGATGCGGGCGACTCATGGTCTTTGATACCAAACACTGCGAGCGAATCTTTTTCGCTTACAAGTTCAAGTCCCACGCCCAATGAAAAATTCCGGCTCATCCTCGTTAATACAGATTGTGATGTCCATACCTTAGGTTTCAAATATCTGAATTATTATTACTGGAAACCTAAACGTTCAGCGTATAATGAATCGCCTAAAGTCATCAAAGCCATAGATGATTTGAAACTCGAAACAGATTTTGAAAAATATTCTCTTACTTTATCAACTATATTTGCAGACACTCAAGGCGATTCCCTTCTCTTTTTTGCAACAAGTAACGATACTTCTTTGATCAATACTTCAATTCAAAACGGTAAACTCATTTTAACGGGAGGCAAAGACGGCAATACCACAATCTATGTGATGGCATTAGATAACAATGGCGGTCTGGCGGCGGATGAGTTTGATGTATCGGTCAAAACGGCGGTCTCAGCTATCGGCAATGTAGCGGATACACAGCGTATTTCTGTTTCACCCACCGTGGCAGATGATTTTATTTTTGTCACAGGACTTTCACCTGATTATACTGTTGAATTAGTATCAGCAATTACGGGACATAAGGAAGTGCCTATTTCCTCGGATAATGCACAAATGATTGATATACATCTTGTTCCATCCGGGACATATTTTTTGATTTTTACCAATAACATAACGGGTGAAGTGCAAAGAAGTAAAATAATTGTCTATTAAAAAGATAGCGTTGATTTTATATCGGGATTAAAGCAATTGTGAAGATTTTTATGATGGAATTTTTATGTATAAGAATGTGAAGACAGAGTACTACAATATCAGGCTAAATTCTAAAATTATTTATCTAAAAAAATGATTTTTATGATGATTAGATTAATATTAATACTTTTCTTACATGTTTCTGTTTTCGTTTGTACCGTTTCTTCACGTTCAGTTACATTGAAAACGAAAGTTGTACTTGCTAATGATAGACTGGCTTTTAATGTTACTATAACTAATAAAATGGGTAAAGATATATATGTACTACTTAGTATGTGGTCATTGTACTACTATTTCATTGATAAATCAAATTCAAACAACAATAAAGACTTTTGGGGTATTAATTCACAATACCCTATCAATAGTAGTCAAGTACGAATATCTAATGAAAAAAAATTACTTCTTAGTGATGTTGGAATGCAATCAAGTCCAATGTATCCTTATTTAGAAACAATGCCAATGTTCTTAAAGATTAAAAAGAATCGAAGGTCTTTGCTGTGTTTCAGCTACCTTGTTGGAAAAGATAATAGTTTCTTAAAAGGAAAGAAAGTAATAGTGAGATTACCATTTGTACATAAAGAGCAAATAGATGAAATGCAAACTATTTGGAAAAAAAGTAGTATAATGCAATGTATTGTTGAAAAAAAATATATTAACTTGAAAACAATTGATACACTCAACAATTTTTCATCGAATTATGATAGAGAATATTCAAGTTTTTCATCTTACAATTATACTAATCAAAAAATTACTGATTTAGAGAGAATAAAATTTAAACATATTGAAAAAGGTTGGACGAAGAAAGAATCACCAATTCCTTTTATTAAGTAAACATGATTACTTTCCTCGTTTGTGAAAATGAATGTGCGATATGCATATCCAAATCACAATGCAATACAGAGTAATCACATATTGGATCTTATATTTGGAGTGTCTAAGTTCATTATGAAAGTAACAGAAAACAACAATTGCTCAAAAAGTCATAAATTGCAGTCAAGCTATGCACAAACACAATAACATACAGTATCTCGGCATTACGTGCGATCATTTGGGCAATGTGCGTGCCGTGGTGGGAGACCGAAAATTATGGAATAGCAGTTTCACGGGTGAATTTAGGGCAAATGTCTTGAGCGTGAGTAACTATTACCCCTTTGGAATGGCTCAAACGGGCAGAAATTGGGATGGCAGCATTGGCAAAAGTCTTGACTATGGCGCACGCTGGTATGACCCGCGCAAAGCACGCTGGGATATGACTGACCCTGATGAGGCGAAGTATCCGAGTTTGTCACCGTATAATGGGATTGGAAATAGCCCAATAATATTGATAGATTCAGATGGTAGAGAGGTTCATTTATACAATAAAGCGAATGAACTTGTTGGTGTAATAAAACCTGGTGGTGATCTGATAATTAAACCAGGTATGGAAGCTGAACCAATAGTCGTGGGTTATTTAACTGCATCAAAATATTTCGAGAGTTCCCCTTCGGCAGTTGATGTTTTTGTTCAGATTGAAAATTCGACGAGAGTTTTGTCGATTAAAGAAGTTAGCGTTGGTGAAGAAACGGAAGCTATTTCAATATTATCCTTACCTAAAAATACCGTTTATGGTAACGACTTGAATGAAAGTGGAGATTGGCAGCCAGAAGAAATTACAGAAGTAGTGCGAGAAAACAACAATAGTATGGGAGGGCTGCGATGGAACATACTAACGGGAGGTATTGATGATAAGGGCAATAAACACTCACCTGCATTGATATTTATTCATGGACTTATACATGTTTTACGTAGTGATGAAAATATTACGAAGAGCGTGAAAAACATAGCGACCAAAGGTATAAGGCTACCGTTGGAAGAAGAACAAGTAATCGAACTTACAAATAAAATCTCGGTAGAACTTAACAATGGAGATGGCGGTAACGGTTCACGAGGATTTTTTCCGAGTAAAGGTGCTTTTCTGACTGATAAAGTTAATAGTCTAGATGTGTTCCAAGGGCCACTAATTGCTCCGGTTCAAAATAAATCTAACCCTTAATTTAATTTCTAAATATATTTTTGAATTATGTACATGAATAAGTTCATAATATTATTAATTCAGTTTTTTTATTGCCATTCAATTGTAGAAAGTGATAAGCCTAGAATGTATAAAAACACAGAATTGTATATTTCTGCAATTAATAAGCTGATATGCGAACCGATCTATGATCAGGGTATCCTATTTAACAAAAAGCATACAAAAAAAAATGTTTATACTGGAGTGAATTTGGATCAATTTGAAGATAGTGTAATCTATGTGTATTATACTAAAGTTGATTTACCTTGTCATATAATTGATAGTTTGAAATCAACTACTGATACTGCATTTTCTACCCCCAAATTAGTATTAATACACGAATATTTTGATACAATCTATGTCGATGCATTATGGAGAATTCGTATGAAAGGAAAATATTTTGTTAAATCGTTAGATTTTTCTAAATTTATTTCTATTCAAATGACAGATGAAACAGAATTTATAAAAAATAGTTGGTACTTTGTATCTAAACCTAGATAATATACTCATTCATTAAATCCTGATTCACCATCAATTTGCACTCCTTTTATACTCACCCCACAAACCATCAACAACACTATGACAGGCGTGACAATTACATATTTATCGTATATTTGGAGTGTCTAAGCTCATTATGAAAGTCACGATATGATATAGTCTCGTATAATAGTGATATGTTTTGCCCTTATATGTTGTTTCTCAAAAACAGCATCGGCGCAAGTTAATCATTATGGGAAGGAGTTTATGTTCCTTCCAACGCCAACATGGAAAACAGAAGAATACAGTAATGCAGATAAAAGATTTAAGAAATATGGATTTTTGGCTATACAAGCACCTCGTCCCACCAAAGGTATTGTCACTCTGCGTAATAGTGCCGGCGAAGTAAGCACCGTACCATTCACGGTAGTATCTGCTTCCACACCTTTGTTTTATTCAATCAAATCAATCATTTCTCTTTTGACAATTTCGCGCACTTTAGCGACAGAACCTTTTGGACCATAGACAAGAGTTGTCGAAGGTATTGTAATATGGAATGTACACGATGATGCGGCAATGAATTTCTTTAAGTCACCGTATGTCATTTGCGCTTCATATCGTGCAATATTATTATCCCGCTCAACAAAGTATCTGTTGATATTGGTAAGAGTGATTTTTGTTGATTCCGGTTGTAATAAAAAATAGACATCCTTCACTTTCTCAATGCCTGCCCATTCAGAGTAAAAGGTGAATTTACATATTACTTTGTTGGTATCGCTATTACCGGTTGTGTGCCGGTACGTAATGTCCATTTCTGTTTCTCCTTCGTCGCCGTTCATAGTAAAGGGACGGATAAAATACATAGTTGAATTTGTGCCTGTATAGAACAGCTCAATCGGTCGTACACCGCCGCATGAAACACATAAACAACATATCAATGTGAGGAGAAATACATTTTTATTCAGATGCTTCACAATTCAACCTTTGTATTATATAATCATGAGAGTCAAAATATTTTTGCACTGTTTGTTTGTTTTTGCTGCATACTATAATGGCAAAGGGTTGCCCGATAGTTTTATCAACATACAACAAATAATAGTTCCAATGTCCTTTTTTTTCTGTTATTATTGCTGTATAATCAGCTACGGGTTCGGCACCCAAGCGACCGTGGGTAAAACGAAGTGTAGAGTCATTTTGAATGATTTTTTTAATTTCATCAATCTTTTTATCGGTAACAAGATTGATAAATACATAATCATTGTTTTTATGACGAATAATGCGATTAAAAGCCATAGATATATCGGATAAAGCACAGTGCTCGGTGAAAAACATTTCCACGTTTTTATCCGCTGTAATGACAGTTTCGTCATCTAAAAGTCGGAAACATGAATTTACGCCAAAGCGAACGGTATTGTTTTGTACTTTAGACGCACATCCGCCAACAATGCAGCAATAAAGAATGACGATGATAGATAATAGAATTTTCATTGTGTTCTAAATGTATTCAAAAAAAAAGGAATGGCTCATAAAGCCATTCCTTATATACACAAAAGAGAATTGTCGTTTCTTACTCACCTGTAATTGTACAGGTATATGTTTGGAAAATACCTAAAATATCCGTTTGTTTGAAATCAACAGTTGATATTTTAGTGATACCGCCATTTTTGGCAGCTTGTTGAATACCGGAATCCGGAGATAAAATAATGAAACGTAAAAGTCCCATACCGGAGGATGTACCTACTTTACTGCCAACCGGATTGCTTGTTGCAGCAACGGGAACAGTCAATGCGCAGGATGATAAATAAGCAGCTGTAATTGCAGCCACACCAAATAACGAAAGCATACGTACTTTGGACATAGAAAAACTCCAAAAGTAAAGTGTAAAAAAAAATGTAACAATTACAGATGCAACATACAACAAAATTTTCAAAGTACAAAATTTATTGTATAAAAATGATGTTTCCCTGCTGTTCATCACATAAAAAAGAAGCAGATGACAGTCATAGAATCAATCGCAGAAGTATTGTTTTGACTTTATCAGAAACAGCAGTTCTCGTTTTTTACTCCCTTGCAAAGGGCTGGAACCATATTTCATTGATGGTAACACTGACAGTAAATCGAGCAAACATTTCTTTTACTAAACCATTATCGGTGGTGCCGCGCTGCCCGCCGGAAAAAGCAATGCCGAGCAGTGCATCTGTTGTGATGGGCAATTCCATGCCGGCAGTAAGAAATATATCGGCAATAGTCTGGTTTTTTACGGTAAAAGGTAATGTTTCATAGCCGCCGCCCATATTAAAGTTGATGCGATCACCAAATGATGTACCCGGTGCAAATGTTCCCAAGCGCGAAATTCCGAAAGTGACTCTTTGCCCGGAAGTATAATTTGACTTTCCTTCCCTGTACGAAAAGGATGAGAAGTCTGTGAGAAGTATATCCGTGCCGAAGAGAAATTTGCCCGAACGATAGGAAATACCTAAGCCAATAGTGGAGGGCATTGGAGTAGCAGAAGTGAATTGTGCTGTGGTATCGCCAATTCTGATGGAGCCGAGCGATATGCTGCGTTGGGCTGTGCTGATGTCAAGTGAGGAATAGAATGCCCCTGCTACGCCGATTGTAAGATTGCGAACAGGCTCGAACATAAAACCGGCACTCACGCCACCTCCACTGACCGCATCGCGTCGGTTAATTTCAGAACTCAGTGCATTGGTCGTATAAATTTGTGTTGAAATGCTTGTATTGATGGTACCAAATAGACCAAGTATGGAAGCACCGGCTCTTAGACCATCGAAAATTTTATATGAAGCACCGGCAAAAACCTGGGTTATACCGCCCCGACCGGAAGTATTGGTGATGCCACCAAGCGATGATGAGCCGTCAAGCGTTACCGACACAGGCGTATAAATGGCATAATTAACATTTGAGTAAGGGGTTATGCCCAATGCTATGGAAAAACCTTTTGTGGTATCCACATTAAACAATACCCCAATGCCATCCATTTTTCCATTGTTCTGGCTGCCTGATATTGTTGCATTGTTCGTGGCTATTTGATTAAATCTAAATCCTGCTTGTAAGCGTGTTTTGTCAGCAAAAGACCATGCCGCCGGATTTTGAATATTGATACCCGTTGCCATAGTATTGGCAATTTGTGTATTGCCGAATGATTCATAACCGGCACCCATCGAATAGACCCTGTCCCCCACGCCAAAAATAGAATAATTTGAACCGCCTTGCCCAAACGCTATTGCAGGAATGAACAATGAAAGGGTAAGAATCACACGATATGTGTTTGAGAAAATTCGCTTCATAACTTATGGTCGTGTTGAATAGATAATTGTCATTTTAGGGCGCTTGGTTTTATCGGGGTGATTTATGCCGTAAAAGACATAACGATCGGTTCTTGCAATTCTGTCATAGACTTGCAATAATAAAGTGCCCCTTTTATTTTTTCCTCGATAACCGGCTTCGACAAAACCCGAAACAAGCGGGTAGCTGAAAGTATTTGTCCCTTTGGTGCGTATGCCAAACGTGGTGCCGAGTAAATTATTTCTTGTGGAATCAATATACGTTGCAGTCAATATAGAATCCGTACCTTTATTGCCGAAAAGACTGCGCGACGGGTCAAAAGTTAAGACCAAATCGGCTTTCTGTATGGCTACATTTGGCGGTAAGGACGAAAAATCACACACTAACTCGGTAACCAAAGGCAATCCTCCCTGTATCACAATATCGTCTGTTTGAGGGATTGATGAACTTAGAAATGAGGCATCATATCCTGAACGTAAAATTACGGTATCAAGAACAGCATTGGCTCGACGATAGATTACCTCTATTGTAGAAGTTTTTCTTTGCGTATTGCCTACCACCCCCGTAGAAAAACTTCTTATGACGGTGCTGCCCGATTGAGGACGCAATGCAATCCCATAAATAGCGGAATCATTACCGGCAAGTTTGCGCAGCTTAAACCAATCCAACAAAATATCTTTATCGAAATCCATAGTAATTGCTTTCACACTATCCTGAAGAGGAATAGTGCCGGAAAATGACGCTAATTGTTTGGAATCGAAATAATCTTGGGTAATAGTGTCGAGAGTTGCCGTAGGTCGCCACAGTTTAGTGACTTTTACGACCGAGAATTGAAGCATATTGGCAGCAGAATCACCAAAAGTGTAGCGTATGGGTTCAAGTTTCAGTGTTGCCGACACAATATCCGCAGCATTTAATTGCGATAGGGTATCGGGTATATTAATCATGCGGAGCAAAGTGAAAGCTTCTAAGTCGCCGGATTTTCCAATATAGACCACACCATTATTAAAAAGTGTATTCGAGCTGATTTTACGATGATAGCTTTTTGTTGATGTAAATAATGCGGATGAATCTGTTGATACAGTAAATACACCGACAGTGTCGCTCAGAAAATCAGATCCCACGGGTGAGAAGCGATCATTACAGCCGACAATCATCAGACATGTACAAAATAAAGCTGAGAGTGAGGTTATTACTTTCATTGTATAAATATTAAGCAAATCAATTATGTATCACAGTGATGAAAAAACATCGCCATAAAATGAATATCGGCATCGCATTATTTCTGACCCACAAATAAGGCAGCCCCAAAGCCGGGCAGATGTTCATCATGCCATTATGATGAGCGAGTCAGTCCATCGGTAAGAAAAAACGCTCGCCATAATGTGGTCGAGCGTTCCGTTTTGTTTTCTTATTCTCCCGCCGTTTTCCAAAGACGGTATGTTATTCTAAATCTTTCATGATAGAGCGATACATTTCACTATACTGACGAGCTGCATTGCCCCAAGAATGATCTTCCTTCATACCTTGTTTGACCATTTGCAGCCATATATCACGTTGTCTGTACAGTTGAAGAGCGCGATGAATGGCATCAAGCATGGCATCTGCCGAAAACTCATTGAAGACGAACCCATTGCCTTCGCCTGTTTCTTCATTGTACTCAAACACAGTGTCTTTTAATCCTCCGGTAGAGCGCACAATAGGCACCGTACCATAGACTAAAGAATATTGTTGATTCAATCCGCACGGCTCAAACAAAGAAGGCATAAGGTACATATCGGCACCCGCTTCAATCAAATGAGCTAAGTCATCATCGAAACCGAGTGTAACCGATGCTTTATGCGGATAGCGTTCTGCAAGTTCAGCAAATTTCTGTTTCATTTCTTGTTCGCCATCACCCAAAAGAACAAAATGAATGTCCTCGGCAAAAAGCCTTTCCGCCGCTTCAAGGACTAATTCCACTCCTTTTTGTTCATTCAAACGACCAATCATCCCTATAAGAGGAATATCTAAACGGACCGGCAAGCCGGAACGCTTGAGCAAAGCTTCTTTATTGGGAATCTTATTAGTCAAAGTTTCAGCCGTATATTTTTTTGCGATTGAAGCATCTATTGCGGGGTTCCATGTCATCATATCCACGCCATGTAAAATCCCCATCATTTTTTCGGGACTGGTTTTCAACAAATCGTCAAGTCCGTCAGATAATCCGCTGCCGGCTAAGACTTCACCGCAATACGTTGGGCTTACTGTTGAAAGCCTATCGGCGTGGACTATACCGGCTTTCATGAAATTGAGCCGTCCATTATGGGTAATACTCTCTAAGGCACTTTCCGGTAAACCCACTTTAGTTATGCTTTCAGCCGGAAAACTTCCCTGATTACCGAAATTATGGATAGTATAAATTATCTTCGTGTTCTTAAATTCTTCAGGATATACTTCTCGCACTAATGCCGGTATCAGACCCGTTTGCCAATCATTACAATGAATAATATCCGGAAACCAACCAAGAAGCAAGCATGTCTGCAACACAGTTTTATTGAAAAAAATGAAACGCTCATCATTGTTTTCATAGTCAATACCGGTTACGGGGTCAGCATAAAAACCTTTATATGCGTCCAAATAGTTCGTATTGGTTGTGACGTATGCCTGAACTTTGGTACGCGGATTTGCCATCGAGGATGACTTTACTGTCGCTAAAGATACAGCATCACCTACGGGAATGGGAATATCTTTCAAGCGATTGATTTCGTGAATCTTGTTCTTTCTTTCGCTGATTGAGCCATATTTGGGTAGCATTACACGAATGTCATGCCCTAAGTCGCGCAATGCTAAGGGTAAGGAATAGGCAACATCTGCCAGGCCACCTGTCTTCGCGAAGGGATAAACCTCACTGGACACAAACAATACGCTCAACGGTTTTGTCATCGGGAAACACGCTCTCAAATTATTGGTGAAAATACCTTTTCATTACTGTGAGGCTATGCAAAATTACGGAACAAAACCAAAACATGAATGATGTTATACAACATTAGACGCAAATCTTTCCTTATGCACCATAAAAGTACGAATAATCGGTATTGGAAACTTATTCGTAAATTTTCAAGCACAAAACTCATGGCAAGCCCCTAAAAATCAATATACTACATTGAGAAAACTCAAACTTTTTTGACTCATTGGTCGAATAAATTTGCAGTTTCCTCGCCGATAATACTGCCTAAAGCCACGCCCATACCATTGCAGCCGAATCCAATAGCTATTCTCTGATTTGCAAACCTTACAATCGGCAACTTGGTATCGCTGAAGCCCATAGTCCCTGACCACCTTTGTTCAATTCTATATTCACAATCCGGTAGAATGACTTTACGAAGTAATGCCTCCAGAGCATATTGGATGGTATCGGTCACCGAGAAATCATAGGTCTGTTCAGCAGCAAAATCTATATTCCTTCCACCACCTAACAGTATGCGATTGCCGACATTGCGAAAATAGTAATATCCCTCGTCATAATGAAAAACACCGCGAAACAGCAATCCTTCTATCGGTGATGTTATCAGTACTTGACCTCTGCCCGGCACTATAGTCGTACCCGGAAGCAATTGCGGTATCATGGCATTGGTGCACACAGCAACATAGTTTGCTCGAAGTGAAGAATGTGAATGAAGTGGCGCAATATGCACTTCTAAATCCACGCCTTTGTCATCAGAACATAAGGACTGTACATTCACACCATACAATATTTCGACCCCCATCTGTTTTGCATAAAGCGCCAAAGATGACATTGTTTTGCCCGAATGTATTTGCCCTTCATACGGACAATATAACAAAGCAGCAACAGTGTCTCCGAAGCCAAACCTTTGTCTGTATGCACTATGATCAATAAACGGAGATTCGCCGAAAAGAGGTGTAAGCATGGTGTTCATATTGTGTAATGCTTCAAGATGTGGCATTTGTTGCTCGGTAATAAGCTCATAGCCACCGAATTGTTCATAGCCGCACGCTTCATCACTCCCCAAGCGATTGCGTAGAAATTCCAAGCCTTTTTTTCTTTTTTCAACCATCGTATATGTGGTATCTTCTCCCCACTCTTTGATATTTGCTGCCAATTCCGTCAAAGAACCAAAGCAAGCAAATCCGGCATTGCGTGTACTTGCTCCCGTAGGGAAAGTGCCGCGCTCAAGAACTAAAACTTTGGCTTTTTTGTGGCGCATTTGTAATGAAATGGCTGTGGACAAACCGACAATGCCTGCACCAATGACCATAAAATCAGCCTGAGCGAAAATGTCTTTTTCCCAATAACTTATCATAATGACTCTGTGTTTGCTTCCTAAATATAGAAAAGGCAAACTTACACATAATGTGCAAAACTCGGACTAATACAAGCAAAAACAACATACAAAGACCTCTTTTCGCAACCCTGTACTATGAAAACAGGGGGTGTAAGTACAAAAAAAAACATACGGAAAAACCACAAAGCCAAGCCAAACATATATGCTTCGTCCATTAGGTCATCGTACTGCCGTAATTTTGCATAAAATTTAATACAATCGGAGTTATATATGTGTGGAATTGTTGGCGTTTTTAATCATCAAGAAGCGGCTGTTATGAGTTATTATGCTCTGCATGCGCTTCAACACCGAGGACAAGAAGCGGCGGGAATTGTAGCTGCCAATCGTGATGAACAAAAAGCCAAGATGCGTTTTACGGAAGTAAAAGGTGAAGGACTTGTGCTTGATGTATTCTCCGAGCCGACAGTGTTTACCCATACATTGCAAGGAAAAGCAGCGATTGCCCACAACAGATATTCCACAACGGGCAGTAACTCACTTGCCAATGTTCAACCTTTTCGGATGAATTATCGCATGGGAAGCTTGGCATTAGCCCATAATGGTAATCTTACCAATACTCGAGAAATTCGTACAGAATTGCAAGAGGAAGGTGCTTTGTTTAATACTTCCACAGACAGTGAAGTGTTTTTACATCTTATCGCCCGCAGTAAACAAGCCACGCAACTATTACAAATACAGCAAGCTCTTCGCGTGACGAAAGGTGCCTTTTCTTTGGTAATTATGACAGACGATGCGCTCTATGCGGCACGCGACCCACATGGGTTCAGACCTTTATGTATAGGAAGAAAAAAAAATGAGGATGGTACCTATGCTTATATTATTACTTCCGAAACGTGCGCATTGGATATAATCAGTGCAGAGTATGTGCGCGATGTGAAACATAATGAAATTGTCATTATTGATGAGTCTACAGTAAAAACAGGTGAAATAAAATCGGTGTCAATAGATGATACCACACCCATAGCGCGCCACTGTATTTTTGAGTATATTTATTTTTCTCGTCCCGACAGTAAAATCTTTGGTCATCCTGTGGATAAAGTTCGCAGAAAATTAGGAAAAAATCTTGCTAAAGAAAATCCGGTTATTCAAGAAAATGAAAGTGTCAAAACAGTTGCCATTGCAGTTCCCGACAGCGGCAACACCGCAGCATTGGGTTTTGCACGACAATGTCAAAAAGACGGATTATCCGTAAAATATGAAATAGGACTTATTCGTAGCCATTATGTGGGGCGCACATTTATTGCTCCCGGGCAAGATAAAAGAGAATTTAAGGTGAAAACTAAATTTAATGTTGTGCGGGGCATTATTGAAAACAGAAAAGTTATTGTGATTGATGACTCGATTGTTCGGGGCACAACATCTAAATCACTTGTGAAATTATTGCGTGAGGCATTGCCGGCTGAAGTTCATTTACGGATTACATCCCCACCGATTACACATCCATGTCAATACGGTATGGATTTTCCAAGTCATAAAGAACTTATTGCAAATCACCATAAAAATCAGCAAGAAATTGCCAAAGAATTAGATGTGGATTCACTTCATTATCTGTCCGTAGAAAAATTGATGGATTCTGTGCCGCACACCGAAGGGCAAGCATATTGTAATGCATGCTTTACAGGAGAATATCCCGTTAAAATTGATACGGAAGTGACAAAATTATCTACAGAAGAATAATATGTTACCATTTACTGATCAAAGAGCACATCGTTGAAACATTATGTCACCCCAAATGTATATTATGAAAGTCAATATCAACCATGAGTCATAAAGATTATTACAAAGTACTTGGTGTTCCGAAAACAGCTACTGCCGATGAAATAAAAAAGGCATATAGGAAATTGGCACAACAATACCATCCCGACCGCAACCAAGACAATAAAAAAGCCGAAGAAAAATTCAAGGAAATTAATGAGGCTTACGAAGTTCTTGGCAATGCAGAGCAAAGATCTAAATATGACAGATTAGGGTCAAGCTGGAAAAATTTTCAACAAACGAATTCTAATCCCCGCAGTGATTTCAAATGGGGAGATTGGTCTGAATTTACTAAGAAAAACACTACACGTACAGCTCCGCAGCAAGATTTTGAGGACTCAGGGTCTAACTTCTCGGAATTTTTTGAAAATATGTTCGGGAAAAATAAAACAGATGCAAAATCTTCGCAACGTTCCAAGGTACATTCAAAAGAAACAACCGCTGCTGTTACTCTCACATTAGAAGAAGCATATTCCGGCAAGACAGTAAAAGTCTCTGTGGGAACAGAATCCGTGGATATAAAATTAAAGCCCGGCATTGCCGATGGACAAAAACTGAAAATTGCGACTACTAAACCTGATATTGGAACAATATTTCTTACCGTACATATTAATCAACACTCTGTTTTTAAAAGGACGGGCAATGATCTGGAAGCGGATGTACCCGTAGATTTGTACGCTGCGGTGCTTGGCGGAGAAATTGCCATTGCGACATTAAAAGGCACAGTCAAAATGAATCTTATGGCTGAAACACAATCCGGCACAATAAAAAAGTTAAAAGGATTGGGTATGCCAAAACACGGACTTGAAGGCGAATTTGGCGACTTATATGTCCGCCTTATTGTACATATACCGACAGGGCTAACTACAAAAGAAAAAGATTTGTTTGAAAAACTCAAAAAGTTGCAAAAAAAGACAAAATGATGATTACCTATTAAAAAACTACTCTCATGAAAAAAAAGTGCATTCTATCATGGCTGACTCCATGGTAAAAACGGCAGCACATATTGTTATTTGTTGCTGTATATTGTTGGGCTGCATACAAACTCGTGTGGCGCGTCCAACAACCTTGAAATGCAAGTGTACATGTGAATCAAGTGAATTAATGACACATGTCAATGACACATTATCACGCTATGGATTTATCAATTATCAAAAACCACATCCCTATACACTTAATACGGTCAAAAATTTTGATGATGGCATAAGCGTGCGGACAGTCTATCTTGATGCTGTTGCCGATTCAGCATCCGCATCATTGACACTCATAGTCAAAACAGTGATTAAGTTTCGGAGCACTATTGACACCATATACTATGATGAGTCGGTGAAAACAATACCCGATAATAGGCAAGATTTTGTACCGGCTTTTAATGCATTGCGCACTTTGTGTAAAGTAGCAATCCCTTTACAAGAACATCAAAAAAAACGTCAAGTAGTGCCATGGAAGCGATAGTGTTTCCAGAACACGACTCGGTTCTTTCATAGCATCATTGCACACAGCAATATGTCATATACAAATTATTTCTTATTTTTCCGCTTCTTATCACACAACTTTCTTTAGAGGTACGAATGAAGTATAGTAAAAAAAATCGTTTTGTTCTTACTATCCTTGCACTTACGCTTTTGGTGCTGAATGGAACAACATCGCTCATTGCACAAAATGATATTGTGGTTCTGCTCAAAGGCACAATCAAAGAACAAGGGTCCGGAACACCTGTTGAGGCAGAAATCAGTTTCCGCGATGAAGCAGACAGTCCCGTCCGTGCCAAATCCGACAAGCAGGGCACGTATCAAGCCGTTCTCAAACCCGGTCAAAAATATACAGTCATATTTACGGGACAAAATATTCTAAGAGAAATAATGCAATTTTCGCTTGACCCAGTAGAAAAGTATGTGGAAATTCGTAAAGATTTTACCGTAAGAAAAGTTGTGTCCGGCGCGGAATTGTTTAATGGTTTTGCTTTTGAAAAAGGGACAACTGCTTTGACGGCTGATGCACAGGAAAAAATCAAAGAATTAATAGATATTCTCAACAAAAATCGTTCAATGACTATTAAAGTTGCGGTCTTTGGTGATTTGGCTGATGATAATACTTTGCAACAAAGCCGCACAGATGCTCTTATGACAATTCTGAATGAAGTAAAATCAGGCAAAAAAAGAATTTCATTTATTTCGACAATACCCTTCCCGATGCGTGAAGAAGCCGACCCCGTACCCCCGCCACCCGCACCAGACCCAAATGAGAAAAAAAGTAAAAAGAAAAAAGATACACCTCCACCACCGCCACCCGCACCTTTACCGCCAATAATTATACCATTGGCTAATTGTATTATTATTGTGGGCGAATCACAAAAATTGTTTGATTAAAATGCACGATGCATATAATATGAATAATGAAACCTCAGTAGAAAAAGCAATACGCTATTTAAAGCAACACCAACAAGTATTTGGTGATGTGATTTATAAAGGTTTGGAAGGTTTTCCCGTGCAGGAATCTTTATCGCAACCGGTTATTGTACAACAAGAAATAACCATATCACCCGCAAAATCTCAAACAGTCCATATTGATTGGCAAAAATCACATTCGTTGACGATATTGCAAGAAAGAATATGCGATTGTATGCAATGCCCTTTAGGACAAACAAGAACAAAATTTGTGTTTGGTGTTGGTAATCCCAATGCCGATATTATGATTATCGGTGAAGCTCCGGGGGCGGACGAGGACGCAAAAGGCGAACCTTTTGTAGGAAGAGCTGGACAATTATTAACTAAAATTCTTCAAGCTATCAATTTTGAAAGAGAAGAAGTTTTTATTGCCAATATTTTGAAATGTCGTCCGCCGGATAATCGCACTCCCATTCCGAGTGAAGTAGAGCAATGCGAACCGTATTTACTGAAACAAATTGAATTGATAAAGCCGAAATTTATTTTAGCCGTCGGCTTAACCGCTGCAAATACCTTATTGAAGCAAAAATTTAAGATGGCTGATATCAGAGGAAAGATATTTGATTACCATGGCGTCAATATGCTTATCACCTATCATCCAGCGGCTTTATTACGCAATCCCGAATGGAAAAAATATACTTGGGAAGATGTGCAATTACTGCGTCGTTTATACGATGAATCACAACAACAACAATCATAGTGTTCTGAATATGCGGCGATATTGCAAAAACGCACTATTATGCGCAACTAATTGATAATGATACCTCCGCATACTTTTATGCGGTTTTTTTTTACACTACATCAGTTATGGCATTATACGATATTCTGATAGAACATCTTGTGGAAGCACGTAATGTGGCTATATTTACCGGTGCCGGTATATCGGCAGAAAGTGGTATTGCAACTTTTCGTGACCCCGATGGATTATGGTCTAAGTTTAATCCGACAGAACTGGCAAGCATGAAAGGATTTTTACGCAATCCCGAACGAGTATGGCAATGGTATAATTATAGGCGCGCAATTATTGCGGATGCACAGCCCAATGCAGGACATATTGCTCTTGCCGAGCTGGAAAGAAACACACCTAATTGCACTGTAATAACACAAAATGTAGATAGATTACATCAAAGAGCCGGAACAAAAAACATATTGGAATTACATGGAAATATTATTGACAATCATTGTGTGAAATGCAGCACTCCTTATACGCACGAAATAAATATACAAAGCAAAGAATTGCCATTGTGCAATGCTTGTGGTGGCAATATACGCCCTTCCGTCGTGTGGTTCGGTGAAAATTTACCCGATGGAATATTTGAAAAAGCCGAATATATTGCCGGGCATTGTGATGTCTTTTTTTCTATTGGCACATCCGCAGAAGTGTATCCCGCTGCTTATTTGCCATTTACAGCAAAAAATCGTGGTGCCTTTTGTGTTGAAATAAACCCTACACCAACATCGTTCACACCATATTCACATCTTGCAATTCAGGAAAAAAGCGGAGAGTGTTTGCCATGCATTGTCGAACTTTTACAACAATATCATTCATTGTAAAAAGGAACATAATGCCGAACAAATATGAAAAATGGACAAAAAACGAGTTGATTGAATATATACGTCAGCGAGAGAATTCAAAAAAATATGGTCTTGTGTGGGAGGAGTCTGTGGAAAATTCAGTCCCGGATATACAAATACCCACCCTTGTTGAAGATAAAAGCCGACGAATACATAAAAAATATTCTTCAACCAATAATGAATTATCTCAAATTTCTCTTGATTTGAACCCTGAGGAAGAATATCATAATGACCATAACTTTCATATATTGATTGAAAGTGACAATGAGCCGGCTTTACGTGCATTGACAGCTTTATATGCTCAGAAAATTGACATTATCTATATTGATCCACCATACAATACGGGAAGTAAGGATTTTCGCTATAAAGATTCTTATCGCCGTCACACCCATGAATATCGGCATTCTGAATGGTTGTCATTTATGGAAAAAAGATTGCGATTAGCATATACTCTTCTTGCTGATGACGGCATAATATTTATTTCTATTGATGATAATGAACATGCGCATCTGCGATTATTATTGGATGAAATATTTGGCGAACATAATTTTATTGTTAATATTGTAAGACGCTGCAAAAGTGGTGCCGGTCACGATACTGACAAAGTAGCGATTGAATTTGACTATGTGCTATGCTATGGGAAAAATGCTGCACAAACAGTATTTGCTCAACAAGAAGTTCACACGGAAAAAGATAAAAAATATAAATATAGTGATGAATATTCGGGGCGCAGAGGTAAATACTATCTTCGTGACTTAGATTACAAGGGAAGTTACAGCAAAACCCTCGATTATCCCATTACAATGCCAGACGGAACTATATTGTATGCCGGCGGAGCGGAAGGTAAACCAAATACATGGCGTTGGAGCAAACAAAAATACGATTGGGGCAAAGAGCATGGGTTTATTGTTGAAAAAAAGAATAAATCAGGGCAATGGAAAGTATATATCAAGCAGTATCAGTATGTGGATAACAATGATATTATACGCAGACGATATATTCCGTACCGCGGTTTGTGTGAGTTTATGAACGGCAGCGGCAGTAATGAATTACGTTCAATATTGCACCAAGACATATTTCATTATCCGAAACCGACAGGTTTGATTAAATTTCTTATTGGGCTGCATACTAATTCGCGTCATGTGCGGGTACTTGATTTTTTTGCCGGTTCAGGCACCACCGGACATGCCGTGCTTGCACTGAATAAACAAGACGGCGGCAACAGGCAATGTATTCTTATCACAAATAATGAAAACAATATATGCACAGATGTATGCTATCCTCGATTAAAAAACATTATGAGTGGTTACAAAGACAGTAAAAACAAAGAAATACAAGGCATTGGCGGCGAGCTTCGCTATTATACAATAGAAGAAAAAACGACTAAACACCGGAAGAAAAACCATGATGATGCGTAGAATTTTCATATTAGCTTTATATATTATTGCGCTTATATTGTTGATTTATATTCAAGCGGAATTTCCGAATCTAAATCGAAAATATGGTATTCCGGCTCGGTACTTTGATGCTGTGCTATTATACTCAACGGGATTGTTGATTCTGGCAATTGTGAAACGATTGGTCTTGGGTGTGTATGCACGCAGAAACAATGTTGACCATGATCGTACCAATAACAACTTTACACTTGGCGTGCGTCGAATAAGTTCCGTTATTGGTGCAATAATACTTTTTATTTCTTTACTTGGCGCATTTAATGTTGATGTACAAGCACTGTTTACTGCCCTGAGTATCGTTGCTGCCGCTTTAGCAATTGTTACCCGAGAATATGTGACAAGCATTATCAATGGAATGATACTTATGTTTACGGATATTGTCCGTATCCATGATGAAGTTTCTATTAATAATGTTCACGGTAAAGTTATCAATATCAATTTTATTAATGTGGAGCTGCTTGGCGATAACGGAGATGTTATTGTGATACCCAACAATAATGTTATGGCACAAAGTATAGTTAATTATTCGCGTTGTGTGGAATCTACTGTCATTATTGAAGCTGAAATGGACCCTCATAGTGTGAAGAATATTAAGGATTTGCAGCAATATATTTCTTCTCGTTTACCATATAATGACATTGAATTTGACGCGGCATCCCTACGTGTTGATATTCGCTCGGTGCAACATAATGCTATATCATTGGCAATACATATTACTCTGCAAAATCGAACTATAGAACATGAAAAAATCATGCGTTCAGCAATACTTGCAGCAATGACCGAATATTCTCCAACATAATTGCTAATCATGAAAAACAGATTACTTATTCTACGATTATATGCTGCATTATCTGTGATGGCATTATGTTCTTACGCTATGCAATCACAACCCATGTTCGGTCCACGTGAAGATAAATGTATAATGCCAAATACCATTGATGAGGCATCGGGAATAGCTGCTTCTGTTCTCCATAACAATATGTATTGGCTCCATAACGATTCGGGCGATGAACCACGAATTTTTCTTGTGGATTCGCTATGCTCATTACGCGCTGTGATAAGATTTGCCAATATCCAAAACCGGGATTGGGAAGATATTGCCGTTGGGAAAGGTCCTCTTGAGAATTCTTCCTACATTTATATTGGCGAAATAGGTGATAATAATGCTGTGTATTCCGAAAAATCAATTATTCGTTGTCAAGAACCCAAAATTCCTTCTACAAACAAGGATACAACACTGACACAATTTGATATATTACGTTATACATATCCGGATGGAAATCGTGATGCCGAAACAGTGTTGCTTGATCCATTAACAAAAGATATATTTATTGTCAGCAAACGTGAGGATAATGTGGGAGTATATCGTTTTCCCTATCCGCAATCTGTCAGCGAAGTCACCATATTGCAGAAAGTGGCGATATTGCCATTAACGGGCATTGTCGGCGGCGATATTTCCCCGAATGGTATGGAAATTTTGCTCAAATCTTATGCGAATATGTATTATTGGAAAAGAAATTCCGCGGAAATGATAGAGCAAACATTCAGCCGTCCATTTACACTCGTTCCGTATGAACTTGAACCACAAGGCGAAGCCGTATGTTGGACTTCCACCGGAGCCGGTTATATCACAGTAAGTGAGGAATCGCCACTTAAAATTCCCGCACACTTGTACTATTATCCGCGGCAATCCATGACAAATATACAAGACAAAGAACTTGATAACGATAACATGGTACGCATTTACTATCACAATAATGCTAAAGTAGTATTCCATATTATGTGCGCCTCCGGCGAACGGGTACATGCTGAAATTTACGATGTGTCAGGTAAACGTATTCATACATTATTGCATGATACATCATATACGGATATAGTCAGATGTGAGTGGGATAATACTCTTTATGGAGTGTATTTCTGTAAAGTGACCGTGAATAATTCTGTTTTTATATATCCATTTTATATGATACGGTAATGAAATCGCCAATTATTATAAACGACACAATCACTCTTGAAGCCGACAGCATCAGTATTCATGCAGTAAGGGCATCGGGTCCGGGTGGGCAGAATGTAAATAAAACCTCAACGAAAATTCAGTTAGTCTTTGATTTTATGCACTGTGAAGCATTGCCGGATTATGCAAAAACAGCTTTATCGCAAAAAAAATCTCTACGGTTTGACAGTGAAGGAAATATGCTTATCAGCGTGCAGGAAACGCGCAGCCAAAAAGCAAATATTGATATTGCTTGTAAAAAATTACGTGATATTATTCTCCGTTCTTTGGAAATTCCCAAACAACGCAAGAAAACCGCGCCTTCATTTTCTGAGAGAGAGGAACGTTTATTCTCAAAAAAGAAGCAATCGGAAAAGAAACAATATCGCACAAAAAAAATCAATATTGCCGAAGAGTAGTGATGTTCGCTGTAACGCTAATCTTTTTTATGACATGATCCGCCATCAGCCAACATGACTAAATCGCCCGATCGAGTTGCTTTACCGACGAGGGTGTCTTCCGGCGAATACTCAACATCTTGCGTCAGATTGTAAAGCCCCAAGCGTTCACTTTGCCAATTGATGCCGAGCTGATCCGCCATTGCAAAAATGATATGCTGTATAGGTAAGTTGTCTTCGCAGTCCATGCGCACTATCTGCCCGGAAAACCCGCGGCATACAAATAACTCCATTGATATATCCGTATTGTTTGAAAACGATTACGAGTGCAAAACTACGGATTATATGCTTAGGAACGCTTATACTCCCATCATCGGGACTTTGGGTTATTTGTTCCTTACACCATTCATAAACGAAGAAAATATGGTATATTGGTAAGACTTTCTTACTGATTAAGTTTGAAAGTGTGACAACATCAACATTTTACTGATAACAATTCATGGATAAGAAATCTATAATATATATAGCAGGGCATCGGGGTTTAGTCGGTTCTGCAATTTATAGTCAATTGCAACGGTCGGGCTATGAAAATCTTGTTACCCGCACAAGCAGTGAACTTGATTTACGCAATCAGCAAGCGACCAATGATTTTTTTGAACAGGAGCGCCCTGAATATGTGTTCTTGTGTGCTGCAAAAGTTGGTGGTATTGTCGCAAACTCAACCTATCGTGCCGATTTTATTTATGACAATATTATGATTGCTTCCAATGTCATACATACGGCATGGAAATATGGTGTAAAAAAATTATTAAATCTCGGCTCATCGTGTATTTATCCAAAATTTGCTCCACAACCATTACGGGAAGAATATTTACTTACGGGAGAATTAGAACCGACGAATGAACCGTATGCGATTGCTAAAATTGCTGCCATTAAATTATGTTCAAACTATTATCAACAATATGGTGCAAATTTTATGTCATTAATGCCATCCAATTTATATGGTCATAATGATAATTTTAATTTGGAAACATCTCATGTTGTTCCGGCTCTTATTCGTAAGGTTATCCTTGCAAAGTATTTGCAACAAAATGACATGGAAACATTGCGACGTGATATTGCGATGTATTCATTAGGTTTCGGAATACAGACAGATACATTGTCGGATCATGGCATACGGCATGCTCTTGCAGAAGTCGGAATACGAGACAATCAAGTCACAATATGGGGCAGTGGTACACCCCGCAGAGAATTGTTACATGCCGACGATATGGCGCAAGCAGCGGTTTATTTCATGGACAAATATTCCGCGGCAGAAACGGGTGAATTTATAAATTGCGGATCGGGCATAGATTACACCATTCGCGAACTTGCCGAGATGATACGAGAAGCCGTTCATTGGCAAGGTAAGTTTGCTTTCGATGCGAGCAAACCTGACGGTACGCCGCGTAAATTGCTCGACATCAGCCATGCTCGACACTTGGGCTGGCAACCCTCTATTTCATTGCAACAAGGCATTGCGGATATTGTGCAACAATACACACACTCCTTAGAAAATTATCCGGCAAATAATGTATAGACAAAAAGGTGCTGACTTTTTCAGTATCTTTGCTTTTTCCTTATCCCAAATCAATATATGAGTACGTATGAAATCTGATTCATATTATATGCAAAAAGCACTGCTCTTGGCTTTGAAAGGAAGCGGAAGTGTGTCGCCCAATCCTCGTGTGGGTTGCGTCATCGTTAAAAATGATACCATTATCGGCGAAGGTTGGCATGAACGATATGGCGAGGGACATGCCGAAGTACAGGCGATACAGAATGCAACAACCGATGTGGCAGGAGCTACGGTTTTCATCAATTTAGAGCCATGCAGCCATTTTGGGAAAACACCTCCTTGTTCTGATTTGCTTATCGAAAAAAAGGTAAAGCGCGTGGTCCTTGGTACTGCCGATCCCAATCCTTTAGTGGCGGGTCAAGGTATTGCTGCATTGCGCGCCGCGGGCATTGAAGTCACAACAGGAATTTTGGAGGATGAATGTCGGTGGGTTAATCGTATGTTCATGCACCATATCACAACAGGGATGCCGTATGTCGTTGGCAAAATAGCGCAATCGCTCGATGGATGTATAGCAACAAAAAACGGTACTTCCCGATGGATAAGTGGCGAAGAAAGCCGTCGCCGTGTTCACATGCTGCGTGCGGAACTCGATGCCGTCCTTGTAGGAAAAAATACTGCACTAAAAGATGACCCTGAATTAACGGTACGCGACGTGAGTGGGATGCACCCCTGGCGAGTAGTGCTTGATTCAAAACTCTCTTTGCCATTTCACATAAAACTTTTCTCCGACAGATTGCGCCATAAAACAATTGTTATTTGCACAAATAATTATGCAAAAAATAAAAAAGCTGATAATTTACGGCAGGCAGGTGTCCATGTGGTGGGAGTTGCCGAAAATAGCGAACACAGACCCGATATGGTTGCAGCATTAAAAGCATTAAGCACGAATTTTGGCATTTCATCAGTAATGGTCGAAGGTGGTGGCATATTATTATCGTCATTTGCCCATGCAGGACTTTTACAAGAAGTGCATTTTTTTATTGCTCCGTTAATTATAGGCGGCGGCATTCATCCATTTTCTAATTTAAGCGTTTCCGATTTACAAAATGCTCAAAAATTTACGACAAAAGCCGTTGCTAAAAGCGGTAATGATACACATGTGATTGTCGTCAAAAATCAGGAAAATATCTAATTTTCATGTATTCTTCTTGTATTGATACACCCTTAGGATCAATAATTCTTTGTGCGGATGAAAACGCCCTTGTTCAATGCTATTGGGACGATGGAAATTCCCCTGTCTATTCTTGCCCATCATCGCTGACAGAGTATGGAGGTTTTTTATTACAGCAATATTTTTCCGGCAAACCATTTAGTGAATATCTTCCTCTTAATCCCCAAGGAACGGAATTTCAACAAAGTGTATGGAAATATCTTCATAGAATCCCCTTTGGTGCAACGATGTCCTATCGTCATTTGTCAGAAATAATGAATAATCCGGCAGCCATCCGTGCCATTGCCCATGCGAATGCTTGTAATCCTCTTGCACTTTTTATTCCTTGCCATCGTATTATTGGCAGTGACGGTTCTTTGACGGGCTATGCATGGGGCTTGCATCGTAAAGAATGGCTATTACACCATGAAAATGCTTTAGCACAACAATCCCTGTTTTACATATAATTCCTCACAATACTCTGCCTTCGTGACGTAAATAATGTTCCGCTTTTTTATAATCGGGACAGCATTGCTCAACACGTGCCCAAAATGTGGGTCCATGATGTAAATGTTCCGTATGGGCAAGTTCATGAAGAATAAGATAATCAAGAACATAATCCGGTGTTTGCACTAATTTATAATTAAAATTGAGATTTTTTTTGGCAGAGCAACTTCCCCATTTTGTTTTTTGATTACGTATCGTAACATTTTTGTATATAAATCCGAATTTCTCGGCAAAATATGCTACTTTGGGGGGAATGATGCGCAATGCTTGTTCAATATACCATGCTTCTTTTTCTTCGGGAATATTCATGTCTGCCGCTGCACGAATACATAAGCGTTCATGGTCGAATAGTACGAGAGAAGCCAATTCTTTTACTTGAATATACTGATATTTTTTTCCGCGAAACAGAAGTTCATTTTCTGCAATCGATACACGTAAAGCCGAGAGCTTTGCAAGTTTTTTTCTTTGTTTTTCTAACCATGTTGTATGCGATTGAATAAATACATCAATATCCTGCCATGACAATCGCATGGGTGCAGTGCAAAGTGCCGTTCCGTCATTTTTTATGCGCAATGTAATATTCTTCACCCTTTTACGGGTAATATATACATCATAGAGTTCATTATAGTGCATAAGCCACACAATGAGGTTTTGGGTATAATGATAGTTCTTATCACTCATTTTCTCTGTATTTTTGATAAAAGTCTTTCATGTATCATCAAAGACCCATCATCATGGCAGAGTTATTTTGGCTGAGTGATCAAGCCGAAGAAATAATGGCAAAAATACGCATTCACCTTGAGAAACATCGTGTGATGACACCATCGGGACTTATGGCTTTGCGTAAAGAATGCAGCGATATTTCACCCGAAAGAATTTCCACATTATGTGGCATTGCAGAAGCAACACTCAAGGCGGAAAAAAACAATAAATCACGAGGGAATTGGTGGTTTACGCGAGAAACCTATGAACAAAGCAGTGCGCCGGAGATTGCGCGTCATCATGCTTCGTATTTCAAGGATTGCCATTCCGTCGTCGAATTATGTACGGGCAGCGGCATGGATACATCCTATATAGCCGACTTTGCCGAATCTGTTGTGACATATGAAGCCGATGAACTGACAGCCGCTATTGCCCAAAGAAATTTTGTGCGTAATGGCTTACACTCTATCACGGTTATGCATCACAAAGCCGAAGAGTTTTTGTATAATCCTCCAATAATTCCCGATGGGCTATGGGCTGATCCGGCACGAAGAAATTCGATACAACGTTTTACTTCACCTGATGAATATTTGCCGCCATTATCGTTAGTGCAGAATGCGCCCTACAAAAAAATATGCGGTATAAAAGTGTCGCCTGCTTTTGATGAAATTCTTGAATATCCTTGGAAAAAAGAAATTATCGGCTATAAACAAGAATGTCGTGAAATTGTTCTGTGGAATGACCCTTCGATGGAATATAATTCTCTTGTTTCCAGACCGGATTTCGCTTTGCAATGGCATCCGACTTCGACACAACAAGCAACACTCTTGGCACCGGAAAAAGCGCATATTCTTGTTGAACCGCATCCCGCCTTAATACGAAGCGGTGCTTTGGGAACATTTTTTTATGAACATGGCATAAGCGTTTTCGATAATCGCATCGGATATGGGATTAGTGAGCATGAGATAATGCCATCACCGTGGTATGAACGGTTTACCATTCTTGATATGATGATATATCATGAAAAAACAATGCAAAAAAAAATACGTGAATATCAATGGTCACATCTCACCGAAATAAAAAAACGTGGTTTTTTTACCGAACCCGATATTCTCAGAAAAAAATTTACTTGGGCAAAAGGCAAAGAAAAAGGCGTTATTATCACAACGCGCTACGCTGATACCTATATTGTTTTCTTTGCTCAAAGAACAGAGTAATGATTACTTCTGCCATTGAATTTCCTGACAACCATTCCACAAAGCAAAATTAGACAATGTGGGTTCTATGATACGATAGAGTTCTTCTTTGTCACGTTGACCTTCGGGAAATAAACCTTTGATAATAAAAATTTGATTTTTTCTTTCTGCTTTACAATCTATTCTCCCGATAAATTCTGTACCACAAAGAATAGGTAAAGAAAAATACCCATATACTCTTTTATGCTCGGGCACATAACACTCAATGGTATAATCAAAGTTAAAAATTTCTTTTACTTTTTTTCTTCTGATAATGAGATTGTCAAAGGGAGAGAGAATATGGACACGTTTTTTGTTTTTGGGAATCTGTTCCGCAAGAATATCTGCCGTCGAATAATAAAGCTGATTAAGAGATTCAATTTCGACAGGTATGAGTGAAGTGTTCCGCAATAATTCATCAAGTCTTTTTTGTATATTTTTTTTATGGGATGCCGATCGTAAATGTGTCATATCATCAATAGAAGCAAGACCTTGTGCATTAATTGCGCTATAAATACAATAATCAAGATATTCCTGCGGTGTCGGGAATGTTGTATCTATGTCGCTCGGTAGAACACGTTCAGGAATATCATATATTTTGCGAAAACCTTCACGTCGAGCAATCATCAAATCGCCTTTCATAAATAAATGTTCCAATGCTTTTTTTGTGGGCTTCCAACTCCACCAACCACCTTTTTTTTGAGAAGAGTGATCATGGTCAAAATCGTTTGATTGCACCGCACCATTCTCTCGAATATATGTCAAAAGAGACGATTGCACATCAAGGTCTTCGGAAAACCATGTTGTGCTTCCTTCACTGATATATTTTTTTCGTACCAAAGAGTAGCGATAATCACGCATCGGTAAATATGACGCGGCATGACTCCAATATTCAAAGATACTTTTCTCTTTTTCGAGTGCAATATCAAGCATCGCGGTAATATATTTTCCCATACGATTGTACAGCACATGATGATGGGCACGCTCGACGACAGAAATTGTATCTATTTGCACATAGCCAAGCCGTTCACAATAATCTTTCACAGAAAAAATATCAGATAATGGTGATAGTAAACCTTGACGATACAGTATGATACGTCGAGCTTCTTTCAGAGAAATATGTTCTGTATGTTTCATGAATTATCACAATAGAGAAGAAGAGAATGCGTCAAAAATAGCAAAAAAATATGAAGTACTTTCACTATGACACCAAGCAATGATTCTCCGCTCTACTCTACGGATTATGTGGACTATAGAGAGCAATTTTTTTTACCGGAAATGGCGGATGATTATTTCGATATTCTTTCCCGTACCATAGAATGGCGGCATGAAGCAATTACGCTGTTCGGAAAAAAAATTATGCAACCCCGATTAACTGCATTATATGGTGACCCGCATCTTTCTTATCGTTATAGCGGTTTAACGATGACACCTACAATGTGGACAAAAGAATTAACAGACATAAAGGAAAAAATTGAAGCGGTTGTGGGTCAATCCTTTACCACGGTTTTATTAAATTATTATCGGGATGGTCACGATTCAATGGGCTGGCATGCTGATAATGAAGCCGTTTTGGGAAAAAATCCGACGATTGTTTCTCTAAGCTTTGGTGCAGAGCGTCGTTTTATTCTTCGGCTTAATGAAAATCCGAAAATTCAGCGTACAATAGTGCTTCAACATGGTTCTTTTTTATGGATGAAACATTCTTTACAACATATCAGCAAGCATTGTATTCCTAAACAAATATCAGTAAAAAATCCACGTATCAATTTGACATTCCGAACATTGCAACACTAATTCCTTACTATTGCTGATTATAGCAGAAAAGAAAGCATATACTCAATATGTGATTATTCTATCGAAATATTTTGTATATTGCATACCGTAATTATAGTGAGGTTTGTATGCCACGTGCCAAAAAGGTGACGATGGAAGATACCCAAAATATGTCAGAGCAGAAAACTCGCCATGAATGTCGCATTTTATTAGGGCATCTTGCGCGGAAGCGCACCGCAATAATGACTTCTTTAGAGCGTTTGCGGCGTATAAAGCAACCCAGTGCTGAAATAGTGGCAGTAATCCATCTTCTTACCGATGTTCTCAGACCCGATAATCGTCTTAATGCTGTGGAGCAAGCTTGGTATGCCAAACACAATGCATTCATAGACACAATGCGTCGTGTCTGCCCGATGCTTTCTTTGCAGGAAATTTTTGTATGTTTTTGCCTTCTCGATAATATGACGACGCGTGAAATTGCCAATGAATTATGCCGAAGTGAGAAAACGATTGATCATTACAGACAAAGTATCCGAGAAACATTAGGCATTACAGGCGGTAAAAAGATACTCATAGATACCTTACGTACATTGGTCGAAAGTGAAACAACCCGATAATCATTGTTTCTTTGTCTGTCGAATGAGTTTTGCTCTTCATCAGTCCCTCTACGGGGATTTTTTTAGGTTTTTTATGTCAAAACTTTATCGTAACTTTGTTTGATTTTTCTCTTTACGTTTAAAGAGTCATTAGTCGGGTAATAGGTAGTGATTTTGCTACATTTGAATTTCAATGGATATTAGGAGATTTATAATGAAACCATATATATATAGCATATTGATATGTATTGTTTGTGTTATTTGTAATAGTTGCAATTCCTCACCCACAGGATTGGGTGAGGAGATTCCGGACAGTGTAGATATGATTTCTTTTTTTACAAAAAATCCAAAATGGACAAAATATGAATATAGGAATGATTCTGTGAGTTTTTCTCAAAGAGAAAAATTTTGGTCTCCTTTAGATCTTAATGTTCCAATATATTTTGCAAATGATCGAATAAATAATTGCCTTTGGAGACTGCAACAAGATTCCACTTGTTACAGAATTTTTCCGGATACTCTTGTTTCTGTGAATAAAAAAATAATGAGCAAAAGTGTTCGCAATATTGATTGGTATGATATGGAAACCAGCTCGCAAACCATAATGACACGTATAAATAGTGTAACTTATACTTATGAAACATCACGAAGTGTAATATTGGTAGAAAATGTTAAACAATTTGTAAAGGGAAAAGAAATATCAAATAACAATTATTATTATTGGTTGCGACGTTAATTATTATATAAAAAATCTATGAAACCATATATATATAGCATATTAATATGTATTGTTTGTGTCATTTGTAATAGCTGTAATTCCTCACCCACAGGATTGGGTGAGGAGATTCCCGACAGTGTAGATATGATTTCCTTTTTTACAAAAAATCCCAAATGGACAAAATATGACTATTATTCTAATTCTGACATCTTCTCTCAGAAAGAAGAATATTGGTCTCCTTGGCGTTTAAATACTCCAATATATTTTGCCAATGACAGTGCAAATAATTGTTTATGGAAAATAATACAAGAAACCCACAATTGTTCATCTTTTCCTGATACACTTAATTCTTTGAATAAAAAATTAATAGGCAAATCTACTTTTAGTGTTGAATCCTACGATATTGAAACGGATTCTTACGTTCCATGGGCTTCGGTAACTACTATAACATATACCTATGAAACATCACGAAGTGTAACATTGGTAGAAAATATTAAAAAATTCGAAAAAGGTAAAGAGGTATCAAACAAAAACCGTTATTATTGGTTGCGGCGTTAATTATTATATAAATTTTACCAAAAAACACAATGAATACATTAAAATTTTTATGCAGCATAGCAATACTAAGTTCTATTCTGCCATATTACCTTATAGCTCAGGAGACCTATACTGTACGATTAAGTCAAACAAATGCCCGAGCGGGTGAGAATTGCCGCATATCATGGTATGCGCCCATCTCCGATAGTGTTACGTTACAGTATTGGGATATATATGATGCTCAATGGCACAGTATAGCAGAGTCAATACATCCTACACAAAATTTTTATGAGTGGACTCTGCCATCATTATCCTATACAACCCATATTGTCGTGAAAGTTCAATCCATGACACAACCCAATAAAGCAGGAACATCGTATGGCTATTTGACATTACAAGCCGATAATAATTCATTCATGAAACGCACACAATCAGAAGTCATACCGATCGCACGCATTGTACGGGGATTAGAATTATATCCGACACCGACTTCTACGGCAATCAGCATTACGGAAAAAATTGAATTACCTATGGAAATAGAGGTCTATGATATACATGGCGTGGCATGGAAATTAGTAAATAATCAACGCACTTTTTCGGTGTCGCATTTACCGAATGGTGTGTACACTGCGCATATCCCTCATGAACACAGCATTTATACTTTATCGTTCATTGTACAAAAATAGTGCGGAAAAGTGTTGTTTTCTCCTCCATAAAATTATCAGCAATAAAGCCATGCTTTGCATGGCTTTATTTTTATGTGATAGCCGATATTCTCAAAATAAATTGCAATTATGTGACTTTGGAATTTTCAGCACTTCAAATTCTTATCACATCAACAAGGTATAAAAAATTAGTACAACCATGCTATAGTATTACAGTATCGGTAAAGAAAAGACGGGTTCATCATCACGCTCTTCACTGTATTCTTTTTGTTCCCACTGTGATTCGGTCTCTTTTTCCAATAATGCAATAAGCGTCAGAGTTAATTCATCGCAAAGTGCATATCCTTTGGGTAAAAGAGATAAACGTCCTTGTGATATATGCGCCCAATTATTTTGCTTCCACCACAGTAATTCATCGCCCATAATGTCCTCAATATTAAGCGAAAAATCTTGCATAAATTCTTCTAAGCGAATACCTTTGGCGCGCAATTCCAAAAATGCACGTTCAAACATTTGTTCATGAATTTGCAATGTTTCTTTATTGGCAATCGGCAATATCCCACGTTGAATATAATCCGAATAACGTCGCAGACTACGGAAATTCCAATAACGTTCATCACCAATAAATCCATGTGCCGAAGGACCAAAAGAACAATAACGATCGCCACTCCAATACAGGACATTATGGCGACATTGTTTACCCGACTTTGCAAAATTCGATACCTCATATTGTACATATCCCGCCGCACTTAATGTCTCTATCGCAATTTCATATAATTCTGCATCATGTTCTTCTTTGGCAGGATTGGCAAGTCCTTTTTTCATGAGCGCAAAGAGGGGTGTTCCTTCTTCAAAAATCAGACTGTACGCCGAAATATGATCGGGTTGTAATGCAATCATTTTATGCAGGGAATTTTGCCATATTTTTTTGTTTTGATCGGGCAGAGCAAACATCAAATCCATATTAACATTATCAAAACCGACAGCCCTCGCTAATGTCATGGCTTCCATGGCTTGCTGTGGCGAATGAATTCTTTGCAAAAATTGTAATTCTTGCTCATCAAAAGATTGTACACCAAAACTTAGCCGATTAATTCCCAAAGAACGATATGCCGATAAGCTGTCGTGAGTGACAGTGCCGGGATTACATTCCATGGTTATTTCTGCTGTGGCGGCAATCGAAAAATGCTGACGCAATGTGGAAAGTATTTTTTCCATCTGTGATGGCGATAATAATGAAGGCGTTCCACCACCAAAAAACACGGTATCTGCTTGCGGAAATGTCGTATCGGTATTGGCTCTCATGATAATTTCACGGCATATATTTTCCGTAAATACATCTATTTCTTCCGTTCTTTCAATGCTATAAAAATCACAGTAAATACATTTTTTTTCACAAAACGGTATATGAAGATAAAGTCCGAACATAATTGGTGTAGATAATTGAAATAAAAAACTTAGCTGCTCGCGCCGGAATATGAATATAATGAACGACGAAAGAATAGTATTGATACTGTTGAAAAAAGTATGGTGACAATTATTGATGAGACAATAGTGTATGCCGACACCTTCCCCATAAGTGCAAAAGCAGGTACGGAAGCAAGTAATGCCATGGGAAACCATGTAAGCAACATATTACGCATAAATTGCGGATAAATCGTATCGGGTTTGGCGGCTAATATATCCAATGAATAATAGAGTTGCTGAATACCGTCGGCATTCACAAGATAGACTGCAATGGCACATAAGCATAATTGAAAAGAAATCATCAATAGTTCAGAACACAAAACCAAAAGTATAAATGCCACAATATTGTAGCCGGAAATCATACCCGTATAATGTGAAATTCCCCATAACAGAACAGACAATGATGTGATAAAATTGAGAATAGAGCCAACATTAAAATAACGGAAAAGCGAAAAAAAGACGGTAGAAACGGGTTTTAATAAAATAAAATCCAAATCACCTGTGGCAATGAGTGAAGGAAATCGCCAAAAATTGGATGAGACGAACATCATATTGATGGAATCCGTCAAAAATAATACACCCAAGAAAATCATAATTTCTTCATGGCGCAAGCCCCCCAAAGTCGGCGTATAGAGATAGACAACCTCAAAGACGCTCATTTGCACGGCATACCACATAATGTCAATAAAAAAGACAAGTAAAAAGTGACCTCTGAATTCCAATTCACGTGTTAGGCAATTTGCTATGAAGGTGCGTAACAATCGCAGATAACGTATCATGGTTGATGCTAAATAGAAGTAAGTTTGTAATTTTATTGCGAATTTAGCATAATTATCGTGCATGGAGAACACTATGAACCCACGGGCACTTCTTGCGGTCTTCCGCACAGGCATTGCCAAAACAGCCGAATACCGAACAGTATTATTGCTTACGTCCTTTGCTGCACCCGCATTGAATGCAGGCATTCAGGGATTTTTATGGAGTACGGTCTATCATTCATCGGGGCGAACGCATCTCGGTAATTTATCGGAATCCATGATGGTCACCTACTGCATCATTGCCGCTTTATGTTATGCGTTTACAGGTATTTCACGCAATGTACGGGAGTCTTCGGAGGATATACGAAGCGGGGGCTTAAATAAGTTTTTATTGCGCCCGATAGCACATGACCTTTATACCTTAGCCGTTGGATTGGCAGAAAAAGTTCCTATTGTGATGATGATGTTAGTGCTGTGGGCAGGCTTAACGTTCATGCTTCCCGAAGTCATGCACTATGGCACTATAGGTTCTGTGGCAACCATGTGTTTTTTTCTGATCTGTGGTTTTCTTATCCGATTTTTTATTGGGCTGGCAATATCGTATTGCGCTTTTTGGTTAGAAGAAGTCTGGACATTTCATGTGCTGACAGACATCAGTTTATGGTTTTTGTCCGGGATGTTAGTGCCATTGTCCATGTTACCTGCCGGAGTGCAAGAGATAGCACACTATGCACCATTTCAATATATGTCCTATATTCCTGCGAGTGTATTTATGGGTAATATAGGAACAGAAACCATGGTGTTTTATGCTTTTCTTGCAGTAAGTTGGGTGATTATATTATGGGGTCTGTGCCGTTTTTTATGGTGGCGCGGCATTGTTCGCTTTGGTGCTTATGGCGGTTAAAATGTCGGTCAATTTCTTCAATCCCATACAATATGACATTGTTGCATCATATAATTTTATGCTCAATGAGCGGGTTCTAATCCCACTTTAGGATAAGGTAATCTTGCTATTTGTTGTGTTGTGTGATAACTGTCTAAGCCACTGCATGTGATAGTGCCTGCTTGCTCTATATTAATAAAACCATCTTCATGAATATATTCTTGCGGTACAATAACTTTTATTATTTTCCCGATAATCATGATAGTATTATTTATTTCAAGATTGATTCTTTGCACTAATTCACAGGCAAATTTAATGGTACTTTCACGCACAAAAGGAGCAGGGCAATCATCAATATATTCAGGGGTTAAACCAACTTCCTTAAATTCGCTGATTCCGGCATCATACTTTGCGCTGCACTGATGAGCTTGTTTGTAAAATGTCGGTAAAATATGATTAACGGTATAATGTCGAGAGTGTATGATATTACCCAAAGTATTTTCTTTTTCTTCATTTGGTCTTATGATAATTCCACATAAAGCAGGGTCGGCACTGATATGAAAGAGACTGCTGAAAATAGCCAGATTTTCATTACCTTTTTCACTTTTAGAACCAATCAATACCACGCTTTTAAACCCACCTAAAGAGTTAATGAAGTTAGCTCTAAAGCGTCTTTCTAATGTAGTTATATCGTCATTATTAAGTATCATTGTGTATGGTTATTTCTATAATATTTAGTTAACTTCTAATGTATGTATTACTTTTTCACATTGTTTCCAATAAGCAAAAAACGAAGGATAATATCCTTTTACTTCTTGAAAAATCCAATCCCGCTGATGCTGAATTCCTTTATAATGCTTATTCGTAGGATGTTCTTTGTAATAGACTGTACTTGGTTGAATGTGGCTGTACAGTTCATCAAATTCTCCAACAAAAATCTGGATATTCTCTATATTCTGCGATAATGACAAGAGATATTGTATTGTGTAATCCGAAACGGGATATTTTTGAAAAAATTTGGGTTCTAACAATAAAATACGATTAGCGTATATATCACTCATCCACCGGCAATCAAGATTGTAAAAATTATAAATACACGTTGGTAGCGAACTGTCTATTTGCAACGGTGTGTTCTGTGGTAAATTTGTTCTAAGGTCTAAAGAACTTAACTCTTTCAATTCTTTGGGAATATCCATATTTTCAATACTCTCATACGATACATCAAGAAAAGTATTATATTGCTTGGTATGACAAAATTTATTGATGTTTTCTTGATTTGCATAATATTTTTTACTGCTGAAACTACCCGCAGTCCATTGCCAACTCAATGCATTACTTGCCCAATCGGCATCAAGGAGATAATAATACATCCACTGTGCAGGTATATGCCAATGACTTTGGGCAATATTACAACACAGACTTGCAACATACATTCTCACATGATTGTGCATATAACCATTTGTGTACAGAGCTTTGATATGATTGTCAATGGCTTCTATACCTGTATTATGATGAATAATTGATGATGGAATGTTATGATGGGATACTTTGGATTGAATATGCTTCAAATCATTATCAATGTCATTTCCTTTAGCAATCCAGACTTGTTGGAAATAATCTCTCCACGCCAATTCTTTTAAAAATATTTCTATGTGATGAGGTTTATATCCTTTTGCGATAATCGATTTTGCAATCTGCTTCGTGGAAATAATACCTCTCGAAATATACGGTGATAATTTTGTAACCGCCCCATCACTATAATTACGGGTTTTACCATATTGTATGGGATCAATAGCATCTATTTGATCTATAATTTTTCTATATTCTGTTGCAATCATCTATAAATCTAACGTATTACGTGAATAGGTGTTTATATATTTTCCGCAAATGTACTTATTTTTTTCTTTGGATGTTTTCGGCTTATACTGCTTTTTACGCGCTTTCTCCACATAGTAAAGCTACTTTTTTTCAATTCTTTTCTCATGAGAGCTATGACATCTGCCTCACTAAAGTTAAACTGATGTTTAATTGCTTCAAAAGGAGTTCTGTCCTCCCATGCCATTTCTATGATACGATGTTTATCTAATTCGTTAAAGTCTTTCATATATTTTTTATTGTAATAATAAATTCATATTCAAAAATTATTATATTTCATACCAGAGTATCCTACAGATTATATGCCACGATGAAAGTAATGACAGAGATTTTCACAATGGATTTCCTTGGTTTGTAAGGGTTTGCAATACTGATTCTCCAAAATTTCGTAGTTTCGGAAATTGGCACATTGCCATAGTATTCATCCTTACATTTTAATAGAACTCATGCCCCCGTCAACATGTATAATCTGCCCTGTTATCCAACTGCTTTTATCGCTTAATAAGAAAGCAATTGCATTGGCGATATCCAACGGATTACCTATTCTTTTCAAGGGGTGACGCTGTGCATTGGCTTCTATTTTTTCAGGTGTGTTTAATAAACTGCCCGCCAATGGAGTATCGGTAATTGATGGTGCAATACAATTAACTCTGATTTTTGGAGCAAATTCTGCGGCTAAGGATTTTGTCAAACCCTCTAATGCAGCTTTATTTGTTCCCACTATACTATGAAAATTGAAACCCATATTTGCGGCAACAGTACTAAAGAGAACAATACTTGCATTATTCGATTTTTTCAAAGCAGGCAAACATGATTGAATGACTTTTATTGCCCCAATGACCTGAAGTTTATAGTCATTGAGAAAATCTTCTTCCTTTATTCTTGAAAAAGGTTTGAGTGTGATTGCGCCCGGGCAATAGACAATACCATCTAATAAATCAGGGAGAAAACTCAGATCGAGCATATCATCCAATACATTCACATAATGTGTGGAAACAGTGTCTGATACTTCTACAGTATTATTTTTACAATATGTACCATAAATACGATGATCTTTTGAGAGGAGATGTGTCAAAGAATTACCAATGCCCGATGAACTTCCTACAATGAGTATATTTTTCATAAAGTAGTAAACAAAATTGTCAGGTGTATAATGTGTATTTGCTTTTTCAGTGACGCAAGACATACTTCCTTAGCGTATGCAGCGATGGCGCGCATGGCATGATTGTTCCAAGGTTATGCTGAGGGCTTGCAACAAGAGACATTCAATACGGGTGATAGAGTGACATTGAGAGATTCTCATCGCACAATGCAATAAACTTTTGTGGTGAAGGGGGATAATTGAGAAAAAGACGATGTATCGTACGATACCTATATTCATCGGAAATCAAATATAATATTCACATCCAAACTACAAAGCTGTCCGGATTAGACAATTCATAACAACTTTACTGTACAAAGTATCTTATAAGTCATATTTAACTCTGAGATAGGAAAGGAATAGAATAGTTATAATCAAACTGATAAGAGTTGAAATCACAGCCACATCTCGTTTATCACTCAAAAAATCACTAAATTCCTCCTGTTGCGGAATAAGAACAATAGGATTATTTATTTGGTTTCGTGATGTATTAAACATCCATGCCGATTGGAAATTTAGCATTTGATCTTTATCTAATAAACGTTCGAAGAACTTTATGCCGAAAAAATTATAACCTAAGATATTATTTGCTGAACTGATATTGAAATTTTCTATTTCCTGAGCTACTCCATCTGCGAACAGAATTCCGTTGTTAATTTTAGTTGAATAGTATATTCCACAAGTAATGTTAAATATATTGTTTACAGTATCTGAGTAAAGAGGAACTATATAATAATTAGAAACATAGAAATTTCTGCCTTTTGATTGTCCGCGTCTTTGTTCTTGAAATACCGAAAATTCATTGCGATTAATATGATACTTTTGTATAGTAAAGAATTTTTCATTTGGGTATAACATTACTTCACCCGGAGTAGATATTTCTATTAAACTATAACTCAATTCTGTAAAATATTCTTGAGATATTCCTATTGGAATAGCAATAGAATTGGATATAATTATCCAAAACAATATCCCAATTTTTTCCGTTTTTAGAGGTAGTTGTTCGGTTATTGGTCTATACAAAATAAAAGTCAAAATTGAAACTATCACTATCGGTATCAAATAGCTTACATAAAAGTTATCAAGTCCAAGTGAACTAATCTCCTTTACAAAAAAATAATGAACATATGAATATCCAATAAAAAAGGAGATAAACAAGATTAAATATACTTTGAGTATTCTACTAAACATATAGCTAACATATTAAGGGTATGAAATTTTGTTGAGGTGGTCATCCGTTTTTTCATTGCTGATAAGTGTTTCAATGACTAACGTGGAATTTTAGCATAGAATCATCATCATATCACTAAAGTTTGCAGTGTACTAATTCTGTTACGATTCATATAGCTAAATATTCTTATCTGTCTTCTTTCCAAAATTGTATATCAACACACTAGATGATTTTAATAGGAATTATTGTGTTAGACACAGATAGATTCTTGGCTATAAAACTCTTCTCGGATTTTATACGCTATTTCGTTTATGTACTGAATATTAGGTGTATCAAGAAGTGTAGTGTTTTCAAACGACTGCTCAAGTTCAAGCTGGAGATTTTCAGCCATTTTCAAGAGATCATCATATTCAAATTTTCCGGATTTAATTTCGAGCAAAAAATCTCTATTAGGTCTTTTTACATTGATTTTTTGTTCACGACCTATTTCGCAAGCCATTTCCAAAAGTCTAAAAACGTGCATCATATTCTTCGCATCGTAGTTTTTACCATGACTTTGCGTATCCTGATAACGTTCTTGATTTCTTTTATCTACCCAATCCCAATATTCTTTATGCTCTTTACAATGTGTTGAATAACCATCACGATTAAAATAGAGTAAAGCTAATTGTTCTAAACCCTTAGGAATAGAACTTACACAAACATCATTTGAATTTTCATTTCTTATGATACCGTTGAAATTTTCAGTTTCGCTATAATACAATCCAAAAACATCACGCATGTGAGGTATATTTATCAAACCACAATTTTCTTGTTTCCAATGCTTAAGTTCTAAAAATTTTAATAATGGAATTGCACCCTGTTTGTAATTTATATAACAGAAATCTAACACACTTTTTCTGTCTTTAATGATAGGGTTGACAATTTTTTTATTTAATCCTTTTGCCTTCTTTATTTGAGAATATGCGAATTTTCCGAAAGTGTTTTTGCAAAGTTTAGATATTATTTTATTAGGTTCAATACTCTCCATGAGAGGATGCTTGTAGATTATCGAACTCATTGGCGCAAACAACATTTCCAAAATATTAGGATTGTTACAGGCGAGTAGCTCCATAAATCTTCCTAACTCGTAAAAAACCACATCATTCGTTTCATTGTTTATTTGTTCAATATAATCTAAGCCGTAGTAATCTTTTTTGGGTAGAATAAAAACGCCTTTTATGTCGGTGTCAGACGACGGAGTATCCAAGCCATACGCTTTACTGCCGCTTATACACTCTAAAATTATTAACCCTTTGTTTCTAATATCTTCTAAAGTCATTGTAAACTTCTTGTAAAAAATGAATTTAACTCTTCAATATTTCCTTTTGATGCAGGTAAACTTTTAGAAATATTTTCAGCTTGTACAATACAATTTTCGATAAATTTTCCTATCTCCGGTTCTTGGTTATGAAGGTAGTTTTCATTTTTTGTTGCCTTTAGCTCAATCAACTCGAGTATTCTTTGCTTCAGATGTGTTTCAATAGTCAATTCATTGAGCATTTTTTGAAAAACAATAGGTGGAATCTCATCTTTTTCTTCTATCCACTTACATGCGATAGCAGTTCGTAAGGCATAAAACAATTTTTTAAGTTTTATATTTTCTTTGCCTTGAATTTCAGAGTACATTTTTTTTGACATACTCAGATAATGATACATTGTAGCAATTTTTGAGTAGCATGATTGTGCCAACACATTGATTTCTGATAAGAAATTCTGATCTGCCATATAAACAATCGGTGATTGAATGCGCTCTAACAATGGTGGATTTGACTTTAATAGAAGTAATAGACACTTTCTTAAATCCCATCCTGATAAATCGAACTCATTGTTTTCAAACATTCTTTCAATAGTATCTTTTTTTTCATTTAAACTTAAATACCAGTCTTTTTTATGCTTGTATATGAACCTGACATCATAATCACTATCAGGCGAAGGAAATCCCCAAGCTCTTGAACCTGTTTCGCAGGCTAAAAGAATCTGAATGTCTTCTTCAGTTTGAATTTCAGTTACATAATGTAATATTTTTTCTTCCATTTTTCAGATGTAGTTTTTATGTAAGTAATCTAATCACTATTTTATACGATTCGGGCGATGCAATAACTCATAATTCACTCCAGTCCGCATATTTCTATAACTTCAAAGCCAAGAAATCCTTTTTTTATATTTAAACTCACTTTCTTAGCAGACTTTACATTTGGCTTCATTGAAGATTTAATAATAAATTCTTTTTCCATTCCCTCATAATTAACATACACACATGGTGCCATGTATCCTGATCTTCCAGAAATGCTGTCTTTTCTAACAATATCAAATCGTTTATATTCAACATTGTCATCAGTGGCTAAATAAAAATTTGACGCTAAAAATATGAAAACGATTAAAGAACCTGTTGTACAGATATGAAAAATATAATGTAGAAGCCAAAGAAGTGGATTCGCTTTAATTTCATCTATCTTTTTATTATGGAAAAAATAATGAAAAATCATATAGATGAGCCAATGCAATATCCAACGAACCGGATCACCATACCTTGCATTTATTGGATTAACATGAATCGGATCTTCATTAATTAAATTTATTCTTTTATAGTAAATCGGAGTCAAGAAGATTCCCGGAACAAGGAACAATACAAGCGTAATATTCTTGTCAATTATTGTCTCACGATAGATTAGTGTTGACCAAATTGAAAGACACAATCCGCCAATAAAAACAGTATTAAGTATAAATTCTAGTATTTTATTGTTGAAAAAACCCTTACCTTTCGACGGTTTGAACTTGGTTTTTGTACTCGTTATTCTATTCCTATTCTGTCTTTTTTTCATTTTATCTATTGGCTAAATGCTCTTCTTGCGAAAACATAATAACATAGAAACTGATGATTATTTAGATTAGAACACAATTTACCAAACGCATCTACTCTTTATCACTCACTTTTTGGTTTTTTCCAAATCCATTTATAGACTCTTCTGTCCATAGCATTATTTCTGTAATCTTGAATATCCGGCTGCACTAAACGATAATCCTCATCATGGAAAATTATCATCATCGGTGCATATTCCATCGCAATCTTTTCAGCTTGTTTATAGAGTGCCAAACGCTCATCACGATCTGTGGTAAATAATGCTTTGTCAAATAAGGCATCAAAACTTTCATTTTGGAAACGCACGGTATTAATGGGACTTATGCCGCCATTCGGTGGAACAAGTTTGCCATACAATAAATTAAGGAAATTTTCCGGATCGGGATAATCGGCAATCCATCCCAAACGATAGAATGATGCACGCCCTGCATCCACTTCATCCAAATGTTTTGCAAACTCTACTTGCTTTAATTGTACTTTTATTCCCAAATTTTCTTGTATCTGTGATTGAATTGCTTCTGCAATTTGTAAATTTCTTCCCCCGCCATTATTTAATTGTAAGGTGATGGCAGGAAAATTCTTTCCTTGAGGAAATCCCGCTTCTGCCAATAATTTTTGAGCTTGTTGCGGATTAAATGTATAACCGGGTGTCACTTCGCCATAGCCGGGCATCGCAGGGGGAACAATACCATAGTGTCCCGGACTTGCTGCTTGACCTTTCAACACATATTTAATAATGCGTTCACGGTCAATAGCCATAGAAAATGCTTTACGAATACGAATATCGGAAAATTCTTTACTTGTATTAATCATACCATAAAATTGTGTGGAAAGCGCAGGCACGGCAAATAAGGTAAATTTGGCATATTCGCCTTTTGTCTTTTTATTTTCTCCGACAATTTCAGGAAAAAATTCCGATGGTATGCGATAACATTCATCAAGATTACCTTGTCGAAACTCTAATAATTGTGATTTCTCATCTTTCATGAAGGAAAAGACAATTTTATCCAAAAAGGGTAATTGATTTCCTTTATCATCTTTACCCCAATATTTAGACCATTGCTGTAAAATACATTCTCTGTCGGGTGTCCATGAACTGAAATAAAAAGGACCTGTCCCAACAGGATGCTGGAAAAAATTCTCGCCATAATGTTTTACGGCTTCGGGCGGATAAATATAGGTCATACCCAAAGCCACATAATATTCAAAAGGACCGAAAGGTTTGATAAGCCGAATACGGAATGTATAATCATCCACTATTTCAAAGCCCGATACCCCTTGTATTGCAGGATTGCCACCATTCATGACTTGTTGTGTTGCCATAAAATATTCCTCAGCACCAACAACTTTGCCTTTGAAATATTCTGCACCGCGCGGTTTGGCACGTGCATCGCAAATACGATCATAAGTAAATTTCACATCCGATGCTTTCATCTCACGACCTTTGCCTTCGGGAAAACATTCATTGTCATGGAACAGCACGCCTTTACGTAAAAAATATGTGTAAGCAAGTCCATCGGTGGACACTTCCCATCGTTCGGCAAGGGTAGGGGTTAATTGCAAATTCTCATCCAAATCGAGCAAATTTTCATAAATCTGATGGGCTATATGATGACTTGTCACATCATTAATGCCTGTGGGGTCTAAGCCACGCATTTCGCCTACTTCATTCACCCGAAAAATTCCACCATACTGTTTGCCGCCATTGGCTTGACGTGCCGGTACAGTATTCTGTTCTTTGTTGTCGCCACAACCACCTAATACCAAAACAAACACACCGACAGTAAGAACGATTGCGGCAGTAGTAAACACATTTTTCATAGCATTCCTTTATCTGATAATTATTTCTTTGACAATTTCTTTCCCTGCACGCGCATTTATTTTCGCACGAATATCTTCACGTCGTAACACCAGCTCTTGCCGCCACACAGCCGCAGGAACTTCGATGAACAATCTGCCATCTTCAAAACGCTTCACGGAGGTTTGTGCCGTCAGTTGCTGACCGATGATTTCCTGCCAATATGCCGGCACCGCCGCTTCTTGCAGTTTATGCTCAAGACCCGATTCGCGGAGATATGTATGGAGCAAATCGCCCACTTTTCTGAACTTATTGTTCATGTTGATATAATGTCTAATGATGAGAGCATTCGATAAACAGCGTTTTCCGACAAGCAAATTAGGAGTTTTTCATGTATTGAACGAGAAAAAACAACAATTTCATACAAAAGACTCTTAAATATGATTTTTCCGTATTTTTGCATATCAGTTTCAATTTACAGTCCTGAAAGGAGTTTGGTGTATGCCGGTTTATCAGAGAATGGGTAAAATTCCCTCAAAAAGACATACGGTCTATCGTCGTGATAATGGCGACTTGTATCATGAAGAATTATTTGGCACGGAAGGGTTTTCCGGTGTCTCATCATTGCTATATCATTGCTCGCCGCCAACAAGGGTTATCCGCTACGGTGAGCCGCGTTCCATTCGTCCTGATATTGCTATCCACAATAATATGAAGGCATTAAGTTTTCAGGGCTTTGCCATAGAACCAAGCGATGATTATGTGGAAAGTCGTAAAACCCTTTTTGTGAATCATGATTTGCATATAGGGCTTGCCGCGCCGCGTATGTCCATGACCGAGTACTTCTTCAAGAATGCCGATGCCGATGAAATGCTGTTTATCCATAAAGGAAGCGGCACTTTATGCACTCCCTACGGCTCTCTACCCTTTTCGTATGGCGATTATCTTATCATCCCTCGCGGCACGGTCTATCAACTTCAATTCGACACAGAGGACAATCATTTCTTGACCATAGAATCTTTTGGACCAATACGCACTCCACGCCGTTATCGCAATGATGTGGGGCAGTTTTTGGAACATTCACCTTTTTGTGAACGCGATTTCCGTTTGCCGGAAAACTTAGAAACCCACGATGAAACGGGCGAATTTCTTGTGCAGATTAAAAAGAACGGTTTGCTCTATCCTTATGTCTATGCCAATCATCCCTTTGACCTTATTGGGTGGGACGGCTATTGCTATCCTTATGCTTTCTCCATTTTCGATTTTGAACCTATTACCGGACGTATCCACATGCCGCCGCCGATTCATCAGCAATGGGAGGGTAAAAATTTTGTGGTGTGCTCCTTTGTTCCACGCCTTTATGATTATCATCCGCAAGCAATTCCGGCACCGTATCATCATAGCAATATTGATTCCGATGAATTACTGTATTATGTGGACGGTGATTTTATGAGCAGAAATAATATTCAAAAAGGGCAAATTACTTTGCATCCTGCGGGCATTCCCCATGGACCCCATCCCGGAGCTATTGAACGCAGCATCGGTAAAAAAGAAACAGGTGAATTAGCGGTGATGATTGATCCATTCAATCCCGTCAGTATTACAACAGAAGCATTATCTGTCGAAGTCAAAGATTATTATAAATCATGGATGGAACAACCCGTCCAAGCTTAAACACTGATTTTTCACTTTATTATATTCGATATTTTTTCATATTCTTTTTTTTAATACTACCATGAAAGATTTAACAACGGTACAAAATTATTCATACAGCACTGAAAAAGTATTTGCCGATGCAGAAGATTTTTTTCCTATAAACGGAACCGATTATGTCGAGTTATATGTGGGCAATGCCAAACAAGCCGCACATTTTTATAAAACAGCTTTTGGTTTTCAATCCTTGGCGTATGCAGGACTTGAAACAGGCATAAAAGATCGCACATCGTATGTGGTGGTGCAAGATAAAATTCGCCTTGTTCTTACAACGCCTCTTAAGCCCGATGGTGATATTGCAGACCATCTCCGTCGTCATGGCGATGGCGTCAAAGTTATTGCGCTGTGGGTGGACGATGCCGTTGATGCTTACAATAAAACAATAGAGCGCGGCGCACAATCCTATCAAGAACCAAAAGAAATGTTCGATGAATTCGGCAGAGTGATCACTGCTGGTATTCACACCTATGGCGATACTGTCCATATATTCGTGGAAAGAAATAATTATTCCGGCACATTTTTACCCGGATTTATTCCATGGAAATCTGAGTATAATCCGCCATCAATGGGTTTTCGCTATATTGACCACATGGTGGGTAATGTTGAACTCGGGCACATGAATACTTGGGCAAAATTTTATCATGATGTTATGGGATTTGCCAATTTAGTGACCTTTGATGATAAAGATATTTCCACACAATACACCGCATTGATGAGCAAAGTCATGAGCAATGGTAATGGCAGAATTAAATTCCCTATTAATGAACCGGCTCAAGGATTAAAAAAATCACAAATTGAGGAATATTTGGATTTTTATCAAGGTGCGGGATGTCAGCATATTGCCATTGCAACCAATGATATTATTCACTCGGTAAGAGAAATGAGAAAACATGGCGTGGAATTTCTTCATGTGCCCGGCGAATATTATGATACTGTCGGCGAAAGAGTAGGCATCATTGAAGAAGATTTAGCATTATTGAAAGAATTGGGCATAATGGTGGATCGTGATGAAGAAGGATATTTATTGCAAATTTTTACCAAACCGGTAGAAGATCGCCCCACATTATTTTTTGAAATTATTCAACGCAAGGGTGCTAAATCATTCGGCAAAGGTAATTTCAAAGCATTATTTGAGTCCATAGAAGCAGAGCAAGCACGCCGCGGCACTTTGTAATATTCGACCAAGAGCAAAAACTTTTCCACAAGCGATTATCTGTTTTGGCGGGTAATCGCTTTTTTATGCAAAAAAGCCATTTCTATACATAGCTTCATTGCATTATCGTAGGATTTTCTTTTTCTTTTTACGATAGACAATCGGCAACTCTCCCTAATTTTGCACATATACTTTGTGAATTTTTGATAGTGGATAGAATGACAGAAGCAGCACAGTTACCCTTAGCGGTGGTCTTATTAAGTGGTGGCATGGACTCAACAGTCTGCATGGCTATTGCAGGCAAAGAGTATCGTCTTGCGGCATTGCATGTGAATTATGGACAAAGAACACAAGAGCGGGAACTCCAATCATTTCATGATATTGCGGATTATTACAAAGCGGAACATCGGCTTGTTGTGGATATAAGTCACCTTGCTGCCATTGGCGGCAGTTGTC
>VYMG01000075.1_pt1 | contig 58870 bp, 53 predicted proteins | sample 5115261 | NCBI WGS metagenome assembly VYMG01 (sample SAMN12291781, study PRJNA351875) | freshwater metagenome | isolation source: freshwater lake | place: USA: Michigan, Wintergreen Lake | collected 2013-08-08
CCACCCCGCGACCCATACCCCGCAGCCGATCAGCAGTTCTGCCCTGTACGGCGCGAGAAACGCAGGTGGCAGCCACTTGAAGAATGAGTTCACCACCCCAAACAACCCCAGCGGCACGCCGAACAGCGCAATACCCGCCACCACTCCCATCAGCGCGCCCGCAACCATGCTGCCTGCAATCGAACCCAACGCCGGTGGCCGCCGCGTACAGGCCTTCCGCTCCGCTGCTGTCATTGCTCGCTGCTGCATCCCACGTTTATCGCACAACCACGCCGCTCGCTGCAGCCGATCCGCCCTCGGTCGTCCTCGCAGCCTTGCGTGGTAGGGTCTGTAACTCGACCGTTCACGCATCGCCCGGCCAAAGGCCGATATCCCCCGCGTGGCTCGCCTTTCCGATTCATCCCGACCTGCACCGCTGCCTCTCATCCTCATTGGTGGTGGCGGCCACGCACAGGTCGTTCTCTCGGCCGCTCTGGCCGCCTGCGTGCACGTCACCGGCTTCGTTGATGACAACGACCAGGCCCCGCTCAGCCTCAAGCGTGGCCTCGCTCGCCTTGGCCCGCTGCGCGACTTCGCACCCCGCCCCGGCATCACCTGCATCCTCGCTCTTGGAGACCTCGCCTCCCGGCGCGTGCTCCTCTCGCGCTTTGGCGACGCCCTCACCGACCACGCCGTCACGCTCGTGCACCCGACTGCGACCATCGACCCCAGCGCAATGCTCGGCAAAGGCGTCTACGTCGGCCCCCACGCCGTCATCCACGCCTGCGCCCGCATTCGCGATCATGCCATCATCAACACAGCCAGTGTGATTGAGCATGATTGTGACATTGGTGAGAATGCCCATATTGCTCCGGGGACGGTGCTCGCCGGGACGGTCAAAGTTGGCGAAGACACCATGCTCGGCATAGGGGCGCGCGTCATCCCGGGCATCACAATCGCGCCGCGCGCTGTAGTGGGGGCGGGGGCCGTGGTCGTGCGCAACGTTCCTGCTGGCGTGACGGTGAAGGGTGTTCCTGCGCGGTGAACGCGGTCAGTTGCCGGTCTGGTTGCGCAGGTCGCGGGCTCGTTCCATCAATCCGCGTTCAAACTCTTCGGGCGTGAATTTGCGCTCAAGGGCGGGTGACAGATCAAAGTGCCAGCGAACGATCTTCTCCGCACCGGTGGCGCTGGCGGCAAGGTCGACAGGTGGATACTCGTAGAGCGGCGCGCGGGCTTTGGCCTTGGTCCGGAGGGGTTCGTAGCCGTCCTTCGTCACAAGCACGTCGTAGACACCATAGAAGGTGAAATCAGCCTCCACGGGCGTGCGGCCAATCTCCACATCATTCACGGTGACGGTCGCGCCGCTTGGCTCGCTGGTGATGCTCACCCGGCGTGACATGCAGCCGCCGGCACCCAACACCATGAGCCCGCACAGTCCGACCATGCTCCACATATTCGTCATCACTTGGCTCCTGCGCGTGCCGGCGCTGCGTCGAACTCATCCCCGCGAAACAGCCCGCCCAGGTACGCCTTCTTCACCAGTTCGTTGTTGATAAGTTCCTTGGGCGTTCCCTCTGCCAGCTTTTTGCCTTCCACGATGATGCACGCCCGGTCGCACACTCGCAGAGTCTGCTGCACGTTGTGATCGGTGATCAGAATGGCGATGCCCCGCTCAGCGAGGCGGCGAATCTCGCTCTGCAGTTCCTCCACCGCGATGGGATCAACCCCGCTGAAGGGCTCGTCGAGCAGAATCAACCGCGGCTGTGTGACCAGCGCCCGCGCAATCTCCAGCTTGCGACGCTCTCCGCCGCTGCACGTGCGTGCGGGGTGCTTGGCCTTGTGGGCGAGGGCGAACTGCTCGAGCAGCGCGGCGGCCCGCGACATCTGCTCACTCTTGCTGATTCCCAGCGTCTCGAGTATGACCAGCAGATTCTCCTCGCACGTCAAACGACCGAAGATGCTGGGCTCCTGGCTCAGATAGCCCATGCCGCGGCGGGCACGCTGGAACATGGGCAAATGCGTCACATCCTGGCCATCGAAGCGAATCGTCGCTGTGCCGCCCGCGTCGGGGTCGATCATGCCGATGGTCATGCGGAAGCTGGTGGTCTTCCCAGCGCCGTTGCGACCCAGCAGGCCCACGACTTCAGCGCGTTCCACATCAAAGGAAACATCCTGCACGACCGTGCGACCCGAGAACGTCTTGCGAAGATTGCGAGCTTCGAGAAGTGCCACGCGACGAGCGTAGTGGGGGAGCGCAGGCGATGCGAGCGGAGGGGCCTACACAGAGGCCAAAACGCGACAGGCCCGGTGTGGAACCGGGCCTGCCGCACCAAAATGCTGAGATCGTCACTGACTCAGAACTGGATCTGCATCTGCAGACGCAGGTAGAACTGGTCATCTTCACTGCTGGCGAGGAAGCCGTCGTTGGTCGCGGGGCGCACGATCGAACCGCTGCCGGCCTGATCGTCGAGCGACCAGTTCACGTCACCGGTGAACTTGGCGGCGGAGCTCTTGGGGAAGAAGTAGTATCCGACACCAGCGCCGATTTCGCTGAAGTCGTTGCCGTTCACGCGGTTGTCATCGGGGCTGACGAAGGCGTAGCGTGCGAAGAGCTCGGTCTGATCGCTGACGAACAGGCCGCCCTGCAGCAGCACGCCAAAGTCATCAAAGCTGTCGCCGCTGGTCGGCTCGGTGTTGCGACCGACGCCTGCGACGTAGATGTTCCAGCCATCGCCCTGGGTGAGCGAGTCGATGGTGTAGACGAGCAGGCTCTGATCAGCCGTGCCGCTGGTCTCGCCACCGTCTTGATAGTGGATGGCTGCGCCGATAGTGCCCGCATACTCGTTCTCGCGCCAGCTGGAGAGGCGATCGAAACGCTTCCAATCGTCGCCGGCCCACATGAACTCGACGCGACCGGTCAGGCCGAAGTCGGCCTCGGTGTCGCTGGTGAAGTTGGTGTTGCTGGCCTTCAGACCGTCGTTGAGCATCGCCCAACCACGGAAGGAGTCAGCCGTGTAAGCCAACTGCAGGCCTTCGCTACGCGAGCCCGTGAAGACGGCGTTGACGACTGAACGCTCGACGAACTGCTGGTTGGTGTCGCCGACGAGTTCTTCCTTGAGCAGCGGCGGCTTGAACTGACCGAGGCGCAGCGACCAGTTGTCGTCAAGCTTGTAGTTGACCCACACGTCGGCCGTGGTGCCGACATTGCCGGTGCTGGCGGACGCGTCAGCGTCAACGCGGAAGCTCAGCTCCTTGGTGAGGTTGCCCAGCACGCTCACGCGCGTGCGGCGATTCGTGAAGCCGTTGGTGAGGTCGTCGTTGTCGCCCGCGTTATCGCGGAAGTTCATGTAGTAGCGGAACTGCATGAAGCCCGTCGCAGCCAGCTTGGTGTCGCCGGACTTGATGAAAAAGCCCGAGCTGTCCTTGCCTGCTGACGCATCTTGCGCCAACCCCACGCTTGCCGCACCAGCCAACGCCATCATCGCAAAAATCGAACGCGTCATGCATGTCTCCATGTCTGTCGACTGTCGCAGCGCCCCGCGCAGGGCTCTGCCTTGTGAAGCCCAAGCATACCGGCAGGTGCCCTTGGGTGCAAACGTGCGACGAACAGACTGTGAAGAAGTCGGAATTGCTAAGTCTTCGCTTAGAAAACGTTTAGGACACCGCTGCCCCGCATTCGGGCACGCCCATATTTGCACAATCTTGACACTCTCCTTGCGCAATTCTCACGCAAATGAAAGCCGCCGGCGGGGTCGCCATGCAAGGCATCCACCGCCGACGTGAGGGGAGAGAGCGTGCGTTAGCGACCAGAGGCCGCGAGGCGCAACAACTACTTTGAGTTGTTGCTCACGATCACATTGTCCTGATTCGTGGCTGCGGGTGGCGATTCGACCTTTCGCGTCAACTCGCGCTGCACGACCACGCCGCTCTGCCGTGTCACCGCGCTCGATGACTTGACGCCGTCATCTGAGAGCACCACCGTGGTTGTGACACTGCGTGACTTGCCGCCCGGGCCGGTCATGCCGGTCATCCGCGTCACGTTCTTGCGATCACGTGATGTCAGACTGCTGCGTGTGGCGGTCTTGCTCTTTCCCTGAGCGTCGGTCACGACCATGGTTCCGGTGCGGATTGTGCTCGACTTGCCCTTGTCGGTGCGGTCGCGTGTCCGTGTGTCATCCCGCACCACTGTCACGCCGCTTGCGGCTGTCACTGTCGCGTGGCGCGATGTCTTGACACCCTCTTCCGTCTTTTCGCGACTCACTTCCGCCGTCTTGGTGGTCTTGCCGTCTTTCGTCATCTTCTTCGCGTGCTTCACCGGCTCGGTGCCGTCAGGCTTTATCGCCGTCACGCGTGATGACTTGTCGGCATGCTCGCGCTGTTGGCCCTTCCCAGGCTTCGCGACCGCCGCCCCTGCACAGCAGACTATCGCCGCGATCAATCCCACACACCACGTGCAATGTTTCGTCCGCATGCAAGTGCTCCTTGCATCAACGCTGTGATTGAGTCAGCCTCGCTGCCAGCAAACTGCCGTGTTTGACACCCTGAGACGTCCCAAAACCGCCCGCCCACTCCGTGCTATCCATGCCAGCATCCGGTCTCAGTTCCAACTCGCCCCTTTGGGCCAGTTCTCCGGTTGCTGTGACTGGGCCAGACGCACCAGACGCTCCAGGCTCGTCAGTTCCGCCAGCAGCACACGTGCCCGCTGCTTCGCGTCCGGTTCGGCAAGAAGCTGATACCGAATGCTCGGATCCGTCGCCAGCGCCACGCTCACCAGTTCCAGCAGCGCACCAGTCGGAATTTCATCGTTCCGCAGATACTCCAGCACGGGCTCAGCCGCCGCCATCTTTGCGAGCGGTCCTTCGGCCAGCATCATCGTGATCTGACTGCGAGCGTCATTGAGCGTGTCGTCCAGACTCAGTTCGCCTTCGTCCTCGCCCATGGGCTCGAGCATCGCCGCGCGGTAGAGTCGCTCTTCGCTGCCCGGCAGTTCCTGCACCACCCGCGCTCGGCACACGCCCTGCAGCAGAATGTTGAACCGACCGCCCTCCAGTGCTTCGTGCCGGACGATCTGCCCCACGCAGACAGCAGGCCGAATCGCGGGACGGCCGTGATACTGCTGCCTCCACCCGTCGCCCTCAAAGACCGCCATGGCGATCAAGCCCGTGGAGTCCAGCGCGTGTTGCACCATCTGGCGATAGCGCGGTTCGAAAATGTGCAGCGGAATGACCTGCTGGGGCAGCAGCGCGACCATCTCAAGCGGAAACAGCGCGATGGGCTTGCCGAAATTGATTGTGACAGGCTCGGACACGACGCAAGCGTAGCGGGGAATGAGGCAAGATGGGCCGGTGAGTCGGTGAACTGCGTTGCCATCCACGACCGCGCTTCGCGCCTGCTGCTTCGCCTTCTCGGCGATTCTGGTTCAGTGCAGGACTCGGAAGACTTCCTGTTCGTCGGTGAGTCCCAACTGCACCTTGCGCAGTCCGTCCTCGCGCATCGGCTTGAAGCCGTGCTGCTTGGCGATCTCGTAGAGCATCACGGCGTCCAGACGCTCGCCCGACGCACGGCGCAGTTCGTCATTCATCGTCATGATCTCATACACCGCCAGCCGGCCTTTGTACCCCGTGCCAAAGCAGGCTTCGCAGCGCCCGCCACTGGGCGAAACACCGCTGCCATTGCACGTGCTGCAGGTGCGGCGTACGAGGCGCTGCGCAACCACCGCAAGCAGACTGCTGGTGATGAGGTAAGGCTCGATCCCGATGTCCACCAGACGCGGCACGGCGCTCGGTGCGTCGTTGGTGTGCAGCGTGGCAAGCACCAAGTGGCCCGTAAGGCTTGCCTGGATGGCCAGTTGCGCCGTCTCGGCGTCGCGGATTTCGCCCACGAGGATGACGTCGGGATCTTGACGCAGCAGAGCCCGCAAACCGGTCGCGAAGGTCACGCCGCGCTTGGGGTTTACCTGCATCTGCGAGATGCCGTCGAGGTGATACTCAACGGGATCTTCGATGGTCATGACGTTGCGGCTGGCACGGTCGACGCGCGACAACGCGGCGTACAGCGTGGTGGTCTTGCCGCTGCCGGTGGGACCAGTCACAAGAATGATGCCGTTGGGACGCTCGACCAGGTCCATGAGCTGGGCCTGCATGTCGCGGGTCATCCCGATTTCATCCAGGCTCAGCTGTGTGGAGCTCTGGTCGAGCAGACGCAGCACCAGACGCTCGCCATAGACGGTGGGAATGCACGAGAAACGGATGTCGACCTTGCGGCTGCCCACGCGCACACTGGTGTGGCCGTCTTGCGGGCTGTGGCGGTTGGCGATATCCAGTTCCGTCATCACCTTCATACGCGAGGAGATGGCCGGCGCGAGCGACAGCGGTGGGCTGAAGGCATCAACCAGCATGCCGTCGATGCGGAAGCGAATGACCAGCTTCTGCTCCATCGGGTGAATGTGCACATCGCTGGCGCGGCGGCGAAGAGCCTCGAACAGAATCATGTTCACGAGGCGAATGACCGGTCCCTGACGAGCCAATTGGAGCAGGTCTGTGCTGCTGCCTGCTGCGCCGGCGGCGCTGGCGATGGCCCGCTCGTCAAGGGGCATCTCTTCGATGATCTCGGTGACGAGGTCTTGGCGCTGCTCGTAGCCGCGGTTGATGAGATTCGCGACGCTGGCTCGCGGGGCGAGCACGCAGCGAATGGGCATCGCCAGCAGATCCTCGAGCATCGCGAAGACGGCGGGCTGCATGGGCTGCGCCGTGACGACCGTCATCGTGTTGCCGTCAGACTCAAGACCCGCGACAAGCTTGTTGCGGGCGACACTGGGAGGCACCACTTCATAGAAGCGGCTGGCTGACTCGCTCAGCGATGGCTCGCTGACGAATCGCAGGCCTGTCCGCTGCGCGAGCATCTGCAGGCCCTGGTGCTCATCGAGCGCCAGAATGCTCAGCAGCACGTCCCAAGGCTCCGCGTCCGAGCCATCAATCGACGGAAACGCCTTGAGTTGTTCAGCCGAGACCGGCAGCGGCGCCAGCAGTTGCACCAGCCGCGACAACTCCACCGCCGACGGCGCGTGCGTGCCATTGGCGTTGCTTGCGCCGTTGCTCTTTGCCAATGCTGTCGTGCCGCTCTTCGCCATGATCGTGTCTGTATCGTGTCTGTCTTCGTGCCTCGTTGCCGGCGCGCTATCGCCAGTGCGGGGCGCGTTGGAGTCAATCTTCTTCCACGGGTGTCACTTCGCGCTCTTCCACCCCGTCACGCTTGGGAGCATCCGCCGGCTGTGGCGCAAACGTGGTGGCTGCCTGGTTGATGTTGATCGACTGCGGGGTCAGCGTCGGGATATCCGATCGCACCTTCGCCGCTGCCTGGGGGCCCTGCGTCAGCAGACGCAGATCCTCGAAGCCCGGATCACGCAGAATGCGCGGTGTAAGGAAGACGTACAACCGTGTCTGCCGATCGCCCTTGCGCGTGTCGCTGAAGAGTTTGCCAAACAGGGGGATGTCGCCGATGAGCGGAATCTTCGCAACACTCTTGGTGTCCTGATCGACGACCAGTCCGCCCACGATAACGGTCGAATCGCTGGGGACCGTGATGCTGTCGCTGCTGAGCGTGTTGACCTGACTCGGCGGCGGCAGCACCGTGTTGCCCACGGTTTGCGCCTCTCCCGTGAAGCTCGACAGCTCCAGTTCATACTCCAGACGCAGATAGCCGGCGCTGGAGATCTGCGGCTTGACGCGCAACTGCGTTCCCGCCTCCGCTGACTGGCCCGCGGACACGACCTGACCGCCACCTTCCACCGTCTGCGAGGTGCTGGTGGGCTGGCGATCGACGCTCACCACGTTGGCTTCTTCGTTGTCGTCGACGAGCAACTGGGGCGTGCTGACAACGCGAGAATCCGTCTCGTTTGCCAGGGCAGTCATGATGATCGGAACCTGATCGCTCTTGATGATGGCCGCTGTGAAGCCGCTGAGACCGGAGTTGACGGTCTTGCGGTTGAGGATGGGCTGTGAGCCGGTTCCAAGGCTGCCCAGCCCGAAGTTGGTGTTGAGGACGCCGCCCGTACCGTTGGCGTTGATGAGCTGCGTCTCGAAAGCCAGACGTGTACGGTCATCCATGGTCACCGCGACGATCTTCGCCTCGATGTACACCTGCAGCCGGCGCTGGTCGAGCTTCTGGATGAGTTTCGCGAACTCCGCCTGCTGACCTGCCTTCGCCTTCACGAGAATCTGGTTATTGGCTTCGTCGGCGATCACAAACCCGCTGTCCAGGCTCAGACCGGAGCCATCGCCGCTCGTGCCCGGCGGATTCTGAATCTGCACGATGGGCGTGCTTCGCCCGCCGCCCTCAGGCAGCAGACTGCTGGTGCCCAAAGGCTGCGTGTTGGAGATCAGATTCTGGATGACTTCCGCAATGTCAACCGCCTTCGCGTCATTGACCTTGTACACCTCGACGGTCACGCGATCAGACTTGGTGTCAAGTTCCTTGATCAGCGCGTCCAGCCGCTCTTGCTGCTCGGGTGTGCCGTAATAGATGATGTTCCCGCGTGACTCGTCGACCACCATCACTGGCCCGCCGATGGCGAACGCCTGCGTTGTGTTCTGCCCGCCGAACTGCTGATTGAAATTCTGATTGAAGTTCTGGCTCAGAGGATCCTGCGCCAGCGCGATCGTCGTCACTTCGCCCAGACCCTGCGCACGGGCCATGTCGGCGATCTGCCGCGCTGCTGAACCGGCGTAGTACTGACGGGGCACCAGTGCGTTGCGCACGTCGATGATGGTCAGAATGTTCTTGACGGCGTCGATCTCCGCAGGAAGGCCGCGGAAAATCAGCGCGTTCCCCTGCGGGTCAACCGTCAGACGGTCGCCCATGTTGTTCAGTGTCGCACCGGTCTGGCCCGGCACGCCGGCGTTCTGCGGCTGAATGATTCCCTGGTTCACGTCCTGTCCGCGCGAGGGCTGGGCGAGTTGGCCAACCAACTGCAACGCTCGCTCCCGTGCCACGGGCGCCGAAATATGCGTCAGCGGCAGCCGAATGAACTCCGCCTTATTGAACTCCTCGATGATCCGCTTGATCAACTCCTCCGCCGCCGCAAGCTTGCGAGGAGTGTCGGTCGCGATGATCACGCCCAGTTCGTCCAGATACGTGAAGGGCCGCGTGGGCGAGCCGGCCGCAACACCGCCTTGAGCCTCAATCGCCGGTCGGAGCGCACTGGGGCGGATGTTGGGCGTCGTGAAGACGCGCGTCGTGGGCGTCTCGCCACCGATCACCGGCTTGAGTTCGCCGACGGGGGCAACCGTCCACACGCCAAATCGATCCTGCGTGATCGTGAAGTTCTGCTGCTCAAGCAGCATGTCCAGCAGTCCGATCAACTCGGACTTCTTGACCGGCACCGGCGCATTGAAGACCACCGTGCCCGACAACTGCCCGCGAATCACCACGTTGATCTGCAAGCTGGTCGCGACCAGATCCACAAGCGTCGTCAGTTCCACCGGGTCCGTGAACGCGCTGAGCGTCACGAGTTCGTCCATGTCGACAGCCGGCGCGGCTCCGGCTTGCTCGTTCGGGTTCACCACCTTGAACCCCTCGCCGTCCATCTTTACTTCGAGGGGCTTCTGGTCACCCTTCTGCTCCGCCTTCGCATCGCCCTTGCCGCTCTGCTTTACCTCGCCGCGAGCGGGCTTCACTTCCTGCACCGGCTTGGCCTGCACCTGCGCAAAGCCCGGTCCTGCCGCCAAGCCGGCGACAGCGATCAAGAGTGCGGCGGTTGCCTGTTGCGTGTAACGAGCCATGCGAGTCTCCGTCCTTCCCAGTCCGCCAGCGTACGGGCGAAACTTGTCCCATGGCAGCGGAACTTGTCCGCGTGGCCCGGGCTTCACCCGACCATCCAAAACGCCTTTATCGACGCCTCACGCTCGCAAGCGTGACTCGTCTTGGTATAGTCGCCCATGCGTGTCGTCAGCCTCCTGCCCTCCGCCACCGAGATCGCCTGCCTCATCGGAGCCCGCGATCTGCTCGTCGGCAGAAGCCACGAATGCGATTTTCCCGCCGGACTCAACCACCTCCCGGTCCTGACCGCACCCAAAGTCACCGCGACTGACCCAGCCGCCATTGACCAGCAAGTGCGCGAGGCGATGCAGAGCCCGTCAGGGCCCCAGTCGCTGTATCACTTGTTCGCCGACCGTCTGGCTGCGCTCGCCCCCGATGTCATCCTGACCCAGGACCTCTGCGAAGTCTGCTCCATCGACCTCGCCACCGTCCGCTCCGTCGCCGCCAGCCTGCCCAAGCCCCCGGCCATCGTCAGCCTGAACCCCCAATCCGTCGAAGGCGTCCTCGACGACATCCTGACCGTCGGCCGTGCACTCAATCTGGAAGCCAGCGCAACCCAAGCCGTCGTCCGCCTCCGCGAACGCCTCTACGACGCCAACGAGTTCGTCAACCCCTTCGACGACGGCCCCGTTGTCGCCTTCCTCGAGTGGACCGACCCCCTCTTCTGCGCCGGCCACTGGACCGTCCAACTCATCGAGCGTGCCGGCGCCCACCACCGGCCCCCAAAGCGGCGAACGCCTCGCCGGCAAAAGCAAACGCATGCCCGAGGAACTCCTCGTCGCGGGCCAGCCCCAGCACCTCATCATCTGCCCCTGCGGCATGGACCTGAAGTCCACCCGCGCGTGCGTCGACGCCCTGAGCCTCAAGCCCTGGTGGCACCAGCTTCCCGCCGTCAAAAACCACCGCGTCGCCCTCGTCGACGGCAACCAGTACTTCAACCGCCCCGGCCCCCGCCTCATCGACGCCTACGAGTGGCTCGTCGGCTGGCTCCAATCCCGCCCCAACCTCATCCCGCCCGACTTTGCCTGGCTCGACTGGGACAACCGCACCCGCTGAATCACCGAGAGTGCCCACCTTGACGGGTGTGGTAACCTCGTCAGGGTTCCGCAGCACCGCTCACTGGAGATCTCCATGCGCACGACCGCCGCCACCAAGCTGCTTGCCGCTTCACTCACCGCCTTCCTGGCCGGTTCGGCTTTCGCCGCGCCCGACGTCCGCGTCACCGTCACAGGCGTGGTCGAAAGCAACGGCTTCACCACCGGCACCTTTGCTGGCGTGCCCAACGGTGCGCCGGTCACCATGACGATCGACCTGGACTCCACCAACTTCCTCGACAGTCCCAACCTGCCCGGCCGCACCCGCGGCTATCGCTTCACACGCGACCAGTTCTCGCTCCGCGTCGGCAGCGTCACCACGTCGCTCCGTACCAGCCCCGCCCCGCAGGCCTTCTTCTGTCTCCGTAACAACGACCCGCGCGTCGACGGCTTCTTCATCTCCCAAGGCACCGACATCGACGTGCAGATTCCTCTGCAGATGACCCCCAACAACTTCGGCATCGCCTTCAGTCGCACATTCGGCAACATCCCGCCCGTCGGCCCCGATCCCACGTTGCAGAACCTCAACCTGCGCGACGCCGTCGGCACCTGGGGCTTCGACAACATCTCTTCCTACAACTTCACCGTCGAACTCAACGACAACATCACCCCGCTCATCCTTGAGTACCAGACCATCACCATCGCCCTCATTCCGCAGGGCTGCGACTCCATCGACTTCAACAACAACCAAGTCTTCCCCGAAGACCAGGACGTCATCGACTTCTTCAACGTCCTCTCAGGCGGCCCCTGCAGCCCCGGCAACACCTGCAGCGATATCGACTTCAACAACAACCAGGTCTTTCCCGAAGACCAGGATGTCATCGACTTCTTCACCGTCCTCGCCGGTGGCAGTTGCTAAGTTGGTGGCCCGCCCCTCCGAGGCGTGCGCATCCGCGCTTCACGCGGAGTCCACTCCCACAATCCACCCTTCGCGCATCACCACATCTTCATCCACGAGCCCCGCCGGCCGCGCGAGCACATCGCGCGCTGCCGCTGCCCATTCCACCATCGCCCGTACCTGCTTCGCGTCTCGGCAGTCCTCGCTCGTGTCCGCCCGCACCCGCTCCACCTGTGTCGCCGGCCACACCTCCGCGAAGACCACCGCATCACCCGCAACGGCCTCATTCCACTGCGTCTCAAAGGGCCACAACACCGCCCGCTTCGCCAGCCGCGTATCACGCAGCAGCCGCCCGACGCACGCCAGCCCAGTCAGCGTCTGTGATCCCACGCTGGCCGGATACGCACACTTGAACGCGCTCTGAATCCGCCCCCATTCCTGCGCTCGCGCAAGCGCCGCACGCTCCACCACGCGAAATTCCGCCTTCCCCGTCACTGGCCGCGTCGTGGGCAAGTCCGGTTCATCCACGCTCGCGGGCCTGCCCCAAAACGGCCCCACGCCGCCGCGCTTTGCAATTCCGCGGTTCAACTGCGCCGCGACAGCAAAGCGATTGCTCACGCCCGCCTGCGTCTCCGTCACGCGATCCGCCATCATCGCGCACAATTCGCGTCCACTGGGCAGCCCGCTGTCCGCCGGATACCCAAACGCAAAGTCCATCCCCACCAGCACAGCCTCTCGCACCTCGCACAGCCTTGCCACCAGTTCTTGCGCCACCAGCCGCGTCGCGCAGTGCTGCACCTGCACCGACCGCCCTTCATTCCACGCCACGTGAATGGTGTCGGGCCCGGGCCGGGTCACCCCGCTCGTCGCCGACCAATCCACCATGATGACGCGCCCAAATCGCATGTGATGGTCGCATTGTGGGCGCGTCGCGCCTGCCCCTCTACCGTTGGCCATGCTGCGTCTTGCGCTTCCACTGGTGCTTCTTCTCGCCACGCTCCTGGGCGTGCTCGCCATGGACAAGCCTGCGCCCAAGGCCGACTTCACGTTCATCAATCGCGGCGACGTGAGCACGCTCGATCTCGCGACCATCTCGTGGATGCAGGACATCCGCGTCGCCCGCATCGTGTACGAGGGCCTCACCCGCAACGACATCTTCACCGACAACTTCGAGAGCGAGCCCGCCGTCGCCGAGAAGTGGGAGATCTCGCCCGACAATCTCACCTACACGTTCCACCTGCGCAAAGACGCTAAGTGGACCAACGGCTCGCCCGTCACCGCTCGCGACTTCCACTATTCCTGGCGTCGCAGCATGACGCCCGACCTCGCGGGCGACTACATCAAGCTCTTCGCCCTCATCAAGGGCGGCAAGGAGTTCATCGCGTGGCGCACCGAGCAGGTCAAGGCCTTTGCTTCCCGCCCCGAGCAAGGTGAAGCCCGGCGTGAGGCCGCTCTCGCCCTGTGGGAAGAGACCAAACGCACCTTCGACCAACTGGTCGCGATCAAGGTGATCGATGATCACACGCTGCAGGTCACGCTCGAACGTCCCACGCCCTACTTCCTGGACTTGACCGGCTTCGTCCCCTTTTACCCCGTCTATCCGCCGCTGGTAGAGGCCCACACTTCCGTCGATCCCGTGACCGCCGCCATCAAGACGCGCCCCGACTGGACCAAGCCGCCGCTGCTGGTGACCAACGGCCCCTTCGAACTCGTGACGTGGCGCTTCAAACGCGACATGCGTTTCGAGCAGAACCCGCACTATTGGGGCAAAGCCTCGCTGCACATCCGCTCCATCGCCATTCCCAGCATTCAAGACGGCAACGCGCAGGTCCTCGCTTTCAAGACCGGCTCGGTTGATTGGGTCAGCGACGTCACGCCCACCTACCGCGGCGAGATGCTGCAGGCCAAACGCCAGTTCTACAGCGAACATGCCGACCAAGTCGCGGCGCTGCGTGCCCAGGGGCTGGACCCTATGGAAGTTGACCGCCGCCTGCCGCCTGACCCCCGCAACACCATCCACGCCTTCCCCGCCTTCGGCACGTACTTCTACAACTTCAATTGTCTGGAACGACTGTCCGACGGCCGCCCCAACCCGTTCTTTGACCCCAGAGTCCGCAAGGCCTTCGCCCTGACAATTGACAAGGAAGCCGTCACGCAGAACATCCGCCGCAGCGGCGAGCCCGTGGCCCACACCCTCATTCCGCCCAGCGCGCTGCCTGGCTACGAAAGCCCCAAGGGCCTTCTCTACAACCCCCAACTCGCGCGCGAACTGCTCGCCCAGGCGGGCTACCCCAACGGCCAAGGTTTGCCCGCCATCGAACTGATGTTCAACAAAGAAGGCGGCCATGATCTCATCGCCCAGTCGGTCGCGAAAGACTGGGAACGCGAACTGGGCGTGCGCATTCGCCTGCAGATGAAGGAAATCAAAGTCTTCCGCGAAGATCTCAAGAACGGCAACTTCATGATCAGCCGGGCCGGCTGGTTCGGCGACTACGGCGACCCGACCACCTTCCTGGACATCAACGAAACCGGCAACGGCAACAACGACCGCAAGTTCAGCAACCCCGACTACGACGCCCTGCTTGCCCAAGCCCGCGACGAAACCGACCCGCAGCGGCGACTGGCGATCTTGTCCAGTGCAGAACGCCTGCTCATCGAAGAGCAGTTCCCCCTCGTCCCCGTTTTCCACTACGTCCAGCTCTACCTGTTTGATCCCCACCGCGTCACCGGCATCAGTTCTCACCCGCGTCAGGAACAGAACATGTATCGCATCGATGTGTTGGGCGACGGCCTCGGCGCCGACGTGCCCATCCTGATGCGCAAGGGCGAGGAAGGCAAGGGCCGGTTCCGCTTGCGCGAGTGACCGCCGCTGGCGAGCCTCCGAACTGGCACCGATTCCTCGGGGACCTCGCACATTTCTTGCACACAAGAAAAACGCCCCGCTCAAGTTGAGCGGGGCGTGTGTTATGCGTGACGGCGAAGTTCAATCAATAGTCATCGCCGTGGTCGTGGTCGTGGCCGCCGGCGGGCTTCTTTTCGCGGATTTCGACGATGGCGGCTTCGGTCGTGAGCAGGAGGCCGGCGACGCTGGCGGCGTTCTGCAGGGCGACGCGTTCGACCTTGGTGGGGACGATCACGCCCATCTTGATCATGTCGCCGTATTCGTGCGTGAGGGCGTTGTAGCCGAAGTTGGCCTGCGTGCCTTCTTCGATCTTGCTCGCGATGACGCTGCCGTCCAGGCCGCAGTTGGCTGCGATCTGCTTGACGGGGGCCGCGACCGCGCGGTAGACGATGTCGATGCCGCTTCGCTCGTCGCCCTCGACCTTCTTGCGGAGCTTGTCGAGCGCCTGACGGGCACGCAGCACAGCCACGCCGCCGCCCGGCAGGATGCCTTCTTCAACGGCCGCACGGCAGGCGTGCAGCGCGTCTTCGACACGCATCTTCTTTTCCTTCATCTCGACTTCGGTCGCCGCGCCGACGTTGACCTGCGCCACGCCGCCCGACAGCTTGGCGAGACGCTCTTCGAGCTTCTCGCGGTCGTAGTCGCTGCTGGCCGCGTCGATCTGGTGACGGATCATGTCGATGCGACCCTTGATCGCGTCGCTCTTGCCCGCGCCTTCGACGATGGTCGTGTTGTCCTTGTCGACGACGATCTTCTTGGCGCGACCGAGGTCGGCGATCTCGAGCTTCTCAAGATCCATGCCCAGCTCTTCCATCACGGCCTTGCCGCCGGTGAGGGTCGCGATGTCGCCCAGCATTTCCTTGCGGCGATCGCCAAAGCCCGGGGCCTTGACCGCGCACACCTTCAGCACGCCGCGAATCTTGTTCACGACGAGCGTCGCGAGCGCTTCGCTCTCGACGTCTTCCGCGATGATGAGCAGGCTGCTGCCGCTCTCAGCGATCTTGCCGAGAATCGGGAGCAGATCCTTCGCGCTGCCGATCTTCTTCTCGCTGATCAGCACGTAGGGGTTCTCAAGGATCGTCTCCATCGTGCCCACGTTGGTCACAAAGTGGGGCGACAGATAGCCCTTGTCAAACTGCATGCCTTCGACCAGATCAACTTCGGTCTGCAGGCTCTTGCCTTCTTCGACCGTGATCACGCCGTCCTTGCCGACCTTGTCCATCGCGTCCGCGATAATCTTGCCGATCTGCTCGTCGTGGTTCGCGCTGCACGTGCCGACCTGCGCGATTTCCTTGCTGGTCTCGACCTTCTTGCTGAGCTTCTTCAGTTCAGCGACGACTTCGGCGACGGCCATGTCGATGCCGCGCTTCACGAGGTTGGGGTTCGCGCCAGCCGTGATGACCTTCAGGCCTTCGCTGTAGATCGCTTCGGCGTAGATCGTCGCGGTGGTCGTGCCGTCGCCCGCGTCCTTGCTCGCCTTGCTCGCGACTTCCTTGATCATCTGCGCGCCCAGGTTCTCGTACTGGTCTTCCAGTTCGATCTCCTTCGCGACCGTCACACCGTCCTTGGTGACAGTGGGGGCGCCAAAGGACTTCTCAAGAACCACCACGCGGCCCGAAGGACCCAGCGTGACCTTCACGGCATGAGCGAGCTTCTGCACGCCCTTGAGAATGCGCTCCCGCGCGTCGGTGTTGAATGCGATGGATTTAGCGGCCATTTTCGTACCTTTCTTTGATTCACCACAAGAGCACAAAGAAGAGAACGGAGAGAGGAGAACGGAGAGCGGGGCTTGAGGCCCGTAACCGGTTGGTTGTGTTTCCTGTTCTCTGCGCTCTGTTCTCTGTTCTCCTTCTTCCCGTCCCTTGCGGTGAATGTGTTTCGTTGCTTGACTGTCGTTACTTCACTGTCGTTACTTCACTGTCTTGCCCAGCCCGATGCGAACCCACGTCACCCGCGGCGCATCGAGCACATAGACCGATTGACCATCCGTGACCTTGACAAGGTGGTCAGCCTCATCAGGAATAAGCATCGCCCGCTTGACCTCCAGACTCGCCACACCAGGCACAGGCGAAGGCACATCAGCAAACACAACCATCAGGTCGCGTTCGCCATTGAGTTCGCGCAGAGCTTGTCGCAGTTGGTCGGAAGTCATGGGGAAGTGCCTGAGTGCGGAGTGCCTGAGTACCTGAGTGAACTGAAGTCCGTGCACTTGGCACTCTGGCACTTCGCACTCAGGCACATGCTCTTAGTCAATCACAGCGAGAACGTCATCCTCGCTCATCATCAGAAACTCAACGCCATCGAGCTTGATCTCCGTGCCCGAGTAGCTGGTGAAGATGATGCGATCGCCCTTCTTGAGCGTGAGCGGGATGCGCGCGCCGGTGTCGGTGTTCAGGTTGCCCGTGCCCACGGCTTCGATCACGCCGGTCTTGGGCTTGTCCTTGCTGGTCTCAGGCAGAAAAATGCCCGACTCAGTCTTGCTCGCGGCTTCATCGCGCTTCACGAGAATCTTGTCGCCAAGCGGACGAACGGTCGTTTTGCTGCTCTTGCTAGCGGTCTTCGACATAAGGACTCCTCTGCAAACCTACTCACCGCGGAAAACGCGGAGCACGCGGAGAGTTGTGGGTTGAAACCAGAACTGAAGTCTCTCGCACCTTCAGTTCTGTCTTTGCTCTGCGCTCTCCGCGATCTCCGCGGTGAGCATGCCTCTCATCCCGGCCAGCGACCCTGATAATGTCGCTGCAAGCACCGGCGTAACACTTCCAACATCAGATCCAGTTCATGGCTCTCTCGCGGCCTGTCCACCACCGCGAATGCACCCGACTTCAGCGCCGCGCTCAGCTCGCGAGCTTCATCGCGTGCGCTGCGTCGCCGCTTCACCACCACCACCGGCGGCGGCTGCGACAATCGCGCCAGCAACTCCAGCAGCCGAGGGCCCCCCTCCGCAAACTCATCATCCGCTTCCGCCGCATCCAGCGGCAGCCCCAAATCAACGACCGCAATGTGAATCGGCAACTGCTCAATCACCCGCGTCGCCTCGCGCCCCGACTGCGCCCGATGGCTCATGATGCCCATCGGCTCCAAAAGCCGCGGCAGCCGATTGACCCACGGATCAGTTTCCCACCCCGCGTAGCTCAGCAGCAAGTTCAGCCGTCCACCCATGCCGCCACCAGCGCAGCCAGAGCCTGCCGACCCAGTCGGTACAGCGTCTTCAGGATGGCGGCGCAGCATCACCACGCTCCACAATCGGCAACCCGCGTGCCAGTCCCTCCCGGGCGGACCGCCCCTCCGGAGCTGCTGTCTTTCAACGACTTACAACAACTCAGCCCCGTCCGCGCTCCCCAAATCCCACCTTGGCACACCACGCATCCCACCCCGAGTGCCAACTTGGCAGCCCCCAAATCGCTCCCGCCCACGTTCGGATGACGGTCGGTCCCCAACTACCATCCACGTATGACGCCCCTCGAACTCGCCCTCGGTGTGGTTGCTCTCGTCGCCGTCGCCGGCTGCATTTGGCTGCTCTGGCGCTCCGGCCAGGCCACCAGCGAGCTCGGCGTCCTCCGCGCCAACCTCGAGCGCGACCAGCGCGACCTCGCCGCCTCGCGCGAAACCCTCGCCACCCGCGAACGCGAACTCACCGCCCTCCGCGATCAGCTCAACGCCCAATCCACGCGCGTCGTCGAACTGCAGAAGGACCTTCAGGCTCTGCAAGAAGCCGCCGAAGCCGAAGTCGCCAGCATCGAACAACTCGCGGCCTCGCGCGAACGTGCCCTCGTCGATCAGCATGAGCTCTTCCGCACGCAAGTCGAGCAGCGCGACCGCGAACGTGACGCCAAGCTCGAAGAAAAGTTCAAAGCCCTCAGCGCCAGCGCACTCGATGCCAGCAGCAAGCAGTTTCTCCAACTCGCGCAGCAGTCACTCGCCACACAAACGCAAAAGGGCATCGGCGAACTTGAGCAGCGCAAAGCCAGTTTCGAACAACTGCTCGCACCGATCCGCGACACGCTCAAAGCCACCGACGAAAAACTCAACGCCATCGACAAGAACGTCGCCGAGCGCAACGCCAACATCGAGCGCCAACTCCACTCCGTCGCCCAAGCTGGCGATGTCCTTCGCACCGAAACCAGCAAGCTCGTCCGCGCCCTCAGCAAGCCCGAAGTCCGCGGCCGCTACGGCGAAATTCAACTGAAGAAAGTCGCTGAACTCGCCGGCATGACGCAGTATTGCGATTTCTCCCTGCAGGAAAACAACACCGACGACGAAGGCCAGCAGAAGCGTCCCGACATGGTCGTTAAGATGCCCACGGGTCGCACCGTTATCGTCGATGCCAAAGCCAACATCCAGGCGTATCTCGACGCGCAGGAAGCCACAACCGACGTCGACCGCGATGCTCATCTTGAACGCTTCGCACGCCACGTGACCGAGCAGGCGTCCGCACTCGCGAAGAAGAAGTACTGGACACAAGTCGAAGGCAGCCCTGAATTCGTTGTCATGTTCCTGCCGCACGACGCGTTTCTCGACGCTGCCCTCGCGCGCCGCCCCGACCTGCTCGAACGCGCCTGGGCCGACAACGTCATCCTCGCCACACCAAGCACACTCATCGCCATGCTGCGCGCTGTTTACGTGGGCTATCAAGAACAAAGACTCGCCAAGGAAGCCATCGAACTCAAATCACTCGGGCAAGAACTGCTCCAGCGCGCCGCCGTCGCCTTCTCGCATCTGGGCGATCTGGGCGTATCTCTCAACCAAGCGGTCGACCGCTTCAACAAGTGCGCCGCCTCCTTCGACACGCGCCTCCTGCCCACGCTCCGCAAGTTCGAAGACGCCGGAGCCAAGTCCGCCCGCGAACTCGACGCCATCGGCGGCGTCGACAACCGCGCCCGATCGCTCACGCAACCGCCCGAGGCCCGGTTGCCCGACGCCAAACTTCCCGAGGCAAAACTGCCGGAACCCAAGCGCCTCGAAACCCGCCCCGCCGCCAATCCCTCAGGCCTTTTCGCCGCCGACGGCACCTTGCCCTCCTAATCCCCGTTTTTCTCGGCGTTTTTCCGCACTTGACAACCAGCGTCTTGTATGTTAGTATTTACTTACTATGGCACGCCGCCCACGATCTTCCTCCGCCGCCCGTCCCGCAGAAACCCATTCTGCCCGCTACTCGCCGCCGCGATCCCAGGCCGGCGCGCACGCAAGTCTGGCAGATCTCCAGCGCCGTGTGACACAACTTGAAGCCACGATTCACCCCGCGCCGTCCGATCCCGGCGCTGTGCCGGCAGTCGCCGTTTCGATCAATGCCAAAGCATCCGCGCCAGGCCAGCGCACTGCCGCATTTCTTGCTGCCCAGCGAACGAGCGACGTCCGGGACATCACTGATCACGAACTCCCATCGCACACCACACCGTCGTCAGGCGAACTCACCGCAGCGTCGCAGTCGGGGGCTAGCGACGTTGGTTTCAGCAAGCCCATCGCGAACTCCGCCGCAACTTACCCCACACCCGTCGTCGCCGCGCCATACCAACCCGCGCAGCGGCCCATCTCCCAGTCCCGCCGCCCGCTCCCTGAGCGCAGCGGCATCAACTTCGAAGAACTCCTCGCAGGCCGCTGGTACGCCGCACTCGGCGCGCTCGCGGTCGTTATCGCCACGTCACTCTTCGTCAAGCTCGGCTACGACCAGGGCTGGCTGCGTGTCTCACCCTTCTGGCGCTGCGTCGGTGCTGCGTCGTTTGGCGTCGCGCTGGTTGCTCTTGCCGAGTGGGTGAGCAAGCGCTGGGGATCGTGGGCTGCAAGCGGCTCCGCAAGCGCGGGCCTTGGCACCGTCTATGCCAGCGTCTTCGCCGCGTACAAGCTCTACGACATGCTTTCGCCCGTGCAAGGCGTCGCGATCATGCTCGCTGTCGCCGTTCTGGGCACTCTGGTGGGCGTGCGACTCCGACTCACCTTCGTCGTCGCTGTTTCTCTTGCGGGCGGGTACCTCGCGCCCATCCTCATTCGCGGTTCGCATGTCTCCGTCGTCGCGCTGCCTGCGTACACGCTCTGCCTGCTCATCATCGGCCTCGCGTCATGCACTTGGCTCGAGCACAGGCACGCCGTCAAGTCCAGCGCCGGTGTCCGCGCTCTGGCCGCCATCGGCGCCGGCATCCTGCTCTCGCTCTGGGCCTTCGATTCCTCCGTCCCGCTGCTCGCCAGCATCACTGCGATCGCTCTGGCATGGCTCCTCGTTCACGCCGACGCAGTCGTCAACGCCTGGCTCGTTCCTCAATCGCCGGAAGCCCACGAAGACGACCGCCTGCCGCGTGAACTGCTGCCTCGTGCTCAGTCGCTCGTCTTCGCGACACTCGCCGTCACGAGTTGGGCCGTCGCTCTCGCCATGTATCTGCTCGCCCATGCCGGCGCGGGCAGCGTGTGGACGGCTCCGCTCGCAGTCTGCGCCGCCTCTGCCCTGCTCGCCGGCGTCCTCGCTCCCTTCGGTGCATCGATCTCGCGACTCCCCGCCACGCTTCGCCATGTGGTGGGCCAGGCCATGCTTCTGCAGTGCGCGATGCTCTTCATCGTCATCATCGCCGCTGCGCTGGGTGGCTTCGCGCAGATCACCGCGTTCGCCGTCGTGGGCCTCGCCGCCGCCGTCATGGGCCACAGACTCTCCGCGCCCGCCATGCGCATCTACGGCTTCGTCCTGCTCTCTCTCGCCACCCTCAGCTTCCTGCTCACACGCGCTTTCCATCTGCCGCTGGGTTTTCCGCGCTGGGAGATCGCCGGCTTGATCCTCACGTGGTCCAGCCTCTTCGCAGTGCTGCTCGCCGCCGCATGGGCCGCGGCTTTGTCCATCGGTCGCAGCGAGACTGGCTCCATTCGCGCGTCACTGACCCGCGCACCCGTGCCTTTCCTGCTGCTGCTGCTCGTCCCGCTCCACTCCGCCGCGCAAGCAACATCCGTGCTATGGGTCTGGATCACCCTTGCCCTGCTGCTCTCATTCCTGCGCGCACCTCGCGCTCTGCGTCTGGACCTTGCCTCGCTGCTTGTGGTCTTTGCAGCCGCCGCGCTCTGGCTGCTGCTCTACGCAAGTTCCATGCTCAAGACGGGTTGGTACGAGACTTCTGCCGCCCACATCGCCCTGGCTGGCATCGTGCTTGCCGCCATCACATCGTTCATCACATGGCGCAATCGCATCGAACTCACCGACCACGCCTTCGTTCTCCACTGTGCGTCCGGCCTGCTCGCCTTCATCGCCAGCAGTCTTGGCATCAGCGCTCTCACACAGACGCTGTTCAACGCCCAGACGTCCACGCGAGGCGCAGTCAGCGTCTGGTGGGCCATCGCCGCCGTGCTCACCCTCGCCGCCGGCTTCCGCTGGTCCAAGCCCGCCCTGCGGTACATCAGCCTCGCGCTGCTGGGCCTCACCGCGGGCAAGGTCGTCATCTACGACATGACCGCCGTCAGCCCCATCTGGCGCATCGCCACGTTCCTTGTCGTCGGCCTGATCATGATGGGTGTCGCCTTCGTCTACGGCAGACTATCCAAGCAGGCCGAAGCGACAATCAAGTGACCCGCAGCCCGTGCCACAGTCCGTCGCGCATCAGCGTCGCGTGACATCGCCCGATGTCACGCGACGCTCTGTTCCCTTTACGCCCGTCGCCCGGCGTGCGATCAGCGCTTGCCGACCTGATCGCCAACAGCCAGTTCATCTTCGCTGATGTCACCAGCGCCGGTGTCACCCACCGTTGCAGGCTTGGTTTCACCCACTGGCTTGGTCTCAATAGTGGGGGCCGTCTGCTTCGCGATGCGCTTCTCGCCGCTGCCCGCGTGCGCAGGCCGCTCGTGCGTCGCCGCGTTGCGACCGTCCTCAGTCACGTTGTACACCATGCCGATGGTCGTCTCGGCTTCACCCAGCACAAGGCGATTGACCAGTTCCACGCCTTGCATCAGGCTGTGGTCGGTGTTCGCGACTTCATACTTCCACATGCCAAAGCGCCCACGCGAATAGATCGCGCGGTTCTCCAGCCACGGAATCACTTCGCTCAGAATCGCATCGCGCTCCACGCTGGGCGTCGGATACGAGTAATCCGCGTAGTAGCACCACGTGCTCACGATGTTCGCACGCTCGCCCTTCTCCAGCAGCCCCGCGTTTTCCAGCCCGCGAATGCAGTCTTCAATCACCGCTTGCGGCTTCTTGCCATTTTCGCCGGGCGTGTGCTTCACATCACTCTCGCTCACTTCACACAGCAGCGAGTAGTAGTTGTCCTTGTCAGGCGTCATGAAGGGCGAGTAATTGCTCAGATACGTCACGCGATAGAACGGACAGTTTTCTTCCGGGAAGTACATCCAGCTCTTGGTGTCAGGCGTGCCCCCGCCAGGCGTCCGGCTCTTGAGCCCGATGCCCACCATGTACCCGCTGCTGTGCAAAAGCCCCGACGCGATCTTCGCAATCTCGCCAAGTGTCTTTCCACTTCGCTCGCTCGCTCGCTTGCTCGCTTGTTCGCTCAGCACCTTCCCTGTCAGCACATCCACCGGCATCGTACTGATGAGCATGTCATACGTGTCTGTCGTGCCATCACTGAACGTAATGACTTTCGCATCCACGTCAATGGTCGTCACGCGCTTGTTCAGGCGAATGTGCCCGTTGCCCTTGCCATCATCAAAACCGATGGCAGGACCGAAGCGCTTGTAGAACTCACCCGTGCCGCCCCTCATCGGGAACTTGAACTGGTTGTTGGGTCCCCAACCAAAGTCGTCCGTCCCCATGATGACGTTCTTGAGCGCACGCTCCACGTCAATCACCGCGACGCGCTCGCCGATCCAGTGCTTGTTCATGCGCTCAGGCGGATAAGCCCAGACCTTGTAGTTGTAAGGTCGCATGAAGTGCTTTGCGATTCCTTCACCGAAGACCGCATCGATGAACTCACCGAAGTTGGTTGCCGCCTGCGCGCTGGCGACCTTGCCCTTGCCGTTCTGCGCCTTCACCAACCCCGCGATGCACTCAAACGCCGCCTGCTTGGGCAGGTACCGCACGTTATTCTGAAACGGATAAGGGACCCACGTATCGAACATCCGCACCCAGCTTTCGCGATTGTTCAGCGTGAACTCATCGCCCATGAGGGTTTCGAAGCACTTGTCGTAGTACGTGTAATGACTGAACATCACGTGCCCGCCAATGTCCCATGTGAAGCCCTTGTCATCCGTGAAACTGTGCGACAATCCCCCGACATAGTCATGTCTGTCGTACACCACGAAATTGGTATATCCGAGTTCCTTCAGCCGGTACGCAGCCCCCAGTCCGGTGGGGCCTGCGCCCAGAATCACGATGCGCTGCGACGTTGCACGACCTGCGGAATGCATGAATGTTCTCCAATTCGCCTGTGGAACGGACGCCAGCGTAGGCGACACGATTTCTCTCTTTGCCTTAACACCCCGGTCACCCGATTTCTTGTGATTCCTCGTTCGAAGGAACATTCTGATTCCCACACGCGTTGCAAAATCAGATATGCTGCCGATGTATCGGGAGCCGCATGTCGTGTCCGCGCCTGTGGGGGACCTTCTCGTCGATCCACACTGCGGACGAATCCAGCCCCGGACCACTCGCTTCGTCGCGAGACGTCATGCCGCCCGACCGTGAGCCTGTGTGTTCGCGCTGTTCGTTTTTACGGCGCGAGCCCACGAGTGTATTGCTTCTTCATTTTGAATAGTTCGATGGTATCTTCGCACACGCAACTCCGTGTCTTCTCCGTCCCGATGCAGGCGGTCGTCGCACTGTCTTTTTCACGACTGAACGTCTCGTGGGAGTTTCACTGTTGTTATCGCTTGGTCCAGCCGACGTAGTCTCGGCCTCGTCGTGATGATGGAATTGCAGGTTCCCCTATGGAAACACTCGCCTCCGCGTTTACCTCGCAATCCGACCTCGACCGCATGCAGCAGATGCTCGAACGCTGCTCAGCACTCACTCAGGGCATCGGCAAATTGCCCGCCGTTCCAACGCCCGACTGGTGCGACCGTGCCGCTCTTGCCATTGCGACGGTTTTTCCACATGCGGATGTCGCCCTTTTGCTGTCGGATATGGGTGAAGGCGGTCGTATCCGCGATGTTCTCTCCGTTGGGGCCGCCGCGACTCGTCACAACGTGACGCAGCGCAGCGATGCGCTTGATCTGCGTGTTCGCGTGGAAGCGCTGACTGGCATTCCCTGGTCTCCGGATGGCATGAGAATCCCCGAAGAGGGTGATGTTATCTCCCGCGCATACGCCCGGACCGACCTTCACGGCACCCCCCACGCCAATTATCTGCACATTCCCGCCAACGGCTCCTTGGTCGCGACCGCGGCCGTGGTTTCCAGCGACAATCGCGCTCGCAAACTGATCACCTACGTCATCTTGCCGTATGCCACGCCGCAGGCCTTTGAGAGCATGATGGTCGTGCGTCTGGGCACGGGTCTCTTGGCCAAACTCGCCGAGGTTGCGATCGGCCCCGGACCTGAGCCAGTCCAGTGGCTGACCAATCGCGAGCAGGAAGTGCTCGATCAACTGGTGTTGGGCCATAGTGTCAAGGAAATCAGCGAAGCGCTGGGTCGCAGTCCCCACACCATCCACGACCACGTCAAGAGCCTGCACCGCAAGCTCAACGCCAACTCACGCGGCGAACTGGTCGCCAAGGCCTTGGGCCACATCCCGCCGGCACCGTCGCACTAAGCGAACTCACTCTGGCTGCGCCGCCCGCTTCTCAATGAGTCGCGCGATCCGCGCGGCCAGTTCGTCGTCACGCCGAACGACCACCGTGTACACGCCCGCCTGTCCGCGCGCTTCCGCTTGTGGATCAAACGCCTGCGTCGTCAATCCCACAATCTGGCTGGGCCGCACATGTGCCGACTGCGTGCGCTCCACCGCCACCGTCACCACTCCCTGTGCGGGCGAACCCGCGGTCATCTCCACAAACTCGATCCGTACCCGCCGCGCCTGTTGGTGGAGCAGGTCTTCCACTTCATCACCCGCACTGCTCTGCACGGTCTCCCACGGCGCAATCAGCCCCGCCGCCGGCTGTGATGTCGTGGTGATCACACCCGCCTGCGCATCCACGCGATCCAGCGTGAATCGCTGCTCACGCAGCACCAGTCGCGCCGCATCAAACGTCTTCTCATACGCACCGTCAGCGACGGCAAATCGTCCGTCGCCGCTCGCCGTGCTCTGACACGCACCCAGCCCCGTCGCTGCCGCGCACAGCGCAGCCAGCACAACGCGCCGCACCAGTGTCCGCGTATCACCACGCCTTGCCGCAACACGCATCTGCATCATGCGCGAGGTTAGCCCGCTCCCCGCTCACGCCACGTCCGCCTGCGCCCGCAGCAGTTCCCACAACCCACGCACGTGTTCCTCCCGCGTCATCGTCGCCCCGATCGACACGCGCAGCACCACGCGCGACCCCGTCACTTCGCCGCGCTCGTCAAAAACCGGCAGCGTCGTATGCGTCAAATACGCCGCGCCGCTCGCGTTGATCGCATCCATCGCCCGCTTGGTCCGCGCGTCTGCCTGCGCATCGCTTTCCCCGCTCCGCGCCCTCAGCCGCAGACACACCAGGTTCATCGTCCGCGGCGCAGCCATCTCAAATCGGTCATCGGCCTCCACCCACTGCTCCAACAGCTCCGCCAGCCGCATGTGCTCTCGGATATACCCCCGCAGCCCCGCGAGCCCGTAGTGCCGCATCACAAACCACAGCTTGAGGCTCCGAAATCTCCGCCCCAGCGGCACGTGCCAATCGCGATAATCAAACACCGCGCCCGAATCGCTCGCCGCATTCCGCAAGTATTCCGGCGTGATGCTCATGCTGCCGATCAGACTCGCGCGATCGCGCGTCCAGAAGCAATCGCAATCAAAGTTCGTCAGCAGCCACTTGTGCGGATTGAAGCAAAAGCTCTCCGCCCGCTCCACCCCGCGCAGCCACGACTGAAACTCCGGACACACGCACGCCGCGCCCGCATGCGCCGCGTCCACGTGCAACCACGCATCCCGCGCACCCGCCGCGTTGATCACCCGCGCAATCGCATCCACATCATCAATCGCCGTGCAACTGGTCGTCCCCACGCTCGCGCACACAAATGCGGGAGTCAATCCCGCCGCGATATCCGCCCGCATCGCCGCTTCCAGTGCATCAGTGCGCATCCGAAACGCCCGATCCACCCCAATCAATCGCACACGGCTGCGATCTTCCGGTCCGGTCGCGATCCCCGCAATCATCGCAGCCTTCACAATGCTCGAGTGCGCCTGCGTCGACGTATACACGCACAAATCTCGAGGCTGCTTTCCCCGCTGTACACACCGGTGCCGCGCCGCCACCAGCGCGGCCAGCGCCGCCTCACTCGCGGTCCCTTGAATCACTCCGCCGCCATTCGCGCTCGTGCTCAAGAACGAGTCCGGCAATCCCACCGCCCGTCCCAGCCAATCCAGCACGCGCGTCTCAATCTCTGTACACGCCGGGCTCGTCGCCCACAGCATGCCCTGCACGCCCAGCCCCGCGCTCAGCATCTCGCCCAGCACCGCCGGCCCCGACACATTCGCCGGAAAGAACGCATAGAAGTTCGGATGCTGCCAGTGCGTCAGCCCGGGCATGATCACCCGTTCAATATCCGCGAACATCGCCTCCCACGCCTCGCCATGCTCGGGCGCACGCTCCGGGAGCCTGCTCGCAATTTCCCCCGGCTTCACGCGCGATAGCACAGGCACACCCTCTGGCTCGCGCTCCAGCCGCTCCCAATACGCCGCGATCTCGTCCACCATCCGATACCCCAGCGCGCGGAACTCACTCGTCTTCATGCACTGTTGTATCAGTCCACGCTCGTCCCGTCACCGCGACTTCGCAATCTCCGCCACAACCACGCGCAGCGGCCCATCATCAATGCGGATCAGTCCATACCGCGGATAATCCAAATCAAGCACCACCCACAGCACCGCCGCCATCAGCCCCACCAGGGCCAGCGCCGGCGGCACCAGCGACTTGCGCCCACCCGCCATGCCGTATCCAATCGTCCCCACGCTCAGTGATGCGCACGTCAGCAGCGTCAGCATGATCAGCGTCGGCAGGTGCCGCTTGCCCGCCGCCACCCGCGCGGCACGCACATCCATCAGTTCATTCACCGCCGGCACCATCAGTATCGCCGTAGCGGGCTGCTGTTGTGCCGATGCCTGCGCATCCTGCCACAATGTTTGTTCGAGTTTCGCCAGCCGCTCCTGCGCCGCGTCCACCTCGTGCTGCTTGCCCGCATCCAGCGTGTCTGCCATCACATCCGCATACTCGCGCAGCGTCGTCCGCATCGATTCCCCATGCGATGGCGACAACTGTGTGCGCAGGTACAGTGTGCTCAGCGCATTTGCGTGGCGCACGATGAGTTCCTCTCGCGCCGCAAATCGCGACATCGCCCCCGAAAACGAAAATCCCAGCAACAGCCCCATCACACCCAGCGTCGCGCCCTGCACCACGCCCAACTGCGGATGTTCGTCCGGATGCCGCTTCCCCAGCCTGCGTCCCATCGCGAACGCGGCGGCAAGCAGCAGCACCAGTCCCAGCGCGAACCCCAATTCAATCACCACGATGCTCATGCGCTCATCATACTGCAAATCCGTGACAGCCCCGGCGCGCAGCGCCCCTAGCCTGCGAACGTGTCAGCGCCGCTCGCTCCATCATCCTCCAAACGCTCCTTGCGCGTGGCCCTCGCCATGCTCGCGCTGCTCGCCTGCGCCCTTGTCGCCTTCGCCTACTCGCGCTCTCAGGGCGAACCGCAGTGGTGGTCCGAGCAATCCGCGCCCACTTCCGCGCAGCAGGCCGAGTCTTTCGAGCACGCCCTTCTCGCCCAACTGACCCGCGTTCGCGAAACTGACGACCCCTGGTCCGCCGCCCTCAGTGAGTCCGACCTCAACGCGTGGCTGACTCATCGCCTCTCGCCCTGGCTCACCAACCGCGGCCTCACATCGCCACTGCCCGCGAGCGCCACCCTCCGCGTCCGCCTCCATGCCAACCAGCTCTTGCTGGGCATCCGCACGCCCGACGCGCTGCTCTGGATCGCCGCTCGTCCAACCATCCGCGACAATCGCATCCACCTCGATCCGCTCGAAGCCGGAGTTGGAAACCTCGCCGTCCCCACGTGGGTGCTGCGCTCAAGGCTCTCCGCCGACCTTAACAATTGGCTCGCCCAAGGCCTTCCCGCCGCGGCTCCCATCGATCGCGCTCGCACCGCCCAACTGCAGGCACTCACCTGCCAGCCACACGAATTGCTCATTACCGTGCAGACCCTCCCACGTCCATAGGGCTTCCCGTTCTCGGACCGAACGGGTTGTAAATGCCTTGAAAGTATCGGGTTATGGCGGGCAAATCCTGTGTTAAGAGCCTGTGAATAGCCGCCCTTGGGATTGACTGCCACGGCGTTCTCACTACCCTATGGGCGGAGTCGAGTGGTGAGAGATCACACCTCGGAGATCGCCTAGGACGGGTGCAAACATGTCGCACGCACACGGGGGCTGCCCTGCCGGTCTGTTTGGCCGCGCATCAGTCCGCGTGCGAGAGTCATCGACCGAGTCAGGCGTTGCCTGCCCCGTGCGCGGTCACTCTCGACGCAAGCTCGCGTGCGCAGCACCTGCGCTTCGCATCTCCCACTCCACTGTCGGGCTGTATTTCAGGGGGGCGTGTTCTTTCTCGTGTCCTTCCAGTCGATGGTGTCGGTCAGTTCTGTCCCAAGGAGCATTTCATGAAGACGACGATTGCATGTATGGTCGCCCTCGCCGGTCTGGCGTCGGCCGCTGAAGCCCAGGTCCGCATCAGCCAGATCTTCGGCGCGGGCGGCGCTACCCCGGGTACCTTCGGTTGCCCGCTGTATACCAACGACTACGTCGAACTCTTCAACGCTGGCACCAGTGCCGTCGACATCAGCGGCTGGCGCCTCCAGTACGCCAGCGGCACCGGCAACTTCAGCAGCACGACCAACCGCGTCACCCTGCCCGCCGGCGCCACGATTCAGGCCAAGGGCTACTACCTTGTCCAGCTCAACACCATTGCGCCCGCCACCACCGGCGGCTGCGCCTACTTGCCCGTGCCCGCTGACTTCACCGGCACCGGCGGCGGCAGCGCTACCAGCATCAACGCTGCCGCCACCGCTGGCAAGCTCGTCCTGATCGACGCAACCGCTGCTCTGCTCACCACTGGTCAGACCGTCTGCACCCCCTCGGGCACCGGCATCATCGACTACGTCGGCTACGGCAATGGCATCGATGGCACCGGCACCGCCACCTGCTTCGAAGGCACCGGCTCCGCCATCAGCATCGGCAACCAGTTCGCCCTCTTCCGTCTCCTCGACGGCTGCCGCGACAACAACAACAACAGCGGTGACTTCACCCGCGGTACGCCCGCGCCCCGCAACGCTGCGAGCCCCATCAATGACTGCACCGGCATCATTGACTGCGACGGCAACGGCGTGAACGACACCACCCAGATCAACGCCAACGGTGGCGTCGGTGGCATCGGCGGCAGCCTCGACTGCAACGGCAATGGCCAGCTCGACGCCTGCGAAATCAACGCGGGCGGCGGCATCAACGGTCAGGGCGGCAGCCTCGACTGCGACGCGAACTTCGTCCTCGACTCCTGCCAGATCGCTGGCAACCCCGGTCTGGACTGCAACGCCAACACCCGCCTTGACTCCTGCGAAATCCTCACCACGCCCGCTCTCGACAGCTGCAACAACAACGGCCTGCTCGACAGCTGCGAAACCCCCGGCCCCGGCCAGGACTGCAACAACAACGGCGTCATCGACTGCTTCGATCTGAAGACCGGCCTGCTGACCGACGTTGACGGCAACAACATCTCCGACGCCTGCGAAGGCGCGATCGTCGTTGAAGCTGGCACGAACGCCACGGTGCTCGCCTCGGGTGTCCGCCAGACGACCAACGGCACCAACTTCTTCAACGTCCAGGGCTCAGCCAGCAACACCAACGCCAGCTACGGCGCTCTTCGCTGGAGCAACGCCGACCTGGGTAACACCAACCCGGTGCGTGTCTATCTGTTCCTGCAGCAGAGCAACGCCGGCTTCACCAACAGCGGCGGCGCCAGCGACGTTGAACTGTCGTACAGCGACAACGACGCGCTGGACATCAGCGTCCCCGTCTTCCCCGCCACCAACACCAACGCCCTCCTCACCAACTTCGCCACCGACCATGCGTCGCGTCTGGCTATCACCACCTACGACTTCGTCCAGGGCGCTAACCCCGGTATCTTCGGTGACACCACCGGCAGCGGCACCGCTCAGGCCTACAAGCTCTTCGACAGCGCGGGTCCCAACACCCCCGGTGGCGACGCGGTCGCGGCCGACATCGCCAGCGGCGCTGGCAGCCTGACGCTCGTTCTGAGTGCGGTCGACCCCGCTGTCGCCGCCACCTATGCCGGCGTGACCAACACTCGCTACCGCGGTCCCTCGCTGGTCATCTTCCCGGGCGCTCCGGCTGGTTGCGATGACATCGACTTCAACAACAACGAAGTCTTCCCCGAAGACCAGGACGTTGTTGACTTCTTCAACGTGCTCGCGGGCGGTGACTGCCCCCTCTGCAACGACATCGACTTCAACAACAACGGCGTGTTCCCCGAAGATCAGGACGTCGTTGACTTCTTCAACGTCCTCGCCGGCGGCGAATGCCCGTAACATCCCTTCCCGCTGGTCCTTGTGATCAGTGTGATGGAGTCCCCAACTACGAACCCGGCGGCCATCCGCCGGGTTCGTCCTTTTTTGCAACCAGCCACCTACCCGGGCATCTCACCAGCACGACACCAATGAGCGCAGTGCTGTGGTGTCTAAAACTTGTTGAAACAGGCATCGCCGTCCGGTGCGTCACCGGTTTCGCAGCGATCGCCCGCGGGCTTCCCGCCCGCATGTCTCCCGGAGATTCTCCCATGAAGCGTGCCTTTGCTGTCAGCGCCCTTGTTCTCGCCGCCGGTCTTTCAGGCGTCGCCGCCCTTGGCGGTTTCGGCCACCATACCAACCTTCCGGTTGCCAACGCCGTCGTCAACGCCGCCGTTGCCTCCGCTGACGCCAAGCCCTTCGAAGTTGACGCGGTCCACTCCGCCGTCATCTACCGCATCAAGCACCTCAACGTTGCCTGGAACTACGGCCGCTTCAACAAGATGTCCGGCCAGTTCCACCTGGACGCCGCCAACCCCGCCAGCAGCCTGCTGACCATCACGGTCGACGCCAACAGCATCGACAGCGCCAACACGAAGCGCGACGATCACCTCCGCGGCGGTGACTTCTTCAGCGCCAAGGAGTTCCCCACGCTCTCCTTCGTCGGCAAGACCTTCACGAAGAAGACCGACACGACCTGGGAAGTCGCGGGCGACCTCACCATGCTGGGCGTCTCCAAGCCTCTGACCATCACCGTCGAAGACACCGGCCGCGGCCCCGGTCGCGGCGGTGGCGAAGTCGCAGGCATCGAAACCAAGTTCGAGATCAAACGCAGCGACTTCGGGATGAATTACATGGTCGGCAAGGGCCTCTCTGACGAAGTGACGCTCATCGTCGGCCTCGAAGGCGGTCGCTAAACAACCTCGCGTCGCGCCGGCCCGCAAGCCTGTGCGACGCTTTTCGCCTCTGATATCTTCCTATGGACCAAGCCCTTCTTCAACAACTTGCGCTGGGGGCCATACCGCCCGGCATCATCGGCGCCGTCATCTTCTTCGCGTTGTGGCTGCCGCGTCGTGCACAGGCGGCCGCTTCTTCAGACGGCACATCGCTCGACTTCGCTGACACGCGCGGCATCATCATCACGCTGGCCATTGGCTGCACGCTCTTTCTCATGCACCCGTTCATCATGGCGGGCTTGAAGCTGCCCACATGGATCCTGCCGCCACGCCGCGCCTCGGACTGGCTGCCGGTTGTCGCTGTCATCGGAACGCTGCTCGCCTTCGCGGCTCTGTTGCTGCGTGCCCAGCGTCTTCACGCTCTGATCGTCGCGATTCCTGTCACGGTTGTCGTGATGGCTTTCGGCGCACTCGCCTCGCGCCGCCTCATCACCGACTCGTGGTCGCTTCAGCAGTCTCTGTCGCATCTCGCCGGGCTGGGGCTTTTCACCTACATCACAACCACTGGCATACTCACGCTGGCACGAAGGCCCGGCCTTGTTGGCATCGCCGCTCTCGTCATCATCGCTGGCAGCACCGCCAACATCATGGCTGGTCCCCTCAACAGCCTCAAACTCGCGCAGTGGTCCGGCGTTTCCGCCGCGTTCCTCACGCCCGCCGCCCTGCTGGCGCTTCTGCGCCCCGCTGTGGGTTTGCCGATTGCGGCTGTCGCGTTGGTCATGCTCGCTCTCGGCAGCGTGACCACGCAGGCCGTCGTATTCGGCAGCGCGAGTCTGCGACTGACGGTCTTTTCACTGGTCATGCTCGCCATTTCCCCTTGGCTGGGCGTTGTCACTGGGACTTTCTTCACGCGAGAGGGCCTCGCCAAGACGCTCGCACAGTTGGCCGCGGTCGGCCTCCCTGGCGCTGTCGCCATGGGCGTCTGGCTCGCCACCCAGCAAGCCGAGTCAAGCCAGGACTATTGAACCACACGACCAAATGAAAAAGAAGCCCGTGACATCTCACGGGCCTCTCGCACTTCGTCACTTATTCGCTCACCGCTTCTCGATGGGCGTGTACCGCACATCATGCGGACCCTTGTAGTCGACATCCGGGCGGAACAGCCGGTTGTCGCCCAACTGCTCAAGGATGTGCGCGCTCCAGCCGCCGATGCGGCCGACAACGAACATCGGCGTGAAAAGATCGAGCGGCAGGCCGATGCAGTGATATGTCGTCGCGCTGTAGAAGTCGACGTTGGGATAGATGCCCTTGGCGGCCACTGCGTTGGCCATGGTCTTTTCGATGGCCGTGCTCTTGTCGTACAGGGCCATGTTGCCCGTGTCCTGCGCCAACTGCTTGGCAAGCACCTTGAGGTGCGTGGCCCGCGGGTCGTACGCCTTGTACACGCGGTGGCCGAAGCCCATGATCTTGTCCTTCTTCGCGAGCTTGTCCAGCGTGTACTTCTCCGCGGCTTCAGGCGACGCGATTTCGTTCAGCATCACCATCACGCCTTCGTTGGCGCCGCCGTGGAGCGGGCCGCGCAGGCTGCCGATGGCGGCCGTGATGGCGGAGTAGATGTCGCTCAGCGTGCTGATGACGACGCGGGCGCTGAAGGTGCTGTTGTTGAGGCCGTGGTCGGTGTGCAGCACGAGACACACGTCCAGAGCCTTGGCCATGGTCGGGCTGGGCTTGTTGCCGCTGATCATGTACAGCACGTTGGACGCGATTGACATGCTCTTGTCGGGCGCGATGATGGGCTTGCCCTGGCGATAGCGATGGAACGCACCGAGAATGGTCGGCATGACGGCCAGCAGCGTCAGCGCCTTGTCGCGCACGCTGGGCAGGTCCGTCGCGTTGGGCTTGGGATCAATCAGCCCCATCGCGCTGGCCGCCGTGCGGAGCACGTGCATGGGCTGCGCGTCCTTGGGCATGCTCATGATCAGTTGCGAGATGTACGCCGGCATGTCATACCGGGCGCGGATCGCCGCTTCAAACTCCGCCAGTTCCGCCTTCTTGGGCAGCCGGCCGTTCCACAGGAAGTACACCGTCTCCTCGAAGGTGCTGTTGCTCGCCAGTTCGCCGATGGGAATCCCGATGAACTCCAGAACACCCTTCTCGCCATCGATGAACGAGATCTTGGTTTCCGTCGCGACAACGCCTTCGAGACCCTTGGAATACGACATGCGTGCTTGCCTTTGTTCTTGAGGTCATCGTGCTGTCTGAGGTCACGATGGTGTCCAGCGACACGAACTCACCAGGTTCACTCGCCGCCGCGTCACCACAACCGGAAGCGAGTAGCCACTATAGAAACGCCAAACCGTAAATCCCAGCCCTCGCACCCTCTTCCCGCGCCTCTACGCTGCCTTTCTCCGGTTTCCGCCTCTCTCATCCTTCTCCATGCTCATTCCCCTCTCCATCGACCGTCCCCGCAGCCGCGCCACCATCATCACCCCGATGATCATCCTCGCCTGCTGCCTTGCTTTTGCCCTGCAATTCTGGCTCAATCGCGACGCATTTCCCGGGGTCGCTCCCGCCGAGTATCGCCTCTATGTCCGGCGAAACTTCTTCGAGTGGTATCAGCTCTTCACCTACGCCTTCCTTCACGGCGGCGTCCTGCACCTGGCTGGAAACATGCTCTTCCTCTGGGTTTTCGGCCCCGCCATTGAGGACCGCCTAGGACACTGGTGGTTCCTTGTGTTTTACTTGGCAGGCGGCGCGGTCGCCGGCCTCGCTCACATCACCTTCGAGCGGGCACCCGCCCTTGGCGCTTCCGGCGCGGTCGCCGCCTGTACCGGCGCATTCCTGGTCATGTTCCCGCGCACACAGGTCCGCACCCTCGTCATCTTCTACATGGGCGGCATCTTCAACTTTGCCGCCGTCTGGGTCATCGGCACTGCCATCGCATGGGACATCATCATGAGCATGCTGGGCCGCAGCGGCGTCGCCTATATGGCCCACCTGGGCGGCTACGTCTTTGGCGGCGGCGTCGCCTTCCTGCTGCTTGCCACCAAACTCATCCCGCGCGAGCAGTACGACCTCTTTAGCGCCGCCAAGCAGGCCAAGCGCCGTGCCGACATTCGCAGCGCCATGCAACAAGCCACGCGCGACAAGCCTGCTCGCCCCCCGGAAGTCACCCAGCGAGAAATGGAACTGCGCGCCGCCGTCAGCGCCGCCCTCGCCCGCCACGACGACAACGCCGCCCGCGATGCCTATCGCCAACTCGCCGCCGAGTTCAAGGGCACCGACGCAGTGGGGGTCCTCCCGCGCGACCATCAATACGCCATCGCCTGCAAGCTCTACGAAGCCGGTGACACCCAGACCGCCACCAGCGCGTTTACCAGCTTCCTCTCCGCCTACCCGCGCGATCGCGAAGCGGGCAACGTCTGGCTGCTGCTGGGCACCATGCAAGCGGCGACCGGCGATGTATCGGCCGCGCGAGAAAGTCTTACCAAGGCGTCGGCGATGCTGCACGACGAAGCGATGCTGGAGTTGGCCAAGAGTGAGTTGGCGAAGTTGCCGGCTGTCTGATAACGGCATCGTCCAACAAGGTCGCTCGTCCGCGAACCGTGGCGGCACGCACACAATGCTTGCATTTCAGATACGAGTCGCTAGCATGCTCCCCGGCCGCTCGGAAGAGCAGCCATGAGGAGAGAGACATGCGCGTATTCAAGGCGATCGGTGTGTTCGTGGCTGCGGGGGCGGCTCAGGCTTCGGTGTTGACGTATGACCCCGCGCTCGGCACGCTGCCCACTGCGCAAGGCTGGACTTTCGCCGGCTCCTTCAACGCTCCCATGGGCGTGGCTGGCAACACCCTCACCTACGGCGCGACGACCGTCGGAGGCACGACTTACTGGCGTGAGACTGTCCAGCCGCCCATGGACTTCTCGACGCAGACTTTCTCCCTCTCGGCACGCGTCAAGCTCTCCGGTGCCGACTTCGGTAACTTCAGCGGCTTCCGTCGCGGTGGCTTCTCGCTGTACCTCGAAGACGACTTCGGTCGCTGGATCATCGCCGACATGGGCGACAACCGCATCTCACTCGGCAACGACAACAACCGCACCTCCGATCCGGTTGCCACCGTCGATCTCACCAGCGCGTTCCGCACCCTCACTCTCGAAGCCGGACCCGGTGGAGCACGCCTGTTGCTTGACGGCGTTGAGCAGCTCACTCTTGGCCTCGGTCTTCGCAACGATGGTGACGCAGGCGCATCATGGGGTGAAATGACGGGGCTCGCCAACGTCACGCAGACGCAGATCCAAAACGTCACTTTCATCCCCGCCCCCGGTGCCGCCGCGATGCTCAGCCTCACTGCTCTCGCCTCGTGCCGTCGCCGCCGCGCCAACTGATCGCGTTCATTGCGGCTTGGCCGACACCACAAACCCGCACGAGCGGTAGAGGTTCACTGCGCGCGTGTTGGCACGAGTGACGACCAGGTGTAAACGCGAGTGGCCCGCCGCGCGGAGCTGTCGCATGGCGCCGATGAGCCCCGCTCGAGCAAGGCCTTGCCTTTGTGCATGCGGCGCAGTCATGGAGAACGCAAGAAACGGATCAGGAGAAGATCCGCGCGTCCGCGTGATGATCGTCGCGGCATCAAGTGTCTCTACACCACACCATAGCATCGAGTGATCTGCGTCGAACTCGCCAAACTCACCCGCGAGGAGCTTGCGCACTTCGCTCCGTGCGTCGTCGAGGCTCTCGCCGCCGTCATCAACGGTGCCGCGATACGCATCGAGCATCAGGCGTGCAAGCGGCTCGGCGTCATCCGGCGTGACCGCGCGCGGCACAACGCTGACAACCGGTGCAAGCGGTATCGGTACGTGCAGATTGCAGGTCATCCAGTCGCGTTGCATTGGGTACTGCCCTCATCGCCCATCATCGAATCACAGTGCGTCGTCCATTCGCCTTTCCCACAATCGTCACTACGCTCCCCCATGCGCACTCGCATCAAAATCTGCGGCATCCGCGACATCGACTCCGCCCTCGCCGCCGCCGAAGCCGGTGCCGACGCTATCGGCCTGGTCTTCGCCAAAGACTCGCCGCGCTTCATCGACCCCGATGACGCCTTCGACGTCATGAGCTCGCTGCCGCCCTTTGTCTCCAGCGTCGGTGTCTTCCGCGATCACTCCGTCGACGACTTCGCCGACATCGAAGAGCTCTGCCCCACACTCTACTCCCAGTTGCACGGCAACGAAGACGTCCGCACCGTCAAAGCCTGCGGCCCCGACGTCATCAAGGCCATCGCCTTCGACGAGAACACCATTCAGGCCGATCTCTTCAAGTGGGCCGCCCTCGACGAAGTCTGTGCCATCCTCATCGACGCCAAATCTCCCGGCGCCGGCGAGAGCTTCGACTGGAAAAAGCTCGAACCCTGCATCGATTCCGTCACCACGCCCATCATCATCGCCGGCGGCCTTACGCCAGACAACGTCGCCGATTGCATCCGCATTCTCCGCCCCTGGGGCGTCGATGTCAGCAGCGGCGTCGAACGCGAACGCGGCGTCAAAGACGAAGCCCTCATGCAAGCCTTCTGCGACGCCGTCCGCGAAGCCGACGCTACCTGATCCGCACTTCACATCTCCGCCGCACGCTGCCGCACCCCGTCAATCACATCGCGCACTTCCGCCGCCATGCGGCTGTTCGGAAACTGCGCGATCAGTTGCTCACCAATCTCCGCTGCCCGCCGCCACTGCTTGTCCTGCAATGCAAGCTTGAACTGCGCTCCCAGGTTGTCACGCGCCTTGCCAATCACTCCGCGTGCTGTTTCACGCAGCGGCTCAGCTTCTTCAGGCGTCAAGTACTGGTCCAGTTGCTTCAGCAGCTCCATCGCTTCGTCCGCCTTGCCTTCCGCCGCCGCGACGAAAAACGCACGCTCCAGCTCCTGCTTGCGCGCCGTCCGCACGCTCGCCACGCGCTGGTCCAGGTTCGCGACTTTCGCCACATCCGGAAACAGCCGCTGCACCTTCTGAGCTTCCGAGATCGCGCCGTCCCACTGTCCCGCCGCCATCAGGCTCTCCACCTGCGCAACTGCCGACACGATCGCCGAGTTGGTCGTCTCAAATCGCGCCCGCTCGATGCGCTGGCGGTAATCCTCCGACAGTTGCAGCGAGCCGTACCGCTCGGCAAGGCGCTTCACCAGCACCATCGCGCCGTCCCAGTCGCGATTCGTAATGTCATCTTCAATTGCGCGCTTCAGCATGTCGCGCTCGTGCTGCCGGAACAGCACCTGCTTCGCATCATCCGAAAGCTGTGATTGCAGCACCAGCCGCTGCAATTCACTTTCCACATTCTCCATGTTCCCGCCGCCCACGCGGGTCGCCCCGTGCACCCATCGCACCACAAGCGTCACGGTCACAGGCAGCAGCGTCAGCACCAGCGCAATGCCCACAAACCCTGCCAGCGTCTCGCCGCGCCGCAGCATCATCACGCTCGCCACCAGCGCCGCGCCATAGCACAGCGCACTCACGCCCACCACGAGCCATTGCACGGGCGTCACACGCCGCGCCGGCGTCGTCTTGCCAAAAACTGCGTCAATCGTCTGATCGGTAGTGGTGGAGGTCGTGCTCATACTGCTCGCAATGTGCGGCGTCGGCTGCCCCCCGTTGCGCCCGGTCCGCGTCTTTCCCTACGCAAGCGTAGTGCCCGCGGCTCCCGCCAAACGCCGCTGTGCCGCTCGCGTCACCTAGAATGTCCCCCTTGGCCAAGAAACCCGACCAATCCGCCGACGCCATCCAGATCATCGCGGAAAACCGCAAGGCCCGCCATGACTTCGTCATCGAGGAAACCCTCGAGTGCGGCATTGTCTTGACGGGCTCGGAAATCAAGAGCGTCCGCGACAAGCAGATCAGCATCGGCGAAGGCTGGATCCGCCTCACCGAAAAGCCGCCCACCCTCATGCTCCAGCAGGTGCACATCGGCGAATACAAGCCCGCCGGCGCGCTGGGCCACAAGCCCGTCCGCGGTCGCCTGCTGCTCGCCAAGAAGGCCGAGATCGAAAAGATCGCCCGCAAGTTCAGCAAAGGCACCACCATTGTCCCGCTCAAGATGTACTTCAAAGGCGGCTGGGCCAAAGTCCTCATCGGCATCGGCCGCGGTGCCAAGTCTCACGACAAGCGCGAAGCCATCAAGCAGAAAGACGCCAAGCGCGAAATGTCCCGCGCCATGAGCCGCAAGTTCTAACCCGCGCGCGACTCGTTCGCTTCACCCCGATCACGCAAGCAAATGAAAAAACCCGGCGACTCCGCCGGGTTTGTCTTCACTTCGCTACTCAATCACTTCGCTACTCAATCACTTCGTCACTCAGTCACTTCGTGCCTTCGTGCCTCCGTGCCTCCGTGCCTACTCACGCACTTTCCTTCCGCCGCCCACGCATCTGCGTCAAGGGCAGCTTCTCCAGAATCGCCCGCTCATCCAGCACGTATTCCGCGCCGTCGTTCTCGAGCTCAGGCAGTTCATACATCAGAGGCAGCATGATCTCTTCCATCACCGCACGCAATGCGCGGGCGCCGGTCTCACGCTTCACCGCACGCTCCGCGATCACTCGCAGTGCGCCGTCGGTGTACGTCAGCTTGGCGCCTTCGATGGCGAACAGGTGAGCGTACTGCTTCGTGATGGCGTTCTTGGGTTCCGTCAGCACGTGCACCAGGCTGTCGATGCTCATCGGGCTGAGCGGAGCCAGCACGGGCAGTCGGCCCACGAATTCAGGAATCATCCCGAACTCAATCAGGTCGTCCGCCGTCGCCTGCTGCAGCACCTTCGCCGCCTGCACCGCGCGGTCGTCGATCGATTCATTGCGGTTGGTCAGGTTGAAGCCGATCTTCGTCTTGCCCAGTCGGCGACGAATGATCTCTTCGAGGCCCACAAACGAGCCGCCGCAGATAAACAGGATGTTGGTCGTGTCCACCTGAATGTACTGCTGCTCGGGGTGCTTGCGCCCACCCTGCGGCGGCACATTGCTCACGGTGCCTTCCAGCATCTTGAGCAGGCTCTGCTGCACGCCTTCGCCGCTCACGTCACGCGTGATGCTGACGTTGTTGCTGGTCTTGCCGACCTTGTCGATTTCGTCAATGTAGATGATGCCGCGCTGCGCCGCTTCCAGATCAAAGTCCGCGCTCTGCAGCAGCTTGAGAATCAGGTTCTCAACGTCTTCACCCACGTAGCCCGCTTCGGTCAGCGTGGTGGCGTCACCAATGGCGAAGGGAACCTTCAGCATCTTCGCCAGGGTCTTCGCCAGCAGCGTCTTGCCGGTCCCCGTCGGGCCGATCAGCAGCACGTTGCTCTTGTCAATCTCGATGTTCTTCGCATCATCGCTCTCAAGGTGCAGCAGGCGCTTGTAGTGGTTGTGCACCGCCACCGAGAGCGCGACCTTGGCATAGTCCTGCCCGATGATGTATTGATCCAGAAACTCGCGCATGGCGCGCGGGCTGGGCACTTCGCGCAGCCGGCTGCTCGCGTTGCTCACGCGCCGCCGCTCCTGCTTGAAGATGTTCTGACACAGATCCGTGCAGTGATTACAGATATAGACGCTGCCCGGGCCTTCCACCATCGCGCCCACTTCCCGGCTGGTCTTGCCGCAGAACGAGCACGTGGTCACCTTCCGGCCCTTGAAACCCTCATCCTTGCCTGGGTTTTGCGGGGGATTGGTGGGGGGCATATCGCTGCCGTCCTGCTTGCCTTTGGCCATTGGCGTCCTCTGATTTCTCTCACCCAAGGAAGCAGCCCCTCGCACCGGGATAACAACGTCCCAGTCGCAAAGGCAACTCCCTCCAGCCCAGTGTATCGGTCACTTGATCCACTGTCTGAATCGGGCCTTCACTATCCGCACCAGATGCCTCTGGGGCAACAGTGTTCGGCGTTTTTTCGCGAGCATCGCCGCTCACCACGCCGACTGCGTCAATTGTGCCGCCTGCACCGTTTGTACCGCTGCCCTCACGCCTCCCGCCGCGGCTCCTCCCGACCTGCCGCCGAACGCTTCTTCGCCGCTTCCAGCGTTGCCGCACTCGACTCGCTGGTCTTCATGTTCGCCTTGACCTTCGCGATGATCTGCTTGCGCGTGCGATCAAACTCATCCTGAGAGATCTTCCCCTCATCGCGCGCCCGCCGCAGCCCTTCCATCAATCCTTCATCACTCGCCGTGCCGCTATCCCCGCGCAGCATCCACTTCCGCGCCGCGACCGCCGCCCCAAAAAGCACAAGCACCGCCACCACCAGGCCAACCACCCATGGCACAATATCACTCGCACGCTGCGACTGCGCAAGCACCAACATCGTGTCCACGTTCATCACCACGAACGATATCCCTCAATGCCGCATCGCTTGATGCCCAGTGACGTCGATGCCACGTATCCAAATGCACCCTTCAAACTTCACCAACCTGCCATCCCGCCCGCGCTCACTCGTTCGCTGTCTCTCGTAACCTCCCCCATGTCCCTCCCCGTCTTCACGATCACCCCCATCGCCCCCGCCGACACGCACGATCTGCGTCGCCGCGTGCTGCGTGATGGCGATCCCGCCGCCGCCGTCGTCGTCTGGCCGCGCGACGACGATCCCGCGACCACGCACTACGGCGCCAAGGACCACACAGGTCGCATCCTCGCCATCGGCACCATCTACGCCCAGCCGCTGCCCGACAATGCAACCGATCGCACGCTCGCGCAGGGCATCGCCGCAGCCCATCAGTTTCAGTTCCGCGGCATGGCCAGCGACGCCGCCGTCCGCGGCAGCGGCGCAGGCAGCGCCGTCCTCAACGCGCTCATCGCACACGCACACCGCCACCCGCCCGCATTGCTGTGGTGCAACGCTCGCGTCGCCGCCATCGGCTTCTACGAAAGAGCCGGCATGTACATCGTGAGCGATCGCTTCGACATCGCCGGCGTCGGTCCGCACCACGTCATGGCCGTACGACTCACCTGATTCACGCACCAAACACGCGTTCCCAGTTCCCGTGCATGAACGCTCGCACCGCCTCATCATTCCAGCCGCGGTCGCGCAGTCCTTCCGCCAGCAGTTGCAGGTCTGCAGGCTTGTTGACGTTCGCGGGCAACTGATCGCCGCGCAGCCCGCCGTCCATATCACTGCCCAGTCCCACATGCTTCGTGCTACCGGTCAGGCTGCAGATGTGTTCCACGTGAGCGAGCGTCTGCTGCATGTCCGCTCGCACGCCATCCACTCCGCCCGGCACCAGAAACAGGCTGAAAAGATTGAGCCCAATCACACCATCACGCCTTGCAATCTCGCGAATCGCGTCGTCGGTCAGGTGCCGCTGGCGAGGCGTATCGCCTGCGCGATCAATCAGCACACGGCAGTTGCTGTGGCTCGCGATCACGCGCGTGCTCGTGCATGCAAAGAGTCCGGCGAGCGCTTCATCGCTCAGGTGCGATGCATCATGCACTACGTGCAGTCGATCCATCTCGCGCACCAGTTCGCGCCCGCTCGCCGTCAGCGGCCCGCCTGTGCTGTTGCCCCCTGCGTATCGCGAGCCGCGTGCCCACGCCAGGCCGATGGCAACCACGCCTTGCTTGACCCACCACGCCAGTTCGCAAGGCTCGCGAATCGGATCCGCGCACTCCATGAGCAACTGGAATCGCAGTTCACCCTGCTCGCTCGCCCGCGCCCATGCGTGTTGCTGCAGCCACGCGTCATACACGCCCAACTGCGCCACGCCCGCTGCGTGCGCTTCCGCGGCGTTGCCCGCTGCATAACTCACACCCGCATCGCTGCCGCCCGCTTCCGTGAAGATCGTCGCGAGCACACGACGCACGTTCCCATCGCGCAAGCTCGGTAGTGTCACCGCCGCTGGCTGCCACGGTCCGCCACACGTCGACAGCGGCGCATGCATGTCGCGCCCCAGCAGAGCGAGGCATGCAAGGTCAAGATGAGCGTCGAACCAGTACGACTCAGCAGCATGAGAAGTCACGCACCAGCGTAGACGCACGCTCCAAAATGAACACGACCCACGCACGCGCGCGGGTCATGTTCTGCGATGATGGGCTGCTTGTCGCGAACGTTCGTTCGCACGCTGTAGCGGCGTGTAGTGAGTGAAGGAATCGGCACGTCGCCGTTCTCATGCGACGTGCCCAAGAGGGAGACTCAGAACGTCAGTTCAAAGTCAATGGTCACGCGCTCGCCCATGATGTCGGCGTCGCGGTTGGTCAGCGGATACTCAAACGTCCCGCCCAGGCTTGTGTGCGGGTTGAACTTCACGCGGCCGCCCACGCCCACCCAGATCACTGTGCTGCCTTCAACATTGGTGCTGCCAAAGTTGCTGTAATCAAGGCCGCCAACGTTGAGTCCCAGGCGTTCGCCATCGCTCAGATAGTGCAGCCCGTGCAGTTCGATGATCGGCGCAAAGCCGCTCGCGACTTCGTAGTCAGCGTGCAGGCTCCACTGACCCACGGTGTTGCCGTCGTTGTCATCAAACGGCACACGCAGCGTGGCGTTGCCCATCATGTGGAACTTGTCCCAGCCCTTGGCGAAGCTGATGAACGGGCTGACTTCACTCACGCCGCCCTGCAGCACCTTGCTCTCACCGAAGTTGTCGAGCATCACGCGAGCGCCAGCGGTCATGTACAACTCGTTGTCGTGATCGATGTAGAAGACGTACTTCACACCAGCCGCGATGTCGTTCCAGCCTTCATCCTTGATGCCGATGCCCGTGTCGAGCATGCTGTAGCCGTCCTTGGTCGCGATGATGCCCAGTCGCTCAGTCACCGCAAATCGAGCCTGCACCGCGATGACGTTCACTTGGCCGCCCTGCAACTGGCTGTCGTCGCTGAAGCCGTGGTACAGATACAGGAATCGTGCGCCGGTGTTGTTGAGCGGCGTTTCGAAGTAGATCGGATTGCCAACCGGGTTATAGAAGTGCTCGGTACCGCGCAGGCCGCGGAGGGTTTCAAAGTCCCACCAGCGTTCGCTGCTGACAGCGAAGGTTGCCTCGTGACCGGCCGGTGCCGTGGCTTCTTCGGTCTGAGCGGGCAATGCGCCGGCAGTCAGCGAGAGTGCGGCGGGCGTGACGGGTTCAGCGCCAAGAGCGGCCAGCAGTGGGAGAGTTGCAAGAGCAAGCATGGTTTTCCCTTTCTCTATAAAGGATCACTCTGAAAGAAGGAGCAGAAGATATGGTTGTCCTGTATATCGGTTTCGTCAAGTGGAATCTTGGACCTACATGTCCGAAAGTTGAGAGAATTTTCGTAGGTGTCTTTCCGGCAAACGTTTAGATGTGCCAAAATGACACGGGTGGGGAGTGGGCGGGAACCGCCCCGCGTTGCGAGCCCGCTTGACACCGACACGGGTTGCCCAGGTGCCCATGCTGTCAGGTGCTGCCCGCCATGCTCGCCAGAGACTTCCGTTCAGACGCAGGTTCACGTGGAGGCATCGCCGTCATTCGGCATCGCCATCACGAACGTGAACACGAAAAAAAACGCCCGCGATTGGCGGGCGTTGCGTGTGCATCGTGTGTGTGACGGTCGCATCGCAGATGCGTGCGGCCTGCGTGGTCGCTCTTCCAGCGACAATGCCTTAGCCCTTGATGCCGGTGACCTTGACCATCGTGTAGCGCTGGCGGTGGCCCGTCTTCTTTTGGCGGCCCTTCTTGCGGCGGAAGTGCCAAATCGCGAGCTTGTCGCCCATGACGATCGGGTCGACGATTTCAGCGGTCACGCTGGCGCCAGCGACGTACGGAGCGCCGAGCTTGGCGCTGCCGCCAGCTTCGCCGATGACGAGCACGCGATCGAAGTTGATGGCCTTGCCCTTGGCGGCCTGGCCGTCCTCGAGCAGGTCGATGAGGAACTGGTCGCCCTGAGCAACCTTGCGCTGACTACCGGATTCTTCGATGATCGCGTACATGAGAAACTCCAAGCCTACCCGCACAAGCAGCCAAGTGGCTCGCTGAGTGGGGTTGGGATAATAGGCGGAACCCGGCGGCAAGCCAAGTAGGCTACGGGCTGGGAGTGCATTCGTGCTGGCTTGCGTGTGCAGCCTGGCATGCGAACATTATACGAACGTGGCCGGAGTCGGCTTTGCTGCAGCGGACTTGCCACGACGGCGCCGCGTGACGACGACGAGCGCGGCAACTGCGAGCGGCGTTGCTCCCGGGCTTGGAATGATCTGAACGCTAGCCGGCAGAGTCACCACGCGAGTGCTGATGGCGTTGCCGTTGCTCGCCCACCACATGACATAGCGCGTGTCATCAGCGGAACCGATTGGATCAACACCGTGGCGGCCGCGGAGCAAGGAGCCTTCGGCGTTGCTGATGGTCATCGTGCGATCGGCGTTGCCGGCGGCCAATTGCATCGCGCCGCGAAAAATCACGACGTTCTGCAAACCTGCGACGAAACTGGTGTTCTGTACGCCCGACTCGATGGGACCGCGCTGCGAGGATGCAACACCGCGGGCGATCATGTTGATGGCAACTGGCGTGGCTTGGACCGCGCTTGCGATGGTGGGGAAGGGAAAACTGGAGACATCGCTGCCAGCCAGGCGGATAAAGGAACCTGGCGGAGCGTTATTGATCGGAGCGCCGCCCCCGTGGCGGAACTGCGTAAGCGTGTTGAGACTCGAAGCCGCCATGACGGTGCTGCCATAGCCGACGCGTCCGTAGGAAGCAAGACTCGCGCCCGAGGCGCCTTCTGCAGCGGAAAGCAGTGAGCCAGGCAACGAGTCGCCGCTCGCGCCGCCGTTGCGGAAGGGAGCGTGCGTGTCGATCGAGAGGCCAGTGTTGATGGCATTGCTGAAGATGGGCTGGTAACGAGCGCTGCCGAAACCAACGATGTTGGCCGCGGTGCCGGAGTACGACATGCTGATGCGATACTCAACCTGCGATCCCGGCATCGCGGTCGTGCTGCTGCTCCACTGCGTCCCATTCCACACTTGGAATCGCATGAGCGTGCCCAGCTGAAGCGTCTGGGCGTGACTTGTGGCCGCGACGCCAGTCAGGAGACATACGCGGACCAGGTGCTGGAGCATGCGTTGGTTCCTTTGGTGCGCCGCGAGACATGCATGCGGGCGAGTTCTTGGTCGCGTACCGCTGAAGTTGCCTCAGGTGTTCGCACGCACGCTCGATGTGACCTGCCGCTTGCCGACTGTCCGGATGGGCAGCCCGTTGGACGGCGTACGAGAAGCGGACTCTAGAAGCGAGCGAAGTCGCACGATCCTGCACAGGATCATTGCAGGGCACTATGCCTAACAATCAGAAACCTAGGTCCGAAACCACTCTGATGGAAAAATGAGACGGCCGCAGTCGCGTCATGGTGAGACCGCGCAGGCTGGCGACCAATAGGCTGCAAATCAAGAGCCATCGTCGCTCGGCGGCATCGCTCGGACAAATGCCAGATGAACCAGCATCACATAACAAGTGCTGCTTGCTCATGGCGAACGTGCGTTTCCAAATGTGGCACTGGGATGCAATCCGCGCAAAATGATTGAAAGCAAAAAGAAAACCCGCCGCGAGCTGTCGCGCGCGGCGGGCAAGAGGTTCAGATCCCTTCGAGCTCATCTGCACATGGCCCGGAGGTTGTTGAGGCAATCACTTAGGCGCGACGACGGCGAGCCGCGACCAGACCACCGAGGCCCAGGAGGGCGACGCTGGCGGGGGTCGGGACGACGTTGATGGCGCCTTCAGCAACGCTCACGGCGCTGCGGAACACACCGCCGAAGGCGTTGGTGTGCCACTCGAAGTAGCGGAAGTCATCGGCGCTGTTCGTGCCACCGGCGCGAAGGTTGCTGCCCGCGGCGTTGCCGAGGGTGATCGTGCGGAGGTCCGTGCTGTCGCTCAGCAGCAGAGCGCCGCGGAAGACGACAACGTTCTGGGTGCCGTTGGTGTAGAAGGTGTTGACGGCGCCCGAAGCAGCGTTGGTCTGGGGCTGCTGGGTGATGGCCACACCACGTGAGATCGTGTTGAGGGCCGGGCCGGTCGCCTGGGCGGCGGACAGGCTGGCGAGGGGCCAGCTGGTCACGCTGCTACCAGCGAGGCGGATCCAGCTACCAGCCGGAGCGCCGCTGCTGCCGCCGGTGTGGCGGAACTGCGTCAGCACGTTCAGGCTGCTGGTGTTCATGGCCGTACCACCGAAGCCCACGCGGCCGTAGGTCGCGAGAGCCGCGCCGTCGGCGCCTTCAGCGCTCGACAGGAGGCTGTTGGCAACGGCGTTGCCCGAGACGCCACCGTTGCGGAACGCAGCGTTGGTGTCCTGCGAGCTGCCTTCGTTATCAACGCCACCGAAGGTGGGCTGGTAACGGCCGCTGGCCAGACCGAACACCGTGCTGGTGCCGGTGTAGCTGACGGTCACGCGGTACTCGACGCGAGCGCCGGGCAGCACGTTTGCGCTGCTGGTCCAGCTGCTGCCGTTCCACACTTCGAACGCGAGGCGCGAAGTGGCAGCGCTTTCAACGATGGGCTGAGCGTTAGCAACAGCCGCCAGGCCCGCAACAGCGAGCAACGAAACGAGAACGTTCTTCATGTCTATCTCCTCCGAAACAATTTACACGAGACCGACCTCGGTACCGGACAAGCCGCCGGAAACCGAGACAGGGTCTGCCTCTCGACGGATAGATTAGCGAGGCGCGGCGGGCACTGCAAGGGCTTTTTCATCGCTTGGATGGAATTTCTGAAGTCTGAACACGCCGCTGACCTCGCAAACTCACCGTTGAGGGGAATTTGAAAGGTGTTTGTTTGTATTTCTGCGCCTTCTCGGACGGAAAGCGTGCAATCAGAAAAAAACGCACCGAGGGATGAACCTCGGTGCGTCGGTCATTGTGGAATCGATTGTCGCTCCGTACTGCTGTGGGCCTGCACGCCCACCGCATTAGGCGCGGCGGCGGCGAGCCGCGACCAGACCACCCAGGCCGAGCAGAGCAGCCGTGGCGGGGGTCGGGATCACGTTGATGCGGGCTTCTTCGAGCGACACACCCACGCGCCAGGTGCCGTTGTCGGTCGTGCCGGTCTGCCAGCTCATGAAGCGGGTGTCGTCAGCGTTGTTCACGCCACCGATGCGCTGCTGGGTGCCAGCGGCGCTGCTGATCGAGATCTGGCGGAGGTCCGTCAGGTCCGACAGCGTGATGGCGGCGCGGAAGATCACGACGCCCTGGGTGCCAGCAACGTGGAACGTGTTGGCCTGGCCGATGGCGGCGTTGAAGGCGGCCTGCTGGTTCGCCTGGACGCTGCGGTTGATGTTGTTCAGGTTCGTCGCCGACGCGTCAGCAACCGTGGGGAGAGCCGCGAGAGGCCAGTTCGTCACGAAGCTGCCCGCAACGCGGAGCCAGCTGCCAGCCGGAGCGCCGGCCTGAGCCGCGCCGCCGCCGTGGCGGTAGCTGGTCACGATGTTCTGCGAGGACGAGTTGGCAGCGGTCGCACCGAAGACAACGCGGCCGTAGCTGGGCAGAGCAGCGCCCGACGCGCCGTCAGCGGCGGTCAGCATGCTGCCGGCAACTGCGTTGCCCTGCGTGCCGTTGTTGCGCCACGCGCCGAGCGTGTCAACCTGAGCGCCCGTGCCGGTGTTGTCAGCGTTGCTGAACGTGGGTTGGTAGGTGATGCTGCCGAGAGCGCTCACCGCGGTGTTGGTGCCGATGTAGTTCACCACGGCGCGGACCTGAACGGTCGAGCCGGGGAGTGCATCGGTCGTGCTCGCCCAGCTGCTGCCGTTCCACACCTGGAACGAGAGGCGGCCGCCGAGGGCTTCGTTGAGCTGAGCGGAAGCGCCCGTGGCGATACCGGCAAGAGCAACCATCGAGACAATCACATTCTTCATTGCAATCTCCTCACAGATATGAGCGGGTTCGAAGACCCAGACAGAGAGAACGGAGAGAACGAACACTCGTTCCTGACCCAACTCAAACCTACATCACGTTGCGCGTTCTGCCAGAAAAGTTGGAGAATGAATTCACTTTTTTCGCATCCCAGGCATTGGCAGCCCAAATCCGTTTGGTAAAAGATTGGTTTTGACGTCCGATACTGACGAAATACCCAAGAAAACACCCCGCATGAGGTGGTTCATGCGGGGTGGCACGGGGGTCAGATGGACACACTGCGCGGTCAGATGGCTCGTTTACCAGCCTTTGGTCATACCCAAGTCGGTCAGTTTGGCTTCCCACTCGGCCTGCTCACGCTTGTTGGCACTGTTGATCTGCCCAACCACGCCGTTCTTGCCATTGCGCAGGGCTTCAATCTCCAGGCGGGTAAGGTGCATGGACTCAAAGTCGTAGTCGCGCCAGGCCTCCATGGTCATGGGAACGATGGGAGCAATCAGGTCGTGCATGGCTGTACCGAATTCACGAATCTCAAGCTGGGCATGGCTGTCCATGCGCAAACTCAAGAATCGCAAGATGTTATGAAGATCGCACTTCCAGTACCACTCCGTGTAGACGCTGACGGGCAGACCCATACGCGCCATCTCGCGTGAGACGCCGGCTTCGGTCAGCTTCAGATAGTCCTTATACAGAGCCTCCGCACGGTCGAGGTACGCAAGGAAGTCCTGAGCCGTGACTGCCTCGCTCGAAGATGCGGGCGACTGTGCGCTCGTCCCCGGTGAAACACTGAATGTCTCTTCGCCGCCTTGCCGGTTGCTCTTGCTCTGCTTGCGAATGGCATCGAGCGTGGGCGTGTAAAAACGATCAGGCAGGATGCTGTAGCGCGCGCTGTATTCGTTCACATTCGCCGTGCGATGCCGGATCCACTGCCGCGCGATGAAGATGGGCATGGCGATGTGGAACTTGAACTCCACCATCTCAAAGGGCGTGGTGTGGCGGTGACGCAAAAGATAGCGAATCAGGCCGCGATCTTCGTTGATTTGCTTGGTTCCCTGGCCGTAACTGACGCGCGCCGCCTGCACGATTGCCTGGTCGGCGGTCTGGCCCTGGGGCACAAGACGCGGCATCGCGTCGACGAGCGCGACGAAGCCGTGATCAAGGCACTTGATCTCCCAGCGGGCCGCGTTTTGCATCACGTCGCGCGTCGGTGACTCAAACGCGACGGCTTTGGCACGAGCCGGAAAGGCGGTGCCGGCGATCTCCGCGGCAAGCGACGGGGAAGCAGTGGGGGAGGCGGTGGGGGCGACATCCATGGCCATAGTGGGGCCAGCGTACGCGAGAAATGCGCGGTCTTGAGCCGGGCCGGGCGCGAATCAGGCAGGGTGGTTGGGATAGGTGACAGGTGGTGACATGTTGTTCACGTCCAGGAAAGTGGTTGGTGGCGTTTGTGTTGCCGCGATTTTTCGAGTGGGTATTGCAACCTCGCGCGGGGTGGCCGGTAGACGTGGGGGAGACCGCGTGTTGTCCGCACGCGCAGGAGAGAAGACATGAAGATGATCGTTGTGCTGTCGGCGTTGGCCGGTTCCGCGTCTGTGGTGTTTGCGCAGGGGACGCCGCAGGCTTATCCGCTGGAGTCGGAGATTCGGCTGGAGGTGTGGAACGGGTCGAGCTGGGGGAACACGGTGAGTGCTTCGCCTGGGCAGCAGGTGGAGTATCGGGTGGTGATCAATTACACGGGGCCACGGACGGATTTGATCGGGTTGGGTGACTCGCGATATCAGGTGTCGTTCAGCAATACGGATAACACCGGACCCAGCCGGGATGCATTGGTCGCATTTCCCGGAGACGGCACAAGCACTTTTCAGCAAAACATGCTGACGGCCGCCGACGGTGAGAATGGCAGTCCTCTGCCAGCATATGGCCGAACTGGTTTTGATTACTATGGACAGTTTGCGGGCTTTCTGAATCGATTGCGGATCTTCCGGCACGGCGGCGACAGTCCGCAGGCCGGAGCACCGTCGGGTTCGTGGTTGCGTGTGGCAGGAGAGTTCGTGACTTCGTGGCCCGACGCTCAATTGCCGGGAGTTCCAACTTTGCAGCAAGGAAATGCGATCCTGCGAGGAATTGCCTCAGCACAACTGGCTCCCGAGGTTCCGGTGGGCTTGCCGAATACTCGATTCAGAGGCGGCGTGAGTGATCTGGTTGTGTTCCGCCACGCGGTAGTGCTGAGCGATTTGGTGGATGAACGTGAGGTAACGCTCTCAATTGCGGAAGGCTCTCTGCAACGAGCTGTTTCTAATAGCTCGTCTGATGATCGTCGCTTTATCAAGTGGCATGAGAGCCGCGTCGGAGCTTTGGGTAGCTACCGCACCTCCGTCGCCATCGTGCCCGCGACGATCGTGATTCCAGCACCAAGTATTGCTTCGACCTTCGCCTTGGCCGGACTGGTTGCGACGCGTCGGCGTCGTTGAGTTGTGGGTTGGGCGACTACTGCTTCTCCGCCAGCGTCACGTCGGCTGAGAGTTCTGTCTGACCTCGGCGGATGAGCACGCGCACGCCGTCACCGGGTTGGTATTCGCCCAGCACGCGGACCAACTCGGCGATGTCGCGGGTGGGTTTGTCGTCGATGGCGAGGATGACGTCGCCGATGGCGAAGGCGAGGGCGCGGGCGATGGCTTCGGTGTCGCCTTTGCGTTGCAGACTTTGCACGTCGGGCTTGGCGACGACGCGCACGCCGTCGCCGGGGCCGTTTTCGACTTCGATGGCGAGGCTGGCCATACCCGGCTCGATCTCTTCGGCGACGGTGTCGAGCTGCTCAAGCCAGTCGCGGAAGTCGCGTTCGAGTTCGGGGAGCGCGAGTGAGGTTGCGGCTTCGAGGGCCTTGATGCCTGAGCGGTCGGCGGGCCAGCCCACGAGTTCGTCGGTGGTGTAGATGTCCCACAGCGGCTTGAGATGGCCGCGGTCGTGCAGGTAGAGGAAGAAGGCACGGATGTGGGCGTACTTGGCGAGGGGGCGCTGGGTGTTGAAGGCGGTGGATTCGGTCGCAAGCAGTTCGGCGAGGTCGGGCAGCACGCCGGAATCCATCATGCGTTTGGCCATGTTGGTGCGCCAACTGGGCACGGGCTCCAACGCGTCGGTGTCTGGCGCGTTCATGTCTTCCACGAGGGTTGCGAGGCCTTCGAGCAGCCAGATGGGATGCCGCTGACCAAGCCGCGTACACATGCGCCAGTGCAACGCGTGCATGAACTCATGCCTCAGCGACGCGCCCAGATCGTTGGTCACTAGCCGCGCCTGCTCGGGCTCGTAGGCTCCGCCAATGCTCGCGAACGCCCCTTGCTGAACACCCCCGAATCGCTGCGTGATCCACGTGCGAAAGTCACGCTCCAGCGGAAGCGCGATGATGACCGGCACATCAGGATTCTCCGCAATGAAGTCAGTGTCTGGTGCAGTGAGTGTCGTGAAGATGCTCTCGTTGGCCCACTGCGCAAGCGCGGGCAGTTCCTCACGCACGCGAGCGAAACTGCGCTCGTTGACCCATGAGAGGTAGACCAGGTGCAGCTCATTGTCGCGATGCATGCCCACAGGCTTCTTAAGGAGTTTCCGCTCGATGGCGGCAACCCGCGCATCAACGCGGTTGGCAAGCACATGCCGCCAGTCCGCCAGCAGCGGCGCGATGCTGGCGTGCTCGCGCACACGCTCAAGCGAAGGCTCGCGGCGCAGACGCGCGATGTCGAAATACCCCGCGTCGATCGCGCCCTTGAGTTCAATCGCGGCGTTGTCCACGCGGTCCATGTTGGCCAGCGCGATCGCAAGGTTGTAACGCGGCACCCAACTGTCTTCGTCAAGCCGAATCTGCTCGCGCAGCGCCAACTCCGCCTGCGCCCAGTCACCCACGCTGAAGGCCTGCTCGGCTTCCTTCGCCGCCGCGGCAATCCGCTGGCGCGTCTGCTTGCCATCGCGTGCGTCGGATCGCGAGTCTGATCGAGAATCAGGCCGCGACCCTGGCCGATCATTCGGTCGATCGCCTTCATCCCGCTGCGCAAAGGCGAGCGGCGACATGGCAAGCGTCAGCAGAAGCGCGAGGGGCGTGGAGCGCATGCAGGAGAGTATCGGATCCTCACGCAGTGGCACGCGATATTGACGGCCCGCCGGCGGCAACCGTCAGGCGCGATCCGAACCGCCTGCAGGCCCACCGCTGGATCCAAACTCCATGATCGCCAGCACCACCAGCAAAAGTGCGACCTGACACGCAATCAGCGTCGCTTCAGTCGCGGTCGCGCCGGGCAGCAGAACCCCCGCAAGCCCCACCACACCCGCGAGCCCGCAAATCGTGACCACCGCGAGCGGCTTGCTCAGCCCGCGCTTCACAAGTCGGTGGCTCACGTGCTGCAGATCTCCCACGAAGGGGCTCTTGCCCTGCTTCAGTCGCAGCAGCACCACACTCGTGAAGTCATACAACGGCACCGCCAGCACCACCAGCGGCGTGAACACCGCATGCCATGTGATCGCTTCGTTCTGCGTGTGCGAATACGTGATGCGCACGCTCAGAAACGCGAGCAAAAAGCCAATGACCAGCGACCCGCCATCACCCATGAAGATGCTGGCAACCGGCCTGTTGAACCACAGGAAGCCCAGCAGACTGCCCACCAGCAGCGCGAGCATCGCCGCGACGAACCACTGTCCCGCCAGCAGTGCAATCGCCAGAAAACACGCGCCGGCAATGGTCGCGACACCCGCCGACAGCCCGTCCATGTTGTCCAGAAAGTTCAGTGCATTGGTCACAACCAGCACCCACAGCAGCGTCAGCCCGTAACTCGCCCACGCGCCCCCCACGAGCGGATCAAGCATCGTGAACATCCGCGTCTGCGTCAGCACGAGCGCCCCCAGACTCACGCCCGCGAGAATGAACAACTTGACAAACGGCCCCAGCGGCTTGCGGTCATCGAACAGGCCCAGCACGTGCAGCACAAACGCCGCCGCGAGAATGAGCCACGCATCACTCGCCTTGCTTTGCACGCCCGACAGATACTCGCGCATCCCCTCAGGCACAGGCAGCGGGTCCGATCGGACCATCGCGCTATATCCCGCGAAGTACAACAGCGCCCCGACCAGCGGCAGCGCAAACCCCAGAAAAATCCCCACCCCGCCAATGTTCGGCACTCGCCGCGGCGGGGCCTTCACCTGTCCCGCAACCCCCGCCCCATCCATCGCGTTCAGTTTGCGACCAATGAAACGCGCCAGCCACGTTGCCAGCAGCGACACGAGCAAAGCGATGGGGATGAGTGCAAGAACGAGACGCGACATGGCAGGAAATGGCAGGAAAGCGGAGCGAAAAGCGATCATGCTCGAATCAGTGCGGGCGAGCGCGCCGCCCGGGAATGACCTTCGCGATCACAGTCAGAACGAAGTACACAGTAGTGACGATGCCCGCCATCCACAGCAGCCGCAGCGGATGCGGACCCAGTTGGTCAATGACGGTCGGGTTCTCAGGCTTCGTCTCGCCCGCGTATCCGTAGTTCCACCCCGTCGCCGCGTTCAGCGGAATGATCACAGCCCCGAAGATCGCCGTCACCAGCAGAATCACGCCAAAGTCCCGCATCGTGGGCCGGTATCCGCGCACCACAAAGTCATACAGAGGCGTCGCCACGATCGTGAAGTGACTCAGAAAAAAAATGTGAAAGCGAACCGTCTCCGGTCCTTGCGTGATCACCGGCGTGATGAACGCCTGCGTCGAAAGCCCCAGCCCCCAGAAGAACATGATCGTCGCAAGAATCCTGTCGCGCGCGTTGGGCTGCTGCACCGCTCCCGATCCCGCACGTACCCACGTCAGCGTCGCAAAAATCGCAAAAATCCCCGCCAAATCACAAATGTGCAGCGGCAGGCTGCTCGCCGGTTCAAGCCGCGGCGGCGTGCTCCAGAACGCGATATTGAACATCTGCACCAGCAGCACAAACACAAACCACCCGCGCTCCAGCCCGTGCTGCGCCGCCTTCCCGCGCCACAAGAGCCCCAGCCCCACCAGCCCGCCCATCAGCACTGCATACCCGCCGCTCGTCACCGCATGCGTCAGACTGAATGGCACAAACCCCCGCGCCGCGCTCTCCGCAACCGCGCCCGCCGCGACTCCTGCCGCGCCCAAGCCCGCAGCACACAGACTGACAACGTCCACATCCACGCCGGAGTATTGGCATGCCCCGCGCCGCACGCCTGCGCTACGCTCGCCCATGGCCATCATCGGCATGATTCCAGCCCGTCTGGGCTCCACGCGCTTCCCCGAGAAAGTCCTCGCAAACGCCACCGGCAAGCCCCTCGTGCAGCACGTCTGGGAACAAGCCCGCAAGGCGACTTCCCTCGCGCGCGTCGTCATCGCCACAGACCACCCCCGCGTCTTCACCGCTTGCCAGCACTTCCGCGCCGATGTCCTCTTGACGCGCGAAGACCACCCCAACGGCAGCAGCCGCCTCGCCGAAGCAAGCGACGCACTCCGCCTCGCCGACACCGACATCGTCGTCAACATCCAGGGCGACGAGCCCGAGATCGAACCCGCCGTCATCGACGCCGCCGCCCGCGCGGTCGAAACCACCGGCGCCGAAGTCGCCACCATCGCCAGTCCCTTCGCATCAACCGACGATCCCGCAAACCCCGCCATCGTCAAAGTCATCACCCGCCGCGACGGCATGGCCATGTACTTCAGTCGCTCGCGCATCCCCTACCCGCGAGACGCCGCACTCGCCCACAGTCACGGCATCCTCCGCCACGTCGGCCTCTACGCCTATCGCGTCGGCTTTCTCCGCACCTACATCACGCTGCCGCCAACCCCGCTCGAGCAGATCGAAAGCCTCGAACAACTCCGCGTCCTCGAACACGGCTATCGCATCGCCGTCGTCACCATGCCCACCAACGTCGCCGGCATCGACACCCCCGATCAATACGCCGCCTTCGTGGAAAGAAACAAACGCCGCGTCTAGGCGGCGTTTGCGAATCCATCAGTCATTCTCGCAGACGTCAGTCACTCTAACAGTCGTCGCATCAGTCGTTGCGCGCTTCAACCCGCTCACCCTGCACCACACGACGATCTTCCCCGCCCGCCGTCAGCGGCGCACGATACCCGCGCTCCGTCACCGCAGGCCGATCTTCATCGCGCGAGATCTCATCCCCCGCGTCCTTCAGACCCTTCTTGAACTCCGTGATCCCCTTGCCCAGATTGCGACCCACGCTGGGCAGGCGGCTCCCGAACACCAGCAGGCCGATGCCCCCAATCAGCAGCAGTTCCCAGCCGCTGAAATTGAAGAAAGCGAGCGTCAGGAACGGATCAGCGGCAAGTTGGGTGGTCATGGGGCAAACTCCGAGTGTCCACGCGAAAGCAGGACCTGTCAGGCAAGTATACGTCGCGTGCGCCAAGACGTTGCGAGCGGCCCGCCTTCTCCCCGCTCAACGCTCCTCGCGACGCCGGATTGCACGCGCCCGGTTGCGGGCAGGGTCGAGAACATGCCGATGATTGCGATGCATGCCTGACGACTACACGCCTTCCTTGGAAACCCTCCAGATGACCTTCGAGGTCATCAAGGTTCTGTTCGCGATGGCCTTCGGCGCGTGCGTCGGCTCCCTCTCCAACGTCCTCGTCTACCGCATCCCCCTCGGCCTCGACTTCGTCAGTCCGCAAAGTCGCTGCACCAACTGCGACACCAGACTCACCTGGCGAGAAAACATCCCGATCTTCGGCTGGATCCTCCTCCGCGGTCGCTGCCGCTTCTGCAAGTCCCCAGTCTCCGCGGAGTATCCCATCGTCGAGGCCTTCATGGCCGCCCTCTGGGGCCTCACCTTCATCGTCTGCTACACCGACCGCTCCACCTGGCTCGGAAACCTCGTCATGCCCCTTCGCCCCGAGTGGGCCTACGGCGGCTTCGAGCAGACCTGGCCCATCTACGTCTGCATCGTCATGCTCTGGGCCTGTCTCACCTGCGCCACCCTCGTCGACTGGCGCACCTTCACCATCCCGCCCCTCTTCACCAACGTCCCCGTCCTCCTCGCCCTCATCGCCTACCCGCTCTGGGCCTGGTACATCTCCCGCCAGCCCGGCGCATCGCTCCAAATGACTTCACCAGGCCACACTTGGAGCATCGCCACCTTCGGCGACTACAGCTGGGCCTGGCTGGGCGCAGCCCTCGGAGGCGTCCTGGGCCTCATCATCGCCAACATCCTCCTCATGTACAAAGTCCTCCGCCGCAGCTTCGAGGACTACGCGCCATGGGAAAGAGAGTGGCTCAGCAAACTCGAGCAGGAAGGCAAAGACCCCAACAACCCCGAAAACTGGATCGTCTATCCACACGCCCGCCGCGAGATGCTCCGCGAACTCCTCTTCGTCGGCTTCCCACTCGCCTTCGCGCTCGCCGGATTCGCCATCGCACACAACCTCGCCGGCCCTTGGGTCTACAACGCCAACACCCTCCGCATGGAAGCCGACTCCACAGTCCCCCTCGTCTGGCAAGTCTTGACCGGCGTCCTCCTCGGCTACCTCATCGGTGGCGGCGTCGTCTGGCTCTTCCGCATCTTGGGCAGCCTCGGCTTCGGCAAAGAAGCCCTCGGCCTCGGAGACGTCCACCTCATGGCCGCCGTCGGTGCCGTCCTCGGTTGGATCGACCCTGTCATCGCCTTCTTCGGCGGCGCAATCGTCGGCATGATCATCTTCCTCGTGCAACTCCTCCGAGGCAAAGAAGGCGGCCGCGTCATGCCCTTCGGCCCACCGCTCTGCATCGCCGTCGTTCTCCTCTTCTTCGCCAAACCCGCCTTCGAAGCACTCGCCAGTTGGGCTATGAAGTCCCCCATCGACCTCCCCTGACTTCACCCCGCCCGTCGCCCGCCTGAAACACGGCGTCACGGCTGGCTTGGCCCCACGCGCGGCCTCGTTGTCATGGTCAGCACGACACCGCGCCGCGCGCGCTCGGCGCGGACCCGTACAGTCCACCCAACATGTCCACGCGTCTGCCCTTCAAACCGCGTTTCATGCCGCCGGTTCTGTCGCGGGGGTTTTGGTGGATCATGGGTCTCACGGTGGTTTGTGTCTTGCTCGCGCAAATCTGGGTGGCATCCCGTGACGAGTTGGGCGTGCCTCGCGGCTTCATCTACCGCTACGCACCGTTTGTCGCTGTTCTCCCGCACGCTGTCTTCTGGCCCTGGTGGATCCTCCGCAGGAGAAGTATCCGCCGCGCGCTCCGCAGTTCACACGGACGCTTGTGTACACACTGCACGTACGACGTCTCCAAACTGGCTCCATCAGGCACCTGCCCCGAGTGCGGCAAGCCCTACGACATCGCCCGCGATGCGCACCTCTGGAACTCGTTCCTCGGCAGCAACTCGTGCGGCGCGGATCCCCAAGCAAGCCAGCCCCAGGCAAGCCAACCCCAAGCAAGCCAGCCCCACCAACTGCCGCCCCACCCCGACGCGGCCGACCATCCCCAGACGCGCCAGCGTCAGTAGCCATCACAGCAAGCCACACACGCCCCGCCAAGAGCGACCAACACCGCCCGGCAGCACATGCACCTCGCACGCACGCTCCCGCGCGCCAACCAAGACAACAACCTCAAAGTCCAAGATGCCCTGCTGACTTTCCCTTCCCCATCCACAACAACACAACATCACCCGCCAACAAACCGCGCACACACGGTCTCACCACTCTCCGCGCTCTCACTCCCCGCCGCAGCGCGGCGAGCGTCTGTTGCCAGACGCGCCAGCGTCTGGATCAGCACAACAAAACGCCATCGCCCCGGCAGGGGCGAGCGAACCCACACCACCCGCGCGAGCACGCACCACCCACCCGCGCGCGCACAAATCACGACATCCACCTTTGTGCGCGCGCACCTGCACAACCCAGCCCCGCCCACGCAGAAAATCTCAACTTCTTCTTCCCCTTCCCCCGCAACCACTTACACACCACCCCCGCCCCATCA
>VYMG01000111.1_pt1 | contig 56746 bp, 40 predicted proteins | sample 5115261 | NCBI WGS metagenome assembly VYMG01 (sample SAMN12291781, study PRJNA351875) | freshwater metagenome | isolation source: freshwater lake | place: USA: Michigan, Wintergreen Lake | collected 2013-08-08
TTTTTCTTATTCCATGACCTTCCCGAGACTATCTGGCTGATTCATACGAACCTCTGTCCCATTCTTTTGGTTTTCTATGACCTTCTGATGTGTTTCCGCCTCCTTCTGGTTTACTTCCGCCTCCTTCTGGTTTACTTCCGCCTCCTTCTGGTTTACTTCCGCCTCCTTCTGGTTTACTTCCGTCCCCTTCTGGTTTACTTCCGCCTCCTTCTGGTTTACTTCCGTCCCCTTCTGGTTTACTTCCGTCCCCTTCTGGTTTACTTCCGCCTCCTTCTGGTTTACTTCCGTCCCCTTCTGGTTTACTTCCGCCTCCTTCTGGTTTACTTCCGTCTATGCGGAAATAGATTGGAAGCATCGGGAAGTAGAAAAGAAGCCCCCAGAAGGTCACAAGACAGAGCCAGATGGTCACAAAACGGGCTCAGATGATGAAAAGACAGGGACAGATGGTCACAAAACGGGCTCAGATGATGAAAAGACAGAGACAGATGGTCACAAAACGGGCTCAGATGATGAAAAATCAGGGGCAGATGGTCACAAAATGGGCTCAGATGATGAAAAATCAGGGACAGTTGGTCACAAAACGGGCTCAGATGATGAAAAATCAGGGACAGATGATCACAAGATAGAGCCGGATGATGAACATGATACAATAACAGATATACGGATGATGTCCAATGGCTCCCTTCTTCGTCACGCTCCATCACGTCAATAATCCGGTAGGGATGATATGATGATAAAAAGAAATATATCCACCCCGTCAGACTGTGTCTGCCACCCCTCAATGAGGGGAATGTTTGAACTATAACAGCGGATTAATCCCGTAGGAATTATATGATACGAGAAAACGATACAAGACAATATAAAATCCCATCGGGATTATATAATTTATGAACATATCGCTCTTATGAAATTTGGCATCATCAAAGTACATATCCAACCCGCAGAAAGACTAAAAAAAAAGCCCCCGAAGAAGTTCGAGGGCTATTGAGTTTATGAGGCGATTGGTAAATACTGATATGTAGTATTATCGCAGTAATCCTGCTGTTTTTCTTTGGTTTGTGACTTGTCTTGAATCAAGCTCGGCTTTTTTTGTTCTGCCGGTGATATCCACTTGCGAAGTAAGTTCTTTGAGAATTTCGGCTAATTGACTTAATTCTGTGACATTGCGAGCTACATCCATAATGGTAGATGCAGATTCGGCAGAGATAGTAGAGATATTGGTGACATTGCGAGCGATGGTATCGCTGGTGAGTGATTGTTCTTGGGCAGCACCTGCGATGGAGCTTACTAATTCGACCATGTGCCCGGCACTTTGCACAACTTGTTTAAGGGCTTCGCCGGCATTGTCCGCCATCGCAATGCCTTGCTCAACTTCTTTGCTGCCTTGTTGCATTTGTTTTACGGCTTCGGAAGTCTCTTTTTGGATGGAAGTAATCATATCGCGAATTTGTTTTGTAGCGGTGGTTGTTCTTTCGGCGAGTTTACGGACTTCGTCGGCAACGACCGCAAAACCACGCCCTTGATCGCCTGCTCGAGCGGCTTCGATGGCAGCATTGAGAGCAAGTAAGTTTGTTTGGTCTGCAATATCGCTGATGACGGAGACAATTTCGACGATAGAAGTTCCTGCATCACCAAGTCGTTGGACAGTTTGTTGTGATTCGTGCACGACGCCTGCAATATGTCTCATTTTTGCGATGGTATTTTGCACGGTTTGTTGTCCTTCTGTTGCAAGTTGTCCATTGCTTTGTGCAAATTCGGAAGTTTTTTGGGCACTGTTAGCCGTTTCAATAATATTGCTTGCCATTTCTTCGACGGCAGCCGCCACATCAATCGCTTGCCCGGATTGTTCGCGCGCACCGGCGGCAAGTTCTTCGGTAGCTCCGCTTATGCTTTGAGTGGAATCAGCCATGGTGTAGCTTAGTTCTTGAATTTGCCCGACGATTGCTCGTAAATCGTGCTTTGTTTTTCTGTCTGAGATAACAATACCTGCTAATTGAGAAACGATTTGTATGGTATCTTCATCAAAATCGGTGAATTCCTTGCCATCTTCTTTTTCGGTGAAATAGACATTGCCCATAGATTCTTTTCCAAACAGTATGGGAGCACCGACAAAAGATTTCATGGGAGGGTGCCCTGAGGGGAAGCCGGAGCTGCTGGGGTGTTTAGACATATCGGCAACACGTAACACTTTTCCGGTTTGTTGAATGTGACCGAGCAATCCTTTGCCGACGGGTGGATGCGCAATGCGCTTTTTTTGTTCTTCGGTCATGCCGACGGTAACAAATGATTTGACAGAACCATCTTCGTTCATGATGGAAGCAGCTGCATAGCGCGCTTTGACAATTTCCATAAGCCCTTTGAGCATAGATTCTAATGCTGTTTCGGTGCTGCGTTGATCGCTAGTCATTTCAACGATGGTGTTCATCATCAGCTTAGCGCCATGCAAACGGTTTTTGATATCGGTTTTCATGACATTGAAAGCTTTGATAAGAGTACCAATGTCATCATCATGGGTTTCGGGAACATTGTGGGAATAATCACCGAGCAATACTTTTTCGGTTGCTATAGTCAGTTCAGCGATTCGTGGCGAAATTAAGCGTTCAATAATCCATCCCATAACAAGATTGACTATAATGGCAACAACGACACCAATAATCAATAGAATCAATAATTCCGCCGCAAGCCCTTGTACGATTTCATTATCTTTAGCGGAAACACCAGAGACAATTTCACCCATTCTTCCGAGCTCGCCTTCTAGAGCTATATAGGCAGTTTCAAATTCTGCCACACCGGCAAGGGCAGCATTTTTATCAGTTTTTGCAATTTCGATAATTTTTTCAGCGGCTTGCAAATATTGCTTATAAACGGGACCCGTTTTAGTATAGCCGCTGCGGACATCGGGGTGTGAGGTGGGGCTTGTCATTTCATCCACCTCTTTAGAGCCGATAGCGCCATGTTCTTGGAGCTGGCTCATTGCAATGCTTGCTTCGATGTTTGGCAGCAGCGCGGAATAGACATCACCGCGAATGGCATCATGCATCATGTCTAATTGTCCTTGGCACACAATTGCTTCGAGATTTTTTTGTAAGTCATTGGTTGCTTTGACAATTTTATTGGATTGCCAATACACAATCAGCCCCCCGAGAGCAACAAAGAGCGTATTCATGGCAATAAGAACTACTAACTTAGTTTTAACTGTTGAATTAGTAAATTTTTTCATTTATGCATCCCTCATAAAGTATAAACTGGTAAATTTCATTGATAATATATTGTAAAAATACCATGTTATCAGATAATCACAATCAAATACTTGTTCGGAAGTATTGATTTGATTGGTTTAGGCAACAACCACATAATGTGTGCCAGAGCTTTGGAGTACCATGAGGTAAAAAGGGCGGCATGGGCTCGGTGATGAGAACAGGAAACTAACGCTCGATGGATTATTCAAGGATGATTTCTTTATTGCGCAAATCGGGATTGACAACAACGACAATTGCTCCCAAATAGGTCGAGAGTGTGAACGATTCGGGCAAGGTTGTAGAGAAATTATAGAGGAAACAATCTTCTTGAACGCTATAGAGCCAAGTGAAAAAGCCAAAAGAGACATGAAGCTTTTTCGGTAACATAGCATGTTCAACAATGTAGTCATCTATTTTTTGATACATCTCAGCACAGTATTCAAAAGGTATAGTCATACGAGATTGTCAGTGAGTTTGTGTGATGGATAAAACCGCAATGTTAAAGCAATGACACATAGAACGGAATTTTGTAACAGCAAAATAATCGAATTCATTATTTGGCTTCAGGAAAAAACCAGAGTTTGATGAGTTCAGGATTTTTCGGGGCAAAGAAAAACCATCCCATAACCGCAGCGCCAAATGTCCAGAACAAATATTTTGCTTGTTGTGGCTTATGTCTTTTCACAAGATTCCAGAGTAAAGCCCCTATGACACAAATGGCTATTACGGCTAAAGTAAGGACAATAATGCCGGAGGGTTCTTGTTGTCTTTCGATGATAAAACGCACATTCCAATCACGCATCACAGTAAAGATAAGAATGCCTTGTAGTACATAGATGAAGAGCGATTCTTGCCCACAGCGTCGCACAATATCGGCTAAACGACCTGTAAACCATCGTTCTCCAAGAAACAGCATTGAAAAGAACAAGGATGCACCGGAAAGACGGAAGATGAAATATTCGGGAGCCATTGCCCACCATTTTTTTCCCTCAAAAGCAGAAAGTCCTGTGTTTTTAAGTATAAAGAGAAAGAAACAAAGGAATAGTGTGACAGAGCTTATGATAAGTGCAAATCGCTGTTTGTCTTTTGCTTCAAAGAAATATCCTGCCAAAGCAGCACCGCCAAAGAAGTATCCTCCCCATGGAATGAATGGGAATGGAGAAATTGGAACGGGTGCAAATAGTGTCATGAATGGATTGGGCAAAAGAGAATAGATTTCTGTTTGCCAAATCGGTGCGGCAGCAAAGAAAAACAGTATGGTGATTGCCACAAAAAGCCCACGCATGGTTTTCATAGAAATAGGTAATAATGCTATGGCTAAGGCAGTGAGCGAGGAAAAGACAATGCTATGAAGGACATCGCAACGGTAAAATATTGCCATTTCATCGGGAGTCGCTTCCATAAAATGCCGTAAAGCCATCGAAGGAGTATCCAATAGATAAGCGGCAGTAAGAATATAAAGTAAACGTCGCAGATAAAGCCAGAGCGAAGGGGCGAAGGATTGATATTCATCGCGTTTGCGTCTGGCAGCAATCATGAATCCCACTCCGGCACAGAAGATAAATCCGACAGACACAAATCCATTGGAGATATTAAGGGCATCGTAGAACCATCCTTCTCGATATTCCGGTTTGATAAACTCATTGAGGACATGAGTTTCAATCATCCAAAGTGCAGCTATGCCGCGCATAATATCAATAAACACAAAACGCAGTGAGCTTGCCTGTTTCATAGAGTTATGTTGCTCAATTTTTATAGTTTATATCGTTACAGATTGAATAATTCGATTACTTTTTCCATTCTCATGCCCCGCGACCCCTTGATAAGAACGATATCGTCAGTCTTAGACAAAGTGCGTAACTGTTCAGCACAGTGTTCATGGCTTGCAGCAATGCTTATGGTATCCGATTGGATTCTCAGCGCAGCTTTTATACAATAGTCGCCTATGACAATCAGATGATGCGCTTTGGTAATTGCATTGTTTATGAGAACTTGATGTTCAATGTCTGTGGCATCGCCTAATTCACGCATATCGCCGAGTACTGCAATTTTTTTGCCGTGAGCCGGATACTCATCAAGGGTGTTCAAGGCAAGTGCCATAGATTCGGGATTGGCATTGTAACAATCATTCAGAAAAGTAATACCATGTATTTTTTGTACTACCATACGCGCATAGCCATGCGTTTCGGCAGGAGTATATTCTGCAAGAGCTTTCAGCACAGAGCCAAGTTCCATACCCGCAGCAAGACAAGCAGCAATAGCCGCAGTGGCATTAAGTACGGCAGTGGGTCCTATGGTCTTGAGCACACATGGTGCAATGCTGTTTTGATAGCACAATGTCAGTTGTGGATGCAGCTCCGCATCAAACGTATGTGTCGTTGCAATATCCGCATGAGTACGAGTGCTAAAAGTAACAGCTTTGTTGATACCGACATATCGGGCTAATCGTTCATCATCAAGATTAATAACCGGTATGCCTTTATTGGTCTCCAGAAACCTAAAAAGTGCTGTTTCTTCTTTTTCTACTCCATCAAGATCAATAAGTTTTTCTAAATGCTCTTTTCCGATATTGGTAATAACCCCTACCGTAGGTGCAACAATATGAGCAAGTCTTTCAATTTCGCCGGGTTCATTAGTGCCTATTTCTATGACTGCTGCTTGATGATATGTCTGTAATTGCAGCAAAGTAAGCGGCACCCCTATACGATTATTGTAATTGGATTCTGTTTTGAGAGTTATGGCTTGTGCGGCACAACAATGAGCTATAAGTTCTTTGGTCGAAGTTTTTCCGGCTGCTCCCGCAATGGCAATAATCGGAATCGAAAACTTATCCCTATGAAAACGAGCTAATTCACCAAGTGCAAAGAGGGTATCTTCAACGGCAATATGGGGTAGATCAGAATAGAGAGCCGCTTTTTCATGAAGAATAATCACTGCACAAGCACCCTTGTCTATCGCCGAACGAACATGGTCATGCCCATCAAAACGTTCTCCCGACAATGCAATAAAAAGTGCTCCGCTATGTAAAAATCGCGTGTCTGTCGTAACACTTGTGCACTCAATCGGCAAATGATGACAATGTTCTTCCCCAAATAAAGAAAAGAGTTCTTCACGGGTAAATATCGTAGTATTTTCAATCATATTAGGCGGAAAATTTGTGCAAAAATAGGATTTCATAGTATGGTAAAAGCATATATGCACATCATGGAATGTAAAAAGCCACTTGATGAATGACAAACAATTGTGATAAAAAAGTACCTTTCATACATTTTAACGACAATTATTCCTCTAATTTTGCCAATAATTCGACACGATTATGAAAGAACTATATGACAGTAAGCATAGAGAAAATGCGAATATTGGCAGCTTCGGTTATTATGCCGCGCATTGAGCCGGAAGAATATCGCCTCAATGAAGATTACAGAAATACTATCCATGCACTTATTCATGCCGGAGTTTGCGGATTTTGTGTGTTCAAAGGTGAGCTCGAGCATGTGCGCACCATGATACAAGAATTGCAAACTCTTGGTGGCGGACGATTGCTTTTCAGCGGCGATTTTGAATATGGAATTTCAATGCGTATTCATGGCGGAACGGATTTTCCCCATGCGATGGCACTTGGTATGGCTGATGACGGTGATATGACAGAAAAAATAGCGGCGGCGGTAGCGCATGAAACTCGTGCCTTGGGAGTACATTGGAATTTTGCTCCGGTTTGTGATATTAATTCAAACCCTCAAAATCCTATTGTGAATATTCGATCTTTTGGCGAAACCCCTGCACGAGTGATGAGCCATTGCGTTCGTTGGATTCATGGCACGCAAGCCCATCATGTGATTGCATGTGCAAAACATTTTCCCGGTCACGGCGACACTGCCACAGACTCACATCTTGGATTACCTGTGTTGTCAATATCGGCTGACCACTTGAGAAATCATGAACTATTACCCTTCAAAAAAGCCATAGAAGCCGGAGTTCGCTCAGTCATGATGGGACATTTGGCTGTTCCGTCCTTAGATGCAAGCGGTGCCCCTGCTTCTTTATCATTTCCTTTGGTGACAGATTTATTACGCGAAAAATTAGGATTTAAGGGCATAATTGTCACCGATGCTTTAGATATGGGAGCAATTACATCAATATATACATCAGAACAAGCAGCAATTGCTGCCATTGAAGCAGGCATAGATGTTGTTTTATTGCCCCAAAACCCGCAAGAAGCTATTGAGGGATTAGCGCAATATGCCATGAATAATCCGCACATTCACCAAAGACTAATTGAATCATCATTGCGCATTGATAAAGAAAAACAATTGTGTTTTGCTGAACAAGAAACAGCAGCGGTGAATTTACAAGAATATGGCAGTATGGCATTTCATGCAGCGCGCGCGGCAGTGCGTATCAGTGGCGATCGCGGGCTTATTCCTCTTCCTGAATCGAAGTCATTTGCTGCCTTTGCTGTCATGCAAAATGATAATCCGCAACCGGGGGTGAATTTTTTTCATTTTGTGCAACAAATTGTGGAAAATGATTGTGATTTCGGTTTTATGAATGCAGACATAACCGATGAAGAAATTGACGCTTATCGCGAACAAACAGCAACGGCGGATATTGTGATATTTGCATTATTTATACGAGCTCGTTCCCATACAGGAACCGTTGGTATTGCGCCGAAGATTAATGAAGCTGCTCAACGTATTGCGAATGGCAGACCAATGATTGCAATTTTACTCGGCAGCCCATATATACGCTCTTCCTTCGATGCGGATACGTATATTACAACATATTCAGATTCATTACCGGGTATTGCAGCCGCTGCCGTCGCTTTGACAAAAGGAGTTTGAGTAAAAAATATTGCATTACTCCCTCGTCTCTTGAGGGAGTAATGACGAAGTACAATGATTATTCCTCGTATTTTTTATACCATACTTGAACTAAGCCCGAAGGGAATGTCGCACTGCGTACTAATTCCATACGCTGCAATGGATATTCGCTTGAAAATAAACGAATACCACCGCCGAGTAATATCGGAATAATAGAAATAATAATGGTATCAAAAAGATGTGTCTGTAAACATTGTTGAACAATATCAGCACCGCCATCACAGAACACAATACCTTGCATAGTATTTTCCTTACGTATTTTTTCTAAGAGTGCTGCAATATCGCCATTGTAATACTCAATATTGCCTTCGTTTGCTTTCGGTGTTCGCGATAGTATATATGTTTTTTTATGTTTATGCGGAAACTCATCGGTCATTGACATAACTTTTGTATAAGTTTTTCTGCCCAAAATAACCGTATCAACAGATTGAATAAAATCATGGTATCCATAATCTTCGCCTTCTCGTTCAACAATGGAAAGCCATGAAATATCATCATCATGCTTTGCAATATAACCGTCAATACTCATTGCAATATACAGCACAAATTTTTTCATATTTTACTCCATATAATAAAAAAAATCCCCGATGCTATGCCATCAGGGATATACTTATGTATGAGTCTATGACGAGAAACTCTTATTCGGATTGCGTAGAGTTAGCATTATACAAAACAATAAGATAGTAATGTATTGCATCATGCGATGTTGTATCTTTCCATGTTATTGAGCGGACTCCCTACTTCATCATCACACATTCATCATGCCATACGCCATTGCTCGCTTGCATAATATACATGCCGCTTGATAATGATGGTAAAGATATTTCTTGTATGTCGGTGGAATTATATAGTGATGAATAATGCCATACTTCCATGCCTGTTACATCAAATATTTTTACGGTAATTGCGCCGCCATTTTGCGAATGAAAAAGATATTCACCTGCTGTCCTATTTGATATACATGAATAATCACCATGAGTCAAATTTGGCTGTACATTTAATTGATTTTGGTAATCCACTTTGGAAAGTAATTCCGGCAAATTAACTAAATAGTAAAGTATTATTTAATTTTTTTGTGATATTCAGGGTGATGGAAATGTGCAAACACTAATGACACTATAACTTTCATATTATTTCTCCAATATAAACGAAAACACTTGTGTCTTGTTTTTATAAGAAACCCTAATATAATAGAGTCCCTGAGCAAATTGTGATAATGATAGTTTTTCTGAGTAGGGGTACTTTGAATTGAAAATTATTTTCCCGGCAATATCATAAATACTAAGGTCGTATTCAATTTCATTTTCAGGAATAATTTTTTTTAAGTCAATTTCACTCTTAAAAGTACCTAGAAAAACAGAACTTTTATCTTTCTCCGTATAAGTAGCTGATAGTATTGCAATAGAATTTCTAAAATCCGGTTTTAAATCATAGACCAAGGAGTCTTTGAGAAAGCTGTAAACATCGTTAAAACGTTGATAATTATGAAAATAAATTGCATACCATTGAAAATTCTCTCTAGTAGGATGCATTCTCCTCATTGTATAAGGTCCAAATTTTTGTGAAATCTGCTGCAATGCTGTTCTAACAAGGGGAAAGGATGGGTAAACAGCGGTATAATTTGTATCAATAATAGTAGTATCAGCCAAAAGTGGTGTATATGTTGAACTATCAGGTAAAATCAGTCCGAACCAACGAAAAACATACGAACAATATGGAAATGTCGGCCTAATCTTTCGACATAAACAAGTATCAACCAATGAACTGTCGGGGTTATCTAAGCCTAAATCATAATCATCAATTATCAAACAACTATCTGCCGGTCGTTGCGGGAATTGTACATTATCAAATACTTTCTCACCGGGTAAAAAATTTTGTGAATAACCCACTGAAAAAGAAGCGGTAAAAACAAATAAAAATACTATTGTTTTCATTGTATCTCCGTTGAAAAAAAATTAAGGATATTGTGTTGGATCAAGACTATTATAGATATCAAATTTACAAGCATCAAAACAGGGAGTCGGCAAATTTGTTGGGCAGGTATTATCCCACCAAACATAGTTTGTGTTTTCCCAATCAAAGAATGGTGCGCATGGCTGTGGCGATTGACTATCAATGGCATATACAGCCACCTCACGAACGCAACACTCTTCGCCACATACTTTGCATAGAATTTTGGGGGAACCCCGCATGCATTGAACATCAGCCCTTTGAGAGCATCAGAGTGCTGAGGAAACTGCCGATAATGAGTAAGTATGGTATCCATAGCTCACCTTCTATAGTGAATGGGAGAATTTTGCGGTTGTACAGAGTGTTGGTGAAAGGTCTTTCCACGCATATTCGTACAATCTTGTGCAACTTACAAAAAAAAACAATGTACACCAAATATGTCGTGAAAAAAAATTTCCCCTGTCAAATGAGAGTTCAGCGAAGAGAGGAAAAGCAAAAAAAATCCCTCATGAATTATCATAAGGGATTAGACAAATACGGTAATTTCTATTAAATATCTTATTCAAATTGTTTATAATTATCATTAAATAAACCAACAAGATGTTGAGCTTTTGCATCATACGCTGATTTATCTTCCCATGTATTGCGCGGATTTAATATTTCATCCGGTACGCCTTCACATGATGTAGGTATTGATAAATTAAAAAATGATTCTGTTTCAAATTGTACATTATTTAATTCTCCTGTGAGTGCTGCACGCAACAAAGCACGTGTATAAGCAATTTTCATGCGTTTACCCACACCATATTCACCGCCGCTCCAACCGGTATTGACCAACCATACCGTTGCGCCATGTTCATTGATTTTATCACGCAATAAATTCGCATATACTTTAGGATGATGTACCATAAATGGCGCACCAAAACATGTAGAGAATGTCGCGCTTGGTTCTTTCACGCCTGCTTCCGTTCCTGCAACTTTTGCCGTATAACCACTCAAGAAATGGAACATTGCTTGCTCAGGGGTGAGTTTGGCAATCGGAGGCATAACGCCGAAAGCATCACATGTTAAAAAGAAGATATTTTTCGGATGACCACCTTTATTGGAATCTACGATATTGTCCATCATGGAACGCGAATAGCTTGCACGAGTATTCTCGGTGATAGACGCATCGTCATAATTGATGGCACGAGTTTCGGGGTCAAGCACGACATTTTCAAGAATAGTACCGAATTTTTTTGTCATGCCATAGATAATCGGCTCGGCTTCTTCCGACAAATTGATAACTTTGGCATAACAGCCGCCTTCAAAGTTGAATGTGCCGTCATTTGTCCATCCATGCTCATCATCGCCAATAAGCGGTCGCTCTACGTCTGTGGACAATGTGGTTTTGCCTGTGCCTGACAAACCGAAGAACAATGCAGTATCACCTTCGGATGTTCCAATATTTGCCGAGCAGTGCATAGACATCGCCCCTTTTAAAGGAAGGAGATAATTGAGAACGGTAAAGATAGATTTTTTGATTTCGCCGGCATATTGTGTGCCACCGATAATTACCAATTTTTGCGAGAAATCGAGTATGATGAATGCATCGGAGCGAGTGCCGTCAATGTCGGGATTCGCTTTGAAATTAGGCGCATGAAGTACAGTGAAACCGGGTTCAAAATCGGCGAGTTGCTCGGCTGTGGCTTCAATAAACATGTTCTTTGCAAACATATTGTGCCAAGCATGTTGCGTAATCACACGCACCGGCAAACGATGATTGTCATCAGAACCGGCGAAGCAATCAAGCACATATAAATCAGCACCTTGCAGATATCCGGCAATACGATTTTTCAAAGCATTAAATTTTTCTTGAGGAAATGGTTTATTCACTTTTCCCCACCATACATGGTCTTTGCTTGTTGATTCTTCCACCACAAATTTATCATTGGCACTACGCCCTGTATGTGGTTTTGTATTGGTAACAAGTGCTCCATGTTGCGAAAGTTCGCCCTCTTGGAAACTAATCGCATGTTCATATAAAGCAGAGGTAGAAAGATTGTAATACACCTCTCCAAGATTATAGAGACCGATGGCTTGTAATGACTGGAGGATTTCTTCCATACTTTTCATATCAACTCTTTGTATAATGAATGAATTTGCGCTCACACGCACTGTTTTGGAATACAAATATCGGTGTTTTAGCTGTGATAATTGGTGTCAGAAGTCAAGAATGTCTATGATTGTGTTGTTATAAGACTTTTTCATCATAGGGAAATACATACAAAGCTGCGATTGTTCTTCGTAATTTCGTTGGTAAAATTTGACATTTCACACTCTGAATCATGTTTCTTTAACCATGAACACACATCATTTCCATTTAGCAATGCTCCCCATCGAAGAGGTTTTTCTTCATGAAGAAACGGATATTTACCGTGTGGCAAAGCTCAAAAAAAGAATCGAAACATCGGGGATTTTACGCAATCCGCCTATTGTTGCCCAAATGGATGGCGGCTATGTGGTGCTTGACGGAGCAACACGTACAACATCACTCAAAGAAATCGGTGCATCACATATTTTGGTGCAAGTCGTTCATTATGGCAAAGATGGCATTAATGTCGAAACATGGAATCATATACTGCCCGATATGAGCGATACGGATATCATTCAAACAATAGGTTCACTTCAAGGGCTTCGACTTACGGAGACCAATCATCAACAAGCAGATGACTTGCTTTTAAAGCGTCAAATTGCCGGCTACATTTACTGCTCCCCCTCTACATCAATGATTATAGAAACCGATACGGCTCTCGGTTCCATGACATCCTTACTTAGGACAATTGTGGCAACATATAAAAAGCATGGTGAAATCTATCGCCTTGCACAAAATGATCTCGAACAAATTATTGCGAAGAGAACGGAGCACTCCGCCGTTATGGTCTTCCCACGTTTCACACCTGATGAAATACGCACGATTGCGCAATCAGAACAAAAACTGCCAGCCGGTATCACACGCCATATCATACCCGGACGCGTGCTTAATGTTAATATTCCGCTCGATTGGCTTATCGGTGCGGGCACAACAGCCGAAAAAACACAATGGCTTGATGCATGGCTCTCTGCTAAAATTGTGGACAGCAAAGTCCGCTATTATCATGAACCTGTCTTCATTTTTGATGAGTAAAATATATCCGATTTCTTTGCCCACTCTGCGTGACATGTGGGCATCATCCGCAACTTTACTCATATTATTATCCGTAATTTTGTAACAATATCATTATTTTTTTCTATACTTTCTATGAGTTCTCAGCATAAAATTACTAACGCTTTACTCAGCGTTTCCGACAAAACAGGCATCGTGGAATTGGCACAAGAGCTTCATTCTCTGGGCATCAATATTATCTCGACGGGTGGCACCGCAGCTTTGCTTTCACAGCAAGGTATTCCCGTCAAAAGCGTTTCTTCCATAACTGATTTTCCCGAAATTATGGATGGACGAGTAAAAACATTACATCCGAAAATTCATGGAGGTTTATTAGGTGTATTAGACAATGAAGAACATCGTAATGCAATGGAATATCACGGTATTGAATCCATAGATTTAGTAATCATCAATTTATATCCCTTTGAAAAAACAGTACAGAACCCGCAATCAAGTCATGAAGATATTATCGAAAATATTGACATTGGCGGTCCGGCAATGGTAAGGGCTTCCGCAAAAAATTATTTGTGGACAGCAATTGTAGTAAATCCCGACCGTTACGGAGAAATTATTTCTGACTTACAAGCAACAGGAACTCTTGACTCGAATTTGCGTTTACAACTTGCCCGTGAAGCATTTGAACATACAAGCTTTTATGATGGATTAATTGCCGAATATTTACGAAAAAAAGATAATACATCATTACCAAATCAATTAACAATACCATTGAAAAAAAATCAGGAGTTGCGCTATGGTGAAAATCCTCATCAAGAAGCAGTACTCTATGGTAATTTTTCAGAAATATTTACCCAACTTCATGGAAAAGAATTATCGTACAATAATATTGTTGATATTGATGCTGCTTCTAAGTTAGCATTAGAATTTGATGAGCCGACCGTTGTTATTGTAAAACACACTAATCCATGCGGAGTGGGTTCAGCCGTAACATTAACCGAAGCATATCATAAAGCTTATGCAACCGATACGGTGTCGCCTTTTGGAGGGATTATTGCCGTTAATCGTGAAATTGATTTGGAATTTGCAGAAACCGTGCATGGCTTATTTTCGGAAGTGCTTATTGCACCTTCATTTACAGATGAGGCACTCGAGCGTTTACAAAAAAAACGCGATCGCCGTTTAATGACAGTTAATTATGATGCTTTACGCGCATCATTACAATTTACTCTTAAATCCATTGCCGGAGGAATATTAATTCAAAGTGAAGACAAAGAACTTTTGGATTCGGGAGCATTAAAAGTAGTAACGGAAAAACAACCGACACCCGACCAATATGCCGCTATGATATTTGCATGGAAAATTGCCAAGCATGTAAAATCTAATGCAATAATTTATGCTCTTTCCGACCGAACTTTAGCAATTGGTGCCGGACAAATGTCACGTGTAGATTCGGCAAGAATAGCAGTGAAAAAAGCACAGGATGCCGGTATTTCCTTACAGGGTTGTGCCGTTGCTTCTGATGCATTTTTTCCTTTTGCTGACGGTTTATTACAAGCTGTGGAAGCAGGTGCCCATTGTGTTATTCAACCCGGCGGTTCAGTGCGCGATGAAGAAGTGATTGAAGCTGCAAATAAAAGCGGTATTACGATGCTCTTTACCGGAATGAGACATTTTAGACATTAAGTCAAATACACAAAAAATTCCCAAAAAGCGATGCTGAAAAGTATCGCTTTTTTTTTGATAAATCATATATTCATATAATGCTGTTTGCCCAGCATAGCCGCACCCACAATACCGGCATTATTGCTGAAATGTGCTGTGCGGACTTCCACTTTTCGCGCTATCGTGGGCAATGAACGATATTGTAAAGTATTGCGTACAGTATCAAGCAATAAAGGATGCGCCTTCGATATACCGCCACCCACAACAATAATGTGCATATCTAATATTGCCAATATACCTGCCAATCCCAAACCCAGCCAATGTCCGGATAATTCAAAACATCGTATTGATGCTTCATCATTATGCTCAATACCCAATGAAATATGTTCAACATCAAGAGAATCGGCAAATTGATGTAAATATGATTGCGGATATTGTTGAAGTATTTTTTTTGCCGTAGCAATAATTCCCAATCTTCCAACGCGTTCTTCTAATGTTCCTGCACGGAATAATCTATTATCTTTTTTCATCGTATCTGTTGGTTCATCGTGAATATCAATAACAATATGCCCAATTTCTCCGGCACCTCCCTGTTCGCCGGAATAAATTCTATTATTGACAATAATTCCTCCTCCTACGCCGGTGCCAAGTGTCACATACAGAAAATGGGAAGTATCTTTGCCGGCTCCTAATTCACTTTCAGCCAATGCAGCCACATTCGCATCATTATCAATAATAATCGGTACAGCGGAATATTGCTGTACAATAGTTGTAAGAGGTACAATATCCCAACCGGGTAAATTTGCCGGATAATAGACACAACCATCTTTTGGATTAACCACCGCAGGAAAACCGATACCGACAGAAAGTAACGATGGATATTCTTCGTTCATTGTACGGATTATACCCTGAATATCGGATATCATTTTTTCTTTTCCGCGTGCGGCATCGGTATCAATAGCATTTTGGAAAATAATTGATCCATCATCAAGGACAATACCGTATTTTATGGTAGTACCGCCAATATCTATACCTGCATACATTATATACCCTATTTTAATTATTGATTATGAAGTGATGAATAATTTATTACAATTCCATATAAGCAGACAATTCTGCTGATGTTCTCAAATGGATAAGAATGCGATCTTCGACAAGTTCATGTACTGCTTTCTTAGCATCACGCAAAGGGACATTGTGAATATAGGAAAAACGCCAAATATCAATCGGAGCCGTATATATTTCCCATGCCAATAATTGACTTAGCGACAATGATGATTCCGAAAGAATTTTGTTCTCAATTGCTTGAATAAAATCATCGGATTCGCCCTTGATAAAATGTTCTGACGTAAAATAATAATTATCCGTTGTCATCAAATCACAAATTGGGAAACCTCTATTATGTTGCAATATATCAGTCAACAGCGATATGCTGACAATATATGGCTCATCATGCGCATCCGTTTTCCATAAATCATCCCATACCTCGGGTGCTATACTTTGCAACCATTGAAAAAAAGCAATTTCGGATTCGGGTAATTGCATGAATGTATGAGAATGAAAATGAGAAATGATGGCTTTACTATTTGTCGTATTAATAAATCCAAAAATTTCCGACGGCACTATAAGTATATCAGATTGTTGTTTTTGGGCTTCAAACCATGTAAGGAGTTCTTGTGTGTTCATTGTATAAATATGTTATTGTTCTACTGTAAAAATTTTAATATTAACCTTCGAATCATGCGGTGAGAATTTTATTGCATTTGACAATACATTATCAATAATTTCCTCAAAAAGAATCATATCAACTTCAGCAAAAGTTTGTGTTGAAGCATCAATATGTATTGATATATTTTTTTCATTGGCAACGGGTACAAAATTATCCACAACTTTATTTATTATTGCCGCAAGATCGTGTTGTTCCATGATGGGTTTCATTGCTCCAGATTCCATTGTAAACAGATCCACCATTTTTTTGATTATCTGCGTCATACGGTCTGTGTTTTTCTTTATTTTTTGGAATATTTGCACCATCTCACCATTAGATAATTTTGGGCTGTTGCTAAGTGCACCAGAAACGTTAAGCGTTATTGCTGTAAGTGGGTTACGCAAATCATGGACAACAATACCAAAAATATCATTTTTCTCTTTATTGATTATTTCCAATTGCTCAATGGCTTCATTTAACTCGGCATTACTTAATGATAATGATCGGCTGAGCGTATCTGCATCTTGATAGGCATGAGCAAGTTCAATATTACGTAAGCGGTAAATCTCATTTTCTTTTTTCGTAGATTCTACTTGATGTAAAATTTGTAAATTTCTAAGTCGTTCGGCACTGTGCTGATTAAACACACGTTCGTGTAATTCATGAAAGATGCGTGCATGATGCAAAGCAAGTTCATAATTTTTCAAATGTTCGTGGACAGTAGAATATTGCCGATGGAATGAACGTAAGAGCGTGAGTGATTGGAGACTTTCGGTTCTTTTCTGTATTTCATCTAATGTTGCGAGTGCTTCTTTGTATTGTTGTAAATAAATAAAAACATCACATTGCGCTAAAACGGTTTCAACATACCCACGTGTATTGCCGCTTTTTGTTCGCAAAGTCAATGAATGCGTAAAATATTCAAGAGCATATTTATATTCTGTTGCATCAGTTTCTATCAAACCCAAAAGATGTAATGCAGATGCTTCTCCATCAATATTACCTAAATATATGGCAACTTGTAAGGCAACATTGGCATGATCGCGTGCTTTGGTCACATCGCCCAATGACAGATATTGGGTGGCAAGATCACACAGCGTTTGCACCTGACCTTGCTTATTATTGGTCGCAATTTTGCTTGCTAAACTTTTTTGTAAATAGACAACAGCTTGGTCGGCATCACCCATAATGCCATAGACATTACCTATATTTGACAAAGAAACACCAATACCATGCTCATCATTGATTTTCTCACGCAACAATAAACTCTGCATAAAATATTCGAGAGCATTAGTAAGATCGCCAAGCGCTAAATATACATTACCAATATTCATAAGCGATGTTGCCATTAAAGCATCGTCATGAATAGATTTTCGCAATGCCAAACTCTCAGTATGTTGATGTAAAGCACTTTCATAATCACCTTGGGCAATTGCAACCGCCCCCATTGTATTCAATGCAAAGGATTGTCCTTTTATATCTCCAATTTCTTTTGCAATATCCAAAGCGCGCGAACTGATTGTGAGAGCTTCTTGATATTGTGTTAATCTATAGAGAGTTGCTCCGCGCACCAATAATGCTTCTTTTTCTATTTCCAATTTTGAGTCATGATCACCAATATTGTGTTGAGCAAAATGGATGAGTGCGGCGGCTATGCCGTCAGCTTTCTGAGGCTCTGTATTGAGCATGGTTTCGGCTATTTTACATTGACGTAAACAGAAGTCTTTGCTCTCTTCCTCTGTTGATGCCAGCTCATGATTCCAAGAGTTAATAAGAGTCTGAATATTTGATTGTTCCGCCATACATTATCACTTTAGAGTATCACAACATTTCAAAAATACAAAAGGGCGACAAAACCCCACAGATTTTGCCGCCCTCAATATTGAATATGAATTATGTTTATGGGATGAATACAATAGGAACAACCATACGCTTTAGCCCTATTTCTACTGCACAATAATACGCTCCGCTGACCAAGCCCAAAGTTTCTGCAGATAAATCAATGGTTTCACGCGCTTGAGTCGTAATACCTTGTTTTACATAAACTGTTCTACCCGCCGCATCATATATACGAAGTGTGTAGAGAGATGCTTGATGCGCCACGAAGCTAAGCTGTGCGGTGCTTGAAGCCGGATTTGGTGTAATTGATATGTCGGATGATTCGCCATAAGCAATATCTTCAACACTTGTCGGTACAATTTTCACACGTACCGATTTTGAAATAACAGAATCGCATACATTGCGTGCCACACAATAATAGGTGCCCGAATCAGCAAAAGTGATATTGTTTTTGAAGTATGGGTTTAATGTCTCGTTTTGCAAAGGAACACCATTTTTATACCATTGATAGGTAATGGGTATTTGTCCGCCAGCCGGTATATTGATTACTAATTGCGTACCCGGATTAGCAATAATTTGTGCCGGTGGTTCTATGAGAAATTTTGCAGGATCAATTAAACCGACAGTAGCATTAGCAGAAGTTACTGTGCCACAGTCTCCCGTAACAACAACACGATATTGCCCAATACTTTGTTCATTAAGATTATTAATTGTGAGCGTAGCTGTTGTTGCTCCTGCAATATTCTGTTCATTACGTTGCCATTGATAACGTATTGCTGCTCCTTGCGCTGCTACCGTAAGTGTCACCGGTTTGCCGGGGCAGGCATTGACATTACCGGGGGCTGTAACAATAGATGTTGCCTTTTTCAAAATTACACGGACAGGATTGGAGATAAATTCGCTATTTAATTCTTGGATACGCACATATAAAGTATATGCACCGAGAGTATCCGCTGAACTCACTGCATTGATGGTCAATACAGGTGTAGCAGTTCCCGTTACGCGACCATCGTCGGTTATAGGATTTCCATTGCGGCGCCACTGATAGATAATAGTCGGATTTGTCACATTAGTTTTTACGGCTGCTGTTAATTGCACTTTTTCATTCGCACACACTTGCGCATCTTGCGGTTGAACACTAAATGTTCCACCGGGCAATAATAGAGAAAAATAAGCAGAAGTATCAGATCCGCAAGCACCATCAACAATGACTCTGTATAAACGCCCCGTATCGGATGGCTGCACTGATAATATTTGTAAGACAGGTGTACCTTGACCGGAAATTCTTTGTGAATTTTGCAATACGGTTGTGCCGCGCAGCCATGTATAACGAACTTTACCCAAAGAAACAATCGGAGCAGCTTCAGCCAATACTTCAAAGCGAGCATTGTCACCCGTTAATAAATAGCTCGATAAAGGATCGCGTAATATGTCTGTTTTTGTTGTCACGCTCAATTGTCCGATAGATGAATATACTGTGTCAGCACCTGAATTTCCGGAAACAATACAACGATAAAAACCATCATTGTTAAATGTCACATTGCGCAACACCAATCTGCTTCTGGTCGAATCCATTATATTAACACCATTTTTCTGCCATTGATATTTCAAGACTCCTGCATTAGTAATAGTGCCCCTTATCTCAAAAACAACATTATCGCCGGCACAAGCAATAGTGCGTTCCGGCTGTTTTGTTAATGTGATAACAGGAATTATCTCATCTGCACCACGATAAGAGTTTTTGCGTATCTGATTGTCTATATCTTGGGGAACAATATCAGCAATTGTCGGTGTGCCATAGAGCGATTCATCCACAAAATTAAGATGCACGCCATCCGCAGCAAATGTTGTATTACGAGCAACAGAATTAATATCAATTGTTTTTTTATTGCGCAACTCTTGCAAACTATAAATAGTATCAACGGTTATTCCATTATTCCAGCGGGAAAGGATTGGACCATTTGTGTAAAGATTATTAAAATCAGATGCAATGAGTGGATTCGTCATTGAAAACTCTACATCCAATACTCTTCCACCACCTGAATTATAAAACATATTATTCAGCAAACGAATACCGCCACCATTTTCTATGAACAATGATGTCTGATTTCTATCGGTTGATGAATTATTGACCGTGTTATGGAAAAGCGAACAATTTTGAGAATTAAAAACAACAATTCCGTAGGATTCTTGGGTTGTCGCATTACCAATCTTTACCATGTTATTTGCAAGCAAAGATGGAGCATCAACAGCCGACACTACACCGGATAAAACGATGCCGGCACCTGATGGAATACTATTATTGTTTTGTGTAATTACCGCAGATCCTGATGTATTGCTTACGGATAGTCCAATGACTGAAGTTGTATTAGTAATTGCAGTGTTTTTTGTAATCAACGGTGAAACAATATCGGCAATCGAAAAGCCTTGTACAGTAAAGTTTTGTGCTGAATTTGATTCTATAATCACATGACTTCTGTCAACAGCACTTTCACCTAAATCAAGACCAACTGCGCCGCGAGTAAATGTACAGTTACGCACCACTAATGAATCAAAGATATTATTATCGGTAATAACAAAGTTATTATCGTTTGATGTCGTATTAGCAGCAACCGTAAATTGACAACCGTTAAATCGTATGGCACGTGTATTATTTGTTAATAATGCTACGCGTGAAAATGTACTTGTTCCCAAACTTGAAAAATTAATATTAGTAAAGCTAATCCAGTCAGTACCATTTATCGTCAATGCATAATTATTGTTAGGATAAATTGCATTGAAAGAAATTATGGGATTCGTTGTTTGATTATCATCGCGGCGGAATTCAATACGACGACGTTCGCCGGTTAATCCGGGAATTGTTGTTATTTCCCATGGTCCTTCATAATTACCTGAGCGAATATTCATTGTGACGCGCCCCAACACACCGGCAATATGGAGATACTCATTAGCAAGTTGTACCGAACCAAAATCGGGAGAAGCCCCGCCAACCGTATATTCACCTGTTGATAATCCGGGACCCCTTTGTATTGTTCTGGCATCATTTGCATCATTATTGTCTGTTAATCCATTGGGGAAAAGAGTTGTAGCAGTGATTGTTGACAATGTTCTTGCAGGAAATGCCGGAGTGCCCAACACAACTGTTGCCGTTTGCCCCGGCAGTATGGCTGTTGTATGTCGTACTGTTGTTTGTGGCGTTCCGTTAAATGTCCAACTGATGCGTACAGAATCCAATCGTGTTGTTCCATAATTTTTCACGACGACACTGACTTGTTGTCCACCTTGTGCAAATGGAACTGTTGGCGTAAGTATAGACACCACACCGGCATCAATACCGGAAATTGCGGATAACCGTGCAACAAATGCATCATCATCCCCATTTGCGCCAAGAGTAATTTGGTCAAAAATGCCTCTAAAAAATACTGTACCTGTATAATATGACTCACCACCGGCACCCGCAGCAACGCCATTGCCTGCATCATCGGATTCACCACCGGCAGAACGTGCAAATTCCAGCACACCGGCAGAAGTATATTTGATTGCGAATACATCAGTGCCGCCGGCATGAGTAAGTGCAATAGCTCCTTGTGAATATGGTGCAGAAAACATACCCGTAGCATACATCGCATTTACAGCATCCGCAGCAACCCCCGTCACTGCATTTGCGCCTGTTCCGCCTACGCGAACAGCCCAATCGGGTGTCCCATTTACGGTGTCAATGCGTGCCATAAAACCACCGGAAGTGCCCGGTCTTGCCAAAGCAGTTGCACCCAAATTGATGGTATCGCTTTTGAAAGTTCCCCCAAGAACTAAGCGTTGATTGGGTGTCAAAGCCATATCATTAATCATATCGTCTTGGGCACGCCCCCAACGACGCACCCATTGAAATGATCCCACTGAAGAATATTTTGCAACAAAAGCATCATGACCGCCGGCGGAAACGACAACACCAACTTGTTTGAGTGAATCGGTAAATGAACCGCCAACATATACACCGGATGCAGTTGCAACAATATCAAGGGCTGATGCCATATTTGTTGAGCCGCCTTGTCGTGACCATTGCTCGGTTCCACTAAGATTATATGATGCAACAAAAAAATCCGTTTTGCCGACAGCACGCATCATTGCGAGATTGCCAAAGCGCGTCGAATCCTTAAATGAACCGCTTATATAGATATTATTTCCGGCAATCGCTATACCTTCAGCCATATCATCTTGTGCAGAACCGGCTCTTTTGACCCATTGCAACACCCCATTAGAATTATATCGGGCAACAAATATGTCACGCCCACCGGCACTGACAAGTTGCTGCAAACCGAATGTAACGGTGCCGTTGAACCAGCCGGCAACATAGACATCACCATCAGCACTGACAGCCAAAGCAGTTGCTCTGTCATCTCCTGAGCCGCCCGCCCTTTGAGCCCAAACAGCTTGTCCTTGTTGGGTAAAACGCCCCACATATATATCGCTGCCGCCGGAAGAAGTCAATAGAGCCGCCCCCATTATCGTTGTTGCAGAAAAGCTTCCGCATGAATAAACGCTTGCACCATTCACTTCAATGGCTGCCCCAAATTCTTTACCAATACCACCATACCGCTGAGCATTCTGCCATGTCGGTTCTTGTGATTTCGTAGTAACAACTGCGCCAATAAGCATCATACATGCTATTAGCAAACTACGTGTTGTGTGTTTCATAGTATTAACACTTTATTTTTGTGAAACATAAATTTTAAGCAAAATTACGGTTTTGAGAATGAAGACTTAATCTATAACGAAAAAAAACGTTCGTCATATTTACTTTTTCCTTGAGAAACTCTTTCATAGAGTAGATTATTGACAATGTTTTGACGATACTTGATTTAGTTCTTTTTCTCTTATGTTCTTGTTCGCCAATGAACAAATTTATCTAAACACAAAGTTCATCAATGGAGAAATGCAGAATATCAAAGCAGGAAGCACATCAAAAATGACTCAATGGCTCGCACAACTTTCATTCATCTCCTTTTTGCGGCAAATACGGCAATCGAACTTGCAAATTTGCTGTTTTTACGGCTGTACGCCCACATAGCTCCGTTATCCGTAATAATTTATCGAAGTTAATCTTGGAAATTTCATCCGTTACTTTATGATAATCAGCATGTTCCCCACTGAAATAAAATAACACAGGTATTTTTTTCTTTGCAAAATTCGCTTGATCACTTCTAAAGAAAAACTGCTCTGCATCATATTTGATAATAAACGGATTGGACATTTTTTGATTCTCTTTTTCATTGAGCTCTGCTAATTCACGACAACGAGAATTTCCTCCGACAGAGAGAGTATTGCTATCGTTTCTGCCTATCATATCCATATTGAACATAGCCACACATTGCTGTAATGGTAATGGAGATGTTTCAACAAAAGCTCGCGAACCGTAAAGCCCTTTTTCTTCACCGCTAAAAGCAACAAATACAATATCGCGTTCAAGGTCATTGGCTATTGTAGCCATGGATTGCGCTAAAAGTAATAAGCCCGTTGTTCCGGATGCATTATCATCAGCTCCATTAAAAATAGAATCTTTCTGTGTTGACTGCGGTCGAGAAAATCCCACATGATCATAGTGCGCTCCAATGACAATATATTCACCCTTGCTTTTTGCACCTTTAATAATACCCATAACATTTTTTACTGTAGTTTTTTTTGCAAGAAATGTAACAGTAAAATTTTCAACTTTTGTGTTTTTATCAAAATCAAATGACTGCGGTATTCCTAAGCTATCCATACGAGTAACCAAGGAACGCAATGATTCTACACTACCAAACAACAACGATGCAACGTTTTCACCCGCATGAACAACCGGCATGGATTCAACCTTGCCATCATCATACACCAAAGGCATTTTTTGCCCTGATAATGCCGGATATAAAGAAGGAAATGGATAACCAACAGGTCTTAATTTCATCCGTAAAAGAGGATTACTAAAAATAATCACACCTCTTGCACCGCGTAATTGAGCATTGTGCACTTTAGTTCTTATGCCTCTTTCGCGCCCTTCCCCTTCTGAAGTTTGACGAGGAACACCAAATGCAGGCATTCCACCAATCATCACAACAATTTTATCGCGTACATCAATGCTCGCAAAATCATCATATTTTTTTGATGAATCAACCCAACCGAATCCGGCAAAAACCAATGATTCTCCGCTAAGACGACCTTCCCCTGAATTACTAAACGGAATAAAATCATTTTTTAATTGGAACTTATGAACGATATTGTTGGCATGAAGATTAAGTGTCGTCGGGCTACCCAAGTCGAATTCTTTCACAGAATAAGTATGATAATATTGTCCATGAATCGGACTGACTCCATACGAAGAAAATTTCCTTGCAATATACGCAGCAGCCGAATCAAGTTCAGGACTGGGGGTATCGCGCCCTTTCATTTCGTCGGACGATAGTATATTCATGTGGGAATATGCATTCTCATAGGTAAGAAATGTGCGTGGAAAATGGGCTTCTCCTCCGGCAACATTAGCCAATGTAAAGCCATATATTACTATCACATACAATATTCTAAGCAAACTCTTCATATATTTTTTACAGTTAAGGAACAGATTCAATTCTTTTGACAATAGGCACATGAGCAATAATCATTCGCTCGATGCCACCGCGCAGGGTCATTCCCGCCATAGGACACATTTTGCAATTACCAAGTAAACGAATCTCTACGATATGTGTATCCGGCTCATAACGCACAAACTCAACATTGCCGCCGTCTTCCATTAAATATGGTCTTACTTGTTCTAAAACGGCTTCAATTGCTTGTTCTGTCGGCATTGTTTCCATCGTAAAATCTCCGTTGATTTAGAGTGTTATTTGTACAACAGGTTTTTCAGATTTTTTGAGATTTACTTTTCGCACCTGCGACACAACCGAAGCTGTAATTTCTCTTAATCGTTGTCCTTGTGAAAAATCATCGGGATTGAGCACCACCGGCATACCCTCATCGCCCCCGGACCGTGTTCCCAAAGTAAGCGGTACTTCTCCCAGAAATGCCACATGAGCTTGTTCCGCAGCGGTTTTTCCGCCACCTTTACCAAAAATATCATATCGCTTATCGGGCATATCGGGTGGTACGAAATAGCTCATATTTTCAATAACGCCAAGAATATCCACATTGACTTTACGAAACATGGAAATACTCCTGCGCACATCAGCCAAAGAAATTTCTTGAGGGGTTGTCACCATGACTGCACCTGTTAATGGAATCTTTTGCGTCAATGTCAGTTGTATATCCCCTGTGCCGGGAGGTAGGTCAAAGACAAGGAAATCAAGGTCGCCCCAAGCAATTTGCTCGACAAGAGTAGTAAAATAGCCTGCAAGCATTGGACCACGCATAATTGCTGCTTGGTCACGTTCCATCACAAAACCTATAGAAGCAACTTTAACCCCATATTGCTCATTGGGGAAACCAAGCACACGACCATCCTCTGTTTTCTCGGCGCGCATTTGTTCATCTGCCATACCGAACATTGTGGGCTGACTTGGTCCATAGATGTCAGCGTCTAACAAACCCACGCGGGCACCTTTTTGAGCAAGTGCAGCAGCCAGATTTGCAGCAATCGTGCTCTTACCTACGCCACCTTTGCCGGAAGCAACAGCGATTAACTGCGAAACATTCGGCAATACGCCGGCATTTGCAAGACGAGGAATTTCTTTTTCTCGAACAAACACCGTCACTTGTGTGGAAGGGGCAATGGATGCTACGGATGCTTTGACTGCATGGTCAATTGATTGAGCTACCCAATGAACCGGCGGTATCAACTCCAAATAGACATTGACTGAGTTTTCGCTTATCTGTATATCACTTATAGCATTAAGTTCTGCTAAAGTGAAACCTAAATCACTATCGGTTACTTGACCAACCACTTGCTTTATTTGGCTTTCAACTAATTGATTCATAAATCTTTACGTAAAAATTTTGTTTAGACAATATTGCTTTGACGTATTATATGTAACCTTACTGTACATACGCTGCTCTGTACGTATCAAGAATTGTAATACGAGATGATTGATTTAGCGTAATGATTGCTAAGAAGATGAAACAGAATCGGTGCAATTCACTCTATACACCAGTGCAAAGCTTATATTGTGAAGTTAGATTGATGACCCCCAAATTCGGCTTTTTTTCGTTCAAGTGTATCATAAAAAAAAATATGTATGTAAATTTGCAAGATTGTTACTTTAACCAAAATTTTATTTATTTATCGAAAAGGTAGTATAACTATGAAAAAGTTAGTTACTTCATTGGCTCTTGCTGCTGTGGCGTACACGGGTGCGCAAGCCGGTGTTCCCAATCCAAAAGTTGCTTTGCCGCAAAAAAAACAAATTTTACCTTCATCAGTCACGGTCACCAATGAGACTGTACAATCAGAAGTAAGTAAAGATGAAAATCCGCAAGCTTTAAGCTATCGCACCATCTTGACATCATCGTTTAATACTTCCTTCTTCTCATATTTCCAGCCAAGCAATCCTTTAGCGTATGACCCGACATCGGGTATCATGGCATTGGCAGCATCATCACTGACTCAATCGGGCGGTGATATGACACTTCGTATAAGTACAAACAATGGTTCAACATGGACCCCGCGCGTACTTGTTCCATCGAATCAAAATCGTATCGTACTTATGCCGCAAGTGGCAATTTCCAATCCCGATGCTGAAAAAACAGATTTAACCAAAATGGTTGTCATTGCTAACGGCGCAAACTATGATAACAATGGTGCGGGAAGCTATCAGAATGCTCGCTCCAGCACAGCGGCAGTCTTGATTGCCGGAGAAGACCCTCTTGTTGAAGAAATGAAAAACCCTGATAATGCAAGCGATTACAGTTATACTTTCTCGGGTAAATTAATTAATTTCGATGATGCTAAAGGTGGTGGAATACTTTGGTCAGGTACACTTGATGTAGGTGATCCTGCTGTAGCCCAAGCCGGTCAGCATGGTGTATGGGTGTATGGCAATGGAGCCGGTGATTTCACCGTACGCTCAGTGCCCGCTAAATGGTCTCCTGTAGCAGACATTTTTTATTTACCACCCGGAGCAACTCTTGGAGGTAATTATAGCAGCCCCATGGTAAGTTGCTCAGATCCTGACGGTAATCTTTACTCTTGGATATTTAATGTTTTTGCTGATGATCCTGACTTTGGCAATCGTAAACCGGCATTTTCCAAATCAACAGATGGCGGAAAAACTTGGTCAGATTTCCAAAAATTTCCGGTTGAACTTTATCAAGAATATGCGAGTGCTCAAGGTGCAGCAAACGCTTCATTCCGTTATCACTATAATCAAAACGGAGCTGTAGCAACCGGCAATGATCAAACATCATTCTTTTTTATTATGGCTTTAGATGACAATACTGTCATTACAAGCGTTGATTTAGTAGAAGCTGCTTACAATAAAGGAACATGGACTCTTCGTAAGGTTGCAACTATTAATGATAACTTAACCGATCATCCGGTGATAGCTCCTGTGACAGCAAGTTTTTGGGATGCACTCACACAGGAAAGAGGAAATTCAGAGCCATGGGCACAATATGATGAAAGTGATCTTGCTTTTGAAATTCAAGCAGCAAGAACTGTGGACGGCAGCGATGTGGTACTCAAATGGGTTAATAATAATTTTGCTCGCCGCGTTACATTCAACAATCCTATATATACAGCTCGTCAAGTACAACAACAGAATGAAGTTGTAACAGTGGATGATACAGTGCGCTTCATGTATAATACTGATGTGTATATGGCAACACGTAAAGGAAATAGTTCAGCTTGGGGCAAACCATTGAATGTAACTGATGATGACCGCTTCGACAAAGGAACAAAAATTCCTCCTGTCCTTGCCTCCGTAGATAAAGTTCCTCTTCTTACTCTTCATACAGTAACAACCGGTACTAATAATCTCTTCGGTACAGGAAGAACACAATTTCCAACATCAGCTCGCGGATGTATTGTTTCGGCATCACAAGATGTAAAATTTGCAATGGTAACAAATGTAGGCGTTTCGGTTAATGACAATGAAACGGTCACAAATACACATTTCTCATTATCGGCACCTACACCAAATCCGGCGGCTGATAATTTCAGCTTCAGCTTCACAACACAAAAATCTGGCAATGCAACTATTACTGTTTCCGATGCGCTTGGTCGTACTGTAGCAACATTGTTCGATAATTACTTGGAACCCGGCACACATGCACGTAATGTGAGCACATCACAATTTGTTCCCGGTGTCTATTATGTTTCTTTAACACTTGAAGGTCAAACACTTACAAAAGCTGTTTCCGTCATGCGTTAATACAAAAAAGAACAGATTCTTTTCCGCCGCCGTATTCATCAGAGTACGGCGGCTTTTTTTTATTACACGAAAAGTAATCTCAAACGTCACTCAAGAAAATTACTCCTAAACTTTCAGAGAATTCATCTATAGATATTGTTCCCACATTGACATTGTCCTCAACCGATACTCGGTATGAATTACTCTAATTTACAGAAAGTACAGTATGGAACAAACAAAAGGCAAAATCCTCTGGATTGATGATGAGATTGATTTACTGCGACCTCATATTATACTCCTTACACAGCGCGGTTATGAAGTAAATACTGCATCCAATGGCGACGATGCCCTTGAAATAGCACGCCGCGAGCGTCATGACTTATATTTTCTCGATGAATCAATGGTAGGAATGAGTGGCTTGGACACCTTGCCATTGCTGAAAGAAATAGACCCTGATATCCCCGTGGTCATGGTCACGAAAAATGAAGCCGAATCAGTGATGGAAGAAGCTATCGGCAAAAAAATTGACGACTATTTAACCAAACCCGTTAACCCTGCGCAAATTCTCGCTGCATGTAAAAAATTCCTCGAGTCACGCAGAATCACCAAAGAGAAATTTACTCAAGATTATTTACAGGGATTTACGGATATTTCTCGTCGCTTATTCGGCTATTTAGAATGGAATGACTGGCTTGATATCTACACAAAATTAGTCAATTTCAGTCTTGACTTGGATAAACATCCTGAACTTGGTTTTGCTCAGACCTTGCAAGACCAATGGCGCGAATGTAATGCTGCTTTTGGTAGATTTATTGAGGATAATTATCGTGGGTGGATTGCTTCTCCCGATAAGTCTTCGCCCAAGTTATCGCCGCATATACTTGATACATATCTGCAACCAAAATTGCAGGCAGGGAAAAAGACATTTTTTATTATCGTTGACTGTATGCGTTTAGATCAGTGGTTAATGATGGAAGAATTGATTCGCCCTTATTTTTCTGTACAAAAGGAATACTACAATTCGATTATACCAACAGCCACGCCATTTGCACGTAATTCCATATTTGCAGGATTATTTCCATCGGAGTTTTTCAAACATTATCCCCAATACTCTCCGGATCTTGCTGCCGGCGAACACAGTCAAAATGCGCATGAAAAAGAATTATTGCAACAATGGGTTAAAAGAAGAAGAATTCCATTAAAAAACGATGTACAATATATCAAAGTCATAGACACAGATTTTGGTAAAAAAATAGAGAATCAAATATTGCGCTATGCCCAAAATGATCTTACTGCTATTGTGTTCAATGCTGTGGACATGATTGCTCATTCGCGATCTGATTATGCAATCCTAAAAGAAATCGCTCCGGATGAATCAGCGTATCGCTCATTAACAAAATCATGGTTTCAACACTCAAGTTTATTCGGCATATTACGAACATTGTCTGAAGTGAAAGATATCAGTATTGTTATAACAACCGATCATGGTTCTGTGCGTTGTATGCACCCCGTCAAAGCTTTTGGCGATAGAGAAACGAGCACATGTTTGCGATTTAAATATGGTCGTAATGTAAAAGCGGACGGAAAATCAACGTTACATATAAAATCGCCGGAAGAATACAAATTACCAAACACAGGTCTTTCAACGAATTATATTATTGCTAAAGAAGATATATATTATGTGTATCCGACAGATTACAACCATTATGCGCAGCGTTATCGAGACAGCATACAACATGGTGGTATTTCGATGGAAGAAATGATATTACCTGTGATTACATTAGAAAACAAATAATTCAAATTTGTTATTACAATTAATCTAAAAATAAGAATTGCTTGAAATATTTCAAGCAATTCTTATTTTTGTTTGACTGCTTCAAATAATTTTTTCTCTAATTCTAAAGTATTACGTACTTCTTGGGCTTGAGAATATTTTTTTTGTCTTGTGTAGGCAGCAATAAGCAACGTTGCAAAATTATCTCGAATGCTTTCTCTTGTGCCCGGATCGGACACTTGCATCCACGCTCTTTGTTCAAATAAACGAGAAAGAGATCTCACAACCTGTGTCGGACGATTTAAGGTATCTTTTTGGGCTTTTTGAATGATTTCCGTAAGACGGCTTACTATTTTTCTTTGCTCTGCACTTGCATCCAAACCATTGCCATCTTTATTCCATTTATTAAAGTGCTCTATTTTGTCTTTTAATCGGGAAAATGTTTCAGGGTTTGTGAAATCATAGACCTTAAACTTCATTTTCATACGAGGGCGCACATGTACGCTTACAACATTGCCGGAGCGGGGGAAATTAACTTTTTTCAATTCATCAATGATGGATGAAGCTATTGCCGGTGTGATATTCGTGTTAGTAAATTTCAAGCCACCACGTAAAAGGACATCCCCCATCACTCCGTCAAACCGTCGAAAATGGGAGAGAATTGATTGACGTATAAACTGTCCTTGGTTATAGCATCGCTGATAATCATCACCGCCAAGCCCTTTACGAGAACGTAGCACCTGCAACGTAGCTTTACTGTCTTTGAAACCAAGCATTTCAATTATACCCATAGCCTGCGAAAAACCGACTTCCATATAATACGGTATTTCTCCCACACCTGTAATACGCCCCAATTCCTTCAGATATGATTTAACACCTCGGTTTGCATAGACTATCGTTAATTTATTTTGTCCGCTTGTATCGGGCATATTAGCTTCGGCGGGCGTGTCTCGGGGCACAGAAAATATTTGAATAACGCCGCTATCCGGCAAAATTGAGATAAGATGATTTGCATCAGCATGGCGTGAGTTAGTACCTAATCGAGCGTCCACACCAATAACGGCAATATTGATTCTTTTACCACGAATTGATAAGGGACTCGACATATCCGTTGCTATTGAAGCCGCCGGTTCCCCCCTACGCGACGATGTCATTGCGGGGACATTCGCAGAATCCTTTGGCGCAAGGGAATCATTGACCGCTATGAAATCATCTTCCGATTGCATATCTACGTCAATAGGTTGTACTTCTTCGAGCTGTTTTTCTTGCAATGCTGCATCCGTAGAATCCGATTTAGCAACATCTTCGTATGCTTGAGAGTATTCAATGTGCGATGTTTCCGAAGACGTAAACAAAGAATCCGAATATAGCCATCCCAGAACGGAAATAATTCCGATAACTAGGAGAATAAATACTATCAAAAGAATCTTCGTTTTCTTTTTTGGGGCTTTCTCCGGCATACTCGACAAAAAATAAAGCAAGGATATATAAAAAAACAGCCCACCCGTCATGGACGGAGGGGCTTCTTAACTGTACACCGTACGGGAATCGAACCCGTGCTGCCGCCGTGAAAGGGCGGTGTCCTAACCGCTAGACGAACGGTGCATCTCATTTGAGGACGGCAAAAATACGGTGTTTTCTTTAGTTATACAAATTTATCACGGAGTATTACAGATTTTTTTTTCGAAAGGTTTGACTATTTTTCTGACAAAAAAACAACGTATTTCATTGTTTACCATAGTATTGATTGATTACAATGAGTTTGTGAATCTTAGCAATACAATCATGATATAAATGGCTCCAATCATGTTCGCACCCGTAGTGTGATACGTGTTTTTTGCAATGACATAACTATCATTACAAAACATATCATATATTCACAGCACCACTCCTGTTAGAACTTCACCGTCACATTAGCAAAGAATTGACGCCCCACAAGTCCGGGTACTGACACTAAATCCATTGCATTGAGTAGATTGTTCACACCCGCCGAAAGCATAATTGAACTCAGCCACGTATTCTCAAACACAAAACGGTAATATGCACTTGAGTTCAACAGTGTGTAACCATGTGCGTATTCATTTTCATTATCTAAGACAGCAATGGAAAACGATGACCCCGCAGGAGCAAACGGGAATGCTCCGTTGACATTCTTTTGTTGGTCACCAAAACGCCCGACAAATTGAGCACGTATATTTGCACTCCAACCATCTGTGAGCTCTGTGCCTTTTGTATATTGCAATCGTACAACGCCACTATGGGCTGAACGAAACCACAAGCCACCATATTCTTTTGGGTTGAGCCGGATTTCTTGACCATTTGTTGATAAATATGTTAATCGTTTTTCAAAAATTTCCATTATGTCCAAATCATCGGCTATAAGATATTGATATCCTGCTGAGAATGTTATACTTTGATTATGAGAAAAAAGCAAGCCCGATTTTATATTTGATTCAATTCCCTGGGTTCTTGCTCTTTTTATATTTCGATAAGAATATACGGCTTGGTCTCCGGCATTTCCAACTTGAACAAAATCAATTAAATCCGTTAAATCATTACGAAAGTATTGCATATCAAAGCCAAAAGTCAAAATGGTATTGTCTAAAAAATTGAGATAATTTCTGTCCCAACTAATTCCTGTTTCATAAGACACAGAACGCTCCGGTCGTAAATTGTTTCCAATTCTGCGTGCTCCTATCAACTGATAACCTGCTTGATTTAAATTATTGGTAAATTCAACATATAATTGACGGAAATCGGGTACCTTAAAGCCCGTACCAATGCTTGCACGAATGCGAATATCATCGCCAATTTTGACATTTATTGCGAATTTTGGATTCGTCAGCCACAACAAGTGTAATAATATGCTATCGCTTATATTAGGATTTTCGAAAGCACTATTTTTCACATATCGTGAGCTTAAAGAATATGATATCCAATCAACCGGGTTCCCCTCCCATTGCATAAATCCTGAAAATGTTGAAAAGAATGGTTTATCAGGATATCTTGCGCCACCGATATCGTCTATATGATACTCGGTACCAAAAGTAAATCTGTTTCTTAAATTCCATAAAACATCGTATTGTATATAACCGCGTGCAATGCGACGCAATAGATCATCAATTTGTGAATTATTGCCTTGAACAGTATCGAATTCGTATCGCTCTGTGTAAGCAGAGCCATATAATTGAGCCGTTAATCGTGCCTTGCCATGCGACCACTCCGTGGACATCGTTGCCGACTGTTCGTTTTGGATTACAGCTCCTTCATTTTGGGCAACTTGTCCAAAAAAGGATTCTATAAATTTGCCTCGACTTTCCGAGTGAAATAAGCGGGCATCTGCCATAATCGAAACATTTTCTGAAGCATACCATTTCGATTTGATTTGCCCGGTATAATCAACAAAGCCCGCATAAGGAGCAACAATAGTTCGATTCTGGATATTTTGTGTAAGCTCAAAGGGATTTGCTCTTTTTGCATTAAAATATGCTGATGCATCCATTTTTTCGCTACCGTACCCACACTCCGCTTGAATTTCCGATGGACCTTTCTCAAGATATTGGCTATAGAGTCTGCCGCTCCACCCCAAAGCCGGTTTTTTTGTGATAATATTAATAACCCCGGCAAGAGCATCGCTCCCATACAAACTGGACATAGGTCCTTTGACAATCTCGACTCTCTCAATTGCGCCAACAGACACCCTTGATAAATCCAATACACCCGCAACACGCCCAATCATTGGCTGCCCATCAATCAGTATGAGCGTATAATCGGGGTTTAAGCCCATAATTTGCACTCCTGTTCGGACATTGTTTTGTAAAAGTACTCCTGTCTGTTCGCGTAGCATATCCGCGACCGTCACCATCGCCGTACCTTGCGCCTGCGAGCCGTCGGCTATACTCACACGTACCGGAGAGTCCTTTTGTAACACTTCATTGCGCGTACCTGTAACGACCACAGGTTGTGTGATATATTCTTTTAAGATTGAGTCCTTTTTTGATTTCCTTTTTTGGGGTACAATCGGCATACGATGGGAGTTTCTTAGTGAGTCATATTGATGCTTATGAACGATATGCAGCGAGTCCGCAGGAATGTTTCTTGAGTAAAGATTACAAAAGCAAAGTGATGATACTATGAACGTTAGTAATATAAATTTTGTCATTGCAAGTAGTGTTTATCAAAGATTGTATCACAAAATTACGGACTTCCCATTTACATATAGTCGTAATCAGATTATTGAGAAAGTGATATTTTCGCACATCATTTATCACTAAACAGCTTTACACACTATGAAAAACAGACTTCTTACACTCGTACTTTTGACGATAGCCACAGTGGCGTACTCAGGATGCAAAGAAGATTCTCCTGTGACGCCGCCCACAAATACAACATTGAAAACTAATACTGTTTTTGATATGGAAGCGCCTATTCAAGATGGTTGGCTCTATTACTCATTTGACACAGAGTCAATAGTACCCGCAACCGAGGCAAGCACAGACCGATGGGATATCAAGTTCCGAGCAATAGACTTTGATCCCACTAAACCTGATACCGATAAATCAAAATACGCATCACTTATTGATATTTTTTTACGGAAAGGATTCTTCTTCCTTAATTCGGGCAATGTAAATCCTAATGGTAAAACTGTCGGTGTTATCATTGACAGTGCATTTACCCAAGTAACAACCGCACCTGATGACACTAAATTTAAAGAAGAGGATTCAACATATTTTGCTAATCCTTCAAAAAGTATTATCCCTCAATCATTCCTGACCTATAGTGGTTCGCCCAACCATACCGTAGCGCAAAACGCAAGTAAAACCCTCGTTCTGAAAACAAAAAACGGAAAATATGTAAAAATGCAATTGCTTAGTATATATAAAAATCACCCAGCCACGCCAACAACACAGGATGATGTCGGATTTTATTCACTTGCATTTGTTAAAGGAGATGGTAAGCGGTTAAAGTAAATTCTTGACAAATGATATCGTAAAACACCTTACAACTCAACTATCATTGAAACGACAACATAAAATACCATGTATCTATCTAATCATCTCCATGATTATAGAAAAGATACAAGAATAACAAATAGAAATTGATATAAAGTTCTTTTCTCAATTATACTCATTAAGCTATGTAAAAAGAGAATGACAGAATAAAATGTATATTCATAATAATAGTAATGATAAGAACTGCGAATATATCAATTATTTAAGCACTTTACTTTTACAACAGTATTTTTTAAGATAAACACTATAGCATATATAAAAAACCATTTATGAAAACAATTTACCCATCGGAATTAGAACACAGAGAACGTCATCAATTATTATTAAGTGGAGTTGCGCCAAGACCTATTGCTCTTGTGACAACCCAAGACAAACATGGCAATGTGAATGTGTCACCTTTTAGCTTTTTTAATGCTTATTCATCGCGACCACCTATTATTGCTATAGGTCCTGCCATCAGTTCTATTTCCGGTAAAGCTAAAGATACATTAACCAATATTTTAGAAACCGGCGAATGTACAATAAGTGTGGTAACATATTCTATGGTAGAACAAATTTCTTTGGCATCATGCGAATATGATGCAGAGATTAACGAATATGAGAAATCGGGTCTTACACAGCGTGCAAGTTCAATAGTAAAGCCACCTTATGTTGCGGAGTCACCTTACTCTATGGAGTGTACTTTGCATCAATTTATTCCATTATGTGAGGACAAGGGCGGTAATGGCAGAATGCTTTTAATGGAGGTGCAGCTATTTCATGTATCTGATTCTGTTTATACCGATGATAAAGTAGATCCGAGAAAAATGGATTTGGCAGCAAGAATGGGATATGATTGGTATTGCCGTGCGCACGGAGATGCACTCTTTGAGGTAAAAAAACCTCGATGGAACGGTATCGGAGTTGATGCTTTACCGGAATATATTCGAACAAGTGAATTATTAACAGGTGCACAATTAGCCAAATTAGCATCCGTAAAAGAAATACCCGAACACAATCCGGAATTTTCAAAAATTCCCGAAAATATTTCAGGGGATTCCATTGATATTGAATTAGCTTCCGGAAATCCATTATCTGCTTTACATATTGCACTTCAGACCACAACTTCAATTAACGGCATGATCCGTATAGCGCAAACATTTCTACATCTCAACGATATTGAAAGTGCTTGGCAGGTTTTATTGATGATAATGAAAAGATAAATAGGATGACGAATAAGAGTATTGTGCAATCAACAGTCGGTTCGCAGTGAATGTGTGCCGACTTTTTTATCGAAATAATTGCCCCTTCCATACTACTTCTTTTTTTAGTAAAGAAAATGGAATAACCAATTCTAATGCGGTAATAAAAAATACAGCTAATAAAGCCCACGGAAATAAATCTTTTCTTTTTATTGCATAGAGCGACGGTGTAAGAACCATTAAATCACCGACGAGTCGAATTCCGAGTATAAGCGGCACCATCAGCCAGTTTTGGGTTGTAATTGCGGTAATAAAAGAAATCCACATAGATGTACTAAAAAGAACAAACACAGCTGCTCGCCACCCCAATGCTGTTCCTCCGCGCAGCCATCGGTTCACCGAATGTGGTACAAGGTAAAGTTTCTACGGTACTTTCAGCATCACAGATATATCGCACCTGCCAACCTTTTTTGATGATTGTTTGCAACAAAGCCAAATCTTCTGTCACTGAAAATGGGACGCCTTCATATCCGCCGATGTCATTATATGCAGTTTTTCTAATTGCAAGATTATTACCAAAACATCCGAGCGGCTGTTTAAGCCCGATTCCGGCACTTGCCATCGTGTGATTTAATACCCATTCGACGCATTGCATTTGCGCAAAGACCGTCCCTTTTTTGATTGTCGTGAATGAAGCAACCAATCCAATGGATTTATCCCTACATTGTTGCACCATCATACGCACCCATCCATCAGGCACAACACAATCGGCATCTGTCATCAATATAATTTCACCGTGTGCCATACTGATTCCATGATGCAATGCTCCGGGTTTACCACGTAAATTTCCGACTCTTTCTTCTGTCAGATTCAAGACTTTGATATGCGAATGCAGCGATGAAAGACTATGAGCTACTTCGGCGGTTTTATCGGTCGATCGGTCATTGACAATTATTATTTCAAGACATTCTATGGGATAATCGCATAGCAACAATGATTCTATACATTTTCCCAGATTCGATTGCTCATTACGTGCAGGGATGATGACGCTTACAGACGGATACACAGAGTGTGGAAAAGTTCGTACGGTGCGTTTTCGTTCAAGACGAAGACCAATCGTAAATATAGCAATACGAATGGCATATATAATCGCTGTGGCAATATATACGAGATACGACATGATAGTACTATTGCTTAAATTGTATTGTGAACATCTTTATTAGCCAAAGTCGTGAGAATGTACTCTATGCGCAAAAGAACAAGCATATTTCATGCCCATAAACAGAATAAGCGCGACCACATTATATGGTTGCGCTTATTGTTAGAATTTGTATATTATTGAATATTAGCGTTTTGCTTTAACACCAACGACGAGTGAATCACTCGGGTTCAATAACGTTATGTTATCAAAAGATAAATCGCGAATACGGATTTTTTCACCTTGACCGAGCTGCGTAATGTCCACTTCCAATGCTTCCGGCAAATTCTGTGGAAAGCACTGGATGCGAAGTCTTTTCAAACTTTGATTTAACTTACCGCCTTCAAGAACGCCTTTGGAAGGTCCCAAGAGCTTGACAGGTGCTTCAACCTTAATCATTTTATCCTCACTGACGGATACAAAATCAACGTGAACGATAGAATCAGTAACGGGATCGAATGAGGCATCTTTAAGAATACAACTGCGTGTTCCGGAAACACCGTCAATTTCGAGATCTACGACAAATTTTTTCGGCGTATAAATGATTGAGCGTAATGCTAATGGAGCAACTGCAAATGGAATTGGTTCATTGCCATCGCCGTAAAAGATACATGGGACAAGACCTTGATTGCGTACAGCTTTAGCGGCTGTTTTGCCTGTGCTGCGCGCTTCTGCTTTTATTGATATTTTACTCATGGAATGACTCCGCTACAATAAACTATAATTAAACTTTTATGATTCAAACAAAGAACTTATCGATGAATTATCGTGAGTTCTTAAAATTGCTTCTGCGAATAAATCCGCAACCGAGTGAACTTCAATTTTATCGGATTTCCAGTCACCGCGAAATGTATCCGTAACAAAAACTTTGGAAACTGCTTCGCTTTGATTTATCTTTTCGACAGCACTGCCGGAAAAGACAGCATGCGAACATAATCCGACAACACGACGCGCACCGGCTTTCTTTAAGCCCTCAGCGCAATTGACAAATGTTGTGCCTGTGTCAATTAAATCATCAACAATGATGATATCACGATTTTCAACTTCACCGATAATATTTACAATCTCGGCTTGATTAGGCGCCGGACGACGTTTATCCACAACGACCAGACCCGCATCAAGTTTTTTTGCATACGAACGAGCGGTTTTTATTCCCCCGACATCGGGCGATGCGATTGCAAGATTTTCAAAATTCTGCGAACGCAATACTTTGATAAAAACAGTTGATGCGTAAAGATGATCAAAGGGTATATCAAAGAAACCTTGAAGCTGTGGCGTATGTAAGTCCATTGACATTACTCTGTCGGCTCCGGCTTCCGTCAATAAATTTGCAATTAATTTTGCCGTTATTGACACACGCGGCTGATCTTTTCTATCTTGCCGAGCATAACCGAAATAAGGGATAACCGCCGTGATTCTTTTAGCCGATGCTCTTCGTGCAGCATCAATGAGAATGAGCAATTCCATCAAATTATCTGATGGTGCTTGGGTGGATTGAATAATAAATAAATCCACGCCTCGTATATTCTCTTCGTATTTAACCCACAGCTCACCGTCGCTAAAATTGCGTATCGTGACTGCACCGAGCCGCTTACCAAGTGAGGTGGCGACATTGTCGGCTAGTAACCGGTTTGAACGCCCTGAAACAACTACCAATTCCGACATGATGCGGTGTTTTGTTGATTAACCGTAAAATTAAGCTGGGGCGGAAGGATTCGAACCTACGAGTGGCGATACCAAAAACCGCTGCCTTACCACTTGGCGACGCCCCATTATCTGATGGTCTGCATTGCTGCTGACTACAAAAGAGCCGCAAAAATACATGTTCTTTTGTTAATAACCAAGATTTTTCAATGTTTTTTCTTGTTCTGATTGCTCACAGAAAGCAGATGAAAAATCATAAATCAATAAAAATCAAAATATTAAACAAATCAAATATCAATAATAATTCGGTGACTGCTGTGTAACAACAACATCGTGCGGATGCGATTCTCTTAAACCGGCAGCACTCATTTTCACAAACTGAGCATTTTGTTTCATCTCTTCAATGGTAGCACATCCGCAATAACCCATTGCTGCACGCAATCCTCCTGCCATTTGATATATTGTATCGCTGACATTTCCTCGAAAAGCTACTCTGCCTTCTATACCTTCCGGTACAAGTTTGGAAATTTCTTCTTCTACGTCTTGAAAATAACGATCCGCAGAACCTTTTTGCATCGCTCCCAAAGATCCCATTCCTCGATATGCTTTGAATACTCTGCCCTCAAGTAATACTTTTTCACCGGGACTTTCTTCATGTCCGGCAAGCATACCACCAACCATAACGCAATCAGCGCCGGCTGCTATAGCTTTGGCAATGTCGCCGGTTTGCTTAATTCCGCCATCGGCAATCAAGGGAACATTTGCAGCATTGGTCACACTTGCCACATTCATTATGGCTGTAACTTGCGGCACACCAACACCCGCCACTACACGTGTTGTGCATATACTCCCCGGACCGATACCAACCTTCACGCCATCGGCACCCGCTTCTATCAATGCTTGTGCTGCTGAAGCTGTCGCAATATTGCCTGCAATAACTTGAAGCGAAGGAAACAACGTTTTTACTTTCTTGACCATAGAAATCACTCCCAATGAATGACCATGCGCTGTGTCTATAACAACCACATCTACTCCAGCCGTAACAAGTAATTGTACACGATCAGGGGTATCTTCAGCAATACCAAGTGCTGCACCAACACGTAAACGACCTTGGTCATCTTTACAGGCACGAGGATATTTTTTCTTCTTTTGAATATCCTTAAATGTAATAAGACCATGCAGTTCGCCATGTGCATCCGTCACCGGAAGTTTTTCAATTCTAAAGCGTTGCAACAGCTCTTCTGCATCCTCCAACGTTGTACCCAAGGGGGCGGTCACCAAATTTTCCGTGGTCATAATATCTGCAATGCGCTGTTTTCCATTTGTACGAAACCTTATATCGCGGTTAGTAACGATGCCTATCAAATGACGCGATGCATCCACAACAGGAAAACCCGAAATTTTGTATTTTGACATCATCTGTAAAGCATCATGGACTGTGTCATCGCTTGTAAGAGTTATGGGATTGCGTATCATGCCACTTTCCGATCGTTTAACCATATCTACTTCATCGGCTTGTCGTTCAGCACTCATATTTTTATGAATGATACCTATTCCGCCTTCCCGTGCCAGAGCAATTGCCATATTAGCTTCGGTAACAGTATCCATAGCCGCTCCTACAATTGGCATATTGAGTACGATTCCACGCGTCAGATGACTACATAAATCAGTATTTCGTGGCATGATCTCCGAATAAGACGGTATGAGAAGAACATCGTCAAATGTGATGGCTTCGCCAATAATTTTGTTTCCGTACATTGCTATCCTTTAATTGACTGTCTATGAAAAAACCCCATCACACAAGAATACATCTTGCCTGATGAGGTTGGTTTATGAGTGCTATTGTTATTGCTCGAACAGATTTCCATTTACAAAAATGCGACATACTTCGTTGCCAGCCAAATGAATAAAAACTCATAATTATTGAGATTGGTAATATTCATGGATTCTTTGGCTCTTTTTGAGCAATGCATAGGCTCGCCGAAAGGCGATATATCTCTATATGCGCACAATCATCATCAACTTCCGAGTGCCTATAGATTTCACCACCATTTACTGTAAAATTTCTGTCCAAAAGGATAATGGTCAAGTAAAAACTTCGATGAGTTCGCTGCACAATCACACATTCACTGCTTTGAGCTTAATGTCTCGCAGCAACAAGATTTAGCAGTCGGCTGCCATGTTTGTTTGCATCATATAGCATTGCTCCTCTTCTATGCATATCAGATTTTTATGTACAAACAAAGTTTCGTAGTTTTGGGAACATTACATCTTAGCATATTTATAATAATCAAGAATGTGGAAGTATTCTATGTCTCAAGTCCTTACAAATCTATCATGAAAATCTCAACAATCATGGTCAACATGGATTAAACATACAAACAATCATGAAAGCAATAAGACTTGTACGGACTATATGCAGAAACTTTTTTATCGGATGTAATCGAATGGAAGGTAAACATTCTCATGTGGATTCAGAGAAAGTCATATTAGCTACAAGTAATGCAACAGATACTTTATCTTTCAATTCCGGCATTCGTTCTGTTTTTCAAAAAGTTTGGCTCCGAAATGGCCAAGAAGGAGTCTGTAACCGAAGGACTGTCGCGTATTATAATCCCAAAATGGGTGTGGCAAACACGTTATCCATAAACTTGCCTAAACAACATGAAATCAGCTTTTCAGTATATAGGTCATTATGAGAGACAAACCTTATGTAATTTCATTCTTTTGTGGCAATGTCTGAAAGTATGTCTGTAGCAATGGTTACCTACGTATCTTGCGCCATGCTTTATCGAGTAAAATCACAACGTTGTAAGCTTTATAGTTCGATATACCTTGTTATCATTATACATACTCACAAGGTAATCGGAATTTTCACATGCTTACACAAAGCATTACAATTGATTAGCAAAAAATTAGTTCACATATAATTTTTAAAACAAGTTCGGCATTTGGGAAGAATATTTCTCATTACCCCATACAAGCAGATTCTAAAAACATTTGTATTGTTTTATCTCAGTAAAGCCCACAGCGGCAAGATATTGCTTGGAATGCATGAAAACGGTGTTGGGTAACTCAATGAACAAAGATCTGAAAGTGTTACACATTGAGAAAATAGATTCGGTCGGGTTAAGAATTGCTCAATACAACCCTCAACGTTAACATGAGGCAACTTATTGATAATGTATCATACTATTGTGGAAAACTAATGTACAAATTTTCATATTTTAAAGAAAACGACAAGCAAAGAATGTTCGATTTTATAGAACAAAACCCTTTTGCTTTTATGACAGGAAGTTTTCTTTCTGGCAATCAGGTGGCAACACAGATACCAATACTTTTAGAAGAAAGAGATGGTGAGATTTTTTTGCAAGGACATATAATGCGAAATACAGACCACCACAAAGCTTTTAGCGAAAACCCTCAAGTACTCATCGTATTTACAGGACCAAATTGTTATGTAAGCGCTTCTTGGTATAACAATCCACAAATTGGTTCAACATGGAATTATATGAGTGTTCATATTGCAGGTAATAAGTACTTATGAGAAAATTGACCTTAAAATTTGAAAATGGGAATACAGAATCACCCACTTTCTTCGACAATCTGCCTGATAATTTTTTACAGAAAATGATGCCGGCTATTATTGGTTTTGAAATTAAACCTAACAGGATTGAAAATATTTTTAAGTTAAGCCAAAACAGAGATGAGCAAAGTTATCTCAACATTATTTCAAAACTCCAAAAAATTGGAGGGGATAGTGAGTTAATCGCTCAGGAAATGATAAAAAGGAAAGCCGAAATTTTCCCTGAAGGCATACTTTGGGACAGCTCAAAATTCGATTCATAATTTATAAATTTTTATACAATGCAAATTAAAAAACTTGAAAAAAGCGAAATTTCAGATTTCAAAGCTCTCATAGAAATCTTTAAAGAAGTGTTTGAAAATGACGAAAAAATTCTTGAGCGTGAACAATTGGGTGACTTATTATCCAAACCTGACTTTATGGTATTTGTTGTAACATTGGACGGTAACGTTATTGGAGGTTTGACTATCTATGTGCTGCATAGATATTATGCTTCAAAACCATTAGCTTATATTTATGATGTGGGTATATCACCAATGTATCAAGGGAAGGGTTTTGGTAAAGCATTAATGGCAGAAGTGTGTCTGTTCTGTAAGCAAAACAATTTTGAAGATGCTTATGTAGAAGCAGAAAGCGATGATATAGATGCTGTTAATTTTTATCGAAGAACAAAATTTACTACCGAGATGAATGCAACGCACTTTACTTATTCTTTTAGTCATGAATAACCGATTATAGTGTGGGCTTTGACCGGTTCTATCTCCCAATTATTTATATCGAAAGGGAGAGCATAAACATTTTCTCTACAACAACGTTAATTATGGTATATCTCTACATTTTTTGGTAATATTACCGTAAATGTACTGCCTTGACCAAGTGTACTTTCGCATGTAATTTCGCCACGAATCATTTCGACCAACTGTTTGGTTATTGACAAACCAAGTCCCGTCGAAGATTCGCCGGCTGTGGGTTTATTTGATAATTTTGCAAATCGTTGAAAGAGTAATGATTTTTCTTCTTCAGGAATACCCGGACCTTTGTCCTGCACAGAAATATACACATGGCTATTTGTTTCTCGAAGCGACAAAGAAACCATCGAACCACTTTCCGAAAATTTAATTGCATTCGTTAATAGATTTTCAATAATTTCCTTTAAAAGCTCAATATCCGTTGTCAACATAACTTCTCGTAAAGAGTACATTATGTCAATTCCTTTGATATTAGCTCTCACACGGTTCTTTTCGCCTATAGAAACAAGTAAATCTCGCAAATTTTTATTTTCAAAATGAGTACTGAGCATCCCATCGTCAATGCGTCGGACTTCAAGCATATCAACAAGTATTTTATTTATATCATGGACACGTTCCGAAATTGTTCGCGAAAGATACTGAATCTTATCAAGAGCCAATGTATCGGCAAATTGCGACAACATTTCACTTTGCATAAGAATGCCACCCAACATATTTTTTACATCATGGGTTACTATTTCAATGACACTGTTTTTTACTTCATAAATTTGTAATAACTCGGATGTTCTTTCAATAACTTTTTCCTCTAATCTATCATTAAGAACACGCAATTCATGCTCTAGCTGCACACGCTCGGTTATGTCTTGTATAGTTCCTATTCCCATGACAATCGTCATAAACCGAGAAACAGAATAATATGTCCTATAGTTTCCGTCAGCACACTTACCTTGGAACTCTAAATGTTCGGATATGTCCTCATGATGTTGATTATTCTCATTCTTAGAATTGAACCATGTGTTTTTTACTTTAATTCTATCAAGCGGATGGATAAATGTGTTCAAGAACTCATGAGTTTTCATTTCAACGTTTGTACTTACTTGAAAACCGAACAATAGAAGAAAATACGGCGACATATCAATCATATCTTTTTCGGCAATATACTTCCATGTTCCTAATTTTGCCATTTTTTTTGCCATTATCAAGCGGCTATACGTTTCAGCCATTTGATTTTCTGTGTTTTTCCTGTCAGTAATAAATGTGATGGAATTAAAAAGAGATAATGGTTTGCCCTCACTGTCCCTTTCAAATATTGTTGTTTTTCTTTGCAGCCATTCCCATTGATTATGAGAATTCATCACACGATACTCCAATTCTCTATACTCAGAATCGGGCAATGAATTACATGAACTTATAAATTCATCCATCAATGGTATATCATCGGGGTGAATGTTTGTATTAGGATTATGTTTGATTTTTGAAACAATTTTTTCTCTTTCATCGCCGCTGTAGCCAAGTTGTTCAAGTAAGGATTTGCTGTAATACACTGTCTTTTTTTGTACCAAATCGTATATTGAAATTGTAACAGGATTGAGTTCTGCAAGTTTTTCTAAGAGTTGTGCGTGATCTCGTAATTTATCTTCTTTATATTTTTGTTCGGTGATATCGTTAAAATACCCGTACCACACAGTATTGCCGGTCGGAGATTTTTGCGGTGAGGATTTTCCCTCAATCCACACTGTTTTTCCATGAACGATAACAGGAAATACTATATGCCAATCGGTAATATGTTCGGCAGAGTAATACACAGATTCCATCACTGCTCTTACATAATCACTGCGAATCTTACGCAGCAATATTTCTGCATTTTCCGCAAGCAATTCCCTCGACACACCCAATAATGCAGTCATGCCAATACTGCAATATGAAAAGTATGAAGTTCCGTCAGGCTTTAAAACATATACATATATAGATCCGGGTAAATGTTGCGTGATTCTGTCGAATCTATCTACTATTTCAAGACTGTTAGTTTCAAATCGCTTTTCTGCTGTGATATCTATGCCTATTGCATGTATTTCGTGATTTGATTGGTTGCCAATCAAATGATATTCCCAACGAATCCAATGAATATCGCCCTGAATGTCAGCGATTCTCGCCGTAAATGAGATGACTTTTTCTGCTTGTTTTATGCAATCCGCCAATGCTTGGCACACTATCTCTTGGTCTGATTCATGGTGTAGTGCTATATGTGAAATATTTATGGCTCTGTCCGCACCATGAAAGGTTTGAGCAAAAGAGTCGTTCGTAACAATATGCTCCCCTTCCACTGAAATGCGCAGAACATACAAGCCTCGTACCTGTTGCAGTGTTTGCATCAGAAGGTATTCTTGCCCAAAAGTGCCATCAGTTTGGTTCAGCATAGTTATATGTTTTCATCGTACAGGTTCTGCAATGAAAAACCAAATACGAAAACTATAATGAGATGAATGAAGTTGAACATCAAGGATAGTAACATATCCGTTTTGTACAGTAAATGTAAAATATCATTACGGCAATGATAGTGCCGAATTTTTAAATCTCTGTTTAATTTCTGCGCAATGTTCTTCAAACAATAGGCGCAAGGGTATCCACTGCTTGGACAATAGCGGAAGCATCAATATCATCAAGACTTTGTTTACCAAACAGTATAATATGAGGCATACCAAAAGGAGCAAACCTTTGGGCATCATGAGTTGTAAGATATAAACCAATTGTAGGAATTTGAACTGCTGAGCCAAGATGAATCATTGCTGTATCAGGCGATATAAGCACCACACATTGCTGTAACATACGCTCCGATTCCGAAAATGATGATGTATTCGGTGACGGAATAACATAAGGCGATTGTTCCAACCATTGTTTATCATCGTAACGTTGGGGCATGGCAAAGATGATACAAGGTCGCTTCATTTTTTCTATTGTAGCAAGCCACAATTCTTTCGAGCGCTCTCTGACAGGGCTTCCGGCACTAATATTTATTGCAACAATACCATTCGTATTTACAGAAGATATAAACTGCGCAACTTGTTTATCTATTGGCATTGGCGGAATTGAAGGCAATGTATCTTGTGCGCTGTATCCTATGGACAAGTAATCCAACAATGCTAAATTTTTTTTGATGATATGCTCCGAATTATCCACAGTAAGCACTGCATTGTAATGGTCACTATGTCCCGCAAAATCCAAACCGACGCTATGCCGAGCACGTAATATCCGCGACATAAGCATAAATGTAAATGAAAGATTATCTTTGGGATTAAATAGTATATCAGCCGGATGGAATAAAAAAAACAAAACACAAGAAAGGAAATCCTTTTTTGCATGGAAAAGTCGAGTTATTGTTGTCTCATATTTGTAAAAAGAGTAAGCCCTTTTACCCGGCGTTACAATGTACAACTTCATATCAGGAAAAGACTTCCTTAAAATTTTCAACAATGGGGTCGTCAAGATGGAGTCACCAAATCGCTCCAGTCCCAAGATCACAATAGAATTGGGCGCAGCCATCGGTGGAGCCATTTTCTTTTTCTGTCCAAAGATGACTCGTAACCAGTGAGCATACCTTTCTCGTTTTGTTTTCGGATTCATTCGTGTGATGTTATTCGTGTTTGAAGTGTATAAAATATGCTCTTGACATACAAAAATACAGAGACTAAGGATAACTATTTATGACGAATCACGATTGATTTCGCCGTATTTTTGCCTTCAAATTCTCATTTTACTCAAAAAACATTGCCTTGGACATGACAATTTCATTGAACTGGTTGAAAGAAATAATTGATATACCGTACACAATTGAAGAGCTTGATTATACACTTACCATGCTTGGACTTGAAGTCGAAAAAATTCATACGTCCGGCAAAGAGTTCCAAGGTTTTGTCATTGGAAAAGTGCTTACCAAAGAGAAGCATCCCGACGCCGATAAGTTGTCTGTATGCAATGTGTTCGACGGTACGGAAGAGCGTCAAATAATTTGCGGTGCGCCCAATGTGGATGCCGGACAAACCATCGTCGTTGCTCTACCCGGTGCAAAAGTACCTCATGGTGGTTTCGAAATAGCCAAAAGGAAGATTCGCGGCATTGAGTCGCATGGTATGATATGTTCACAAGCCGAACTTGGTATCGGTGAAGATACGGGAGGAATATGGGTTTTACCGGATAACTGTACCATTGGTATGTCTTTAGCACAATATCTCGGTCTTGACGATACCATCATAGAAATAGGCATCACTCCTAACAGAGCCGATTGCCTAAGCCATATTGGTATTGCACGAGAAATTGCAGCTCGAACCGGTGGCAGTGTTCGATTACCTTCACTTCAACTTACAGAAGACAAGAATCACTCCATACATAATGATATAACCATTGACATTGACGCTACATCACTTTGTCCGCGTTATGCCGCTCGCACTGTGAAAAATGTTCGCATCATAGAAAGTCCGCTCTGGCTTAAACAACGCTTAGAATCAATAGGTATGAGACCAAGAAATGTGATTGTAGATATTACCAATCTTGTGCTTATGGAATGTGGGCAACCGCTGCATGCCTTCGACTTAGACACAATACAACAAAGGAAAGTCATTGTCAAAACGGCGCAACCGCAAGAAGGATTTACTACTTTGGACGGTAAAAAACGCATACTTGATGAGAAAATGTTGATGATTTCTGATGCAGAGCGACATATTGCGGTGGCAGGTGTCATGGGAGGTGAAAACAGTGAAATTTCGGACTCAACGGTCAATGTCCTTATCGAATCAGCATATTTCAATCCATCAAGTATTCGCAGAACAGCAAAAAAATTAGGAATCTCAAGCGATGCTTCGTATCGTTTTGAGCGCGGAGTTGATCCTGACACAATCATATATGCAGTTAATCGTGCAGCACAGCTTATGGCTGATTTAGCCGGAGGCACAATAACTCAAGGCATTATTGATATATATGACAATCCTGTTATTCCGCCGACAATTACTCTGCGCTTTGCGCAAATTGAGCGTGTGTTGGGGATAAGTGTGCCCACTGACACCATACAGTCATTCATAACATCGATTGGTTGCATAATAATCAGTTCACAAACGGATTCTATCACAGTGCAAGCCCCATCATGGCGTGTGGATATACATCAAGAAATTGACCTTATTGAAGAAATTGCACGTTTATATAATTATGATAATATTGAACCGGATCGCAATGCAATATTCCCTGCCGATGCCGAAATTTCACCCTTGTTTACATCACCGGAACGTCGCCATACTATACGACATTATCTTGTTCATCGCGGTTTACATGAAATTATTACCTATTCATTTACCGATGCAGGTACGGCATCACTTTCCAATACTCAAACAATTACAATAGCCAACCCATTAGGCGAAGAATTCTCCGTAATGCGTCCTTCGTTGCTGCCGGCAATGATGAAAGTGATTGATAGAAATTGTCGTAATGGTCAAAGCTCACTCGCTTTATTTGATTGCGGTAAAATTTTTTCTGCATCAAAAGAAAAAACATTTATTAAAGGTATTCGCGAAAAAGAAGAACTATGCATTGCATTAACAGGCGATTATCAGCATCAACATTGGGCAGAAAAACAAAGAAAATATGATTTTTATGACATTAAAGGTATTGTAGAAGAATTGTTATTCGATTCCTTGCATTTATCGGGTATTATGCTTGTTCCCTCCGAGCAAGATAATGCTATGTATGGACCGAATAGAATGGATATAATTGCTCATAAAAAAATAATTGGTACTTTGGGCGAAGTTCACCGTTCCATCATCAAAAAATTCGGTATTGACCAAGCAGTTTTTGCAGCATCAATTTCTCTGTCGGATATTTATACACATCCGCAAAGAAAATTACATTATACAATGGTTTCACCATTTCCTTTTGTTCGGCGAGATGCAGCTTTTACTCTTGCCGAAGACATTGCTGCCGATGAAATTCTTCGAGCCGTCAAAGGTGTCAACAGCCCATTATTAAAAGGTGCTAATATTTTTGATGTGTTTACTGGTGCAACAGTTGGTGAAGGGAAAAAAAGTATAGCACTTGCACTTACATTCGGCTCAGATGAACGTACATTAGTTGACTTAGAAATTAATACTCATTTTCAAGCAATCGTAGAAGCCATCGAATCCGGCACCGGAGCAACTTTGCGCCAATAATCAATAATTATTTTGTTATCTCAAAGAAAAAAAATTATGAAAAAAATAATTTCCGTAGTAGGCGCTCGCCCTAATTTTATGAAAGTTGCTCCTATTCATCGCGCTTTTCAGCGGTATTCATCGGATATAGAACACAGCATTGTCCACACGGGGCAACATTATGATGCAGCAATGTCTGATGCGTTTTTTCAAGATTTAGATATGCCGGAACCCGCAGTTTTTCTTGGAATCGGATCAGGGAGTCACGCAGTGCAAACCGCAAAAGTTATGGTTGAATTTGAAAAAGTATGTGAAAATATTCGCCCTGATTTAGTGATTGTTGTCGGTGATGTCAACTCTACTGTCGGATGTTCATTAGTCTCTGTAAAAATGGGAATTGCCACAGCACATGTTGAAGCAGGTTTGCGCAGCTTCGACAGAGCAATGCCCGAAGAAATAAATCGCATAGCAACAGACGCTATTTGTGATTATTGGTTTGTAACAGAACAAAGTGGCATTGATGAATTACATAAGCAGGGCGCGCCACAACATAACATATTTTTTGTTGGCAATACTATGATTGATTCATTACATTATGCACTGCCCAAAGCAAAAAAATCACAGTTTATTCATAAACTAGGTCTTACAGAAAAAAGTTATGCTCTTATCACAATGCACCGCCCCAGCAATGTTGATGAGCCGGAACAACTCCGCACTTTATTACTCATGCTTGCTGAACTCTCTCAACTACGTGATATAGTTTTCCCTGTTCATCCCAGAACAAGAAAGAATATCGAGATATTCGGTCTATCGGATATAATTACTTCACATCCGCGTATGCACTTAATTGATCCGCAGGGTTATATCACATTTTTACATCTAATGATGAATGCCGATTTTGTCATGACAGATTCCGGCGGAATTCAAGAGGAAACAACTGCATTAGGAGTCCCGTGCTTGACAATACGTACTACAACAGAAAGACCTGTCACAACATCATTAGGAACAAACATTCTTGTGCAACCGAGTCCCAATTCTATACGCCAAGCATTAAATGACATGGTGACACTACCGAGAAAATCAGGACAAATACCTCCTCTATGGGACGGGAAAGCTGCTGATAGAATAGCGGACATTATATACAAAATACTCTAAAATCATTGCTATGATTCGTCATCACTACACGTTAGAACATATCGTTAATGAGTGTCGGCGTGAATTAGTCGGTTTATATATATCCGATTGCTTTACACAAGAAAAAAACATTCTCATGATTGAATGTACCGCGGAAAAACATGAAATATGGTTGGAGTGTTGGCTTGATACCTATAATGGTTCTTTCTTTTTAAAGAAGGATTTTGCTAGGGCGCGTCATAATGCAAAAGACTGCTTTTCCGCTATCGTAGGACAACAAATACGCGATATACAAATCTATGATCATGACAGAATTATTGCGCTTCATACAACTTCGTACATCCTCTATTTTTTACTATTTAGCGGTGGTAGAGCAGAAATAATATTATGCGATATTCATGCTATGCCCATAGCGCAATTTTTGTCATACCATAATTTTTCTTATAAAAATATTGAAAATTTATTGACCCCAAACAATTCCACCTTTCGTTTACACAAATATGTATCGGTTAAAAATGTAGAAGAACATCTGCAACTATTTACAAATGATGTGAATATCGAAGAAAATACTAAAGAAATTATTAATAAGGCATTACCTGAAATAGGAAAATATTACTGTCAGCATATAGAACAAAAATTTCGACATTTATCGCATGGTGATACAGACAAAGTGGCTGTGCTTGCAAAGCTCATAGTCGAGATATATTACAGCCTAAAATCATCTGAAGAATATTTTTGCCTTAAACTTGATTCTACGTATATTTTTTCATTAATTCCCCTTGACGGTTTCTCGATAGTCTTTAAAAGCAGCAGTATTTCCGAAGTTATCAGACGCACTGTTTCTTTGAGACGAAAAGCGCAAAGAGAGTATGAAATTATTCATACATTACGCAATACCTTAGAAAAAAAAGCGCAAAGAGCGCAAAGGACACTTACTCTTTTGGAAAAGGAAGATGCAGCACTTCAAAAAACCGAAAATTTCAAGTTATGGGCAGATATTTTATTTTCACAAGAAAATGGCAGGATTAAACCGGATGAAAAAGAATTTATTACTTCAAATTGGGATGGTGACATAATTCATATTCCTGTTTCGACAGAAAAAACACTGATAGAAAATGCCGAGCTTTATTATGTAAAACTTCGCAATGCACATCAATCCGCCAAAATACGCCAACAACGTATTCCCATCTATGAAAAAGAGTTAGCAACACTCAAAGGATGGATTGCAACACTAAATAACAATCCGGATCTGGCTACATTGGAAGAATTATATCAAAAAGTTTTTAAAACATCCACAAAAAAGATGAATTCTATTCAAGAACAATCACCAAAATTTCGGGTATTTCCCTTAGATAATGGATTTACACTTTATGTTGGCAAAAATGCCGCAAACAATGATGAATTAACAATGCGATTTGCAAAACCCAATGACCTTTGGTTTCATGCAAGAGGTGTTAGTGGTTCTCATGCTGTTCTTCGCCACAATGGTAAAGAAAAGCCCACAAAAAATATTATTGAAAAAGCGGCTGCCATTGCCGCCTATTATTCCTCTGCACGTAATGCTTCCTATACGCCTGTCGCATATACCGAAAAAAAATATATTCGCAAACCCAAAGGAGCACATCCGGGTGCGGTTGTTATGGAACGAGAAAAAGTGGTAATGGTGTCACCCGGTTTACCGGAAGGTCATACTGAAAAAGAATAGTTTATGGCTGTAAAAACACTTTCACTCCCTCGACAGTCCATCGTGATTTAACACTGACGGAAACAGGGTTTGTTAAAAATCTCTCAGCAAATGAATATGGATATGCTGTGCCAAAATCATATTTACCATTATTATTCGCATCATGAAACACCCCAAGTATATACTCACCCGGTGGTATATTGTTCATGGTCCAATCCCCTGTTTTGGGAAGTATTCTCGTATATTGATTTGGTGTTCTTCCTCCTGCATTTTTCTGTGTTAACAAAAGAATATATTGTCCGCCGGATATTGACAAAGAATCATACAATTCCCCTTTAATTGAACCAAATTCACGGCTATCTATCGTTCTAAATCGAATGCGTTGTGTACTGTCCTTCATTCTTTGCCCATTCCATGATCTAATGTTTTTATGTTGCAATTCAAATTCATACCATTGATAAGAATAAAGTGGATCTTCACTTGTAATTACAACTTCCGCAGGATGTAACCATCGGAAAAACAGTGCTTGAGATTTGTTGTTTTTAGTATCGGTCAATGATATTCCTCGCATACATACATTTGTATCTACTGCTGTGGAAAACAGAATACGCATTTCCGCATATAATGAAATATTTTTACTGCTGTCACGCAAGGATATAGCTTCGATAAATGGTTTCGTGCTATCAATTTCTATTATACTTTTGAACACTTTGCTGCGTAAAGAATCCTGAATTTTATTACCTGCTTTATCTTTTATGTCAGTGTTACATACAATTTTCCATATTTTAGAGGTATCAAGAGCTTTTTCAAGTATTCCATAAACAGTTTTTGTGTTTTTAGAGTTTTTGTAGATAGCTGTAAATCGTATGTCTTCTATTATATTTTCATTAGTATCTTTTAAAGAAAAAAACTGCGGTTTAAGAAACATACTATCAATTTCTTCGGAAAAATCCAATTGTAATAGCCGTTGATTGAGCGGCTCCGCCGTATATAATGCCGGAGCAATAATATCAATTGCTTCACCACACCGGACTATTGTAGGCGAGGAGCGCGCCTTGTTAACGACAACTTGTTTCCATGTTGTGCCAAAACCATCGGTACCCAGAGAAAACAAACGATCTTTATATTGATCTTTGACCGTCATGAGCCGATATTCACCGTCCGGCAAAGCATAAAAAGTAAAATCGCCGGAACTCCCTGTTTGGGTGATGTAACTTGCTTCCGTCACCGAAGGGTTAAGCGTATCTTTGTTAAGAGCATTAAGCGGATACAAAAACACATATATTCCCGCAGGCATAGATTCATATATCTTTCCTTTAACTATGCCACTATCTATACTATTACCCGTGGAAAAAGTCAAAGAAAATGATTCTGTCGGTTTATTACCTCTTAAATCCGTATAATCCGCACCCAACGAAACTGTATAGGTAGTATTTGTTTCTAGGGGCTGAGTAAATTGAATATCCAAAAACCTCCCACTCCAATCCAACTCATAGGTTAAACGAGGCGTTATAAATATATTTTCCGATATCGTTGCTTTTTGAATATACTCGGAGAATTCGATGGTTACCTTATCGGCACTATAATTTTTTGTCATTTGAGCCGGTTCAAAAGATATAACATTGGGCGGTTCTTTATCAGGTGGTCCGCCGGATGGTCGCTGCTCATTAGCACAGCCGAATAGTGCGGCACTCATTAGAATAATCACCATACTATTTATGAACAGACTTTGTATTTTCATGTTTGATTTATGAATGTTTCTCGGATTATCCCCATAAAAAAAAGCCGATGATTGAGTCATCGGCTTTTCAATTTACGAAAGTTTTTTCGCTTTCTTCTCTTTTACAGCTTATTTAACATATATCATGCGGCGGGTCAAGCTCTGAGTTATCGCTCACAACTAAACGTGCTGTGCCTGATTGAGGAACATTGAAGCGGATTGTTGTTACACCGTCAAATGGATTCGGATCATTGCTGCTCAAATATAATCCATTCGCATTCTCTTCTTCTACACTCGATACTTCCGTCGTTACCGTAACGTCCGTCGTATCTGAGTTCGTTGAACCGCAATCATTGCTTACGCGGCAATAGTATTTGCCTGCATCTGTGCCTACAGCTACTCCAAATTTAGAGTAAATCGCATTCGATATCGAATCACTTGTGATGGCGGTGCTGCCACGATACCATTGATATTTTGTCGTCGGGTCGCTCGCTGTCGCTACTGCCAAGCGTAAGTAACCACCTGCTTTGATGCTTAATTTGTTCTCTGTTGGACCATAAACAACAGGCTTAGTTTTCATGCGTAACATCGCTACTGATGAACTTACACTGCCGCAATCGCCTGTAACTACTACTCTATAGTTGCCTTGATCTGTGCCCGATACTGCTGCTACTTTCAACATACTGTCAGTTGCTCCTACGATGTCATTGCCATTTAACTGCCATTGATAGCTCAAGCTACCCGCGCCTGTGGCACTTACACTCATCGTCGCTTCTGCCCCTTCACATATCACTGCCGATTGTGGTTGTGCTGTGATTCGTACGCCTTCTTTTACCGTCAATACTGCATCGTTCGATACTACAGATACTATCGCGCCCGGATTCAAGCTCACTACGCAATTGTAATTGCCCATATCACTCATCATAACACCGCTGATTTTTAATGTGTTGCTCTGAGTACCGCTGTAACGACCGCCTTCAACCAATACTTCTGTGCCTTTGCGCCACTGATAGCCCAAGCTCAAACCTTGAGCACCATTAGGAGTGGCATCTATACTCAATGTACCTTCTTGACCTTCGCAAACATCGCTGCTTGATGGTTGAGTATTGATTGTGATTGAACCGATCGATAAACCAAATGAACCACTTGAATCGGCTCCGCAAGCGCCTATCACTTTAACATAATAATTGCTCGCTACATCAGCTGTACCTACATTGCGAATCGTCAACACTGAACTGTTAGCGCCGCTAATGCGTGGACTGTCTTTTAATTGAGTCGTACCACGATACCACATGTATTTAACAGGAGCTACATTCGGACCTTCGGTTATCTCGGCTACTTTAACCTCAAAGCGAGCTGTGCCACCATTGCCTACTACTTGATTCGATGGTGCCGTTGCTATCTGTGTCGGACGAGCTATATACACTATCGCTTCTTCTGTCGGTACTAAACTTGCACCGCAAGAGGTTGTAAGCATACACATATAACGACCCGCTACTTGATAATCCACTCCCGTTAATACCAAGTTTACCGTTTTACTGCCTTCTACACGTTGTGCATTGTAGATATTATTACCATCTACTAAAGGCTGACCATCTTTATACCATTGATAACCCCATATTGTACCTTGAGATGCGATAACATTCAAGTTCACTACACCTGCACGGCACACGACTTGTGACATCGGGTGACGGCTGATGCTTACAGGCTCATTCACTTTGACTGTCACTGAATATGCATAAAACAATGTATCTACAGGATTATCACGTAATGCAGCGCCATCTTTAATTGTCGCAATCATTGAATAATTATCACCATCAAAGAAATTTGTTCTGGCTATTGTTAAATCCATACTGCGTGTACCACTGATTTTGCCCGGTTGATCAAATAATGGTGAACCACCTTTGGACCAACGGAAACTTACCCATGATGGAGCAGGAGTACCCGAAGCAGCATCATAGATTGTCGTTTGAACACCATCTATATTAGTACGGATAATCGGACGAGAGCGTAAGGTAATATCACCGCCCGTACAAGTACTGTCAACGGGACCGGAAGCAAATGTCACCACCGGTACTAATTCATGTGCTCCCATATACGGAGGTGCCATACGGGCTGTACCATTGACATCGTCAGAAACATTACCTACTGCCGTATTGTTGAA
>VYMG01000060.1_pt1 | contig 56730 bp, 38 predicted proteins | sample 5115261 | NCBI WGS metagenome assembly VYMG01 (sample SAMN12291781, study PRJNA351875) | freshwater metagenome | isolation source: freshwater lake | place: USA: Michigan, Wintergreen Lake | collected 2013-08-08
AGTGCCGCATGAGGTACTCGTACGCGTCGCCGAGAATGTCGTCGCCGTCGGCCCGGTTATTCGAGAAGTCCAGGGCGGGATTCTCGAAGATCGCGATGAGGTTGGTGAGCCGGTCGACTTTTTCCTTGCCGGTCCCGAGCTTGGTCGGGTCGTCGAAGTCCGGCATGTCCGACAGCTTGTTGGCGTTGGCGAGCGGCCCGAGGATCTTCTTGTTGATCTGGTCGCCGATATCCGGCTTGCCCTTGAGAGCGACCATGTCGGCGAAGCTCGCGCCCTTGGGGATGGTGATTGGGGCGAACTTCACGCCAGCATACTTGTCGCTGACGTACTTCACGAACAGCAGCACGAGGACATAGTCCTTGTACTGACTAGCGTCCATCCCGCCACGGAGTTCGTCGCAGCTAGACCAAAGGGAGGAGTAGAGTTCAGACTTCTTGAGAGCCATGAGTAGGTAATCCGGGATCTGATTTCCGCGAGGTGGTGTTCGCGAGGTCAACTCATCGAGTCAGTTGTCCACTGTGCTCACTCAGAGCGATCGGTCAATGGAGTCCTTTCGGAATCGACAGTGCTTGCCAACTCTTTGGCCGAGTACCCGTCCTGCTTTGGCGAGCTTGTGGTGCGTCGACCTGGCGATCTGGAAATAGACCGACAGTTGCTCAACGATTATGACGGCTGGCACAGGAACGTGAACTCGGATTGGGACCCCTGAACGGACCACTTCGGTATGATAGCAGTTGGTGACAGTTTGTATCGAGTGTGACCCATAAGTGGATAGACTCGGAGAGAACAACTCTGGAAGGCGGACGCCTCCGAACAGAACATAGGGGTCGATCAGTGACCGTCTCGCTGAGCCATCAACCCAGTGCGGATGATCCAGTTCAAGCTGTGGCAAGTGCTCTTCGCGCGCAGCAGGGGAAGGTGGATTACCTTTGCGAAGTACCGCTACCGCGTGGGGTCGAACTGTCCGGGCTCCTCAAGAGTCTCCGGAGATATCGGGGGCATGGCATGAGTTCGGAGGCAAAGCTCGCGCTCGCCCGTGCGGCCGTTGAAGTTTGCTTTGAACACGAGGAATCTGGCGGACTGGTAGTGCCGTTTATGCGGCATCTCGGTGTCCTTGACGAGGATATCGGCAAGCGTGAATGGAATGACAGCATCGGCCCAGCGGTTAAGTTCGCGATCGAACGTTGGGCCGGATCGATACCCTACTTTCCTCACAGCTACAAAAATGTCGGCCCGGTGCGAGTTCACACCGGAGTGCCTCGACTGATGATTCCGCGATTCGCTCGACTCATCTACAACCTCGCGTGTGACCACGGCCTGGACACCGTCGTCGCCCTTGCGAGTGCAACCCTCCAGCAGTCAGTAGCGGATGCGTTTGCAGGAACACGATTTGCGTCTGAGTTCCTGTCTTCGGAGGCGGGCGAAGAGCTCGTGCGTGCATCGGCCGCAGTGCTCGGCCGGTCGGGATGGCCGGTACGGCGAGACATCGCGGGCGTTGTCGCCGCAGAACCGGGATTTCATGCCGGGTTTCTGCACCGGCTCGTGCATGAATTGAATCAGCTCCTTGATAGCGAGGGGCGCAAGCCCATCAAGGGGGTTCCGCGGAGCTTGTGGCCCGTGCTCACTGTCTTCGAAGACCAAGGCAGGCTGGGCCTGAGGTTCCCGGGACTCTCTCGGACGCGGAAGTGCCGGTACACATGGAGCCAATGCGGCGCATACTCGAGTGTTATCAAATCCGTGATGTATCTGGGGCCGGGTGTGCGGCACGAGGGGATATTCTCCGGCACGATTGAGCAGGGGGACGTTGACGGAAGATGGAGTATTTCCGCGTGGCCACGGAAGGGCAGTCGTTGGGCGGTGTTCGACCTGCGCGGTGCGATTCTGGGCTCGCAGGGTGAATCGTCGGAGCTCCCGGCGGGTGAGTACTTGCTCGCGATCGCCGGAGATCTGCTTGCATCAGCGCAGCAAGAGAGCGGATTCGACATCCGAGCAGAACTCGGTCCGCTAGACACGGACGGAGGTAGCGACGGCGGGTTCACGCTCCTGCACGTGGCGCTAGCAGCCGGGTGCGCAGCGCTGGCGGATGCCTGTATCGGACCGACTTCAACATCACCACGGCTGGAAGTAGATACTACACATCCCCTCGCGGGTTTCACGCCCGAGGTCGACACGGTTCTTCGCTTGGGCGAACCGAACATCCGGGTAACCGGTTGGACGGCGGAGCGGGGCTCGCACTTTCGTGTTGTCATGGAGTCGGATGGGGTTGTCACTGACGTGACGTCACAGCTACGCCCTTGGGGAGAAGCGCACCGCCTAGTCCTTCCCAATCGACCGCATACTGGCCTCATTCGGATCGAAGGCAGAGGCCGACGTTCAGGCTCCTCAAGGTCCGAGAGTGCGACGTCATATGCGGTCTGGCCAGAGGTCAGTCTGCTGAAATCGGCAGCCATTTTGGGCGCAAACCACTGCGGAGCTGTAACGGTTAACACCACAGCGGCACTGGACGTTGTGGATAGCAGCGGAAACGCGATGTCTCGCACCGTCAAGATCGCACCGCCTCTAGACGAGGTCTCGTTCGTGCTTCGAATTGATCGAGAAGAGCTCTTGGTCGCAGCTCGAATTCCTAGGGCTCGCATGTCCGCACCGTGGTACCTCGGCACGCCACTCATCCTCGATGTCGCTGTGGTGGGCGCAAGCGATCGCGGGCTATCAACTGGACGGATAGGCGATTTTATCATTTCCGCGGCCTCTAGAAAGGGTTGGTCGCTCTCACTTCGTACCGGCTCCGGTACTTTCACGCTGTTCGAGGTGTCCGATTATTCAGCCGAACGGCCGGCGGTCGGCAAGTACCCACTTCGATGGTCGCAAATCAGCGATGCTGTTCGAGCGGCAGAGGGAGCGGTCGGTGTCTTTGAGCTCTGCCAGTACGATCAGAGACTGTCACTTGACGCGGCCATGATTGACTCCACCGCGCTGTCCACGCCTGATGCGGCCCGCAATGTGCCAGATGGGATCCCTGAGGAGCTTTCCACCACGCTCCAAGCACTGCGAGCCCTTCAGTCCGGGAGTCCGCCTCCAGACGCAGGAGTCGGAACGTCCGTTGACTCCCTACAAGGGGTTTTGGATTCGTGGATGCTTGGGGCTCGAATCGTGCATGGCATCGAGAGCAGGCTTGAAGGCAAGTCTCGGCGTCTGGCCGCGTTGATTCGACGCTCGCATGATCGTCTTCGCCCTTCGGAGGCGATGGTGCTCCTGGGGCAATGGAATGAACTGAAGCCCGAAGAGGTACTCGTGGCGTGCGGGATACCAAGGACCCATTGGCCCGAACGCTGGCGGTCAATTCTGTCCGACACAGAAAATCGTTTGAAAGCCGGCTGCGACCTAACTGGGCTGCTTCGGCAGCTTCGGAAAGCGGTCATCGAGAAATCACCTGCTCCGTCTGATGCTCCGGATGGACTAGTGATGGGCCTCAAGAACTATCGGCGCGCGTTCAGCACCGATGCAGTCGATGTCCAGCGCGTGGCAGCAACATGGGCACTCCACCAATTCAACGCTGCTTCAAAAGTCGCCGTGGAACCATGGCGGGAGGTGGCAACGGCCTTCTACCTCTTGACGATGCTGCGCCGCGGCTATGTTACGCAATTCCTGGCAGATGCGGACCGACTCGCGGTGAGTGGTGCGATCCCAGCCAGTGTGATGTACATCGTGCAGAACCTCCGTGGTGGCAACCGGAGCGTGGCGGGCACGGAATGCACATGGTGCATTTCCGACGTAAGTCCACTGGACGATGATGCGGTGCTTGTCGCACTCTCACAGAAGGACTCAACTGGGGCCTCTGAATCGCGGAGTTGGCTTACGCTATGGCTGCATTGGCGAGACACGACAACGACGACGAATGGCAACGAATTCGGCATACTTCGCTTGGCCAGTGCAAGAATGGATGAGATTCCTGACACGCTACAGGATCGTGACAGGATTGTGAGCGAACTTGAGTTCGGAAAGCTGGCACTATGGGAATAGGCGAACAACCGTCACGTCGACTCCAAGCGGACGTGGCGTCGTCGTCGGAATCAAAGTCCCCGCTCCAGGCCATGCTTGCGAAAGGTGGTTTGCATGCTGGCGATGCCAAAGACTTCGAGGCGGCGTTGAAGCACAAGCAGGAGCACGCGGAACGTGCTGCCGAGCTATTGGCGTCGCGCTGGGCAGACCTGCCCCGAGAGCTGCAAATGATCGTGGTTCGTTGGAAGTGGCAGGAGCGAAAAGCGGACAGCCGCGCCAAAGCGTGCCTCCGTGTTGGAGCGGCCGTGGCTAAGTCCGATCCCGTGTCCGCGAGCGGGCTTCTTGGAGAGGCGCTGAAGCTGGCCTCAAGCAAGCCGGAAGCTATCGCGAAACCCGCCCGAGCTGGCAGCGGTTCCCCACAGAGCGATCTCCGCACGTCGCTCCGAAAGATGCTCGCGGAACGGTGGCTGACGCCCCTCGACGCCGCGCCGCTGTTCGCACTTCGATTCTCGCACGTCGCCCGCGAAGCCAGAAGTGAACTCGTTTCGATGCTGGGTGACGCGGTCGGCGGTCAAGACAGCGGCAGCCGGAAAGCAGTCCTCGATTGGTTGGAGGCCCAATTGGTCAATGAGCCTTCAAGTGAGAATCGCTACGCGATAGAGTCGGCCCTAAAGGCACTGCAAGGGTCGGCTGCGGTGAGTGCGACAGCCCCGCTGGCAACGACTGTGATAGTGGAGTCGGTCAAGGATGTGCCCGTATCGACGCCTGCTTCACCCAGGGTGGCGGAGTCGAGAAGCGAGCCAAAGACAACCGTGGCCCAAGCTAGTACCGTCGCAGCTTCCGTACACCCACGGATACCTATCACGGAAGCTCTCCGTGTGATCCAAGCCGAAGTACGGCGATGGAGTTCCGAGGACGGCTCGGAATTGCAATCGCTGCGGCATAGGACAGCAGAACTAGAGGAGAACCTCAAGCGTCGTACGCAGGAGAGAGACGAGTTGGGCACATCGCTAGAAGTCGTGCGAACGAAGCACGCTCAACTTGATCGCTCGCTGGCCGAACTTTCGGAGCAACACCATCGTGCTCTCCACTTGGTGCAGACGTCCGAGGAAGAGGTGCGTCAGCTCAAGCAACGACTGGTGCTTTTGGAGGCTCAGCACGCGGACGCGACCAAGCTCAAGGAGCAGCTTGAAAGAGACTTGAGCAGGTCACGAGAAGACAAACGAAGAGACGTCGAATACACCCGAGACGCTGAACGGGCAGCGATGGCCCAGGAGATAGCCAGAACGGCGAGAATCCACCTAGAGAACATGAAAGACCTCCTCCAACTCGAACCCTCCGAGAAACAGCAGGCCGCGCTCCAATCCTGCCACACCGAACTCGCCCGAGTGTTTCGCGTTTTGCCCGCCCGCTCAAATGGATAACCCATGGCATTTGGCATCGACTTTGGTACTACGAACTCGGCCGTCGTCTTTGATGAGACGACATTGCTGCGCGGTCCGTCAAACGGTCCGATACCCACCGCAATCGCTATAAGTCGTGACAAACCAGAAGTGATATGCGGCGTTAAAGTGAAGCAGCGTCAGGAAGAGCTTCGCGCTGCCAACTACGAGGTGGTGCTTTCAGTTAAAACACAGCTCGGGACCGACCATCGTTGGAATACGCCTGGACGTTCCTGGACGCCGGTCGACATAGCCGCAGAGTTTTTTAATCACTTGGTAGAATTCGTGCGTGAGCAGACCGGACGCGAGCTACGAGAGGCGGTCGTCTCGATCCCAGTGGGTTTTCAGCGGATCAAGCGGCTTGCACTTCGGGAAGCCGCCAATCGGGCGGGCGTAACAATCACAGACTTTGTGTCGGAGCCCACCGCTGCATTTCTGAGGTACCGGCGGGACATTGGTAACTGCTCAACATTGGCAGTGTTTGATTGGGGTGGCGGTACGCTCGACGTCAGCGTTCTCTCCGTAGGCGGTGGACAAATACGTGAACTTGCTGTCGACGGCATGGCCATCGCCGGTGACGCGATTGACAACCATATCGCGGAATGGGCACACCGACACCTGACCGTAGGGATGGCAGATGCTCCCGCATTCAAGCATGTGGCACCTCGCCACAGGGATCGCCTGCGATCCATGTGCGAGGCGGCGAAGCAGGCGCTCTCTACGGAAACAGAGACCACCATATTGGTTCCGGGGTACCTCGGAGAGGCTGCCCCAACGGTTCGGTTGGACCGCACGCTCCTGGCCGAACTGGTCAGCCCGATTGTCGAGTCGGCAGTGGAGGTTCTGCGAAACGCCCTGAACTCGGCCCGGGTCGGTACACGTGTTGTTGACCAGATCATTCTCGTCGGCGGAAGCAGTCAACTCGTCTCCGTGCAAGATCGCCTTGAGGAGTTGTTTCCCGGGAGAATCTTCCATGGGCGGGACCCAGAGTGGGCGGTGGCACAGGGTGCATCCGCCCTCGCAAACAGGCCGGGGCGTTTCAAGGTGTTAGACCGTATTGGCCTTCGCCTCGCGGATGACACCATCAAGCCCCTGATCGAGCCAGGAGATGCGTTTGATGGGCGGCGAACGAACCACTTCCTTGGAATCGTTGAAGATGCCCAAAGTGCGGAGTGTGTGTTTTGCAGAAGTCGGGACGCCGAAAGCTCAACTCACGGTGCATCGGGAATGGAGAACATCGGGTACCTGTCGGTACCGATTCAGGGCTTTGATCGGGAAAGGGTGGACTTGTCGACCGCACTTACCCCAGACCTGACGTTTCACGCCGTCGCCAAGAGTCAGGCCGGCAACGACGACGATGTTCGCGAGTTTGAGTTCGAGAAACTTCGGTTCACCTACGATCTCGGAGACTGACCTCAGATGCCTAAGGGGGTTCCCAACGTCATGCCGGTCGCGAATGTCGCGGTGCGAAACGCTAGCTGCGGTCGTGCGAGCGATGCTGAATTTGTTCGGCATGTACGCGGCGGCCGAGCTATCCGCATGCTGATTGCGGAACTGCTAAGTCGCTCATCCCCGCCCCCTTCGTCCGCGGAGGTTCGTGAAATTCTCTGTGTGCTTCGTCCAGAGCAGTACGAGCAGCGTTCCGAAACCCTCCGGTGCCGAAACTGCAATCGCGTCGTATTTGGACCCATCAGGTCTACGAACGGGGAAGTGAAGTGGGCCTGGAAGTTGGGCACCGATTGTCAGTGCGGGAATGGAGCCTGAGGCGATGTCAATAGAACGCGTCGTAAACCCGTTCCGAGTCGCAAACGCAATGCGAGCGCAGTATCTCGACTACATGGTTGAGGCCCTGCCCATACACCACACTCAAGGGCGTCTGCGCGCGCAATTCAGGGAGCAAGTTTCCATTGAGGACGCCTTCGTGCGGGAGCCGATTATCTCGGCCATTCCAAGCTATCGAACGGCGGAGACCCCTCGACAACTGTTCGACAGAAAGGATGCCCCACGGCTTTCCGGCCGGATGACGCGTCTGAACCAGAGGATATTCCACGCGGACAGGCCGCTCTACGTCCATCAAGTTGCTGCCATCAAGGCGGTGCAGAGTGGTCGGAACGTGGTCGTCGCTACAGGAACTGGTAGCGGAAAGACCGAGTGCTTCCTTCTGCCCTTGCTCGACGAAGCGATCCGATCAGGGGAACCGTCCGGTGTACGGGCCATTCTTGTGTATCCGATGAACGCCCTGGCGAACGATCAGCTAGATCGGATGCAGAGCCTTATCGCGGACTCGGGAGTGACGTTTGGCCGGTACACGAGCCAGACTCCAGACGAAGTAGAGGCTCGACACAGGCCGCCGGTGTGTTCGAGCGAACGGAGATCGCGTGAGGAGATTCGGAAGGAACCACCCCAACTCCTCCTGACCAACTTCGCAATGCTTGAGTACTTGTTGCTCCGGCCAGACGACCAGAGCATTTTTCGCCACGGTCAAGTCCGGTACATTGTGCTCGATGAAGCGCACAGCTACACCGGAGCCCAGGGCATCGACATCAGCCTGCTCATGCGGAAGCTGAAGCGTCGCTTCGGTGAGTCGCTGAGGTTCATTCTCACCAGCGCGACTCTTGGCGATGACGTTCCAGAAACATCGCAACAGATTGCCGAGTTTGCTAGCCGTCTCACTGGGTCACCTTTCGAGGCAGCGGATGTCATTCGCGGCGTCAGGCAAGACCTATTTGGCGAAGGAGATTGTGCGGAGCTACCAGCGGAAGTGAACACAAGAGCGGAGGCCGCCGCGAGTGACGCCGCCATCGCGACAGCTTTGACGCACGTATCAAAGATGCGTGACATGCTGGATCAATGTGGGCTCGACGTCCAGGACGGGGATGGTCCGCGGCAACAGCTCTTTCGCACGCTTAAGCGTCTGCGCGTAGTGAAGAGAGCAAGTGAGTTGGTCATAACACGTCCACGGTCGGTGTCTGAGTTGCTGGCATTGTTGGCCGCCGAGGGGCTGCCGGTCTCTCGGAGTTGCCTCGAACGGTTGCTTGTCTTGACTACGAATGCACGGTCGAAAGAGGTCGACGGCATCCCGTTGCTCTCGGCTCGGGTGCACCAGTTCTTCCGTGGTGTGGCAGGCGCTTCTGTGTACCTCGCCTCCCCTGAAGGAGCAGCGAACGTACCGGACGGAGTCGTCGAGCAGTTGGTGCTCGAAGAGCGGAGGACTGCCGATGAGCGGGGGAGATATGCCGTCCCGCTCTCGGTATGTCACTCGTGTGGGTTCCCATTTGTCATTGTTCGCGAGGATGGAGAGAAGTGGGCCTACCCAACGATGAATGATGGCGAAGAGCGGCTTGCCTTGACCTGGGTGAGTCCAACGCTCATGGCCGAGCTTGATGACGAGGACCAGAAGGAAGCGCCTGAGGACAATAGCGATGGGCTGCAATCTCTCTGGCTCGATATGGCAGGCCGCGGGTTGTTGCGCGCCCGTCCGACCTCTCCCAGCGAAACCGTTGTTCAGATGTACGTCGTGCCTGGCGCGAACCAACAGGGCGATATACAGAAGTGTCCATGCTGCGGCGCTGGACGCGGTGCATTTCCATCGGCTGCACGGTCGTTCATCACCGGAGACGATGCACCCACAGCGGTGTTGGCGGAGGACCTGCTCAGGCAGATGCCCATGCAGGACAAGGCGAAGCCAGCCGGAGGCCGGCGGCTGCTTGCCTTCTCGGACAGTCGACAACGGGCCGCATTCTTCGCTCCATATTTGAGCCGGACTGTCGCCGAGGCTTCTTTCGTCGAACCGGTTCTGGCGGCAATTGCTCAGGCCGACGCGCAGGGGGTGGCACGCAGCATTCCAGAGCTCGCCGAGTCCGCGGCGAGGCATGCCAAAAGCAGACGCTGGGTAATCCTTCGGTTCACGGGCGAAGACGGATACGACTGCTACGACGTGGCAGAAGCGGCGACGCTTCGCGGTGCTGACGAGAGAAAATTGACGCGAGAGTGCGCCCTCGTGCTCTACCAGCACATGACGTCAACGCCACTGCAACGCACACGCCTGCCGCGGCTGATGTTTGCGGCACCGCGTATGGAGTTGCGACAAGCGGATGTGGAAGCCCTGCGAGCGGGCGTGCCATCATTGTTCCGAGACTCGCAAGTCGGAATCGACGCGGTACAGAGAATGTCCGCATTCCTGATGCGACGCTTCGCCATCACGTTCGTGCCGAGTGACATTCAGGCTCGCGACCTGTTGCCGGGACGCAAAGGACCGCTGGAGGTGGCAGTCCATAGGGACCCATCCGGCATGAGCCGCGACGGCATGCGGATCATGCGATGGAATCCCTATCGGTCTCCTTCGCGGCACAAGCGAACCTCGGTGAATCGGAGCCATTTGAGGGATGTCCTTGAGAAGGCACTGAGGCAGTATGGACCGGTGAGTGAGACGCTCCTTGATGAGACGTTCGAGGCTCTCTGGCAGGTTCTGACAGCGGAGAGCCTCCAGATTCTGAATCCGCTCGGTACGGGCTTGTTCCAAGTTGCGGCGGGTGCGATCCTCGCCAGCGGAAAGGGCCCCTGGTATCGGTGCCAGATCTGCGACGCACGCACAGTGCACCCGATGGGCGGGCAGTGCGAGGTATTCGAATGCAAAGGGCAACTAGTCGAGGTTGGGCCGGACAAGGACTGGGCACCGAGTCAGCATCTCACCAGACGCTACAAAGCGGAGCCGCTGCCGTTACGCGTGAGAGAGCACACCGCTCAACTGAGCCTTGAGCATGGGCGGGAGTATCAGGACGAGTTCAAAGCCGGCAGTTCAAACGTCTTGAGTTGCTCAACTACCTTCGAGATGGGCGTTGATATCGGCGACCTGGATTCCGTGTTGCTGCGCAATGTGCCGCCATCGACGGCAAACTATCTGCAACGAGCTGGTCGGGCGGGAAGGCGGAATCAGTCCCTCGCGCACGCGGTCACGTTCGCACGCTCAGTGCCGCACGATCTTCATCACTTCTTTCGCCCACTAGACATGGTGGCCGGGCGCGTGCCAGTGCCGATCGTTCACACGCAAAATCGTGTCCTGACCCAGCGCCATATCAACAGCCTCCTTCTCGGGAAGTTTCTGCTGTGGTTGTCAGATTCTGGTGAAATGCGTCGGTTCGAGAAGCAGCCGAGGTCCCTTGGCCAGTTTCGGTCCGGCGACAATGGTGACCATCTTGGGTTCTTTCCCAAAGCGATGGACGATGCCGTGCGCCCGGCAGATCTGTTCACGCCTTGGAGTCAACAGCACATTGAGGCACTCACTGCAGAGGTAGCGGCATTCATTCCCGAGATACCCGGTCTTTCAGCAGCGGGCGCGATCGCCGCAGCCGCGAGCAGCCTGTTCAGTCGCGAAGAAGCGAGTGTAACGCAAACCGCGTGGTACAAAGGGCTGCGTGCTCACTTGTCGGCGTACGAGCTTCAGTTGAAAGAGCTTCGGGAAGAGGCCGACAAGGCGTGGGCGGAGGGCGATCGCAGGAAAGCTGGCGCGTTGGCGGCGGCCTCCGAGCGGGTCGAGCGTCTGGCGGCCGATGCATGCGACCGCGGACTGATCGAGTTGCTTGCCGGGGAGCACTGGCTGCCCAACTACGCGTTCCCGCAGGATGTCGTCCGCCTAACGGTGAGGGCCGGCGACTTCAGTAGTAAGATGCGGCTCGAACGCGCTCGAGATCAGGGAATATCGGAGTATGCACCGGGTGCCGAGGTGATTGCCGATGGGCTGTCACTCACGAGCGTTGGGATTGACCTTGAGAGAAGAGAGCCTCGCCTGGAGACGGTCCGCTTCCTTCCCGGACACCGTATTGCCATCGCCCTTGCCCAGGAAGGCCAGCCGTCTCCGGGACCCCAAGCGTTCCACTTCATTCAGCCATTGGGTTTCACGACAAGTGCCGCGGACAAGCCCTCTCCTCCAAATCTGTTCCGGCGGCGTCCTCCTCCAAGCACAGAGGTCTTTCTTGCCGAAGGTGCGCCCGAGGGCGCATTTGTCCCGTGCGGAGGGCTCGTCGGCGTGCGGTCGGCGCTGGGATCGGAGTCTCGGCTGTTCCGTGCGAATCTCGGGAAGCAGAAGCGTGGATTCCATGTCTGTCTCCGGTGCGGTGTGCAACGAGCCACAGGAGGACGGGGGCCGCACGATTCTCCGTGGGGCGGCAAGTGCACAGGCATGTTCCGTCCATTGGCGCTGGCACACGACTTCTCAACGTCCGTCTTGCAGATTCAGTTCATCGGATGCGGGGCGCCGGACATTTCGGATGTCGTGTTCTGGCACACGCTCGCCGCAGCACTCTCGAACGCTGCCTGCGACCTCCTGGAGATCTCCCGCAATGATCTGGTGTGCGGGTACCGCGCGAGCAGCGAGACCGGCCAAGAGGGAGAGTTGTACCTCTACGACAAGATTCCGGGTGGTGCGGGCTATGCAGAGCGCATTCAGGAGCGACTTGCGGATGTCCTGACTGGCGCTCGGCGGCAACTTGAAACCTGCGAGAACGCACAGTGCGACGCGAAGGGCAGTTGCTACGGGTGCCTGCGAAACTACTCGAATCAGTTCCATTGGGAGCATTTGCAAAGGGCCGTCCCCCTTGCTTGGCTTGCAAAAGTTACCGCAACCCAAAGCTTGTTTGGCTGAGCACTCAATTCCCAAGACCATGCCGATGGTGTCCTGACGCAGACGCAAGGGTGACAAATGGCCATCGATATCATCGGAGCTGAGGGCTCGCCAGAGTGGGACGCAGCGTGTGATTTCAGCGACATGCTGGCATCACTGCTGCGTCTCACTGATGCCGCGACCATTGTCTCGGGTGCAAAGTGCTGGGGTCAAGGCAAGGTGGACCTTGACTTGGTCGTGTTGGGAACAATGGCCAAGGGCTTTGTCATCGAGCCCAAAGCGATACCGGCTGATTTGCGGGATCGCCCCGCGCATCTGGCGAGCTTCGCCTTGACCGTAGAGGTCAAAGACCTTCCACCCGAGCGGCTGCAGATCGTTGGGCACAACAAAGTACTCGGGGAGTACCGTGGTGTCTGGATTGATTTGTCTGAGCAGTGCTTCAAGCAGAAGTACGCGGCAAAGAAATTCGTTGAAGGACTGGGCCTGGAGAGTCCGTTCTGGTATCCGTTCTTGTGGTTGCGGAACTTTCCTTCCTCCCAGTTGCCGGCTAGCTCTCACAATCTCCTCGGCTCGCCCCTCGACGGACGAACATTTCTGTCACGGCTGGTTGAGCTGCACCGAGACAGCCTGCGCTGGCAGGCTGAGCAGGGATGGAGCCATCACGTCATCAGCGCGAGCCGGTCGGAAACGATGACGTCAGTGCATCAAGCGGCCGCGATGTTCCGGAAGAAGGTCCAGCCCACCGCGTTGGATCGAAAGCGTGTCGAACGCGTGTGTGAGCGACTCATCAAGGATGGTGAGCAGCAGCAGCAGTATGTGCAGCGGCTCGGCAAGCAGCTTCTGGTGTTTCGCGGACGGGGCGGGTCGGGCAAGACGCTCACCCTCCTGCGCCTAGCCAAGAACCTGTACGATGACTTCGGACATCGCGTGTTGTTCCTCACGTACAACCGGGCGCTGGTATCCGATCTCCGCCGCTTGTTTGCCATTCTGAACGTGAGCGACAGGCTGGGAGAGCGTTCGATCAGCATAAGAACCAGCGAGAAGTACTTCTTCTCGGTGCTCCGAGCCTGGAACCTTGCTCCATCGGATGATCAGACGGTCGGATATCCGGCGGAGGCGTACGAGGCGAACAAGTCACAGTTGCTGGACTTGTTGAGGCTGAGCAAGCCGGAGCAGCTTCGTAGTGAGGCGACTTGGCAAGCACATCCAGATCTGTTCCAGTGGGACTATGTGCTCGTTGACGAGGGCCAGGATTGGCCTGACGACGAGCGTGACCTGCTCTACTCGATGTTCGGACCTGAGCGGGTCGTAGTGGCCGACGGGGTAGACCAGTTTGTCGGCGACAAGGCCAGATGCGACTGGCGGAGCAGCGCGCTCTTTGGATCCAGCGCTGCACAGGTGGTTCCGCTCCGAAGGTCGTTGAGACTAAAGACCAATCTCTGTCGAGCAGTGAGAACGTTCGCGGAAGCCAACGGGTTGGAATGGGACCTTGAGGTCAACGAGGAAGTGTCGGGCGGCCGCATCCTCCTTCTGGAGGGGCCCTACACACGCGACATTCACGACAAGGTAATGTCCGCTCATCGAAAGGCGGGCAACGCACCGGTAGATTCGCTGTTCTGTGTAGGGGGTGGAGCAGACGCAGAGTCGAGTCGTTTCGCGACGCTGTTGAACGAATGGGACGAACGCGTGTGGGATGGCACCAGGGCGGAGGAGCGAGAGACTTTTCCTACCGATCCTGAGCAGTTCCGGGTGGTCAAGTATGAGTCGTGCCGTGGCCTAGAGGGGTGGACTGTAGTGTGTCTCGATTTCGACAAGTTCTTGAGCTTAAGCGACGTCACGCAAAGGCGCCCGCAACAGAGCTGATGCAGTCAGTTGAGGATCTCGCCCAGGAACACGCCGCACGTTGGTGCATGATTCCGATGACACGTGCAATTGACACCTTGTGCTTCAAGTGGAGCCCGGGACGAGGGTCGCGGAAATGCTCCGTGCCGTACAACGACAACACTCCGACTTCGTTGAGATGCTCTGAGCCTCTGCGGTAACAGCTGAAGGCTATCGCCGAGGTGGTCATGCGTGAAGTACCGTCCGGCGCATCAATGTCGAGGTAACACGTGTGTCAGACACGTTCTGTGTTCGGGGCGCATTTGCAGAGGTTCGTGATCAGGGATCAAGGGCTGCTTCCGCAAGGGCGAGGATGGCCGCTCTGAGGGCCGGCTGAAGACGCGGCCAATGCACCACCAAGCGGGCGAGCTCCGGAATTGCGGAGGAACCATTGCCGTCACCGCTGGGAATACTGCTGGGGTGCTCGAAAAGACCTTGTTTTCTGTAGCATTTGCGGGGGGTGAAAGCGGCTTCCCAAGAAGTGCGTTCCTACGCGCGTCCGTGCCAAGGTCGACGAAGTGTCACCAGACCCTACCATCAAGGAAGATGCGGCTTAGCTTTTGAGATCGCAAATCCCTAACACCCAGACCTGAATGTTCCTAACGTCAACACGGAGGTTGGCAGCTAGTGCTCCATTCGCGATGAGATACAAGCGGTATACCTAGACGCCGATGGCGACTTCAAGTGCGGCACCGCAGGCAAGCGAGCGATAGTAGCGGGCCAATCATTATCGGCGGGGCGTCTCGCCCGCGGCTCCGCGGGCGAGTCTCAGTCCGTTGCCCACCACTAAAAGGCTCGCGCCTACGTCTGCGATCACCGCCATCCACAACGTGGCCACTCCGCCGAGCGCCAGGCCGAAGAAGATCAACTTGATGCCGATGGAAAGGGCAATGTTCTGGGACAGAATCGTCCCAGTGCGGCGCGAGAGCAGCACGAATTCTGGTAGGCCCCGTAAGTCATCCTGCATCAGGGCCACATCGGCGGTTTCCAAGGCGGTGTCTGTGCCGGCCGCGCCCATGGCGAATCCGATTGTGGATCGGGCGATCGCCGGGGCGTCGTTCACGCCGTCGCCCACCATGCCAACCGCGTCGCGTCGTTCCTTCAGCAAACGCTCGATCTCGGCGAGTTTGTCCTCGGGCAGCATCCCGCCGCGGGCTTCGTCGATGCCAACCGTCTTGGCGATAGCAGACGCGGTGGTCTGGTTGTCGCCTGAGAGCATGAGCGTTTTGACGTTCAGGCCGTGCAGCAACCGGATCGCTTCGATGCTGCTCTCGCGGGGTGTGTCCGCTACAGCGATGACGCCCAGCACGGCGCTTGCCGATGCGACCACGACCGCCGTCTTGCCCTGCACCTCGAAACTCGCCAGCACCGTCTCGACCGCCGGCGTGCAGACTTTGCGTTCCTCCGCGAGGCGGTGATTGCCGACAAAGTAGATCGTGCCATCGATGCGTCCCTCGACGCCGCGGCCCGTCAGCGATTTGAACGCCTCGACACTCGACCTCGCCCCACTCCACGCGGCGACGACGGCGAGCGCCACCGGGTGCGCCGCGAGCGCGTCCAGGCTCGCGGCGATCCGCAGCACCTCGTCCCTGCTTGCACCTCCCAAGGGCTGAACATCCGTCACGCGCGGCTTGCCCTCGGTGATCGTCCCCGTCTTGTCGAGCGCGATGATCTTCAGTTTGCGTCCATTCTCCAGATGTACGCCGCCCTTGATGAGGATGCCCCGGCGGGCCGCGGCGGTGAGGCCGCTCACGACCGTCACGGGCGTCGAGATCACAAGAGCGCACGGACAGGCGATCACGAGCAGCACCATCGCTTTGTAGAGCCACGGATAGAAGGGCTGGCCGAACGCCAGCCACGGCACCACCGCGACCAGCACCGCGACGATGCACGCGGTGGGCGTGTAGACCCGGGCGAAGTTGTCCACGAACCGCTGGGTCGGAGCGCGGCTGCCCTGCGCCTCCTGCACCGTCTTGATGATCTTGGCGAGCGTGGTCTGGTCCTTGCCGCCTGTTGTTCTGAACTCAAGCACACCCGATTCGTTGATGGTCCCCGCGAAGACCTTGTCGCCAATCTTTTTGTCCACCGGCACGCTCTCGCCCGTAACCGGAGCCTGATTGACGCTGGACTCGCCCACAACCACCACGCCGTCGAGCGCGAGCCGCTCGCCGGGTTTGACCTGCACGACCGCGCCGACGGGCACGGCCCCGGCATTCGTCTCTCGCCATGACCCATCGGGCTGCTTAACGTTCGCTACATCCGGGGCCATCGCCATCAACCCCTTGACGGCGTTGCGGGCGCGGTCGAGGGCCTTCTTCTCAATGAGTTCGGCGAGCCCGAACAAAAAGACCACCAGTGCGATTTCGGGCCACGCGCCGATCACAGCGCCGCCAATGACCGCGACGCACATCAAGAAGTTGATGTTGAGCGTGAAGGTGCGCATCGCGACCCAGCCCTTGGCAAACGTCTCGCGGCCTCCCAGCAGCATCGACACAATGGACATGCTCACGATCGGCCACGCAGTTTCCTTCACGCCCGCGAAGTAGGCGATCTCGCAAGTCGCGGCGAGCCCGCCCGACAAGAGAAACACCCCGTACTTGATCCACCAGGGCCGTGAAACAGAGTGCCCGTCCGTCGCGATGACTGCGCACGGGCCACCATCGCAAGCGGCGTCGGACCGCTCTGGTTGCGAAGCGGGCGCGGGTGACATCCCGATGTCGTCGAGCGCAGCGACGATGGCCGCTTCATCGTTGAAGTCGTGAACGACGGTCAACCGCCGCTGCAGGAGGTCGAACTGCATCTCGGCAATGCCTGCGACCTTCCCAAGGCGATGTCGGATCAACGATTCCTCGGTCGGACAGTCCATCGCCGGAATGACGAAACTACTTGTCGTCATACGTCACTTCGCTGGCTGCGGATGGTGCGGTTGGGGATCGTGCTTCACGCGGACCACCGATCCCTCCGGGGGCAAGCCCGGGAATCGAACCGAATAGGTAGCGTGACTATCCCCTTGAGATCGCGGTTCACGTTGCGAACCTCTCGGCCCGGTCGGTGTCCGTGACGAGGGCTGGCGGTAGTTTACCGCGGCGTCGTAGACAACCTCGCCGTCGGGACCGATCACCTGAATGTCGACATGTCCACCTTTGGTGACTTCGGAAGAATCGAGCCGTCCATCGACGACCAGGCCGCCGTCTCGCTCGTAAATGTCCGGCGAGTGCGACAGGGCGGCGGTCAGTGTGGGTTGGAGGGAGAGATAGCCGGACTTCACCAAGTCAGTGCGGGTGGAAGCACAACCAGCCAAGAGGATGCCCATGGCAACTGCAACAAGTACGCGTTTCATCAAAAACTCCTTTGAATGAGAAATGGTCGGGACGTGGGAGCAGCCCGTGTCTAGGTCAGACTCGCGGCTTCGTGCCGAACACCGCGTTCGATGCCCGGGCAGCTCGGTGGGCCGTCCACCACATGCGAAAAACGAAGATTGCACCAATCGTGAGCGAAACCGCCACACCGGTCAGCATGAGGTCGATGTGGAGGTGTCCGCACCTGCGGAACTCGCCCAGGGTGTATGCACAGACCAGCCAATCCAGTGCCGCGGCAAGCGTGGCGAAACCAACGGCCCCGAGCAGCAGCGCACGCGGAGAGTCCCCCTTCGTGCGCTGCTGCGCCGGTGGCCGCTTGATGCCAGAAGACGATCTCCTGACACGCCGCTGCTTACTTCTTGGTCGCGGGCTTGGCATGGTCGTGTCCATCGCCTTCCTTGTGGTCGTGGTCGTCGTGGCCCTTGGCGGCGCACTCCTTGCACTCCCCGTGTGCGACGACGCGCAGGGCGGTGCCCTCGCGCACCCAGAGGTGCGCGCCCTCGCCATCGGCGGTGACGAAGTACTGCGGCTCGCTCTTGACGGGCTGGGACGCTCCCTGACCCATGAGGATGCCCGCAAGGGCGGTGAGCGCGATACCGGCGGTGAGGCCGACAAGAACGGACTTCGAACGCGTTGTGGACTGGTTCATCGAAAGACTCCTATCTGAAACTACGGAACAGACTCGATCACAGGACGGACACGGGCAACGCGCCCGTGGTCCCTGCGATCACGATTGGGGATCGGGCTTGGTGTCTGCCTTCGGGGGGGGCCGGAGGCGGCGTCACTTGCGCGGGCGTCGGGCTGGGCTCGACTGGGGCTGAAGAGGGTGGCGGAGAGAGCGGAGCGGCCTTGTGCCCGTCGTTGGAATCGCCATGGGCGGTCAACGCCGTCCCCGCGCCCGCCAGTGCCATGACGGGCTCACCTTTCTCCCAAACTTCGGGCCGGGGCCCGGGCTTTCCATCTTTGCTAGTGCCCGTGAAGATGCGGTAGAGGGCTGGCAGCACGATGAGCGTCAGCAGCGTGCTGGAAATCAGGCCGCCGATGACCACGGTCGCCAGAGGCCGCTGCACCTCCGAGCCGGTGCCACGTGCCAGCGCCATCGGCACGAAGCCCAACGAAGCAACTAGCGCGGTCATCAGGACCGGGCGGAGACGGGTGATCGAGCCGTGGATGATCGCGTCCTCGACCTTTTCCCCCTTCTCCCGCAACTGGTTGATGAAGATGATCATGACCAGACCGTTCAGGACGGCGACGCCCGAGAGCGCGATGAAGCCCACCGCCGCCGAAATCGAGAAGGGCATGCCGCGAACCCAAAGCGCAATCACGCCGCCCGTCAGACCCAGCGGCACCGCAGCGAAGACCAGCAGTGAGTACTTGAAGCTCTTGAACGTGGCGAAGAGCAGCAGCAGGATCAGTAGGAAGCAGATCGGCACCACGATGGTCAGCCGCTCCTTGGCCGCGACGAGATTCTCATACTGGCCGCCCCAGACGAGCCACTGCCCGGCGGGGAGCGACACGCTCGCCATCTTCGCCTGCGCTTCGTTGACGAACGAGCCCAGGTCGCGCCCGCGCACGTTGCACTGCACGACGATGCGCCGCTTGCCGTTCTCGCGGCTGATTTGGTTGATGCCCTCGGCGATCTCCACCCGCGCCACCGCTCCAAGCGGGACAAAGCCCATCTCTTCCTGTCCTTGCAACAGTCCGGTGCCGCCGTCGATGCTGGCGGTCTGGATGAGGCCTTTGGGCTCGCTCTCGCCGCGTGGCAGCGGGATCGGAAGCCGTTCGAGCATGTCGATCTTGCCCCGCAGTGCATCGGGCAAGCGGACAACCAGGTCGAAGCGGCGGTCGCCCTCGAAGACCAGGCCCGCTTCTCGCCCGCCCATCGCGACAGCCACGACCTCCTGCACGTCCGAGACGTTGAGGCCGTAGCGGGACAAGGCCGCGCGGTCGGGCTCGACGGTCATCACGGGCAGGCCCTCGGTCTGCTCGACCTTGGCATCGGCAGCGCCGGGAACGGCCTGCAACGTCGCCAGCACGGTGGCAGCGGTCTTTTGCATCGACGCGAAATCATCGCCGTAGACCTTGACCGCGACGTCCCCGCGTACGCCGGAGATGAGCTCGTTGAAGCGCATCTGGATTGGCTGCGTGAACTCGTAGTTGTTGCCCGGGACGGTCTGGAGCGTGAGTTCGAGGAGCTTGATGACCTTGCCCTTGTGGCCTTCGGGCGGTGGACCGTGGGCGTGGCCCCCTTCCGCACCGCCCTCGCCATGGTCGTCGTGACCGCCGCCGTGCGAGCCCATGCGCTCCATCTCCTCAGTCTTCTCGACGATGAGCTTGTCGAGCTCCGCCTCGCTCCGCCACTGGCTCTTGTCCTTGAGGATGATGAAGGTGTCGGAGACGTTTGGGGGCATCGGGTCGGAGGCGAGTTCCGCCGTGCCGGTCTTGGAGTAGACGAACGCGACCTCGGGGAAGGCTGACACGGCCTTCTCCACGTCGTACTGCATCGTCTGCGACTGCGTGATGCCCGTGGAGGCGATGCGCATGGCGTGCATCGCGATGTCCTTCTCGTCGAGCGTTGGAACGAACTCCTGCCCGAGGCGCGTGAACAGGGCCAGCGAACCGAGGAACGCGACCACCGCGCCGACCACGACGGCGTAGCGGAGCCTGACCGCCCAGCGGACCACTGGCTCGTAAACCTGCTTGGCCCAGCGGATCAGGAACATGTCCTTCTCCGTGACTTTGCCGGTGATGCACAGGGCGACCATCGCGGGGATGAAGGTAAGCGAGAGGATGAACGCCGCGATGAGAGCGAGGATGACCGTGATGGCCATCGGGTGGAACATCTTGCCCTCAACGCCCGAGAGAGCGAGGATGGGGAAGTAGACCGTGATGATGATCGCCTCGCCGAAGGCCGTGGCTTTGCGGACTTCCTTGCTGGCGTCGAAGACGATGTGCAGGCGTTCCTGCAAGGTGAGCAACCTGCCTTTGTGATGCTGCTCCTCAGCCAATCGCCGCAGACAGTTCTCAACGATGATGACCGCGCCGTCCACGATCAGGCCGAAGTCGATCGCGCCGAGCGACATCAGGTTGCCGCTCACGCGCGTCTGAACCATGCCCGTGGCGGTCATGAGCATCGACAAGGGGATCGCCAACCCGCAGATGATCGCTGCCCGCCAGTTCCCCAGCAGCAGCAGCAGAACCACGATCACAAGGATCGCGCCCTCGATCAGATTCTTCTGCACCGTGGCGATGGTCGCGTCCACAAGTTTGGTCCGGTTCAGGACTGTCTTGGCCTTGATCCCCTCGGGCAGCGAGCGCTGAATCTCGGTCATCCTCGCGTCCACCGCGGCGGCGACGGTGCGGCTGTTGGCCCCGATGAGCATGATGGCCGTGCCCACGACCACGTCCTCGCCATTCTCGCTGGCCGAGCCAGTGCGGAGCTCGCGGCCAAGCCCAACGCCGTTCACGCCCACGACATCACGCACGTAGACCGGCACGCCGCTGCGCGTGCCCACGACGATGCTCTCGATCTCCTCGATGGATTGGATGCGCCCCGTGGCCCGGACGAGGTAACTCTCCCCCTTGTGCTCGACATACCCCGCGCCGGTGGAGACGTTGTTCTTCTCCAGCGCCTCGATCACGTTGTGGAACGTGAGCCCGTAGGAGACAAGTTTCATCGGGTCGGGCTGGACGTGATACTGCTTGACGAACCCGCCGATGGCGTCCACGCCCGCCACGTCCTTCACGCCCTTGAGCTGAGGGCGGATGATCCAGTCCTGCACTTCCCTGAGATAGGAAGCCAGTTCGACATCGTTGGTGAGTCGGCGACCCTCGGGCGAGAGGTACGAACCATCGGACTGCCAGCCGACCTTGCCATCCTCCACCTTCGCGCCCTTGCCGTGCGGATGCTCATACTCGACGGTGTACATGTACACCTCGCCCAGGCCGGTGGCGATGGGGCCCATGATCGTCTCGACGCCCGGCGGCAGCGCGCCCGCCGCTTCGCGCAGTCGTTCGCCCACCTGCTGGCGTGCGAAGTAGATGTCCACGCCATCGTCGAAGACCGCCGTGACCTGTGAGAACCCGTTGCGCGACAGCGAGCGGGTGTATTGCAGGCCCGGAATTCCTGCAAGGGCGTTCTCCATCGGGAACGTCACCTGCTGCTCGACCTCGAAGGGTGACAAGCTCGCGGCGACGGCGTTGATCTGCACCTGGTTGTTGGTGATGTCGGGGACGGCGTCGATCGGGAGCTTCTTGAGTTGAAAGAAGCCCACCGCCGCGACCACCGCCGTGAGGATCACGACCAGCCAGCGGTTCTTGATCGAAAAGTGAAGAAGTGCTTCAAGCATGGGTCTGGGCTCCTAATGCGGCAGTTGGGTTTAGTGCTCGTGTGCCGCGGAGCCCTTGCCGAGCTCAGCCTTCAAGATGAACGTGCCGGCGATGACGAACCTCTCGCCCTCGACCAGGCCGCTGTAGATGGGAACCAGGCCACCGATGGGCTTGCCGACGGTGACGGCTCGCTTGGCGAAGGTGTTGGGTTCGTTGGCGACGGGGACGAAGACCGCAGGACCGCCCTCGACGGTCTGGATTGCCTCATCGGGCACGGCGATCACCGGCGCGGGGTCCGCCCCGCCGGGAAGTGAAGCGACGATCTCGGCCTGCGCGAACATGCCGGGCTTGAGCGTCGGTCCATTTTCGAGCGACGCGGGCACGTCGATCCGCACTTGGGCGGTGCGGGTAGTTGGGTCTACCAGCGGGGCGATGAAGGAGACCGTTCCCTCAAACTTCGGGGCCGCAGCACCGTCGCTTGTGCCGGTTGTAGAACCGATCGTGATCCACGCCTTCGCGCCCACGGCGATGCCCGCGAGCTTTGCTTCGGGCACATCGGCCAGCACCCACAACAGCCGCGTGTCCGCCAGGATCATCAGGGCTTCGCGGTCAGGGCCGACGAGTTCGCCGAGCGTGACTTCGCGTTGCACCACCTGGCCGTCGATCGCTGCCTTGATCGCGTGACGCGGAGCGATCTCACTCGTCGCGGCGAGCGTGGCAACTTCTTCCTGCTTCATGCCAAGCAAGTGCAAGCGGTTCTCAGAAGCCATCGCAGCCGCCTCGGCAGCCTTGACGTTGGCAATGGCGGCTTTGTACTCGGCCTCGCGGCGTTGCACCTCGGTCAGGGAGATGCCCTGCGACTGCTCCAGCAGACCCTTGGCTCGCTCCCAGGCAATCTTGCTCAGTTCGACAGCAGGACCTGCGGTCAGCACGGCGGTCTTCTTCTGCAGGAAATCGGCTTGTGCTTCGCCGAGTTCAGGGCTCTCGATGATGACCAGTTCCTGTCCGGCCTTGACCGTATCGCCAAGGCGAACCTTCACTTCAACCGCGCGGCCCCGCAAGGGCGAGCCAACATGGGCCATCGCCTCGGTGTTGAACGCGACACGCGCGGGCGTCAGTACGGTGGGCTTGAGAATCCAGAGCTGCGCAGCCTCGTCCTTGACACCATATCGCGTGATCGCCTCCGCCGTCAACTTGACCTCGTCGGCGTGCTCACTCTCGCCCTCTCCGTGATCGTGCCCGGAGTGGTCGTCGGCCTTGGCCGGGGCATTCGAGTTGTGGTCGTGGCCATCTTCCCCGCCGCCCTCGGCCTGCTTCTTGCAGCCGCTGGCAATGGTCAGCATCGCCAGTGCTGTGACGAGCGCTGGTGTGCGGAAGCGAATCAGGAATGGGTGTCTCATCGTTTTTGTGCTCATGGGTAATCTCGGAGTCGGGTTGCGTGCAGGCATGCGTTGTGTGAGTGGCGGTGTCTAGCGGTTTGACGGCGGGGACAAGGCCGACAGCGGCGAAGTGCTCTCGCTTCCGGCCGTCGGATCAGGTTGAACTGGAATGACTGACGTGGGGGCGGCCATCAGGGGCAGCGCAACGCCCGGTCCACCGACAGCACGCTGAAGACGCACGAAAGCCGTCGAGGCCTGACGCTCGACCTCGATCGCCTTGGCCTGGGTCAGTTGAAGGTCCTGCTCAGCCAAGAACAGTGCGGTCACATCGCTCTGTCCAGCGCGGTACGCATCCTCCGCAAGCGTGCGGCGTTGCTGCTGGAGCGGGATCAGTTGGTTGCGGATGCGTGCAAGGTTGGCGTTGCTTGCGGTCATCGTCTGGTACGCGACGCGGACCTCTTCAACGACTTTCCGCCGGGCCAGCGTGAGTTCGTGTCGTGCTTCCAGTTGCTCCGCGGTGACCCTCGACCGCTTCGCCTGGCCCATGTCGAAGATGGGCAGAGGAGTTGAGACGGACGGACCGGCGAACCACGCGTCATCGCGGGTGGCATCGACTCCGCCGTTGGCACCCTCCCACGGCAGGAGCCGAACAATCGCTTCGTCATCGCCAAGTGCCTTGAGTTTCCACGCGATCGCCTGGATCTCCGGACGCCTGAGGAGGGCTGTATCGACCCAGCGCGACTCTGGCTGAAGGTCGGTGCCGGGCGCGGTCCAAGGGTCAAGAATCCATCCCGCCGCTGACGAAGGCTCGCCGATGAGCCTGGCCAACCGCAGTCGTTCCTCCCGCTCAGACAGCACCGCCTGATCGATCTCGACCTGCAGCTCGACGCGCTGGGCTTCAAGCGTGGCTAGGTCACTGCGCGTGCCCTCCCCCGCGTCAAGCCTCGACTGAGCGACCGCCGCGAGACGCTCCAACAACACCATTCGGTCGCGCAGCAAGGGGACTAGCTCGGCCGATGCCTGGGCTGACGCGTACCGCTCCTGAACCTCGCTGGCGACGTCGATCGCCACGGTCACCGCGTCCGCGGCCGCTTGGCGGAGTCGATTGTCAGCGGCGCTGGAACGCCGAGGGATTTGCAGCGCCTGCACAAAGTCCTGTGCAAGCGATGCCTCGATCTGCGGCTTGCCCGGTCCCCACCGGAGAACCACGTTGAGCACGGGGTTGGGGAGTAGTCGAGACTGGTCCGCGTCAGCGAGCGCGATCCGAACCCTTGCCATCGCCGCCTGGAGCCCGGGATCGGTGGTGACGGCCCGCCGCAACGCGTCGGCCAGAGTCAACGCGTCACCGGCCGCGTTCGATTCATCGAGCGGCCCGCCGTCGGGTCCGACCGCGATGAACTCGATCGGTGCCGAAAGTCCGGCGGCCTCGCCCGCGCTCCGCGCGGCGTCCACGTCCGCCCGCGGAGTGGACTGGCAACCCGCGAACATCACGGCTGCGGCGAGGACAGCCAAGGGTGTGACGAGTCGCCACCTGGGCGTTTCATCGATGGAGATAGTGGTGGAGTTCATGAGCCGCCTTTGCATGTCACGATGGTTCGAGATGGCTTTGGAACCTTGCGGTTTGCCGCGTCCGAGGCCGATGCGGCTCCGGATCGTGGTTGGTCACGAGGTCAGGATTGATGAGTTTGAGGCTCGCCGCTCAGAGGGCGATGTGGGCGCACGGTGAAACAACCGCGCAAGCCCAGGCGCAATGACAACTCGATCTCACTACCCACGCGTGGGCGGAAGGAGATCGAGCCAGGCACACCTAGACGACGAGGATGATCGTGCGCAGACGCGCCAGTGAATCCGGCGGACGTTCCCGATCAGGAGCCGAGGCAGTTGACCGAGCTGGCTGGTCACCGTCAACGGACCAAACGTCCCAGAGCACAGCCACAACCACAGCCGCGAAGACCGGGTCCAGCGATACGCTCGAAGGGATCAACTTGGCTGCAGAAACCTGGGAGCCCAAGGGCTCGTCCTCGCACGGCGTTGGAACGATCGGGTCGGACGAGTGATCGTCATCCGCCTCGTGTTCCGAAACTTCGATGCAGGGGGTCAGACACGCGCCGTTTGAGGACTTAAGACACGCAAACTCAATGCGGCTCTCGCCCGAAGCGTCCGTACACCGAACTCCCATCGTCGTGAACAGCGTCTGCCCGAGGCCAAAGGCCACGAGGCAGAGGAGCGTGATCAGGCGATGGAGCAGTGGCTGGTGCATGCGGATGCTGACGGTCAGTATACGGGCTTCGCGCCCGAGAAGTTCACTGTTGGAGTATCGGTCATTTGGAGCAGTTGACTGAAACGCCGGTCCAGCTGATCATGCTCAGTTAATGGGCCATCTAGACGCCGCTTGCGGGTTCACATCGACTCTCGCCGCACTTTTCCGGCGTGAAGACGGCTTCGAGTGGGCGGGCGAAAGATCAGCTTTCGGCTCCCGAATTCGCGGCGCTCGGTGCATGCGTGCTCGCCAACAGGATGGAAGCGGCCGCGGCGAGTGTGGTCTGGAGTTCAGGCGGCAGATCTGGCCAAGCTCGGATCAAACAATCTAACGCCGGGTTGTGTTTGAGGGTCGGTGTGCTGGGGACACTGCTGGGAATACTGCTGGGGGGTACTCAAGAATGCATGTTTTTCTGCAGTGTTTTGTGGGTGTACACTCATGTTCCCAATCTGAATGCTCCGCTCTCAAGGACTGCGGTGGCTCCGGTTGATCAAGCTGGGTCGTGTTGAAGTGCGCTGCAGGTCGAGGGAGCTGAACCTCTCCGGTTCGATTCCCGTGTAGCCAGCTTGTACCCCTTCGGCGCCACAACTCGGTCACCCCGTGGTGCGTTTCAGCGTGCTCAGCAGCGCCAACATCGCGTGAAGGATGTGGTCAGGGAGCGGAGCAGGGCAGTTGTCCAGCCAGGCCTGGATCGCATCCGATGGCACCTCCTCGTTTCCAAGTTGCTGGTGGTCATGCTGGTGGATATGCTCGCAGGGCTGTTTTTCAGGCACTTCCGTCGGATTCATAACCCGGAGGTCGGCGGTTCGAGTCCGCCCCTCGGCATTCCGACAGCATGGCGCGTGGCGTCACACCGGTTCGCGCGCTTCTTGATTCTTCAAGATTGCCGCGAGCCCTTTTTTATTGGCACGCGGCGAGTGCGTACTACCCTCCTCCATGCCCTCCGCACTCGTCATTCGCGCCCCTGGCACCAACTGCGATCAGGAAATGCTCCGTGGGTTCAATCTCGCCGGCGCTTCGGCGGAACTGCATCACCTCGACGCGATCATCGCTTCACCGCACACGCTTGATCGCTTCGACCTGATCGGCTTCCCAGGGGGCTTCTCATACGGCGATGACATCGCGTCAGGACGCATCTTCGCGATGAAGCTCCGCGAGCGGCTCTATCCCGCTCTCAAGCGAGCCCTCGATCGCGGCGTACCCATGATCGGCGCCTGCAACGGCTTTCAGACGCTGGTGCAAGTCGGCCTGCTGCCCGGTGGCGACAGCGAAAGCGACGGCAACACGCCCGCGCAGATCGCGGCCCTGAGTGACAACACCTCGGGTCGATTCATTGATCGCTGGGTCGGAGTGACATACGAGCGCAGCCGCTGCGTGTGGACAAAGGGCATTGCCGAGGCGTTTGCCACTCACGCCGATGACGTGCAGCAACTTCCCGTCGCTCACGGCGAAGGACGCTTCGTTGCACGCGATGCAGGTGTTCTCGACTCGTTGGAACGTGCGGGTCAGGTCGTGTTGCGGTACAACGACAACTTCAACGGCAGCGAGCGGTCCATCGCCGGCATCTGCGATGCCACGGGTCTGGTCTTTGGCCTGATGCCTCACCCTGAACGCTACCTGACCTGGCACAACCACCCCTACTGGACACGCCTCGCCCCCGACGTACGGCGCGGGGACACCCCGGGGCTCATGATCTTCAAGAACGCCGTAAGCCATGTGCTCAGCAGGGGCGCGAGCGCGGCCCGGATGCCCGCCGCTTCGGCCATGGCTTGATGTTGGAAGCAACGGGACTGTTTCAAGAGCGAGCGTCCGTGAACTGCTCGCACACCGTCTTCCGGCATCCACTCAACGCGCTTCAGACCCACCGCCCGCATCTTTCCCCTTTCCCTCATGTCCGCCGTGCGGTATGCTGCCGCCATGAGCGGCCCGCCCGAACTCCCAGAGCAGATCTACGCCGAACTGCGCCGGCTTGCCGCGTGGTATGTGGCCCATGAATCACCCGGGCACACCCTTCAAGCGACCGCACTTGTGCATGAGAGCTACGTCCGCCTGGCCCAGTACGCGCCCGCGCAGGGCCTCACCAAGGCCCAGTTTCTTGCGTTGGCCGGGCGCGTGATGCGCAACGTGCTGGTTGACCACGCCCGACGCAAACTCGCCGACAAACGGGGCGGAGACGCCCTCAGCAGGGTGCAGATGGAGAATCACGTACAAACCCGCGAAGAAGGCTGCGCCCAGGTCGACGTGCTTGCGCTGCATGATGCGCTCGAGAAACTCGCCGCGCTTTCCCCCCGTCAGGCGAGCGTGGTCGAAGCCAGGTTCTTCGCCGGACTCTCGGTGGAACTCACCGCCGAGGCCTTGGGGGTGAGCCCGCGGACGGTGGAGATGGACTGGGCAGTCGCCCGAGCGTGGCTCGCCCGACAACTTCAGGAGAATGGCGGCAAGAAGGGTGAATGAGTCATGACACTGCGATTGACACCTGCCGAGTATGCGCTGGCTTGCTCGCTCTTTGAGCGGGCACAGGCATCCAGCCCCCAGGACATTACCTCCTTGCTTGCCGACGCATCACCGGGCGTGCGCGAGGAAGTCCTCGCCCTGCTCGCCGCGGCACCCGACGCGGACTTTCTGCAGACCCCGGCGATGCGAGACGATCTGGTGACACGCGTCCTGCACGATGCAACCCGTGGCACCGACGAATCGCTCGTGGGCTCCACGTTGGGACGCTTCAGCATTCACAAGCTGCTCGGTACCGGCGGCATGGGCAGCGTCTACGAGGCAACCGATCTTTCAACGAATGAACGGGTCGCGCTGAAGGTGCTTCGCTCGCACGCACTGAGCGAGCAGGGCGCGGCGCGACTGCGCCGCGAAGCCCGAACGCTCGCTCGGCTTCGCCATCCCGCCATCGCCCGTGTGATCGACGCAGGCGGTGCAGACGCTCGCGACAACCGCGCCTACTTCGCGATGGAACTGCTGCGCGGCGCGCAGCCTGTCACGACATGGACACAGGGTCGACCTCTCGACCAGACGCTCCGGCTCTTCATTCAGATCTGCGACGCGGTCCATCACGGTCACCAGCGCGGCATCATTCATCGCGACATCAAGCCCGACAACATCATGGTGCTTCCCGATGGCTCGCCCAAACTCATCGATTTCGGCGTCGCCAGCGTGAGTGATCTTGACATGACCCGAGTCACCGTGAGCACGGGGCTGGGCACACTCGTGGGCACTTTCGCATACATGAGCCCGGAACAGTGCGAGGCAGACGCATCTGCCATTGACACTCGCTGTGACATTTACGCCCTGGGCGTCGTGCTGTACGAATGCCTCGCAGGCCGGCGTCCGCACACGCTTGAGAATAGCACGCTCGCCCAGGTGATGCACGCCATTCGCCATGGCGAAGTCACGCCGCTGGTGAATGTCCGCCCTGAGTGCGCGGGTGATGTCGCGACGATCATCCACAAAGCCATGTCACCCATCCCGGAGCAGCGCTACGCATCCGCGCTCGACATGGGTCGCGACATCACGCGATTCCTCGCGCAGCAACCTATCGAAGCACGTCCCGCCGGAACGGCATATCGCCTTCGTCTGCTGTGGAAGCGAGAACGCGCCGCCATGATCGCCGGCGCGGCTGCCGTGCTATTCCTCGTCGCCGGGGCTGCGGCTTCCGTCACCTTCGGCGTCGCCGCGAAGGAAGGCGAGACCCGCGCCAACGTGGCGCTGTTGCAGGAGACTGACGCACGCAAGCGTGCCGAACGCACCAGCGAGTTCCTTCGCGGCGCAATCGGCTCGGTCAATCCCTACCAGCCACGCGAAACGCCCGCGGAGTTGCTTGCCAGCCAGGCGGATCCGTGGGCTGAGTGGATGACGAATCCCTGGTCCTTCTCAGGCGCGGAAGGCCGAAAGGCGACTATCGAATCTCTCCTGCTTGCCGCGCACGGCAAACTCGCGGATGAGTTTGCTGACGATCCGATTTCGCATGCCAATCTCGCCGAGACGCTGGGCGTCTCGCTTTACCGTCTCGATCGCTTCGCCGAAGCCCAGACCGCGCTCGAAACCTGTGTCGCTCTGCGCCAGCAGCATCTGCCGCCTCGCGATCCGGCCACCATCCGTGCACGACTGCGCCTGGCAGCGGTCTTCGACACCACCGATCCGGCGCGCGCGCCCGAGCACTACAACCTCGCGTATGCCGAGTGCGTTGCCGCCTTTGGCGACACCGATCCCCGCACACTCCGAGTCCAGCGCATGCGGGCGGGAAACATCCATCTCACCTCGGGTGACGCGGCAACGGACCTGTATGCGAAGGTTCCCGAGCCCGCGACAGACGACCCGGTGTCTCCGGAACAGCTTGTCCATCTGGCATACGCCGCGGATGTTGATCTGGCTCGCAACCCGGATCGTTCGGCCCGAGTCGCTCGCGAAGTGCTCCGTCGTGTCACGCGTGGCGACAGCGATTCCGACCGCTTCGCCCGCATGCAGAGTCGCCGCTACGCGCTGCAGGTTGTTCTCGTGACCGGCACGCCGCCTGAAGATGTCCAAACGCATGTCGATGGGCTGGCCGACGACGCTGCGACCCTGTTTGGCGCATACTCGCCCGAAGCCATCAACGCTCTGTCACAGATCATGTATTCGGCGATGCAACTGGGTGACCCAGCGCAAGCCGCCGTCTTCTTTTCCCATGCTGCCCGGGCCCAGTACCGCCTCCGCGGTCATCCGCATTGGGAAACGTCCAACGCCGTTCGTCGCGCCGCGGACGCCATGGCGTTGCTGGATGCCGCGACCCAGACCGCCACGACCGACGACGATGCCAAAGCCGCGACTGAAGTCACGCTGGTGCTCGAGGAACTCCCGCAGGGGCTCTCCACCGCACGCGTGCTGGCCGAGTGCGTGCTTGCCCGTGCGGACCTGCAGCAAGGCCGCGTGGAGAGTGCACGCACCCGCATGACCGCCCTCCTGACCCGCATGCAGGCTCCGCAGGCTCCCGCCCTCTTCCCGCAGGCTCGCACCCGGGCGTGGACGATCAATGCTGAGGCCCTGCTCGCAGCCGGCGAAGTTCAAGCGGCCCGCGATGCGCTCGCCCAGGCATTGGCGACCGAATCCACCTTTACTGACGCTGCCGAAGCCGCCCGCTGGATCATGCCGGCCCGCAACCTGCTGGAATCACTCGACGCCCGCTGATCTGCAAAAATCACTCGCGGAATTTTCCTGATTCGGCAGACTTTGCCGATATCATGCATCGCCGCGTTTTGGGTTGTCTGCCGACAGGAGGTCGGCGCCCGACTCGGCTTGCAGACCGGTCTTCGGTTGCGAGCCCGTCGTGCCCCATGCGCAAGAGCACGGCGGCTCACGGTTCTGGAAGAACCGGAAGGAAGGATGGATCCGATGAAGATGAGCAAGGGAATGTTCACTGTGGCGCTGGCCCTCGGGCTGGCCGGGACGATGTTGGGCGGCTGCAGCAACAAAAAGAAGCAGGCCGACCTCGCTGCTCAGGAAGCTCTCGAACTGCGCGAGCAGAACGCGACGCTGACCCAGGGCAACCGCGAGAAGGATGCCCGTATCGCCGAACTCGAAACCAAGCTGGCGGAATGCACCACCGTCGCCGCTGCTCCGGCTCCTCAGCCGCAGTCGGCGTGGGCGCAGCCCGCGGGCTTCCCCCCCGCCACCAACCCCAACGCGGGCAACGACTCTGAGTTCCGCGTCAACACGCAGACGGGCGAAGCTGAAGTCAGCATCGCCGGCAGCGCGCTGTTCGATTCCGGCAAGACCACGATCAAGGACAGCGCCAAGCGCCAGCTCGATCGCATTGCCCGTGAACTCAACGGCACCTACCGCGGCGCGGCCATTCGCATCGAAGGCCACACCGACAGCGACCCCATCCGCAAGAGCAAGTGGGCCAGCAACGAAGCCCTCAGCCAGGCCCGCGCCGACGCTGTGAAGCAGTACCTCAGCAGCAAGGGCGTCAGCGCCAGCCGCATGAACAGTATCGGCTACGGCAGCAGCCGCCCCAAGAGCACGAAGGCCGCCAGCCGTCGTGTTGAAATCGTCGTCACGAAGTAATCGTGCGATCGACAAGGTTCCCAAAGGGCCCGTGCGAAAGCGCGGGCCTTTTTCATGTCTGCAACGGCTACCCTTCGTCGTGCATCTTCTTCGCCGCACGGTCCGTGTCAATGTGTTGCCGCCCGGAAGTCCTGCCGGCGCCAAGAACCCTTATGCTGGTTTTCCCACCATGACAGCGATGGGCGCGTTCTACGCGTTCGAAGTTGCCATCAAGGGCGAACCCGACGCCGACACCGGTTACCTCCGCGACATCAAGGTCGTGGACCGCTCCGTGCGCGAGACCGTCGTCCCCGCGATCATCGCCGCCTTCGGCCAGCCGCAAACCAACCTTGCAACGCTTCTCGCCGGCACGCTGCCCGCACTCGACCGTGCCCTTGCTGGCGGCCTGCACAGCGTCCGCTGGCACCTCTCCCCCTACTACTCGCTGGAGGTCTTTATGCCTTCCGTTGCTGCGCCGTCCGCACCCGCTTCTCGCGTCCTCATCCGCGAAAAGTTCGACTTCGCCGCCGCCCATCGCCTCCACGTTCCCACCCTCAGTGACGAAGCCAACCGCGCCACCTTCGGCAAGTGTAACAACCCCAGCGGCCACGGCCACAACTACCAGTTCGAGCCCTGCGTCAGCGTGCCGATGAATGCCCTCGCCACCGGCTTCACCGTCGCCACGCTCGAACGCCTCGCCGACCAAGTGCTCATCGAACGCTTCGACCACAAGCATCTCAACGAAGACACCGCCGAGTTTGACCCCCGCCGCGGCGGCGTCAACCCCAGCGTCGAGAACATCGCCGCCGTCTTCTTCAATCTGCTCGCCCCCGCTGTCGCGCAGGCCGGGGCCACACTCGAACACCTGACCGTCTGGGAAACCGACCGCACCAGCGCCACCTACCCCGCCTGACGAATCTAGAATGGCTTTGCCTTTTCTGCCTTTCTGCATTTCCCCTAGTGCCCAGTCCCCAGTGCCTAGTGCCTTCTCCCCATGAAACCCTCCTTCAGCACCGTCGCCCTCCCCGATTGGACCCTCGCTCGCATCGCTCCGCGCCTGGAGGAATGGGGCTATCTGGGCGTTGAACTGCGCACCTTCGGCAACGGCAGCACGCTCAGCGCGTGCGACCCGGCCCTGACGGCGGCCACCAAAGTCCGCGCGATCTTCGACAAGGCCGGCATGCAGATCTGCAGCCTCGCCACCGGCATCCGCTACGACGAAGTCATCTCGCCCCCCATCATCGGCAACGTCATCAGCGATACCGAGCGCAGCGTGCGCGAAACTAAAGGCATGGCCGACCTCGCGCTCGCTCTCGAGTGCGCGTACGTCCGCGTCTTCGCGTTCGAACTGCCCGAAGGCGAAACCCGCAAGAGCGGCATGGCCCGCATCGTCGATCGCCTCAAGAAGAGCACCGACTACTGCCGCAACTCGGGCGTCAAACTCATGCTCGAAAATGGCGGCACCTTCAACACCGCCGTCGACCTCGCCGAAATCATCGACGCCGTCGGCTCGCCCCTCTTGACCGCAAGCTACAGCGCACCCGTCGCCGCAATGGCCGGTGAAAACATCGCCAACGGCATCAACGTCCTGGGTGAACGCCTCGTCAACGTGAAAGTGAAGGACATGAAGCTGGATCGTGATGGCGGCAAGCCCGTCGCCCTCGGCACCGGCGATCTCAACGTCCGCGACACCTTCGCCGCCCTCGCCAAGTCCGGCTACACCGGCTGGATCACCTACGAATTCGACCGCGCCTGGCTGCCCACCGCCGCCAACGTGGACGCCGCGGGCATCCTCGCCCAAAGCGCCAAGACGATGTACGAATGGACCGGCGGCAGTCGCCTCGTGGGTTCCAATCGCTAACGCGATCAAGCTCAGCGTTTATTGAACCGCTCGAAGTACGCACCGAGTACGTTGTCTACGCGCACTTCAGGCCACGCAAACGTCTTCTTCCCGCCAATCGACGCAATCAAGTCCTTTGCCAATCTTGCGGTCGTCGCAAGCCCCGTACCCAGTGAACCCTTCGCCGTCGGAATGTTGTTGCGCGTCAGCACCATGATCGTCGCGTCATCGTCCAGTTCGCCGCCAGCAAATGCCCGCACCCGTTCCAGCAGCGACGTTGTCACCTTGCCGACATCGCGTCCATCCAGCTCCTGCGCCATCGCGAGCAGTCCTCGCGTGCCCAAGGTCGTGCCAGTCTTGCTCGTCGCTTCCATGAGAGCGTCGGTGTAGAGCACCAGCAGATCGCCCTGCACCAGCTTCACTCGCTGACGCGTGTACGTGCTCGCATCCAATATGCCCAGCGGTACGTTCGCCTCCGCGGAGTCGTCAACATCTGCTTCCACCAACTCCCACGATCGCGTCGCCGCTCGGTACCACAGCGGCAGTGGATGCCCCGCAATCGTCAGATCAAGTTCACCCGTCGGCCCCCAAAAGGTCCCAACGATCGCCGTCGCAAATCGCGCCAGCCCCGCGCCGCCCTTCTGGGCGGCCGCAAACTCACGGTTCATCTGCTGCATCACGCGCGACTGATCCACGTGATTCACATTCTTGCGCAATATCGCACGCAGCTTCACCGCGAGTGATGCCACCTGCTCACCATGCCCCGCAACATCTGCAATCAGCACACGCCCAATGCGTCCAGTGGCACAACTCGACAGGTAGTGCATGTCCCCGCCCGCAACATCACCTGCGTGGGGCTTGCTCAGGACATGAGCATCCAGCCCGGGCATCGACACCGCCCGCAGGACGTCGTCATTGCCGCCCCACACCTCCGAACATGCGAGCGAATGCGGTTCCATCTCATCCTACCTAACGACAGCCAGCCACGAGCAGTTGCCAAAAGTGCAAACATGCAATCCACACCGCAACAACCAAAACATCTCGGCGATAGTGCCCTGACCGGTGTCTACACCTTCGTTGTATGAATACCACAAAACGTGTCGTCATCGCCATCACGGTTCTGCTGGTCCTGCTGATCGGCGGCATTGTCACGCGCGAAGCATACTTGGCCGCCACTGCCACGCCAGTGATATCAGTTGACTACGCGGAGCGAATCAATGCTCGCGTCCGCGAAGCCAATGCATCCTTCCCCACGCCCCAAGGCGATTTTGACACTTTCACGCACATACTCCGCGAACTGAGTCAGGCCGACCACACCCTTGCTGCGGCGGCCTTTCCCGGCCAAGACTCGCCAATGGTGCCCTACGACGCCCTCTACACACCCAGTCAGAGCGCTGAGAACCGCGCACTCGCGGAACGCGGCCTGGCCGAGCACATCGCCTCGGGTCGCCTCGAATCGCTCTCGCAACTGCCAGGCCTCGTGGGCGTTTCCCGGAAGCTTCCCAGTGACGGCCTGCTGCTGGGCGTCACACTGCCCGAACTGCGCGACGCGCGCAATGCCGCACGCATCTTGGCCGCTCGCTTTGTCATCGCCGCCCGCGAAGGACGAGAAGAGGATGCGACTGCTGAACTCGAACGTCTGGTGTCCCTGGGCATGATTCTCACCCATCAAGCCACGCTCATTGATCGTCTGGTTGGCTGCGCAGTGCATTCGGTTGCCATCGACGCCATTCGTGACCTGCACGCCCAGGGACACATGAGTGGCTCTCTGGCCGCAAAACTGCTGCCTGTCATGCAGCGCATCAATACGCGTCCTTCATATGCCCTTCAGTTGAACTCCGAACGCGACAGCACGCTGGATGTCATCCAGCGCACGCACAGCCGGCAAGGGCGTTTCATTCCCAGCGAGTACACCCGCATCCTGGGCGGCTTTTCGCCGCTGAAACCCTGGCAGTTGTCGGCCTTCCTGCCACGCAAGACCGAGACCGAAGCCCTCGCCAACACGTACTACGACGGCGTCATCGAAGCCGCCGCGCAGCCAGTCGCCTCACGGCAGTTCACGACACTCGACGCTATCGCCGACAGTGACAGCACCAGTCCTGTCATCAAGGCCATGATCCCTGCCCTCTCTCGCACGTTGGCGTCTGAAGATCAACTCCTCACGACTCTTCACGGTGTGCAGATCCTACTTGGGCTCGAAATCCATCGCGCTCGCACCGGTGCGTATCCGCAATCACTGAACGAACTCGTACCAGGCGTCTTCACGCAGTTGCCAGTCGATGTCATCGCGAAGGACGGAGCATTCAAGTACGTGCTGCGTCCCGCTGAAGTCACCACGGGCAGGCCATTTCTCCTCTACAGCATCGGTCGCGACCAGACCGACAATCAAGGAAACCCCCATCCGAAGGTTGACGTGACCGCCCTGAACCTCTCGAAGGATCACGCCGGCTTCGACTACGTCGTCAATCGCACGCGGCCCGACCAGACACCCCCGCCCAACGCCCCCTGACGGAGCGAACGCATGCGCCTCATCACCCGCACCATCTGGCGCGCATTCCCCGAACTCGACCGTTTCAGCGACGATCAATGCCGACGATTCGTGCGTGCCGCCAACGCTCGCCGGCTTGCTCGCGGCGCCACATGGCTCGTCAGTCTCGTCGTCGGGGCAGTCGCCGCCACCATCGCCTTTAGCGTGCCCATCTGGTACCGCTCCGCCTCCACTCGCTGGCACTTTTCTGTAGACTTTGGGTACCTGCTCGATCACCGTCTGGTTAACTCGATGTCGTTCTGGGCCTGGTGGATGGCCGTCGGCGGCCTCGCAACCTTCGTCGCTCGTGATCTCCTGCTGCGTCTGCGTCTGCGCCGGCTGCTCCGCACCCGCGCCAGTTGCGTCCAGTGTCGTTATTCACTTCTGGGCCTCACGGTGCCCCCCTCCCTTGTCGTGTGCTGCCCCGAGTGCGGCACACCCACGCACGTCGACGCGGCATTGGGCGAACTGACCACCGATGAAACCGGCACGGCCCGTTTCACGCCGCGTGATCTCACACCGCCACCCCGCTGGTTCACACCTCGTCGCGTACGCATCATCACGCGTGTCGCACTTGCACTGCTCATCGGCGTGCCCGTCCTCTCCGCTCTGCTGGCTGGCATCCATGAGTTGCGCCTTCGATCCCAGGCGCGCGTTGCCGCATCGCAGCGTCTGGTCGCAACCGACCTTGTCCGCATGGTCGATGCGATGCAGCCCAGTCCCATGCCAGCGAACGCGGTGAGTTTCTTCCAAATCATCCGTGACATTCGCTTTGAGTTTCGCTCTGCCAGCACCACGCTGGATCTGCAGCACCCCTTTGAAGTCATTGACGGTCGTCCGGTGCAATGGGGCGACATAACCACGATCTACATCCCCTACGACGAAGGCTACACCCCCACCCCCTATGACCTTGCAGTCGCTCGCCGCGGTCGCTGGCAGTTTGACACCTACCAGCGCTCGCCAATGCCCCAGCTGCTCGACGCGATCCGCACCGCCTACGACACCCGACGTGCGTACACCCTCACACCGACGGAGCCGGCGATATACATGCTCCTTGACGATCTGGGGGAGATCCGATCCATCGCGCTATACAACACGGCGAGAATGAAACTCGCACGCGATGCAGGTGACACGCGCGAATGGCTCCGCGCCTTCGAGTCCAACTTCGCACTCGCTCGCGGCTACGCAACACAACCACTTGGCATCCAGACGACCGTAAGCACCAGCATTGAACTGATGACCATTGGTCAACTGCGTGACGTGCTGTTGGCTCGGCCCAGCGCCGCGATGCTCGACGAGATCGAGAACGCGACCAATCGCCAGCGCATGCCACTCTCCCAGCACTGGATCGATGGCGACCGAGCCCAGTCGCTTGACACGATCGCGTGGATCTTCGAGTCCCCGGGGAACACACGATTCAACATTCCCTCGGAGCCCATTGAGCAACTTCTGGATCTCAATCATCCGAGTGCGACTCAAGCAGTCAATCTCGGCGCATACGAGGACAACCGACGCGAAGTCAGTGCGTTCTACGACCGGCTTGCCGGCGTCATCGCACGCCGCCCTCATGAACGCATCCGCACAGACATCTCCATCCAAGCCGATCTCACGCCCGCGCGTCTTCTAACCGGCTCTGGCCGCAGCATGATCAACCTGCGCTCGCTGCTCGAAGGCGAACGCATCGCCATGGCCACCATGATCGCCCTCGAGCGTCACCGCATCGCACACAGTGACTATCCACAGAGCCTCGCCGAACTCGTCCCGGATTTGCTCCCTCATGAGCCCGAAGACCTGTGGGCCCCTGCTCCACAGTCATTGGGCTACAAACGCGTCGATCCCGCGACTGATCGCTGCGGTCGCGCGTACCTGCTCTACAGCGTCGCAGGCGACGGCCTCGACAACGCAGGCCTCTCCCCCGGGAACGATACCGAATGGCTCTTCAGGCAAAGCCGCCCCGACGGACCGGCTGATTTCGTCTGGAACCGCCCTGCCTTCACCCCTACCCCATAACCGTCCGGAGGTGGAATCGGCGTTATCCCGGCACTTCACTGGGGATGGGTGTACGCCTTACAATACTGCATGCCGTCGATTGCGCAGCTTGAGAAGCTCCTCGCGACCGACCCGCACGATGCATTCGTGCTGTATGGTCTTGCGCAGGAGTACGCCAAAGCCGGACAGACGCAGATGGCGGTCGCCTTCTACGACCGCTGCCTGCAGGCCGACCCGGCGTACTGCTACGCCTATTACCACAAGGCAAGGGCCCTCTCAGCGGCAGGAGATGTGCACGCCGCGGGTGAGACTGTCAAGGCCGGCATGCAGGCGGCCAGAAAACACCAGGATTCACACGCTCTGGGCGAGCTTTCCGCCCTTGCGGATGAACTGGAAGTGACGTAGCAGGCTGGCTGTTCTGGTTGTTTTCGTTCAACTCTCGGTTCACTCGGCATCGTCGTCCGGCAACTGCACTCGGCACCAAGGACCCACCCGTGATCAACAGCTACCGCGTGAATGTTGAAGTCGTCCGCCCCGGCCTGTTCGGCGACGCGCCGTCCGGTCGAGATGGGTCGCCCACGCCGCGTATCTCGGGTCTGCAGCCTGATCTGTCCGACCTCACCGTCGCGTTCGTCAAGGTCGGCGACAAGGTCGTCGCCAAGGTCCCCTTCGCCGAAGTCGAAAAGCTGGGCCTCCGCGTCGGTGCCAGTTGGACCAGTCGCCTCGCCCAAACCTGCGAGCAAGCCTTCAACCTCTTCAGTGCCAAGGAAACCGGCAAGAAGATCCTCGCCATCAAGAGCCGTACTGCCCAGCAGTTGGAAGTGAAGCTGACGGAGAAAGGCGTCGCCGCAGCCATCGCCAAGCAAGCGGTGGACGACCTGCGCCGCGACGGCCTTCTGAAGGACGAGATCGTCGCCGAGCAGATGGCCGAAGCCGAGATGAGCAAAGGCGCCGGAGCCGAACGCGTGAAGCGCAAACTGCGCGACGCCGGCGTGAGCGAAGAAACCGCGACCGCAACGCTCAAGCGCGTCACCAAAGGCAAGAGCGAAGCCACCCGCGCCAAAGAAGCCGCGGAGGAAATCGCCAAGAAGCTGCCCGCCAAACTCACCAAGGCCGCCAAGTGGCGCCGCGTCGCCGCAGGCCTTGAACGCCGCGGCTTCGACGAAGATGTCGCCCGCGCCGCGACCCGCAAAATCCTCGGTGCCGAACCCGAGTGAAACCGCTTTTCCACCGTCGTCCTTGACGTTTCTTCCCGCGCCCAGTCACGACACCGTGTCACTCGGCGATCGATTCCTGTCAACCAGCGACACCCCATCATGGCAAATGTTTATCCCTTTCGTGCCGTCCAGTTCCTCAACGGTCGTGGCGATGCCTCCGCCTTGATCGCTCCTCCTTACGACGTGCTCGACTCCGCCGGCAAGGCACGGCTCCTCGCCAAGAACGCCGCCAACATCGTCGGCATCGATCTCCCGCACACCCCCGCCAAGGAACTCGGCCCGCAGTCCGCCTACGACAACGCCGCCAAGTCGCTGCAAGACCTCCTCACGCGGGCCACGCTCACCAAGCGCGAAACGCCCGCCATGTTCGCCTACCGCCAGTCCTTCATGACTGATGGCAAGCTCATCCAACGCTGCGGCATGGCCTGCACCACCGACGTGGTTCCCTTCGGCCCGCGCGCGGGCGGCGGCGTCCTGCCCCACGAAGAAACCTTCAGCGGCCCCAAAGAAGACCGCATGGCCCTCATGAAGGCCACGCGCACCCAACTGTCGCCCATCTTCGGTCTGCATGCCGACGAACACGGCGTCGCCACGCGCCTCGTGCGCGATGTCATGAGCAAGCGAGCACCCGACATGACGGCGACCATGAGCAAAGAACTGGGCGGCGACGGCGTGCTCCACGAACTCTGGACCATCAGCGACACCGCCACCATCAATGCATATCAAGCGGCTCTGAAGGGCGAAGACATCTTCATCGCCGACGGCCACCACCGCTACACCACCGGCCTCAACTATCTCAAGCAGCTCGAAGAAAAGTCGCCGCTTCCCTCCGATCACCCCGCCAAGCAAAGCATGATGGTTCTCGTGAGCATGAGCGACCCGGGCCTGGTCATCTGGCCCACCCACCGCGTGCTTGGCGGCATGAAGGACTATTCATGGGACAAGTTCCTCGTGGCTTCGGCGGGCAGCATCATCACCGAGCCTATCGCAGGTTCACTCGCACATGTTGAGAAAGCCTTGCATGATCTCAAGGGCATGGGTGAAGAGCGCTTTGCCCTCTGGGACTTTGCCCGCAAGCAGGGCTGCGTCGCCGCGCCGGCAACGCCCGATGCGCTGAAGTCTCGCTTTCCCGAAAAGCCCAAAGCCTGGCGCGAACTCTCCGTCGCCTTCTGCCAGTACGTCATCGTCGAGCAGATCTGCCAAGGCAAGCTCAACGCGGGCCAGCCCGTCAAGTGGGCCTTCCCCCACACCATTCCCGAAGTCGAAGCCATCGGCAGCGGCGAAGAAACCGGCGCAGGCGGCGGCAAGGGCTTCGCGCAACTCGCCGTCATCGTTCGTCCGACACCCCTCGCCGCCGTGCGCGACGTGAGTCGCGCCAACCAGCTCATGCCGCAAAAGAGCACCTTCTTCTATCCCAAACTGGCGACCGGCCTGTTCGTGCACGGCCTCGCCTGAACCCGGATCGGCGTCCATGAGTCGAATCCGCTTGCGTTGGCACGCACAGTGCCAGCTGCTGCAGCGCGCGCATCTGGAGCAACGAAACCCAACGGGAAGCGAGGGACGAATGCGGCCTCACTCTCGCAAGGTCCGAGCTTTCCCATGCGTCGCGATGCAATCTGGAGGTGCTCGAAAAACTCTGTCCGATTGTCGGCTGGCGTCCGCATGGTGAGTCAAAGGAGGCACATTCATGTCATCCCATTCACCCTCTCGAGTCATTGCCGCTTTCGCCGCGTTTGTAACTGGCGCCGCGTTCGCCGGCCCGATCAATCCGCCCGCTGGCCCGGTCACAAGCACATACAAGACGCTCAGCGAAGTGGAGCCTCGCATCGCGATCAACCTGGCCAACACGCCCGGCGACGCCGACTCACTCTTCAGAATCTCCCAGCCCGGGTCATACTACCTCACGGGCAACATCACGGGTGTCGCGGGCAAGCACGGGATTGAGGTTGGCGCATCGGGCGTCACCATCGATCTCAACGGCTTTGAACTGGCCGGCATCGCGACACCCGGATTCGCCTTCGATGGCATTCGCGCGGACGTGGCCGGCCGCCTCAACATCGCCGTTCGCGGCGGCACCGTTCGCGGCTGGTCAGGCACCGGGATCAATCTCGGATCCTTCTCACCCTCCAACAGCATCGTCACCGACATCCGTGCGACAAACAACGGCTTTGATGGCATCTGGGTCAGCACGTCCAGTCAAGTCTCCGGCTGCACGGCAACACTCAATGGAGGCGATGGCATTCAACTGGGCTTCAACAGCGCCGCGTTCAACTGCGTTGTCTCCTTGAACGCCCAGGATGGCATCAACGGCAGCGTCACCGTCGTTATCAGCCACTGCACCGCGCTTCAAAATGGAATCGACGGCATCGGCGCTGGCATCGCCAGCAAGGTCACCGATTGCGTGGCGTATGACAACACTCAAGACGGTTTCTCGATCGGCAGCAGCGGCAGCATCATGGGGTCCGCTGCTTACGCCAACGGTCGTCATGGCATCGAACTCTTCTTTGGAGCCTCCGCAATCAACTGCTCCTCACATACCAACACGTTTCACGGCATTCTCGCCTCCGATCGCTCCCAGATCATCGGAAACAACTGCGCTCGCAACGGCGTGACCGGAGGTCCCGGATCCGGCATCTACGTCTCTGGCAGCAACGGCCGCATCGAGGGCAATTCCTGCATCGAGAACGATCGCGGCATCGAGATCGACGGCACCGCGAATCTGGTCATCCGCAACAACTGCGGCGGAAACACCTTCGCCAACTGGGACATCGCCGCCAACAACGTCTGTGGTCTCATCGTCAACCGCTCCGCCCCGGCCAGCGCCGCGATCCTCGGCGACGCAGCTCCATCCTCCCTGGGGACCACGGACGCAAACGCGAACTTCACAAACTGAGCCCCTCGCGCGGCGGTCACAAGCCGTGCGAACAAGCCGAGACCTGCCATTCCCACTTGTCCGACACCAAACACACCCGCAACGCCGTCGAAGTTTGAGTCCCTCACGTCGCACATTCTCGGTCTCGGGCCGAGAACGGACCAGGAAATTCGTGTCGCCTTCCCGAGGGATCTCTCGCTTCTTCAAGTGCCATGCATATTCACACGCGCCATACCCGTTCGTTCGTTCTCGCCGCCATCGCCTTCGCGATCGCGCCCGTTTCTCTCCTCGCCGGGCCGATCAATCCGCCCCCAGGGCCGGTTACATCCACGTACAAGACGCTGACGGAAGTTGAACCGCGCACGCCTATCTCCGGCCCTTTCGTCATCGCATCGAGCGGTTCCTACTACCTCACGGGCAACATCACCGGTGCGGCCGGGCAGGATCTCATCACCATCACCAGCAACTACGTCACGCTTGATCTCAACGGCTACACGATCAACGGCGGGCGAACAGGCATCATCATCCAGCCGATCACCGCCGTCGGCAACATCGTCATCGAAAACGGCACAATCCGCAGCAGCGGCGGCTCCGCCATCTTCGCAACCACCGCTTCATTCGGTGTCGAAACTCCACCCATCACCGTGCGCAACCTGCGCATCGAAGATGTGAGCGACGCAGGTATCTTCATTGGTGACAAAGCAACAGTCGAAAACGTCACAATCTCTGCACGCTCCACCTCCACCACATCCTCTGGCATCACCGTCGGTGGAGCCAGCCGCATCACCAACTCGCGCGTCGACGGTGTCGCCCTTCGCGGCGTGCTCACTGGGCCTTCCGCCGTCATCGACGGTCTATCCATCACCTCCGCAGGCGGTGAAGGCCTCCGCGCCGGCTTCTCCTCGCGCATCAGCAACTCCACCATCACGAACGCCGCATCCGGCTTTCACCTCAATCAATACTCCACCATCACCTCGTCCTCTGTCTCCAACACCCGGACAGGAAACGGCTTCATCATCGACGTAGGCGGCACCGTGAAGGACTGCACCGCCAACAACATCGAAGGCGACGCCTTCAGCATCGGTGTGGGCAGCACCGTCCTTGATTGCACTGCTGGATCGGTGATCGGCAACGCCTACGTCACCACGTTCGGTGGCGGCGTCACCTTCGACCGTTGCACCGCGTTCAACATCGGCCTCAACGGCTTCCAAATCACCAGCGGCTGCGTCGTCACCAACTCCACCGTCTCGGGCATCGGTGTCAATTCCACCTTTGGCGGACCAAACTCCAGCGGTGTGCTGACAACCGGCAGCGGCAACCGCATCGAGGGCAATCGCTTCATCTCGTGCTTCTACGGTGTCTTTGTCCCCGCAGGCAGCACGAACAATGCCGTCTATCGCAACACCGCCATCAGCGCGGGCGTGGGCTTTACCAACAACGGCGGCGCCACCAACCGTTTCGGCACCGTGCAATCAGCCGGGCCCGCAGTCGGGGCCTGGGACAACACCGTGCAGTAAGTTTCTCAGCGGTTCACTCAGAGACTGTCCATCATGCAAACTTCCTTCCGACATGTCGCATCCGCCAGTCTGCTCTGCCTCGCAGCAGGCGTTGCCCTCGCGCAGACCAACGTCGACAGCGTCAACAAGTTCTCGTGGAGCGAAAACTGCGGCTGGATGAACTGGGCCGACGCCGGCACGCCGTCCGGCTCACAAGCCGCGCGCATCAACATCAATGCTGGCTTCGCTCAGGGCTTCGTCTGGTGCGAGAACATCGGCTGGATCAATCTGGGCAACGGCAACGGCCCCTACGCCAACACCACCGGCCTCAACTTCGGCGTCAACGTCAACTCCTCAACCGGCGCACTGACCGGCCTCGCCTGGGGTGAAAACGTCGGCTGGATCAACTTCTCAGGAGGGGCTCTCGCGACGCCTCCACAACCCGCTCGACTCGACTCACTCGCCGGTCGCCTGCGCGGCTACGCATGGGGAGAGAACATCGGTTGGATCAATCTCGACGTAGCCACAGCCGGCAAGTTCGTGCAGGTCAATCCCATTGGCTGCAACGACATCGACTTCAACAACAACGAAGCCTTCCCCGAAGACCAGGACGTCATCGACTTCTTTACCGTCCTCGCGGGGGGCGCGTGCAGCACCGACCCGCTCCCAGGCTGCGACTCCATCGACTTCAACAACAACGGCGCATTCCCCGAAGATCAAGACGTCATCGACTTCTTCAACGTCCTCGCAGGCGGCAACTGCCCCTGAAACTTCACGCTCACTGCACGCCAACGATCTATCCATGTTCACCGGCGTGCACCACGTCGCCATCATCGCAAGCGACTACCAGAAGTCGCGCGATTTCTACACGCGCATCCTTGGCCTGCCCATCGTCAGCGAGACCCATCGCGTCGAGCGAGATTCATGGAAGCTCAACCTCGCCCTGCCCGACGGCGTAGAGATTGAACTCTTCAGCTTCCCTTCGCCCCCCAAACGCCTCAGTCGCCCCGAGGCCGCCGGCCTCCGCCACCTCGCCCTGCGAACCGCGACCTTTGCCGAAACTGTCGCGAAACTGACCGCCGCCGGCGTCGCCGTCGAGCCCGTTCGCGTGGACGAACTGACCGCCAGACGTTACACCTTTTTCGCAGATCCCGACGGTTTGCCGATAGAGATCTACGAGGCATAACCACGCTCTGGACCGCCACTGAAACGATTTCGTCGACTGCCCGAATGCGTGCGAATGATCTCACATGCGGAGCGAGTCCATCTCGCCATCGCCGCACGTGTCCAGGTCGCCCCCTCGCTTCGCCCCGCTTGCCGTCATCACCATGCCAGCCATCCAACTCAGCAATCTCACAAAAACCTTCGGCCCCAAGCTCGCCGTCGATCACCTCGACATGACCATCGACGAAGGCTCGCTGATCGGCCTCATCGGCCCCAACGGCGCGGGCAAGACCACCACTATCCGCATGATCATGTCGATCATCTTTCCCGACTCGGGCACCATCAGCGTGCTCGGCAAAGCCTCCGCCATCGAGAGCAAAGACCTCATCGGCTATCTCCCCGAAGAACGCGGCGTCTACAAGAAGATGAAAGTCGGCGCGTTCCTCACCTATATCGCTCGACTCAAGAGCGTTCCCGAAGCGGAGGTCCAGACCCGCGTCCGCGCATGGCTCGACCGCGTCGCCCTCGCCGACACCTACAAGAAACGCTGCGAAGAACTCAGCAAGGGCATGCAGCAGAAGGTTCAGTTCATCGCCAGCGTCATTCACCAGCCCAAACTCGTCATTCTCGACGAGCCCTTCAGCGGCCTCGACCCCGTCAATTCACGCCTGCTTCGCACGCTCGTGCACGATCTGCACAAGCAAGGCACCACCGTCATCTTCAGCACCCACCAGATGAGCCAGGCCGAAGCCCTCTGCGATCGCATCGTGATGATCCATCAGGGCCGCAAAGTCCTCGACGACACGCCCGCCCGCATCCGCAATCAGTTTGACCCCCGAGCCGTCTTCGTCGAGCCCGCCGATGCCATCGACGAGCGCACCCTCGCGTCCGCAGTTTCCGGCGTGCGTGAAGTCAAGCGGATGGGCACGGGCTTCGAAGTCTTCGCCAGTGGCAACGAGCCCGCGAGTGCTCTGCTCGCCCGCATCGCATCCAGCGTCCCCGCCACGCGCGTCGAAGTCGTCCGACCGACGCTCGAAGACGTCTTCATCGACATCGTCAAGGGCAGTGCCAAGAGCCCCGAAGAATTGGCTGAACTTCAGGCCCTCGCTCGCGGTTCGCGCAGCGACACCAGCGGCGACTGACGCGCGAGGAGACCGCCCATGCGAAAGATCCTGACCATTGCGATTCGTGAGTTCCTGGCCGTCGTCGCCACCAAAGGCTTCGTACTGGGCCTGCTCATCCCGCCCGTCATCATGGCCGTCGTCGTTGCCCTCCTGCCGCGGCTCATGAATCAGAAGCCACCGCCGGTCGTCGGCACCATCGCCATCGTCGACCAGTCGGGTCTCGTGGCTCCGCGCCTCGAAGTTGCCTTCAGCCGTGAGAAGATGGAAGAGCGCCGCGCCGAGAAATTCCGCGAAGCCAGTGCCGAAGTCACCAAGCGCACCGGCATGACGCTCCCCGACCCCACAAAGGCACCGCCAGGTTCCACGGACGCCACACCAGGCGCAAACACGTCCGATCCGCTCGCGTCAGCGATGAACAACCCCATCGCGAACGCCCAAATGCAGCAGGCGTTGGGTGCGATCCCTGAATTGCAGGTTGTCACGCTGCCCGCCGACACCGACATCAACCTCATCAAGGATGAACTGCGCAAAGCTGACTCGCGTGCTCGCATCCCCCTCACGGCGGATGGCAAACCCGATGAGTCACAGGCTGCAAAACTGCGCGAACAGCGCATCGTGCTGGTCGTGATCCCCAAGAACGCCGTCGCTCTTCCAACCGCAACCGCCGAGTTCTCCACCTACGACTTCTTCCTTGCTCCCCGCATGGATCCGGAAGTCTCCGCCGACATCCGCGATCAGGCCAACCGCGCCATCGTCGATGCTCGCCTCGCCGCCAATAGTTTCGACATCGACGCCGTCCGCTCGCTCATCAAGCGACCCGAAGCCAACCAACAGATCGTCACCGCCGACGGCGCACGCAAGCAGAACGAAGCTGCAGCCATGCTCGTGCCCGGCGGCTTCATGTTCCTGCTCTGGATGAGTGTTTTCGTCGCCGGCCAGTATCTGCTCACCAGCACCATCGAGGAAAAGGGCAGCCGCGTGATGGAAGTGCTCCTCAGCGCCGCCAGCCCTCTTGAACTCATGATCGGCAAGATCATCGGCAAGGGAGCCGTGGGCCTCATGATTCTGCTGCTCTACGCCGGCGCGGGGCTGCTGGCCCTCGTCGCCGCAACGATGCTCGATCTCATCGCCTGGCAGAACGTCGTGTATCTCCTCGTCTACTTCATCATCGCTTACTTCATCGTTGCCAGCCTCATGGCCGCCATCGGCGCCGCCGTCACTGAACTTGCCGAAGCGCAAGCCCTCATGACGCCCATCAATCTCATCCTCATGATCCCCATGCTGCTGTGGTTGCCCATCATGCGCAACCCCAACGGCTCATTCGCTCAGGTCTGTAGTTTCGTGCCCCTCATCAATCCCTTTGTCATGGTCCTCCGCATCAGCGGCCCCGAGAAGATCCCCTTCTGGCAGATCGCCGCCAGCATCATCATCGGCATCGCCACCGTCTGCATCTTGGTCTGGATGAGTGCCAAGATCTTCCGCGTGGGCGTGCTCATGTATGGCAAGCCGCCGAACTTCCCGACGCTTCTCAAGTGGGTTCGCATGGCTTGATCCAGCCCGCATCCCCCGCTCTTGGCACGTGGTTTCCCTGCTAGGTCCCAGTTGATTCGCCTCGCGCCAAGTTGCACACAAATCTCCGAACCTGACTTGCACCACCGACGAATAGTTGGTAGATTAAATCATCGCTCCTCGCCCGCATGCAAGCTCTGGCTCGCTTCATGCACCCGCGATCAGCGATCAGCCGGCGGTTGTTCCGCATGGCTGCCTTGGGCTGAGCGACGGCTCAGCGGTAGAGTCTGGCGGGCGGTCTGTGAGCACCGCCGACGGCTGGATGTGGCGAGCCATCCCAAAGGAGGTGATCCAGTGATTCAAGCTGACAATACTTTGGGGCTGCGTTGCACATGACGCAACCGACGGGCTGCGTCCCGCTCGTGGTGTGTGCCTTGCACCCGCCCCGACGTGAGCAGCGGCCCCAAGCCTGACCTACGGCTACTTGCCTAGATCGCCAGAGCCTCTCCGCAGGGAGGCTCTGGTTTGTTTTTGCTCCGCATCTTCTCGCAGTCCCCCTTCGCAGGTCCCTCCCCTCCAACACTCTGTCATGCCTCCTCCCCATCCCCATCTCGTCGTCATCGGTGGCGGCAACATGGGCAAAGCCATCGTCGTCGGCTGTGTCAACGCCGGCATTCTCTCACCCAAGCGCGTCTGCGTTGCTGATCCCGCCGCCGAGAAGCGTGCCCGCTTCGGCGCACTGGGTGTCCATGTCGTCGCGACAGCCTGGGACGCCCTCGCATGGCTCGGCAGCGTCGCCGCACAACCCCAGGAAGGCCAGGTTCTCCTCGCCATCAAGCCACAGTCGCTTCTTGCCTGCGCCGACGAACTCAAGCAACTCCGCGGCGCACTCGCTGGTCGTGTCGTCATCTCAATTCTCGCAGGCGCAACCACCACGCGCATCCGCGACTGCCTCGGGGGCGATATCCGCGTCATCCGCGCCATGCCAAACCTGCCCGCAGCAATTGGCAAGGGCGTCACCGCCCTGTCCTTCGGCGCAACCGCCTCCGCCGACGATGCCATCTTCGCCCGCCAGATCTTCGCCGGCATCGGCCCCACTGTCGTCGATCTCGACGAGCCCATGATGGACGCCTTCACCGCCGTCGCCGGCTCAGGCCCCGCCTATCTCTTCTACCTCGCCGAGTCCATGGTCCAAGGCGCCATGCGTGTCGGATTCACCCGCGAAGACGCACTCCGCATCGTCCGCGGCACGCTCGCGGGCTCCGCCGCCATGCTCGAGCAAAGCCCCGACGAACCCGCCGCTCTCCGCGACGCAGTCACCAGCAAAGGCGGGACCACCGAGGCGGCCCTCAGCGTTCTCAACAGCAAGACCGTGCTGCAGGATTTCGCCGACGCGATCGAAGCCGCCCGCAACCGCGGCCGCGAACTGGCGTGAAGTCCCCGTGGCCCTCCTCAGCCGTGATCGATCAACACCAAAGAAAACGGACGCTGCTCTCGCAGCGTCCGTTGTTCGTTCCACCTGCGCAGAGCCTTTGCTCTGCGATCCTCCACCGCATTACGGGCAGCCGCCACCCGCAAGCACGTTGAAGAAGTCCACAATGTCCTGGTCTTCAGGGAAGACGCCGTTGTTGTTGAAGTCGATGTCATTGCACGCGGCGCAGGTGCCGCCTGCCATCACATCGAAGAAGTCAACCGCATCCTGATCTTCAGGGAAGACACCGTTGTTGTTGAAGTCGATGTCATCGCACGCGGGCACGCTGGGCTGGAAGCTCAGGTTCAGCGTCGCCGCGCCACGCGCCGCCGCCGTCGTACCACCCACGCGAATCGTGTAGTTGTTGCCCGTCGTGATCGGAATCGTGATGCTCGCCCGATTCGCACCACACGTGCTCGCGTTGCTGACACCCAGCAGACGCGTGTCGTAGTTCGTGCAACCGCTGCCCGAATACACCGCGACGATGCTCGGGAAGTTGCTGCCCGGGCACGTGCTGATCGTCAGATCGCCGTTCGCCGTCGCCGGGTGGTTGAACCACACGTCGTTGTTCAGCTGCGTCCCGCTATGTGCCGGGCCGTCGGTCGCCGCGCCCGCCGTGTTGATCGGCGTGTCACCCAGCGTGATGCCCGCGCGGTTGGCGCAGTCATCGTTCTGCGGCGGAGCTCCGCCGCCGCCGCCGTTGACAATCAGGTTGAACGCGCCCGTTGCGCCGTTGTACCCCGCGACTCGCACGTAGTACGTCACACCGGCCGTCAGCGCACGCGAGATACGTGAGCCGTAGTTGGCGTTGCCGCCGCCCGAGCACCCTGTCGTGTCGTCGTTGCACACCAGAGGCGTTGTGGCCGTGCACGAGGCGTACAGCGCAATCGTCGTGTCCAGCGCGCTGCCGCACGTCTGGAAGACCGCCGTGCCCGTCGTGGCCGGACGATACTTGTACCACAGGTCGGGGGCGTTGTTGCCATTGCAGCCCACACCGCCCGGGTTGGTCACGTCAACAGTGGCTCCGGTGTTGTCACCGGTCACCTGCACGCCATCGCTCAGCCAGCTCGCCGTCGCGCACGTTTCATTCACTGGCCCGCAGTTCGGAGGCGTCACCACCAGCGTGCCCGTGCCCGTCGCAGCGTTGAAGCCGCCCAGACGCACCAGATACGTCGTGTTCGCCGCCGCGCTGAAGTTCAGCGTCGAGCCCAGCCCGTTGGTGCCGCAGCCAGCCGCGTCGTCGTTGCACGTGATGAGCGTGCCGCCGCATCCGCTGTACAGCGCCATCTTCGTGTCAAAGGTCGCGTCACAGATCGCGATGGTCGTGTTGCCCGCGCACGAACCAGTCGTGTACGTGTACCACACATCCGCGCCGATCTGCGTGTAGTTGCTCACCACACAGTTGGTCGGCTCATCCGGACCATCCGTCGTCGCGCCCGTCGTAACGATGGGCGTCGAACCCGCGGCAATCGGCTGAGCCGCCGCGCAATTGTCATTGAACGGCGCACCGCTGCCGTTGGTGCTGGGCACATACACCGCGCCGCTGACCGACGCGCCCGTGCCAGGCAGGAACAGCCCGATATCCGCCGCACCACTCGCCGGCGCGAGGTTGGTCTCAAACCAGAAGTTGTAGATCGTGTCCCAACGCAGCGCATTTTCCTGCTGGTCATCCGCGTACAGATTCGGCATCGTCCACGTCACCGCGCCGCTCGCGAACGCGGGCGCCCAGTTGTCACTCTTCTGCTTTTCACCGCTGTGATACACCACATCGCGGAAGCCGATGTTCGTGACCGTCGCCGTCGCAGGCACAGGCACCGTGAAGCTGCTCGCCCCGCGGTGGCTGTTCAGGTTCTGCACCGCGTACTCATAGCGGTAGTTGCCACCGCCGAGATTGATCACCTTCGAACCGATGATGTACCGTCCGTCGTTGGCCACATCTGCGTTCGAGATCACAACCGTGTTGTCCGGGATCGGATTCCCGCTGCCATCCACGCCGCCACCGAAATCACGCCACGCCTGAATCCCGGGCTTCTGACGCTGCGTCGTGTTGCGCAGTTCCATCGCCCGGCTCGTCGCGTTGAACGTCACGCGCCGGTAGCTCTGGTTGTTGTTGTCGTTGTTCGCGCCCGCGTCTTCCGGCTGAATGTAGCTGCTGCTCACAAAATACAGCGCACCCGCCGTCGTCAGTTCCGTGTCAGGAACCACAAGACGCTTGGTCAGCACCGCGCTCGTGTCGCCGGGCTCATTCACCGCGCCCCACGTCGCGCTGTTCGCCGCAAACGCGATCGCGCCCGTCGCCGGGTTGATGTGCCACTTGGGACCAAGATCGCTCTGATCGCCATTCAGGCCCGCGCTGTACGGGTCCGAGCACTGCGGCATCAGGAACGCGCACGCCGGATTGCTCTGCGTCGGGCACGGACCGCACACCGTGCCGTTCAGCGCGCAGAAGCCGTGCTTCAGCCACGCCTGCGAGATCTGCTCAAACCGCCCGTTGCTCAGGCGATACAGGTTCTGGCTGATGACCGGATACTGACCCGCGCTGTTCCGCTGCCACGTCAGAGGCACCGTCCCGATGTTGCACGAGATCGTGCCGATCGCGTACGCACGCTTCCCGTTCACCGTGCCGCCACTGGTGTAGTGCGCCACGTCATACAGGTCGCCGACAATCACGTCGACGCCCGTCGTCTGAGCCAGCGTGGTTCCTGCACAGCACGCCAGCACCGCCGCCGCACACAGAGAGTTTGTCTTCATCCGCATCTTCGATTTCCTTACCCAGAAGGACACACGTACGAAACGCGCCACAGCGCACGACAGGCTCGCTCATTGCCGGCAAAACGCACATCTCACCGGCAAAAAACGTCCCCCTGCCAGGTACCCACACAAGACCCAGTATCTATTCAAACGTGGAACAGAACCCGAGCCCCCGGCAGCGACTGCCACCAGGGTTTCTCCAGTGTACAGAAATCAACGGACATTGCAACCCGAAATAACTCTTTTCGCGGTTTTGGACCTCGGCAAGTCGCTTTGTACCGCCCGCTACCCCGAGAATGCACCGGCCGCCCACGGTCCCGCGCTCAGTCCTTGCGCATCAGGAACAGGTAATTGAACCCCCGCAGGAAGAAATTGCCCTCTTCGGCCGCCTTCCGCCAGTTCCCACGGTCCAGTTTCTGGTTGTGCCGCACCACGCTGATGATGTCAATCGCCCGCATCCGCTTCTGCATCATCGCAAACAGCTCAAACCCAATGGGCATGAACACCCCGCCCACCGTCCCCTTCTGCTTCCGAAAACTGTCCGACACGTACAAACCCATATACCGCTTGGGCTTCAGCACGCGATGAATCTCCGCGATCACCTTGTCCATCGCGTCGTAGTAGTGCTCCACCTTCTTCTGCGGCTCCACACTCGCATCCAGCTTCCCAATACATCGCGGATCATCGCTGTAATCCACGTGCGTGCTGTAAGGCGGATCAATGAACACAAAATCCACGCTCGCATCCGGCAGCTTGATCACCCGCGCATCGCCCTGCTGAATATCAGCCCGGCTCGGCGCCAGATCAAACCCAATCCCCTTGCGCCCCACATCTGTACACACATCCAGCGTCGTCCCGCTGCCGCACATCGGGTCCAGCACGCTGTCACCCTCGCGTGTGTACCGCATCAGGCACTGCCAAATCACCCAACTCGGGCTCGCCCCCACATACTCCTTGTGCCCCTGCATGGCCCCGCCGCTGCCCGCGCCACGCCCGCCAAACTTGCTCTTGACAACCTCCCCCTTCTCATTCACAAACGCGTCATAGTGCTGGCTCGGGTACTCCCACAGCGTCGTCGCCAGCACGCGCAGGGGCGGCTTGCTCCCAGGCCGCACATGCGGACGCTCACCCAGCGACTTCTCCGGACGAAATGGTGACCCAAACGGACGAGGCATGCACCAGCATATGCGACTTTCGCGAAATCCCCCCGTGCTTCCCGTGTTTTCTGGTATACTGCCCCTCGCGTCCCGCGGTCGCACTCTTTCCAAGGAGGTTCGCGTCATGCTCCACACGCGTCTGCTTCGCTCCCCGCTTCTCTCTCCAGATGGTGCCCTGCCCGTCAGTGCAGGTGGCGGCCTTTCCCCTTCCATCAAGCCCATCGGTGGCCTTCCACCCGAGCCGCCGCCGCCCAAAATCCAGTCCTTCGAGCAGAAGCTCGGCATCCGCAAAGGCGGCGAAGAAATCTGGAAGCGCACCCCCTCCGCCACCGGCCAAGGCGCGTGCCACGTCAAGACCTTCCACTGCAAACTCAGCGACGACGCCTTCGGTTTTCTCGACACCCAAGTCAATGAGTGGCTCGACGCTCACCCGGCATACGAAGTGAAACTCGTCACCACCAGCATCGGCGAGTTCCAAGGCAAGGTCGGCAAAGAGCCCCACCTCATCATGCAGATCTGGGTCTGATCGCCCCCGGTTCGCCCATCGCTCCGCACGTTCAGTTCTCCGTACGCTCACCCATGCTCCAATGGGTCGTGCTTCTTCACACCCTGCCTGATGGCTCCTCCCACTACGACTGGCTCCTCGAGCCCGCCGCAGACGCGCCATTGATCTCCCTGCGCGTCCCCGCCCCCCTCAGCCCCGGCACCTTTCCAATCGAGCGACTCCCCGACCACCGCCGGATCTATCTCACCTTCCAAGGCGAGATCAGCGGCGGTCGCGGCACCGTCACACGCATCCAGCAAGGCACCCTGCTCCACATTGCCGCCTCACCCACAACCATCCAGGCGCAACTCCGCGACGACCAGCACACCTGGCACCTCAGCGCCACCCAGCACCAGGTCCACGTCACGCAGCAGCCGCCGTCATCGCCGTAAGCCAAAGAAAAAACGGCCTGCGGACGCAGGCCGTTTTCGCGTTGTCTCATCATTTCAAAGATCGCCGCCACCAGCGCCGCGCCCACGGCGCTCACGCCGCTCGCCTTGCTCGTCATTCTCAGGCTTGGGCAGTTTCTCATACTGCTCAGGCGTCAGCACATCCTTCAGTTGCGCCAGCACACCCTGATCAAGCTCACGCCGCGCCCGCATCGCCGTACGCATGTCTTCGTCTTCGAGCGCACGCATCCCTTCCTGTGCCAGCCGCGCGGGCGTCAGTTCTTCTTCCATGCGGTCACGATGCGTCTGCAGCGTGGCGTTCGCCTTGTCCGCTGCCGCCGTGAACGTATTGCGAATGTCATCAATCTTCAGTTTCTGCTCATCGTTCAGATCGCTCATGTTCCACGCCGCATCCAGCGCGCGATGGGCCTGCGTGCGACGATAGATGTCCGGATAGCTCGCTTCCTTGAAGCGCTGCGCAAACGCGGGCTTGACCTCCTCAGGCAATGCATCCTGAATCTGCCGTGCGTACCGCCTATTGATGTCGCGCACCTTCGCCGCCGCATCACGCCGTTCCGCAAGGAACTTCTCCAGCCCCTCGTTGTCGCCCGCCATGCGCATGCGGAACATCTGATCCATGCCCGCCGCTTCCATCAGCCGGTCGCGCTCCGCCAGTTGCCGCTCAATATCCACCTCATACTGGCTCAGCACCGGCTCCAGATCCTTCAGCGTCTGCTCAGGCAGTTCCGTCTCCTGCACAAGCTCCATGATGTCCGCACGCTCCGCAGACAGCAGTCCGCGACGTAGCGACTGCCCGCGCTTGAGCGTCCGCTCCGCGCTGGGCCACTTGGCGGTTTGCTCCGCCGTCATCACCGCCGACAGATCCGTCAGCAGTTGCGCGTCCAATTTCTTCCGCGCGTCACGATCCGTCGTCGCCGACGTCCGCACGGTCTCCCACACCGCCGGATCCTGGCTCTCGCGGAACTTCTCCATCGCCTCGCGCCGACGCGTGCGTGCATCTTCATTGGCCTTCCGAACCTGCTCTTCGTACCCCTCCAGCAGCGTCATCGCCGCAACCTTCTGGTCCTCGCTCAAACCCATCTGCTCAGACATCCGCTCGATCTGCCGACGATTGAACGGCGGAGCTTCCTGCCCGTTCCCACCCAGTCCCATGCGCCGTGCCCCCTCGCCCATCCGCCCAAAGTCACGACCTTCCCGCCGCTGCTGCCCCTCAGGCTGTGCCACCGCCATCCCGGCGACCAATGCAAGGGCGAAAACCGATACGACGCGCATGTGCTTCTTCATGTTTGCGATTCCATGTGACAAGACAGTTCATCCAGCCAGACGCTCAACGTACCTGCCGCACTCTTATTGCACAAACTGACTCCAACTGCCGCCCCGCTCACCAGGGCAGCGTCCCCAGGTCAATCACCACTCCGCCCGGCCCGTAATAGTCCACGTTAAAGCTGTCTTCGCCAACGCTTGTGAAAAGGACGCTGGCCCGCCGAGATTGCTCGACATACGCCATATCACTCTCCGCCGGCCCGGCCAGTTCCACGTTGTTCCGGTCCTGCGCGTGCAGGTGGTAGAAGGCCAGCGAACTACCCGCCGTCGCCAGCATGTCATCGCTGGGCATGTATCGCATGTCCCCAAGCCGCTGCGCCGCACGAGCCGGATACAGCACGGGCCACACCCGCTCCGCGCCCTTCTCCGTCCGCGCCACCAGAACGCCTCCGTACTCCGTCGTCCGGTCTTTGCGATCCGCCAGTGCCTGAGGCAGCAGCGCCTCACGCACATGCCCCTGCGACACCGCATCATCAATCGCCAGCACCGTGATCAGATCCCCCCACGACAGCCCCGCCTCCGTCGCTCTCAGTTGCTCGTTGTAAGGCGGCACGGGAGACTTCCACGTGCGGATCACCTTCCGCCGCGGCTCAATCCGCGCACGCAGTTCACGCAGCAGATCCTCGCGCGAGGCCGCCAGCCGCTGCGGATGCGTCGCCGCCGTCAGTCGCAGAGCCTCCACATGCCGCAGTGCAATCGCCTCACTCGTCGGCACCCGCGTCACCGCCGCCGACGCGCCCTGCCACCACGCCTTGTCCGCGCCATCAGGCCGCAGCGAAAGAAGCCACGCCACTTCTGACCCGCTCGCCGCCAACACGCGCAGTTCTCGATCCGCCCGCCGCAGCGTCGTCACCGCCTGCGCGCCGGGCGACTTCGCATCAATGTCCCGCGCCAGCATCGCTCGCCGCTGCTCGCCCGTCGCATCCAGATTGCTCAGCGCATCCCACGCATCAACGCGCACACGCCGCATCAGATCCGTCGCCGCGGCCCCTTCCGCTTCCCCCGCAGAAGGTGTCACAAACTGCTCAAACAGCAGTTCCTCCAATGGCCGTCCCTGCGCCAGCATCGCCAGCGCCTTCGCCTGCGGCCGCTCACGCATCGCCACTTCGCTCGGCCGAGCGACACTGCGAACGAGCCCGGGAATCGTGATCATCCACCCGCGCTGCCCCGCCGCCGCCGACAGCATCGCGATGATCTGTTCATTCTCTTCGCGCGCCAGCACTGCCGCCGCCAATCGCGCGTTCGCGATGTCCGCCTTCTCATCAGTCTGCGACAGCAGTTCCGTCAACGCCGCGACACGCGCCTCCCGCACCGATTCGGTCGACCGCACCACCGCTTCCAGATCCGTCCGCACCCGCTGCGCAGCGATCTCATTCGCCTTCGCCGATTCGCGCAACTGCGCAATCGCAGCCTCCCGCTGCCCCTCACTCGACCGCGCTCCCTTGAGCGTCTCCAGCGGAAACTGCACCGCTCGATCCGAGCCGCAGCCCCCCACCACCATCGCGGTCAAACTCACGCCAACCAACCAACCACAGCGTCCGTGCATCATGCTCCCAGTGTAATGACACCAGCCCCCCAAAGCACCCCCATACCACCCATCTTTCCAGCCCCGCCTCATGCCTCGATGCCCCATGCCCTGATGCCTCCTCATGTCTCCCCCTGCCTTCCCGCCTTTCCACGAATGCCGAATCACGAATGCCGAATGCCGCGGCCCCCGCTTCTTCCACCGCACTCGCCCGCCCTCAAAAATCTGCACATATGACCGCGTTTGTGCGCCCATTTCATGTAGGTACCCAACTTCGCGCTTGCATCGCAAATCACAATCTGCGAAAATGCGCACGGTGGCCCGTCACGAGTCACCGAGTCAGTCTGTTTGCGCAAGCGGCGGCAGTCACGCAGTAAGTCGACGGCGACAAACGAGCGAACCCGCCCGATGATCCCGCAAGCAGACCCTCGGTGAAAAAACGAACCATCCACCAGCGGTCTTGAAAGTCTTGAAGGTGGCCCGTTGCACCCCAAGACCCGGCTGAGGAGCCAG
>VYMG01000090.1_pt1 | contig 56208 bp, 54 predicted proteins | sample 5115261 | NCBI WGS metagenome assembly VYMG01 (sample SAMN12291781, study PRJNA351875) | freshwater metagenome | isolation source: freshwater lake | place: USA: Michigan, Wintergreen Lake | collected 2013-08-08
GGCGGGAGGGGGGGTCGGAATTCCAAATGGCCAAATGGCTAAATGACCAAATTGCCAAATGAAGGCATGGCGGAACAGGACGACTCAAGAGGCTTCATGCACTTGGCCCTTTGGCCATTTAGCCATTTGGCTATTTGGCCATTTGGTTCTACGCCCACGCCCACTCGCACACACTCCAATACACCGGCAGCCCGATCATGATGTTGAACGGGAACGTCAGCGTCAGCGCCATCGGCACATAAATGCTCGCCTTCGCCTGCGGCACCGCGATGCGCAGCGCCGCCGGCGCAGCGATGTAACTCGCGCTCGCCGCCATCACCGTCAGCAGGAAGCCATCACCATGCGACAGCCCCACGAGTTTCGCCAGCCCCAACCCCAGCACCGCGTTCAGCGGCGGAATCACAAAGCCCATCGCAATCACAAACGGCCCTGCCTTGAGCAGTTGCTTGATGTTCCGCCCCGCAATCAGACCAAGATCAAGCAAGTAGAAGCACAGAATGCCATAGAACAGATCCTTCCACAACGGCTGTGTCAACGCGGCGTTCTTGCTGTCGGTGATGAATCCGACGAACATGCTGCCCATCAGCAGCACGATCGAGCCGTTCGTCACGCTCTCGCGCAACACCGATCCCAACCCATGCGGCTTCGCGTGCGAAGGCTCGGTCTGCACGCCCGGTTCAGCCGGCGTCACCGCGTTCGCGCCCAGCCGCGCCAGCATCACACCCACAATCAACGCCGGGAACTCCATCGCCGCCATCGCCGCCACCATGTGCCCGCCATACGCGAGTTCGCGCTGCTGCAGCAGCGATACGGCTGCGATGAACGTGACCGCCGACACACTGCCGTAAGTGGCCGCGACGCCCGCCGCCGTCGCCTGCCCGAGTCTCTTCTTCAGCAGCGGAAAGATGTAGAGAGGCGTAAGCGTGCTGAGCACGATCGCCGCTGTGATGGCCAGCACGCTCTCTTTCGTAAACCCGCTCTTCGCCAGTTCCAGGCCGCCCTTGAACCCGATGGTGAACAGCAGATACAACGCCATCGTGCGTGCGAACGCCTTGGGAATGCGAAGATCGCTGCGAATCAGAGCCGCGCCGATGCCCAGGAAAAAGAAAAGGATGTATGGACTGAGCAGATTGGCCTTCCACACGTCTGCGAGGGAAGCGAGCGTGAGCATGCGTCAAGATAGCAGGAAAACGCCAACCGTGCAACTTCGCCCGCGTCACGGGGCGCGACAGGCACAATCGCAGTCGCTCCCCGCGCCCTACCGCCGCAGCGCACTCAGCACCAGCAGCCTGACGGCGAACGGAATGCCGTGTACCAGGTAGCGCTTCGCCAGCCGCCCCGGCTCCTGCGCCATGCGATGCACCCACTCCAGCCCCAGTTTCTGCACCACTTTCGGCGCACGCTGCACGTGCCCGGTCACAAAACTGAAGCTGATGCCGATGCCCAGAAACCACGCCTTCGGCAACGCAGGCCGCAGGTGCGCAATCACGCGCTCCTGCTTCGGGAACCCAACCGCCACGTACACGATGTCAGGCTTTGCCGCCACCACACGCTCGCGCATCGCCGCCATGTACGCGTCGTCTTTCTCAAACCCGAACGGCGGACTCTCCACGCCCGCAATCTGCAACGCAGGAAACAACTCGCGCAGCTTCGCCGCGGCTTGGTCGCCCACGCCCGGATCACCGCCGAGCAGATAGACGCGAAAACCATCCTGCGCCGCTCGCTGCGTCAGCGAGAAGATCAAGTCCGATCCCGTCACACGCTCAGGCAGAGGCGTGCCCTTCAGCCGGCTCGCCCAAATCAGCGGCATGCCGTCGGCCGTGCGCAGTGTGGTGGCATCGACGAGCGCTCGCGTGTCGGGCTCGCTCGTCACGCGCCGCAAGATATCAAGATTGGGCGTCAGCACCCAGCCGCCCTGCCCCGCGCGAATGCTCGCAGCGATGTGATCGAGCGTCAGCCGCTGCGTCACGCAGTCGATGGGAAAACCCAGCAGCGACACACGCGGCGGCAGTGAAGGAATGGGCGAAGAAGCACTCACAAGATTGCAAGCAAACCAGAACGTGCACCGACGCCAAACCTGACGCCGGACCTGAGGCCCTGCGAAGGTCCGGGTAAGGACCCACCAAGGGCCACTACAATATCGGCACGCGGGCGTGGCGGAATTGGCAGACGCGCTGGACTTAGGATCCAGTGGCCGCAAGGCTTTGCAGGTTCAACTCCTGTCGCCCGCATTTTTCAGTCTCCCGTCTTACAGCCCGCCGCCGTTTCGGTAGACTGGTGACATGGGGAATTCCACACCGCCGCCGCGTCCGCTCTCGTTGCACATCGCGGCTTGGCTTTTCATCGTGATGGGGGCGTTGGCGTGGCTGCAGTTTTTCATGCAACTCGCGCAGCAGCGGTTCATGCTCAACACCAATCTGCTCTTTCCCATCTTGGGATTGGGTCTGCTGTTTCTCAAAGCGTGGGCACGAACGCTCACGATTTTTGTGAGCGGGCTGGGTGCAGTTCTCACGGTGTTCGGCGTGGCGGATGCGTTGCTCGGTTTTCAACTTTTGACGATGACACTTGGCGGGCGTCGGATGTACCTCAGCGAGGCACCGGGCATAGCTGTAGCGATGTGCGTCTTTGGGTTCTTGATCGCGGTATGGATCATCCGCACGCTGCTTCGCAACGACGTGTCACTCTTGTTCGGTGACCGCTTCCACCTGCAGCCACTCGAGAAACGGCCAAGGATTGATGAGGCGCGAGCAGAAACGGATCCTGTCTAACCATGTTGAGACACCGCTCGCAAGTCAGCGTGCGTTTCCTGAGGGGAGTCGGTCATGTCAAGTCGTCACAAATCTCGCCTCAGTTCCACGATCGTCGCCTGGACGCTTTTCGTGATCGGGACGTACAGCTTCGGCATCACGATCTTTCAGTCACTGCGCGGAGAGGTCGTGTTGAATCTGGGGGTCTTCACCGCGTTGGCAGGCGCGGGCATGCTGTGGAACCAGCAGTGGGCCCGCATCCTCGGGTTTGCAGTCTGCTGCCTCACCTGCGTGCTCAATGTGGTTGCGTTGACCAACGGCTCAATTGAACCGAATCATGCGATCATCGTCGTCTCGCTCGGCCTCTACGCCGCGTGCGGTTTTGTGATTGCACGCGATTATCTCGCATACAAACCGACGCCCTGCCTCTGCGAGAACTGCGGGGCAGCCATGAACGAAACGGCACAATCAGATGAGTCAGATGCACAGCCGACATCGCAGCCCGCCGCAAACTAAAGCACGACTTGGCACCGCCGCTGCACTCATGCCTTCAACGCAGGCACCTTGCTGATATCCGTCTCCACCACGCCGTCCTTCAGCCGCACCACGCGCTCGCACCGCTCGCTCACCGTCGGGTCGTGCGTCACCATCGCAATGGTCATGCCCTGTTGGTGCAGTTGATCAAACACTTCCAGAATCGCGTGGCCCGTTGCGGTATCAAGGTTCCCCGTCGGTTCGTCTGCCAGCAGCAGAACAGGCTTGGTCACTAGAGCGCGAGCGATTGCCACACGCTGCATTTGGCCGCCGCTCAGTTCGCGCGGGCGGTGGCCGGTACGGTGATCCAGTTGCACCAGTTTCAAGCACTCCAGCGCACGCTCGCGGCGCAGCGCGGGCGGCACACCCTGATAGAACAGCGGCACCTCAACGTTCGCTTCAATCGTCAGTTCAGGAATCAGGTTGAACGCCTGAAAGATGAATCCAATGGTCTGGCCGCGATAGCGCGAGAGTTCTTCGTCGCCCATCTTCGCGACGTTCTTGCCATCGAGGAAGTAGTCGCCATCAGTTGGACGATCCAGGCACCCCAGCACATTCATGAGTGTGCTCTTGCCGCTGCCGCTGCTGCCCATGATCGCAACGTACTCACCCTTGCGAATCTGCACGTCCACCCCGCGCAGGGCCTGAGCCATGACCGAACCATCCGGCTTGTAGTAAACCTTGGTCACGCCGCGAATGTCAATGACGGGTTGGCTGCTTGGGTCGTGTGGCACAGGCAAGTGTTCGCCCGCCGTCGCCTGCGCGTTGCAGATGCTTGCCAGAACCCCAAGACTGGCCCGCACCCGCTCGCCGATGCTCGCCCGCAGCCGATCGATCCCCGCTAACCCCCCACCACAACCGTTTTTAACGCGCAGAAAGTGCATTTATCAGACCCCTCCGCGCAGAAAAAGATGACATTTTGCTGGACAGATTTCGATTCCGCTGTACACTGCCCCTCGTTCCGTCCGTGGCGCGCCGACCTGAGAGACCGGCGCAACCCTTGCCGAGCGATGCAAATCGCAACGCAGATTGGGTAGAGAGAGAGACCCCTGGAGGACCTGCGGCCTGTGCCAGTCACAGTCGCGGCTGGGCGAAAGCTCAGGAGAGAGACAAGCCTTGGCGGAGACGTCAAGGAGCCGGGTGTGTGTCTGGCGTGAGCCAGAGCCGGCAAAATCGGGCAGTTTGAGAGACCTGCCCGTCGTGCCTCGCAGCCTGAGAGACTGCGTGGTACAGAACCGGCCGACAGCGGCCAATGCCCGTGTGGGTCGGCGAAAGCCGACAGTGGGCAAGGAGAGAGATATGGCTTTGTTCACAACCTTTATGCAGCGCGTGGAAGCGATCACGCTCGACGGCTTTGCCGCTCTGGGCTTGCTCGCTGGCTTTGCCATCGCCACCGTGCAGGAACTTCGCAGCGGCCACCCCGCCACCGCGTGGGAACTGGTGCGAGCCGTTCGCTAATTGACTCGTTTCGCCCGAAAGATTCGCGGCGTGTCTGACCCACACGCCCCGAGCGCCAACTGATAGCAGCTTGGCAATCTCAGCATCGTGCCCCGCCGGAGGAGAGAACGACAGGGCGTGAAGTCGGCATATATGCCGAACCTTCCGATGCGATCACAGAGCCGGACCTGGCTGCAAAGCCGGGTCCGTTGCTTTTTTGGACAACTCGCTCAGGCAAACGCTCCGCCTGCCGCTTCCCCTCGCGGGCGTGTGTTCGCGCCAACCGCGCAATTCAAAAATCTGCACCTATGACCGCGTTTGTGCGCCCATTTCATGTAGGTACCCAACTTCGCGCTTGCATCGCAAATCAACTTCTGCGAAAATGCGCACGGTGGCCCGTCACGAGTCACCGGGCTTGTCTGCAAGCGCAAGCGGCGGCGAAGTGCATGTGTAGCTGACAACAGCAACACCCTCTCACCCGCCCGATGATCCCGCCTGCAGCCCCTCGGTGAAAAAACGAACCATCCACCAGCGGTCTTGGACAGACTCGGGGCAACCCGATTCGTCGCGGAACACGCCGCGATGCTTCGCGCAAGCGAAGCAAGCCCAAGCCCGCCGATCCCGGTCGCTTGCACGCTTTGGGCAACCAAAGCGTGGCGATCATCCCACGCACGCGGAAATCAGAAGTTGGTCTGTTCTCAAAAATGAACCGAGGCCGCGAAAGCGGCCCCGGTATCAGTTTGACTTCAAACCGGTCGCGCGCACCGATCACAACTTCTCAGCGATCAACTCATACACCGGCGGCAGTTGAATGAAGCTCGCGGGATCGCGACCCGCATCCGTCCACGCCTGCAGCGCGGCCGTCGCTTCGTCATCGGTGATGAACCCGCCCTGCACGAGTTTGGGAATGAAGTTGTGGAAGAAGCTGTCAGGCCAGTGCCACATGGTGGTGCCAGGCCGCGCGATGCGCTGCAGCACGTCCATGTGCGTGATCTTGAAGCCATGCTTGACGAGCAGGCCGGGCAATTTGCCCATCACGTCGGTATCGCCGCCGCGGCTGCGCCAACTGGCGGCCACCGCCTGCACGACCTTGGTGAAGGCCTCGCGACGCGGCGCGAGCGTCATGCTGCGCTCGTAGTTGAAGTAGTCATGCACCGCCAGCCGAGCGCCCTTCTTCATGAACGGCTTGAGCCCGGTGATGACCGCTTCAGGATCAGTCACGAAGCAGAAGACCCAGCGTGCATAGGCGACATCAATCGACTCGTTACCTTCGAGGCACTCGCCCAGCTCTTGTACGTCGCCAAGTACGCGCTCCACGTTGTTCACGCGGCGGGCTGATGCGCCATCGAGGACCTGCTTGAGAAACGCCGCCGACTCATCGACCGCGATCACACGACCGGTGGGGCCGACGATCTGGCTCAGGTCCATCGTCGCGTGGCCGGGGCCGCAGCCCACGTCCATGACGGTGCTGCCCGGCTGCACGCCGGACTTCTCCCACAAAGCGTGGGCCGCCGCGCTCCACAGGCGGTGCTGCAGGCCCAGGCGGAAGGTCTCATCGCCGCCGGTGCCGAGGATGTACGGCTTGCCCGGCTCGTGAATGCTGGGAGAGACGGAACGAGTTGCAGCGGCGGGCGTGGTCATGAGCGGAGACTCTGGGTGGCGATGATCGCTGTCGAACGAAAGAAGGAGGTTTCTATCACATCATTCGTACAACGTCCCATTCGGTTCGGCAAGTTGGCATCCCGTGCTTTGAGTGTTTTTGTGAGAGGCGCGAAGTTGGCGCAAAGCCGGGGAATGCATGCGGCGTGGGGAAACTGGGTTCCCGGGCTGATAATGCGCGTGCCCATGGTTATTGTGCGACATTTCCGGCAGATTGTGCATCCAACACGTCACACGCTGACTCTTGCTGCAAGCGTACACGGGAGCGTTGGCTCGTTACGATGAACGCTCTCGCGAGGCACGAAGCCGGACGCGAAGCACCTCTATGAAGATCGCCGGCGCATTTGCGCCAATCCAGTCCATTGCAGAGCCGGCCGTGCGGGCTGCGTCGTGGTTCGTACCCGACGAAGTGCGTGCGGGCCCGCGCGTCGCGCTGTCGCGCGAAATCGTGGCGACGCTCTTCATCATGCTGGCGATGGCGACCATCGAGGGCGGCGTGATCGCCGTCTTCGCCAAGCACGCCTTCGCGGACAGCGTGTCGCGCGGCACGCTGAATCTGCTGGTGGGTCTGCTTGCCGCGATGGGCGAACTGGCCAATATTCTGAGTTTCTTCTGGTCCAGCGCGAGTCACGCCAAGCCGAAGGTCAAGATGATGACCGGCATGTACGCGGGGGTCGTGGCATGCATCGGGCTGATTGCGCTGCTTCCCACCACGGGCATGCCCGGGCTCGTCGCGTTGCTGCTGCTGGTGCTGGCGGCCCGCGTGTGCTGGTCGGGGGTCATCACGCTGCGGCCCACGGTGTGGCGGGCGAACTACCCGCGCGAGACGCGCATGCGGGCGGTGGGCATCATCAGCGGGATTCAAGTCTTGTGCGTGGCCATCGTGGGGATGGTCATGTCGTGGGTGCTGGACTGGAACGCGGAGGCATATCGCGTCTTTCTGCCGGTCGCTGCGGCGCTGGGTCTGATTGGCGTTCTGATCTTCTCGCGCACGCGGGTGCGACACGAGGCCAAGCTGCTGCGCGAAGAGCGCGACGAAGGCGGCGACAAGGTGATGAAGCCCTGGCGCGGGCCGGTGGCGGTGTGGGAAGTGCTGCAGCGTGACAAGTGGTACGCACAGTTCATGCTGTGGATGTTCGTGCTGGGCTTTGGCAACCTGACGGTGATGCCCACCATGGTCATCGCGCTGAAGGAAGATCACGGACTTGGGTACTTCAAGAGCGTGCTGATCACCAGCAGTATCCCGTGCATCACCACGCTCATCGGCATTCCGGTGTGGCGGCGGTTCCTGGATCGCGCGCACGTGGTGCGCTTCCGGGCGGTGCACAGCTGGACGTTTGTGCTCGCGAGCGTCTTCTACACCATCGGCGCGGCGACGCACCAACTGGGCTGGTACTTTGTCGCGGCGGCGCTGATGGGATTTGGCTTCGGCGGCGGCAGCCTTGCGTGGAACCTGGGGCACGTGGACTTTGCCCGGCCCAGCGAGACCAGCAAGTACATGGCGACGCACGTGACGCTCAACGGCTTGCGCGGGCTGCTTGCGCCGCTGAGCGTCACGGCTGCCTACGAAGCGCTCAAGGGCCGCGGCGTGGATGCGCACCTGTGGGTGCAGGTGTTCGCGCTCGTCGTCAGCGTGATCGGCGCGGCGGGCTTTGTGCATCTGCGGGTGAGCATGGGCAAGGCGCTGGAGAAGAAGGTGGAGAGGTGAAGGAACCGAGGCACGTAGGCACACAGGCACGTAGGCACGAAGTGACACAGTGACGAAGTGAGTGGTGGCGGAAGCGTTATGAGTGAATCAATCTTGAAGGGCTTTGCGCTGGGGCCGTTTGCGACCAACACGTATGTCGTGGGGTGTGGCACGCGCTGCTGGATCGCTGATCCGTCGTTCGGTCCTGCGCCGGTGATCGCGTTTGTGCGCGACAAGCAACTGACCGTTGATGCCATCGTGCTGACGCACGCGCATGTGGATCACATCGCGGGCATCGCGGATGTGCAGAAGGCGCTGGGGCCGCTGCCTGTGTGGATTCATGAAGCCGAAGCGGCGTGGCTGGGCGATCCGGAGCGCAATCTCAGTTCGGCATTTGGCATGCCTGTGAGTCTGCCCGATGCGTCGCGGCTGCTGCGTGATGGGGATGCGCTGACGGTGGGCGACGAAACCTGGCACGTGCTGCATGTGCCGGGCCACAGTCCTGGGTCCATCGCGCTGGCGCACCGTGGGGTTGTGATTGGCGGAGATGCACTCTTCGCCGGAAGCATCGGACGGACGGACTTTCCGGGCAGCGACTTTGCCACGCTGGAGGCGGCAATTCGCACGAAGCTGTACACGTTGCCGGACGCGACGGTGGTGCATCCCGGACATGGACCGGCGACGACCATCGGCGCTGAGAAGCGATCAAACCCGTATGTGCGGCCATGACGAATCCATCGCCGCGGATCACTTGCACACACTTCACTCTGCACGGAGCCGACCATGCACTCCACCAACAACTTGAATGACCTGCACCCGCTGATCGCCGCGTCACCCACGCTGCTGCAACGCATGCAAAGCGTGGTCAACGCGTACTGGTCGCGCTTCGGTCACGACAAGCCCGGCCCGCGTCGACATACGAGCTGGTGCGGCTTCTACCTGATTGACGAGGGCGATGAGAGCATGACGCTGATCTGCCGGGAACCCAAGCCGGCGTGCAGCCCGATTGGCGTGCAAGGCATGTGTGGGCGCGGCTGGCGTGATCGCAAGACGTTCATCGTGCCCGACGTGAAGGTGCTGGGCGAGAACTACATCGCGTGCGATCCTCGCGACATCAGCGAACTTGTCGTGCCGATCTATGATCTTGATGGCCCCGCGCCGCAGCGGTGTATCGGCGTGTTTGATGTGGACAGTTACGAGCGGGATGCGTTCAGTGAACAGGACGCAATGGAAGCGATGGCGATGCTGCGCGAGGCGCGGCTGCTTGCGCACGCAGAGATCGCGTGGATCGGCCCAACTGCAAAGCGCTAAGCGAAGCCCACGCCAGCATTTTCGCTTTATCGCCCTTCGCTTTGCTACCCTTACACATGCCCCGCACGCTCGCACTTCGCATCGCCACGCTGCCGCGTGACACCAATCACTACGGCACGATCTTCGGTGGCATCATTCTCGCGTACATCGACCAGGCCGGCTTCGTGCAGGCGCGCAAGCACGGTGCGCACCGCTGGGTGACGGCGTCGCTTGATCGCGTGGACTTCAAGGCTCCGGTGCATGTGGGCGACATCATCAATCTGTACACCACGACGATCCGCGAGGGGACCAAGAGCGTGACCATCGCGGTGGAAGTGGAAGCCGAGCGATTCACGACGGGGCAGTGCGTGCCGGTGACGAGCGCGCAGATCGTGCTTGTGAGCGTGGACGCGCATGGGACGCCCATCGCGTTCCGGTCGCCGCCGACGGTGCATGAGTGAAGACGATGCGATTTGACACCAGCAATCCGGCGCGGCTGTGCTGCATGATTTCGGGCGGCGGACGCACCGTGCTGAACTTGCAAGACGCTATCGATCGCGGGGAACTGGCCGCGCGTATCGCGTTGGTCATCGCCAGCGGGCCTTGCGCGGGGATTGAGCGATGCGAACAGCGCGGGCTGCGCGTGGTGATGATGCCGGGGGTGATCAGTGCGGATGCACTGGGGGCGACGCTGCGCGAGCATGCGGTTGATCTGGTGGTGCTTGCCGGATACTTGAAGATCGTGCGGATACCGGCAGGATTCTCGCGACGGATCATCAATATTCATCCTGCGCTTCTGCCCAAGTTTGGCGGCAAGGGGATGCATGGCATGCACGTGCATGAGGCCGTCATCGCCGCGGGGGAGAGTGAGAGCGGCTGCACGGTGCACTACTGCGACGAGCAGTACGACACGGGGCAGGTCATTCTGCAGGCGCGCTGCCCGGTGGTGACGGGCGACACGGCGGAGTCGCTGGCGGCGCGGGTCTTTGGGGTGGAGTGCGAGGCTTATCCCAAGGCCATTGCGATGGTCTTGCGGGGCCTGTAGCGCCGCGGAGCATAAAGCGCCGGGCGGGGCGAAGTGAGGCTGCCAACGATGCGGCATGAATGAGCGCGTGATGGAACAGATCTCGCTGACGGGCGTCGCGTGCGTGCTGGGTGCGATGACGCTGCGGTGTGTCATCGGGACTGATCCGTTTCCGTATGCGTCGGCGGATGTGTTCACGACAGGTACGCCTGCGCTGGCGATCACACCCAAGTGGTCGTTTGTGATTGACGCGTTCACGCTGCTGGCGAGCGCGGCGATGCTGTGCGTGCAGATTGGGCAGAAGCGCGGGCCGGCGTGGTGGCAGTGCGGCGTGCTGGGGCTGGCGGGCACGGTGCTGCTGGCTCACATCAATCCGCGCGCGACTGACGGCATGGATAACGCGGTGCTCGGGATGCAGTGGCTGAGCAACTTCATCGCGAGTGTGGCGATGGTGGGCGTGTTGCGCGACAACGCACGGGCGCGGGGACTGGTGATCGCGACGCTGACAGCGATTGCGATTGCGACGAGTCTGCGCGGGGCGTACCAGGTGTTTGTGGAACATGCGCAGACCATGGCGACGTTCAACGCGAACAAGCAGTCCTACTTCGCGGCGCAGGGGTGGAGCCCTGACAGCCCGATGGCGCGGGCGTTCACGCGGCGTATCAGTCAGGCGGAGGCAACCGGGTGGTTTGGCATGGCCAACGTGGCGGCGACACTGTGTGCCGCGTGCGGGGTGTTGCTGGCGGGACTTGGCGCGCACGCGTGGAGAACGCGCACTTCGCGCGATGCAGCACCGGGGTGGATGCTGGGCAGTGTGACCGGCGGGTGCATTGTGTGCGTTGTGGGCGTGGTGCTGGCGGGCGCGAAGGGCGGATACGCGGCGTCGGCGCTGGGTATCGCGGTGCTGGCAGTGGTGATGCTGGCTGAGCGGCGCGAGAAACTCGCGGGGCTGGTGGCGCGCGGGGCGGGTTTCATCGGGCCGGCGGTCATCGCGATGGTGCTGCTGGCGGTTGTGGTGCGCGGGCTTGTGGGCGAGCGACTTGGCGAACTGTCGATCTGGTTTCGCAGCATGTATCTGGAAGCGGCGGTGCGCATTGCGGGGCAACATCCGCTGACGGGAACTGGGCCGGCGGGATTCAAGGATGCGTATCTGCTGGCGAAGAACCCGCTGAGCCCGGAGGAGGTCGCGCTGCCGCACAGTGTGCTGGCGGATCTGATCGCGACGCTGGGTGTGGGCGGGCTGGCGCTGGCAGGGGTATGGGTGTTTCTGGCGTGGCGGGCGGGCGCGGCGATTGCGATGCGCGAGGAGAACGCATCGACGGTGACGGTGCGTGAGATTGCGCGGCCGGTGTTTGTCGTGCTGGCGTTTGCAGCGATCGCGGCGGGGTACCTGGAGCGGGCTGCGCCGCTGATTGACATGGTGGGCCTGCGCATTGCGGCGATTGCGATTGGGGGTGTGGTGGGTGTGGCAGCGGCGATGCTGGCAGCGCGATCGGCACGTGTTGGCGCGGTGGCACTGGGCGCGGCGGCGGTGGCGTTCATCGCGCAATCGCAGATTGAACTGTCGGGCACGCAGCCGGGGGCGATGATGTGGGGGCTGGCGCTGCTGCTGGCGGCGGGCTCACTCGCGCCGCGGATGCGTGAGATGACGGCTCCCCCACTGCCGAGTAAGGTGACGGCGCTCGTGCTGAGTGGCAAGCACATCGCAACGCTGCTGGTACTGCTGTGCGGGGTGTACATGCTGGGCTGCGCGTTCTGGTGGATGAAGGCGCGCGGGTGGGAAAGTTCGCTGCGGCGGGCGGCGGATGAGGCGGCGGTGGTGCGCGAACTGGTGATGCGTCGCAATGACCTGGCGATGGGCACCGGGACGCCTGCGGCGGTTGAGTCGCTGCGGAATGATCTGGCGGCGTTCATCGGGCGGGCGGTGCCTGCGAGTCCGGTGGGCATTGACCGCGCGCTCGAAGCGGCGAAGGCGAAAGCGCTGCCGGGCGTGGTGTCGGCGATGGATCGTGCGGCGCGCAGTAATGGCAGCCACCTGGGGACGGTGCGTGCGCTGACGACGGTGCAGATGCAGCATCTGGTGACGAAGATGGAGGCGGGCGAGGTGCCGCGCGAGGAGATGGATGTGCCGATTCTCACTATGCGGCAATTTGGGGAGCCGCTGGCGCGCAAGACGACGTACTGGAGTTGGCTGGGCACGCTGTATGCGGAGCGGGCGGGGCGTGTGACGACCGATGACGCCATGCGCACGCGCGACTGGCAAGCGGCGATTGACAACTGGACGCGGGCGCACGAACTTGCGCCGCACAACACGTTGCACGCGGTGAAGATCGCGGATGCGGCGGCGTTGCTTGGCGACAAGGCCAAGGCCAGTCAGTGGGCGAAGACTGCTCTGGACGTAAGCGAGCGGCTGCGGCTGGACCCGCTGGTGCAGTTGACGGAGACTGAGCAGCGTCGCATGCGCGGGCTGGCGAATGTGAACTGATCGCATCAGCCCCAGAGCGTGGCGGGCACGTGCTTGTCGCTGCGCTTAACTTCGATAATGGGCGTCGGATCAAGCGGCGAAGCGATGGTGACGCGCACGTGCGGGCGTGATGCATCGCGGTGATGACTGGCGGCGAGGTCGGGCGTGTTGCAGTCGCGGCTTAAGTGCAGCAGCACGATGTCGCGGGCGGGACGAATCTGGCGGGCGAGCTGGGCCGACTGCTCGTTGCTCAGGTGGCCGTGGCCGCCGGTGATGCGATCTTTGAGGAACGCGGGGCGCGGGCTGGCGGCCTGCATCTGCGGGCAGTAGTTGCTTTCGATGGCGAGCGTGTCGACATCACGCAGGTGATTGACAAGCTGCGGCGTGGGCCGACCGATGTCGGTGGCGAATCCGAGTTCGCCCGTGGGGCTTGCGATGCGAAACGCGACGCTGCCCCAGTCATCGTGCGAGCAGATGAGTGGCTGGACCCGCAGATCATCGCTGCCGAGGGTGAACGCCTCGTGGTACACGTCGCACGCGTGATGCAAGAGGCCCATGCCGCCAGCGCGGGGCTCGTGGCGCACGTGCAGGCAGACGCGCCAGGACTGCGGCAGGCCGCCGATCCAGCCTTGGTGGATGTGATCGTGATCCAGGTGCGTGAGTAATGCACCGGAGATCGGGACATCGGCGAGATGTTGCTGGGCGAGCAACGTGCGGGTGCGACGCGGGCTCAGGCCCAGGTCAATCAGCCAGAGTTCACGCTTGTCGCCGCGCGTGACAACCAAGGCGGAGCAGTTGCCGCTGCTGCTGCTGCTCAAGACGCAGAGCGAAAGGGTTGGATCAGCGGCGTGCATGGTGCGGGCAGTCGGCAAAGCGGGGCGAACACGAACGCGAGCTCACTCCTCGTCGCCGGATGTATCCATGCGGGCGGGGGCGATGCCGCGCTTGGTGGTGGCGACGAACTCGCGCAGTTCGTTCACAAAGGGACTGGTGGCGGCGAGGGGAGCGAGCACGTCGAGCATCTCCTGACGCGGCAGACGCGCGGCCAGCGCGAGGCGGAAGGCTTTGCGCAAGAGCGTGATGTCTTCGCGCGGCACGCCGTTGCGGCGCAGGCCCACGGCGTTGAGGCCGACCAGATCGTTGCGATTGACGCAGATGCAGAAGGGCGGAACATCCAGGCTCACGGCGGTCAAACCGGAGACCATGGCAAGACGGCCCACGCGGCAGAACTGGTGCACCGCGGCCGCGCCGCCCATGGTCACGTTGTCACCCACCTGCACGTGCCCGGCGAGCAGCACGCTGTTCACGAGCACCACGTTGTTGCCGATGACGGTGTCGTGGCCCAGGTGGCTGTTGACCATCAGAAAGCACTTGTTGCCCACGCGCGTGGGGGCGTCAAGCTTGCTGGCGGCGTGCACGGTGGCGTGCTCGCGAATGAGACAGTCCTCGCCGATGACGACGCCGGCGGTTGCCATGCCCATCTTGAACTTGTAGTCCTGGGGCGGAAAACCGATGCACGCGCCGGGATAGAGAATGGTGCGGGCCCCGATGACAGTCGGGCCTTCGATGAAGACGTTGGCGACCAGCTCGACATCATCGCCCAGCGTGACATTGCCGCGGATGATGCAGCCGGGTCCGATCTTGACGTTTCTGCCCAGTTGTGCGGCGGGATCAACGGAAGCGGTGGCGTGAATGAAACCTTCGGTCGCGGTGGGCATGCAAAAAGTGTAGGTGAAAATCACGCGTTGGCGACGTGCCCACCGCGCGGCGGCTACTTGACCAGCAGCATGACGGGCACCTGCACGAGCAGGCCCACAATGGCGATCGCCGCGGCGATGCGCGCGGCCACGGTGTGCTGATTGGCGGTGGGAAAGCGCAGCCAGAGCAAAAACTCAAACCCGCGCCAGCAGAGCGTGAGCACGATGAGGCACGCGGCGATCACGGCGATGGCGAAGCCGGCCTCGTGGCGCGGCGGCGTGCCCGGGCCAGCGGATGCGGCCGCCGATGCGGGCGCGAAGACGCGCATCGAGAGGATGAACAGCAGGGCCGCCAGCGGCAGGGCAAGGGCCCAGAGGGCATCACCGGTCCATCGCGGCGGGTTGGTGGGGCTGGACATGGTCCACGTTAGCCGCAGCGCGGCGGCGGCGGGCGAAAGACCTGGCACGAGCGAAGCGGCGACCGGCAGTCGCAGGCTGTTTGGTGTGCAGGTGGGATTATGCGGGCATTTTCGCCGCGCGTTCGGGATTTTCGAGCCCGGCGGTGTCGAAGTTGCGCGAGCGCACGCGACCTGCACGCCCGCATCAACTGCTGATGCGGTCGCATTGGTTCCTGATGCGGCCGGATCAGCTCCTGATGCGGTCGCATTGGTTCCTGATACGGCCGCGTTAGCTCCTGATGCGGCCGCATTGGTTCCTGATACGGTCGCATTCGTTCCTGATACGGCCGCATTGGTTCTTCACGCGGCCGCCGCGCTCGTGCTTCAGAGCCCCAACACTTCCCCACCAGCAGCATGATGGCCTTTCCCCTCGTTGGCTCGTTCGCTTGTTCGCTCGTTCGCGCTTCCCCCGCCCATGCACGGCACGTTCTACATCCCCGGCTTCTCCGGTCGGCCCAGGCAACTCGCGCCCGAGGCTGCATGCGGACAGTGCGGGTACGCGCTGATCGGCCTGCGCGACGCAGCGCGGTGCCCTGAGTGCGGACACGTGCTGATCGGGACGACGCGCGCGATGGCGTATCTGCGCATGTTCGTCGTGGGTTGCTGGCTGCTGGTGGCGGGCGGGATCCTGTCGTTCATCCTCGCGCCGCTGGTGCGCTTCGCGGGCGAGCAGGTGGAACTGGCGGCGAGTCTGGCGGTGGCGGGACTGACCACGTGGGTGTGGGGCGTGTGGGTGATCACGCGTCCGCGCCAGCTTGGCAAGCCTTCGACGCACAACACGCAGCGCGAATGGAGCACGGTCCGGCTGCTGGCGCGGTGGGCCCATGTGGGCGTGGCGCTGGGGGCCGCGCTGTTTGCGCTGGGGCAGGTCATGCACACCACGGCCGTGCAGACGTGGATGAACGCGCCCGGCGCAATCAACGTGCCCATCGCGCAGTTGAAGGCGGGCATGCCCGGGCGCACGCCGGTGATGTGGGGACTGCAGGTGGCGGGCGCGGTGCTGATGCTGGGCGGGCTGGTGGGGCCGGCGATGCTGGGCGTGTATATGGCGCGTCTGGCGGACTGGGCCAACGACGATGATCTGGCGTCGCGTCTGCGGGCGGCGGTGTTTGCGATGATCGGCGGTCCGATGCTGATGGTGATCTTTCTGTGGCTGGTGCCGCTGACGAAATTCCCGCCGCTGATTTTTCTGGGTCTGCCCCTTGGGTGGCTGGGGCTGGTCGCGTTCATGGTGGGCGTGGGCATGTTCATCTGGAACACGCTGGTGTTCGTGGACATGGGCCGGTGGGCGATCAGCAACGCGAAGACATTTCACGCGGCGCAGATGGCGGTGATGGAGAAGAAGGCCGCCCTGTATCGCAGTCTGTCAGTGCCCGAGCCCGTGAACGATGCGCCCGATGTGATGCCGTCGCTCTCGGAAACCGATGCGACCCCGCCGCCGCCGCGCAGCCTGGGCCGACATGTGATTGCGCCGTGCGATGCCGCCCAGCCTCCCGTGCCGCTGGCGGATGAGCCCAAGCGCGTGCGTCGGCATCCCCCCGGCACGTGAAAGCAGGCGTTTTCGCGGGTTGTCCGGGTGGCGTTGCAAGAGCGCACGGGCGTGCATGGGGCGATTTTGCCGCTACCATGGGCATCCCCCGCGTGAGATAAAGACGCAGCGGGGCATGAGAAAGGTCTCGCCGTGACGCAAGTTGCCCATACGCCCACCTTCCCCCGCTCCGCCCGCCGCGATGAACGCCAGAAGCTGCTGGCCGTCAACGGCGCCAAGCCCGTGAGCGACAAGGCCGTTCCGTTCATGTCAACCGCCTTGACGGCGGAAGACAAGGCCGCCGTGATGAAAGTGCTCGATAGCGGCATGCTTCGCGCCGCCAGCCAGTGCGCGGCCTTTGAGGCCAAGTGGGCACAGATGACCGGCTGCACGCACGCCATGACGTGCGCCAACGGCACCGTCGCACTGCAGTTGGCGTACGAACCGCTCATCCAGCCGGGCGATGAAGTCCTGGTGCCCGCGTGGAGCTACATCGCGACGGTGAGCATGATCGTGGCCCGCGGCGCGATTCCCATCTTTGTTGATGCGTTGCCCGACACGATGCAGATTGACATGGCCGACGCGGCCCGCAAAGTCACCAAGCGCACGACGGCGATCGCCGCGACGCACCTGTACGGCTGTCCGGTGGATATCGCGGCGGTCGAAGCCCTGGCCCAGAAGCACAACCTCGCGGTGGTGTACGACTGCGCTCAGGCCCACCTCGCCAAGTACAAGGGCAAGGGCATGGGCGAGTTTGGTGACGCCGTGACCTACTCGATGTACGCCACCAAGAACCTGGCGACGGGCGAAGGCGGCATTATCACGTGCAACGAAGATTCGCTGGCGCGCGACATTCAACTGCTCCGCAGCCACGGCGAAACCGACAAGTACCTGCACGAGCACATCGGGTACAACTACCGCATGAATGACATGGCGGGCGCGATTGGTCTGTCGCGTCTTGATCGCCTGCCGCAGCAGACGGCCCAGCGCCGGCTCAACGCGGGCAAGTACGACAAGATGCTGGCGGGCATCGACGGTCTGGTGGCCCCCACCATCACCGCCGGCGCCGAAGCGGTGTATCACTTGTACGTCATGCAGCTCGCGCCGGGCAAGTTCGCATGCACGCGTGATGACTTCGCGAACGCACTGAAGGCTGAAGGCGTGCCCACGGCGGTGCACTACCCCCGCAGCCTGCCCCACCAGCCCGCGCTGGCGGAATTCAGCAACGAAGACACTCCCGTCGCCGACGGCTTGGCGAGCCGCGTGCTCGCCCTGCCCATGCACCATGACCTCAGCGACGATCACCTGCGGATCGTGGGCGAGGCTCTGCACAAGGTGGCGGAAGCGTTCAGGATGTGAGCTGGGCACTGGGCACTGGGCACTGGGCACTAGGCCTTGGGCACTAGGCCTTGGGCACTAGGCCTTGGGCACTTGGCCTTGGGCACTGGGGTCGAGACAGAAGACAGAAGGGAGTTGACGTGGGTCGCTCCCTTTTTTCATGGGCTTGTGGTACTTGGGCTTGTGGCATTGCGGCATGCATGACATCGAAGACCAAGTTCGTGTGGTGTGGCTTGCGGCGAGTGACCCAGCGGTGGCCGCGCAACTCGAAGCGATTTACGCGACCGTGGCGAGGGAGATCGCACAACGCGGGCCAGCGTGCTGGGCGAGCGGGCGATGCTGCAATTTTCGCAAGGCAGGGCACGATCTGTTCGTGACGCTGCTCGAAGCGGCTTACTGCGTGCAACGTGCCAATCGTGAACAGCAGGCGTTGCAATCGCAAGCAACTGGCACGCAGGCAGCGGCGATTCCGACGGGGCACAGTGATCTGTCACTGCCGCAGGCGAGCAGTTCCGCGGGGGCCGGGGCAAACACGCTCAGTATCGCGGCGATTGACGCAGCCCGCAAACGCGGCGACTGCCCGTATCTGCTGGGCAATCTGTGCGGCGTCCATGGCGTCAAGCCGCTGGGATGCCGGGTGTACTTCTGTGATGCGTCGGCGCAGGAGTGGCAGCACGAACTGACAGAGCGTGCGCTACGCGACATTCGCGCGTTGCACGAACAGTTCAGCGTGCCTTATGTGTACGACGAGTGGCGGCGCCAACTGGCGCGATGCGTCAGCCCTGCACGCTGATGGACTTGGCGCCATCGGCGTGTGCGGGGACCGGAGCGATGGAGCCTGCGCGCTCTTCGACCAGACGCTGCATGAGCATCACCCATGTCTCGCGCTCGTATTGCAGCAGTTCGATGGCCTTGTCAACCTTGCTCACGTCCTTCTCGTGCGAACCTTCGATGAGCTGGGTGTAGATGAAGGTGTAGAGGCCCTTGATGTTGGCGGCGAGTTCAGGATTGATCTCGGCGCGGATGGTCGTCATGAGTTCGAAGACGATGTCGCGACAACTGGAAAGACCAGTGAAGCTCTGCTCGTAGTTCTTCTGCAACAGGCCTTCGCGACCCTGCTGAGCGAACTTGATCGCGCCGTCGAGGAGCATGAGGCGGAGCTCCTCGGGGCTGGCGCTCATGACCTTGGTACGCAGGTACGCATTGGCTTGCTGCGCCTTGGGGTTGTTGGCCAGGGTGGCGGCGGCAGGCTTGGTCATTTGCTCGCTGTACTGCATGGCCTGTTCTATCGGTCGCGATGAGGCGCGGGTTTATCGGCTCACAGAATTCAGCGATCAGATTCTCACAATCGCCGCTTATCTCCATGTTTCTGCAGGATTTGCCTCTGAATCAGCGGCGTCCGGCAGCGGCGGCGATGGTGCCCAGACTGCTTTGCTGGGTCTGCAGGCGACCGATGGTGGTTTCCATGGCCTGGAACTGACGCTCGAGAATGCCGCGACGCGTGTCAAGCCGTGACGTCAGCGCCTCGATGCGACGGTTCTGAATGGCGATCTGGCTGTCGATGCCTCGGCTGCGGCTGGTGAGCGTGCCCGAGACGGTGCCGATGTAGCGATCGATGGCCTGCTCGAACTGACCCATGACACCCAGACTGCTGAACTGAGCGGGCCCGGACTGATTGACGGTGATGCCCTGCGACACCACGCGCGGGCCTTCGTTGACCTGTGTGCGGTTGGCGAAGAGGCGCTCGACGGACTCAGGATCGGTCGCGAGGGCGTTGCGGAACTTCTCCTCGTCGAACTTCAGTTCTTTGCCGCCCGCGGCGACAGTGATGCCGACATCGGTCAGGCGCTGGTAGCGACCGCTGACGTTCTGGGCGCGCTGGCCCACCAGACGGAAGAGCGTGGACCGCACTTCGTTGATGACGCCATCACCCAGCAGCGGGCCGCGGGTTTCGTTTTCCTCGTCATAGTCGGTGAGCCGGTCGATGCGGGTCGACGCGTCGTTGAAGGCCTTGATGAAGTTGTTGACGCCTTCAAGGATGCGATCAGTGTCGCTGGCGATGCTGAGCGAGACGGGAGTCGTGCCGGTGACGGCCTTGAGATCAACCTTGACGCCGGGAATCACGCCGTCGAGCGTGTTGGTGCTGCTGGTGGCGACGATGGCGCCAGCGACGTCGCCGCCGCCGACGAACGCAAGGGCGTTCTGCCCCGCGTCGAGTTGCGTGAGCCCGAGGTTGAACGTGCCGGCGTCGACGACCATGCGTCCTGCAGAGCCGGTGTCGCGTGCGGTGAGTGAGAGGCGGAAGGGGGTGCTGCCAATGCCGTCTCGCATGACGGCGGCCTGCACGCCTACGCCCGCTTCGTTGATCTTGGTGACGATCTGGTCAAGGGTGTCGCCCACCGCAAAGGTGACGACGCGTTCCTGCGAACCGTTGATGCGATTGGCATCACCCACGCCCGAACCGGTCGCGCTGCCGACGATGCCGAGCGAGCGGGCGACGGTACCAGTGGTGTCCTCCACCTTGATGCGCGCGGTACCGGTGCCTGTGTCGTAGAGTTCGATGCCGTCGCCGTTGGCATTGATGCGGGCCTTGACGAGCAGGGCGGTGCCGCCGTTGACGCCCGAGGTGGTGGCGGCGTTGATCTCGCGGATGAGTTCGCCCAAGGTCTTGGTGTCGTCGCCAATATCGATGGTTGCGATCTGCCCCTGACTGTCGGTGATGCGGAAACGGCCCACGCCGATACCCGCACCGCCATTGAGTGAACTGACCTGTGTGGCCTCGCCCACATACTTCTTCTGCAGGTTGGCGCCGGTGACGGTGGAAGCGGCAACGCCTGCAACAGCGGTCTGAATGCCCAACCACTCGGCGGTGTTCTCAATGATGTTGTCGGCGGGGTTGGAGTCGTCGGTGCCGCGGATGATGAGGTTGCCCGTGCCGCCGGTCTGATCCAACACTTGAATGCCGGTGCCGCGCTGGTTGAGCGAGACCTTGAGGCGGGGCTGGCCGTTGGGGAGGTTGCCGCTGGCGGTCTCAATGGCCCGCATCACACTGTTGAAGTCGCCGCCGGCCGGAAGCGTGACGGCGAAGGTCGTGCCGTCGCGCAACCGCACGTTGAGCGCGCCGTCGCCCTGGATGCCTCCGCCACCTGCCAGACTGCTGCTCAGAATGGAGTTCATGCCGGCCATGACGCGGCCGCCTGCGAGGGTTGTGCCCGAGCCGTTGAGCAGACCAAGATCGCGAGCAGTGCTGCTGGCGAAGGCGCCGGGCGCTTCGGTGACCGAGATGGTGCGGGCGTTGGTGGAATCAACGATTTCGATGCGATTTTCGGCGGTATTGACGCGGGCCTGGACGTCTGTGAACCCGGCAGCGCTCAGCGCGCTGTTCATGCGATCAAGCACGCCCCCCACTGTCGTCGGCGCAGCGGCCGACTTGACGAGTTTGGGCGGGGTCTGCGTGTTGTCCATCGTGTACACGTCGGAGATGTTGACGTTGACTGCGGTGGCGCCGACGTTGATGACAAAGCTGGTGAAAGTCTCGCTGGCGGTGTTGAGGCGCGTGTCGACGCCGTTGCCGTCGTTGAGCGAGGTGAGGCTGGTGTTGCGATTGAGGCCGTAGACCGTCTGTCCGTTGATCGTGCCAGTGGCGGTCGCGGCGATGCCGAGGCTTTCGGCGGTCGTGCCACCGCCCGCGCTGGCGATCGTGATCGCGCCGCCGGCGTTGTCTCGAATGACGAAGCGGCCGCCCTCTGCGGTTGCGGTGATGTTGAGCGTGCCGGTGCCGTTGAGAGCCGTGAGGACGTCGTTGACGGTGGTGGCGCGGGAGAGGTCAACGGTGGCGCTGTTGCCACCAGAGCTGACGACGATGCGCCCGCGAGCGATGCCCTGTCCGTCGTTGAAGTCGGCGAGGGCGACATCGTTGTCGAGTCGGGCCTTTGCGCTCTCGACGGTGATGCTGGACATGCCCACACCGCTGGAGTTGCGATCGGCGAAGCCGCGCGAGAGCAATTGCTGGGCGCTCACGAGGCGCTCGACGCGCACGCTGTACGTGCCGGCGGCGGCGCTGTTGCCCGCGACGGCGGTCAGCGCATCTTCATTGCTGCTGGTGGCGGCCTTGGTGCGGAAGAGGCTCTCAAGGCGGAAGGCGCTCGCGGCGGTCTTGATGCCGCTGAGGCGGGAGTTGATGTCGAGATACGCCGCGTTCTGCTGCTGGAGCTGAACAACGCGCCGCTGAACGAGCACGCGAGAGCGTCCCTCGACGGCGAGGATCTGATCGATCAGGGATTTGCTGTCGATGCCGCTGAAGACGCCGGTGCCTGTGCTGATGCCGCTCATGCTTCACCTTCCGTGGTCGATGGAGGAATCCATCGGGAATGCCAACCGAAAGTCCACGCAAAACCAGTGCCTTACGCGGCTTTGCGCGTCGGGCGCCAGCGCAAGTTGCGCGTCGCGTCAACGCCCGCCCAGCGTTTGCCGTCGGCGACGGCACCTGACCAGGCGGGCTGGACGAAATCCTCGTCGCCGGAACGCAGGCTGGGAACGTGGAGGCCGTCGCGGCGGAGAGCCATCAGATCCATCGCCCATTGGCTGAGGACCCGTGCGTAGAGGCGCTGGGCGACTTGTTCGACTTCGGTGAGACCTTGCATGACCGACCTCCGTGCGTTGGAAACTGCGCCCATCCGTGGGCATGGAGGGGAGATCGGCGAGGTTGGGAGGTCGATTGAGCGGAACTGGTACAGAGTTGGGTTATGTACGCCTGTTGCGCAGCGATTGGGACGCGACAGGCGGAAATTGCGCGAGAACTTTTTCCGAACCCGGGGACTCGCGGCGTTCGTATCGACGGGGCCGACGGGCGGGCAATGGCTCGCCGATACTGTTCAACCCCACCATGAGTGACTCCGCCGCAATCAACTCGCCTGGTGTCCCGCCGCCGCTTGCGATGACGCGTGTTGCAGCCGGTGCGCTGTCCGCGCTGGCTCTGGTGTCGGCTCTGGGCGTTGCGGGCATCGCGCTGGTGCGCGGGGCACAGCCTTATTGGCTGCTGGTGGGCATGGAAGTATGCATCGCGATGGCGGGGATTTTCGGCGTGCTGTTTCTGCGGCGCAAGTTTGCGGATGGGCCGGCGATGACGCTGTTGTGCATCGCGGGGACCGTGTTCGCGGCGGGATTCTTGAGCTGGCTGGCGGTACGCAGCGGCATCAAGCTGAAGGGTGATCAATCGCTGAACGTGAAGACGCTGATGCTCGGACGGGTCGGCATCGCGGCGGCGCTTGTCGGACTGGCAAGCCTTGAAGTGCTGCGGCGCGATCGGCGAAGCCTGGGTCTGCTGGGCCGGGCGTTGGCGACGGGCGTGCCACTGGCGATCATCGCGGGAGGCCTGTTCCTGGGGCGTGATGCACTGGCGGCCCAGCAAGCGGTGCCCGCGTGGATCGTGTGGACGCTGGTGAGCATCGGCGTGGTTGTGGCGATGGCGCTGCTGTGCGCGTGCGGGCACTTTGTGATTCGCGCATTTGAGATGGGGCGGCCTGAAAGCGCAGCGCGTAGCGAATCTGCAGCGGGACCGACTGTCACGCCTCCTGCGGTGTCATGAAATCATCGACGTAGCGAGTTCATCCGCCACATGTGCCGCCAGCCAGCACGTTGAAGAAATCAATCACGTCTTGATCTTCGGGAAAGACGCCGTTGTTATTGAAGTCGATGTCATTGCATGCGGAGCACGTGCTGCCCGCGAGGACATTGAAGTAGTCGACAACGTCCTGATCCTCGGGAAAAACGCCATTCGCGTTGAAGTCGATCGAGTCACAGCCAATCAAGTCTGAGAGTGATCCAACCCACAGCACAGCGTGATTGGAGCTTTCGCCACCGATGTACACCGTGTCGCCCTCGACCCACACTGAGTTTGCGCGGGAATACGGCGAGTTGCCGGGCAGAAGGGCATGCAGATCCGTCACGCGGGCAAAGTCGGGACCTGCCCACACGGTGGCACGGCTTGCCATGTAGCCGACGATGACGCCGCGGTGAATGTCAGTGGCTCTGGAGTTGCCGGTGACTGGGCCGAGGTATGCGAGAGGCGTCTGCGACGCGGCTGTGCCGGCCCACCAAACCGCTCGACGAGCCGCGTAGTTCTCGTTCGTTTGCGGATCAAAGACGACGATGTCCGCGGAGCCAACTTGTACGCCGGCATCCACACCCAGAGCGATTGATTCATCGAAGGAACCGGTGGTCAACTCGACGAACGAACTCGCGGTTCCGCTCCAAAGTGCGGCATGCGTCACGAACGTGAATGGCGCGACCTGCCGCTGCACCCAGCCAACCTGCTGTGAGTCGCTCGTCGCGGTCGTCCGAGACAGCAGGTACGACGGGTCGGCCGGATGCAAGATCGTGGGTGTTGCGGTGGGCGAGGTCCAGACGGCAGCAAAATCGCCGACGGCACCGACAATCAGTGAGCCAGCCACGCCGACCACACTTCCGTAACTCTCGGTCCCCGTGCTCATGGGTGCCCACGAACCCGGAGTCCCACTCCACGAACCGGGCCGCATGTTACCATCCGAAGCCATTCTCGAGCCGAAGTACCTCGTGACGCCGATCCCCGCTGCGAAGGAGGGGCGGAAGGAAAAATCAAACGGCTCGAGCAACACCATGCTTGCCGCAGAACCCGACCAGATCGTGGCTTTGGACTGGTCCGCTGAGACCGACCCGGCCTGTTGGCCCGGACGCACATCCGTAATCGTCGAACCGCTGTAGCCCGCAGGGTGAAGCGGTGTCACAGTCCAGCCGGCCGACGCGACGGACGCGAAAGCGGTGAGAGCGGTGAAAGACACGCCAAAAGACTTGTGCTGCATAAGGGCCCCTCATTGCGAAACACTCAAAGGAGCATAACGACGTGAGAGATCTAGTGCAACTCAAATTCGACCACATGCTCCAGAATTAGTCCTGCACAACAAGATTACCGCGGCGGTAGCGGTTGTCGCCGATGGGACGCAGGACATTGAGGCGCACACCGTCGCTGAAGTCGACCTTGGTGAGCAGTTCGCGCAACTGGTCGATGCTGTCGTAGTTGCGGCCGTTGATGCTGACGAGGAGATCGTTCTCTCGCAGGCCTGACATGGCGGCGCGACCGGTTTCCTGGATGTTCACGACGGCCACGACGGTTTCGGTATCGAGATCAAGGCTGCGGAGATTCTCGGGGGGCACGATGGCGACTTCGATGCCGAGTTCGTTGAGGTACACGAAACCACGGGCGGCGCTGAGATCGCCGAGCGTTGCCTGCACGGTGCGTGTTTCGCCGTCGCGGCGGAGTTCGATATTGACCTTGCTACCGGCGGGCGTGGCGGCGATGGCGTTGCGCAGGCGCTGGAGGGGCATGGCGTTGCCCTGGAAGCGCGTGATGATGTCGCCGGACTTGAGGCCGGCCTTGTCGGCAGGACTGTCTTCGACGACGTTCTGGATGCGCACGCCGCCGTTGCTGTCGTCGATCATGTCAACGCCCAGAAAGCCGCGAGCGACTCTGCCGGTGCGGACGATGGACTCAAGGACATTCCGAACAGTATTGCTGGGGACGGCGAAGCCGATGCCGTCGTAGCCGCCAGTGCGGCTGGCGATGGCGGTGTTGATGCCCACGATTTCACCTTCGAGATTGAGCAGCGGGCCGCCGGAGTTGCCTGGGTTGATGGCGGCGTCGGTCTGGATGTAATCTTCGAAACTGATGCCTGTCTCGCGCGGCGTGACCGTGCGGCCCTTGGCGCTGATGATGCCTTGGGTGACGGAGTTGTCGAGGCCGAAGGGGCTGCCGATGGCGACGACCCACTCGCCGACCTCGAGTTGGTCGCTGTCGGCGAAGCCCACGGCTGGGAGCGTTTCGCCATCGATGTCGATCTTCAGTACCGCGAGGTCGGTGGCTTCGTCGGTGCCCAGGATGCGTGCGTCGTACTCGCGTTCGTCATTGAGTTTCACGCGGAGTTTTTCGGCACCGCGAATCACGTGGTTGTTGGTGATGATCACGCCATCTTCACTGACGATGACGCCGCTGCCCAGGCCTGCCTGCTGGAGATTGGCGCGACCAACGGGCCGACCGAACCAGTCGGTGGGCGTGACGGTGCGGAGCTGGGTGATGTGGACGACGGACTTCTCGCGGCGCTCGGCAACAGTTTTGAAGACGCGCGAGAGGCGCTTGGCGAAAGCGAAGTCCTCGGCAGTTGCCGTATCGGTTGTGGATTGCGCCAGTGCGGGGGTGCCCGCCGTGAGGGCGAGCGCGCAGGCGCCGAGAGCGAGCGAGCGAACAAGCGAACGAGCGAACGAGGGGGAACGCATCGAAGTGACTGTGCTCATGGTGCGTTAGATTCGGTTGCGGGCGCCGGGTTGCAGGGCGTGCATCCGAGCGATGCCTGAAAGCCGATGCCCAAGGCTGATTCACATGCCATACTCGGCCCACGACGAGCTGGTTTCCGTCACGCGGACGCGCTCAACCGTGAGACCGGCGGGCAGGCGGTAGACGTTGCCGTCTTTGGCCGTGAACGACTGACCGATCTTGCCCGCCAGTTCCTCATAGATGAGGCGGGCCATGACTTCCGTCGTCGGATCTTGGTTGGGCACCAAGATAATGCGTTCGGCGAGGTTGCCGGTTCCCATAAATCCCTTGGCCCGCTCGTCTTGCGAGTTGACGGCAAGACTGTGGTCAAAGCGATCCACAAACTCGCTGACGGCAAGTTTGAGGGCCTTGAAGTCGCACACCATGTCGTTCTCATCGAGAAAGGGGGCCGAGACGACAACCTCGACCCGGCGCGAGTGGCCGTGCGGGAACTTGCAGCGGCCCGGATGCTTCATGAGCATGTGGCCTGACTCGACTTCGAAGGATTTGGAGATGCGATACTTCAAGCGGGAGAGGGTAGGGGCGAAGGCTACGGGCAAACGGTGGGAAGCGCTCAGTTGACCAACTCACCCTGCAGACTCAGGTTGTTCGCGCCGGTGATGCGGGCCTTGACGATGCGCCCAATGAGATCTTGGGCGGTCGCACCGGGTTGATCGATGAAGACGATCAGGTCGCCATCGGTGCGGCAGGCGAGTTGGACGGTTTCGGCGACGGCCATCACGCCCCCACTGCCACAGGTGCCCGTGGTGCAGCAGGCATCGTCGGTGTCGTCGATTGCATCGAGGCTGCGGCCGCCGATGGTGATGGCGACTTGGCCGGCCTTGCGCAGGTCGCCACTGGTCTTGCCTGCCTTCTTGAGCGTCTGGCGGCTGAGGCCTTCGACCATCACATCGAAGGTGCGGCCGACTTGTTCGCGGCTGATCTGGTCCGCGATTTGGTTCTGCAGTGCGAGCAGTTCGTTGTTGCGGGTGCGCTTCACTTCTTCGGGCACATCGTCGGCCATCTTGTCGTACGCGATGGTGCCGGGGCGCGGCGAGTACTTGAAGATGAACGCGTTCTTGTAGTTGCAGCGCACGAGGAACTGCTTGGTGAGCTGGAAGTCTTCGTCGGTCTCGGTGGGGAAGCCAACGATGAAGTCGCCACTGAGCATGAGCGGGCGACCAATCTCCGGTTGATCGAGAATGGCCCGGGCACGGTCGAGGAACTCAAGATACTCCGCGACGGTGTAGCCGCGGTTCATGGCTTTGAGCAGGCGGTCGCTGCCGCTTTGGGCGGGCACGTGCAGGTAGCGGCAGATGCGCGGGTGATCGCGGATGACTTCGAGCACGTCGTCGCCAAAGTCGCGCGGGTAACTGGTGACAAAGCGCAGGCGCTGAATCGCTGGCACTTCATCGTGAATGCGGCGGAGCAGATCGGCGAAGGTGGTGACGTTTGCTCCCGCGAAGGGATCGCGGCGGTGGCCGCCTGCAAAACTGCGGCCCTTTTGCGGCTGCACGATGCCATCAACGGTGACGGCGGCGCCGTGCTCGAAGCGGTAGTGGTTGACGGTCTGGCCCAGCAGCGTGATCTCGACCACGCCCGCGTCGGCGAGTTTCTTGCACTCGTCGATGATGTGCTCGGGGGGACGGTGGACCTCGGCCCCGCGGGTGAAGGGGACGACGCAGTAGGTACAGAATTTGTTGCAGCCGCGCGTGATGCGGACGTACGCGCTGCGTTGCACGGGGCCGTCGTCATCCAAAGGCGAGATGCTGCGCGAGAGGTCGAGCATCTCGAGCGAATCGCCGGCGGCGGCGAGGGTCGCGCTACGGCGCGACGCGCTGCCTTGCAACGCGACTTGGTTGGCGGAGATGAGTTCGATCTTCTCTTTCTTCTTGCGCGACGGCGCGTTGCTGGGCGGTTCGCTCGCGGTGCGACCAATATCGCTTTCGGAGAAAGCGATCCCACCACCTCGCTCGGTCGCTCGCTCGCTCGCTCGCTTGCTCGCTTGCTCGCTCTCCAGACTCTCGCGCGTGCGGACGGCGTTGTCCAGCAGGCCCGGCAGTTTGTCGAGTTCGGCAGGGCCCACGAGCACGTCGACCACGGGCATGCGCTTGATGAGGTCCACACCGTCGCGCTCGGCCATGCAGCCCAGCACGCCCACGATGAGCGTGGGGTCGGCGGCTTTGCGTTCCTTCAGTTCGCCCAGGCGGCTCCAAACCTTTTGCTCGGCGTGTTCGCGCACGCTGCACGTGTTGTAGAGCACGACGTTGGCGTCGTCACTGGTGGTGACAAAGCGATAGCCCAGACTGCGCAACTGGCCGGCGACCAGTTCGCTGTCGAGTTCGTTCATCTGACAGCCGAAAGTTTCGAGATAGACGGTGCGCGTGGACATAGGTGAGCGGCCGAGAAGCGGAAAATGCGGGAATTCTAGCAGGCAGCGAAGGCGATCGCGCCGCGTCCGATACGCGGGGCTTTGCACGCACCGGCAAGTCGCGGGGTGCGAAGAATGGACCATGCTGCAGGGCATGAGCCTCGCCAAAAAGTGCCTCCTGGTGTTCGGCGGGGCCACCGTGCTCATTGTGCTGCTTGCGCTCGTCGTGCCATGGATGCGCATGACGTATCTGATTGACGAAGGACAGTTGGAAGTGTCGCGCCAGATGGTGGACACATGGCAGCGCGTGGGGGAAGAGCAGGGCAAGGCATCGCTCATGGGTCCGCCCGCGCCGGTACCGGCGATGCGCGTGGTGCCGCGGCTGGTGCAGGATGTGCGCGAGGTGCGAGCGGGCGTGGAGGCCCGTGAGATCTCTCGTGAGCAAATCGTGCGTGAGACTGACTCGTTTCTGGGGCGGGCGATTGCGGCGCTGGAGGCGGATCCCTCACTGCCTGATTATCAGGAGGCGAGTTGGGATGGCAGCCAGCGCGAGTATCGGTATGCGAAGGGCATTTGGCGGGCAGCGGAGGGATCGCGGCGGCTGGTGGGACTGGTGGAACTGCAACGCCGCAGCGTGAGCGCGACGCGGCTGCTTGTGCTGAACACGACGTTTGTGTTCGTGGCATTCGCGTGGATTTTTCTGCTGGCGATGGCGGTTTTCTGGTTCATCACGCGGCGACTTGTTCTGCAGCCCGTGCGTGAACTGACGACGGCGACGCAGCGTGTGCGCGAGGGGAATCTGAACATTCGCGCGGACATCAGCACGGGCGATGAGTTTCAGCAACTGGGGGACACGCTCAACTCGATGCTGAGCGATCTGCAGGCGTCGCAGGATCGGCTGCGGGGCATCAACAGCGCACTGGACGTGAAGCTGCATGAACTGTCAGAGGCCAACAGCGCGCTGTATCAGGCGGCAAAGGTGAAGGGTGAGTTTCTTGCGAGCGTGAGCCACGAACTGCGCACGCCGCTGAATTCGATCAACGGATTTGCGGAACTGCTGCTGGAAGTGGCGAAGAACGACGCAGAGAAGCCCGATGCACCGGCGACTGTGATGAAGCGGATTCGGTATCTTGAGAACATTCTGACGGCGGGGCGTGGACTGCTGGCGCTGATCAACTCACTGCTGGAGATGGCGCGGATTGAGGCGGGCAAGGTTGACCTGCGGATTGAACGTGTTGCTCTACGCGAAGCGTGCGAAGGGCTGCTGGGTCTGATCTCGCCGCAGGCGGGGCGCAAGGGCATCACGCTGAAACTGGAAGTGGCGGATGATGTGCCGATCATCAAGACCGACCCGCGGAAGTTTCAGCAGATTGTGTTCAACTTTCTGAGCAACGCGGTGAAGTTCATTCAGCCGCTGGAGAAGACCGGGCGCGAGCCGATCATCATTCTGCGCGTGGAACGTCTGCCTGCGACGAGCATTGACACGCAGGAGCGGATTCGCGTGAGTGTGATTGACAACGGGCCTGGCATTGCGCCCGAGCAGCAGGACCGTATCTTCGAGAAGTTTGTGCAGCTTGACAGCGGCTACACGAAAGAGCAGCAGTCGGGCACGGGGCTTGGTCTTGCCATCTGCAAAGACCTGGCGGCGGTGCTGCAGAGTGAGATTCAACTCATCAGCGATGTGGGACAGGGGAGCATGTTCAGCCTGATCATGCCGGTGGCAGTGAGCACGGCGGCGAGCGATGTGGTCGAGGCTGAGGAAGAGCGGCGGGAGGCGGCGATCAATGAGATGCGGGAGCGGACGGGGTCGCGGTAGAATACCACCTGATGATTTTGAAGCACTTTGACAAACCACGCCCGACCGGGGGAGAGGCACTCATTGGCTGGGAGGGTGAACAGCAAGTTGCGTATTACCTGCGTCGCGCGTTTGAGTCGCACCCGGAAGTGTTTGTCATCAATGATCTGCGATTTCTCGTCAGCGAGGGCACCGACGGACAGCCTGCTGACTACGCGCAAATTGACCACTTACTGATGTATCGGTGCGGGTTTGTTCTGATTGAGTCGAAAGCAAGTCGCAATGACCAAGGCGTACTGCATATTGACACACGAGGCCAATGGACGTGGCGTGTTGGTAGAATGAGCTTCAATCGACCTTCACCGCTCCTGCAGGTCGAGCGGCAATCGACGGCACTGCGTGATCTACTGAACAACAACGATCTGCCGCGTGTGAAACTGCTCGTGGGCTTGCTCACGGCCAGCCCGCACAAGATGTCGCGATATTGCCTTGTGGCGATTGGTGACAACATGCGAGTAGAAGGGCCGGGCGCCGCGACCGAAAGGCGTGTGGTGAAGTCGGAAGCGGTTGTGGAAGCCGCGAAGACCGAGATGCGTCGCGAGATGGCAGGCACAGGCATCCTCGGCCTGCTCAAGGCAAGCGACGATGCAGGCGTGATTGAGGCAACGCCGGATCAGCTCAAGGCGATCGCGAACTACTTGCTGCAGCGGCATGTGCCCCATCAAGACACCAAGGCGACACCCAAGCGAGAGGAACGTCCGACCGCGGCCGCAATCGCTGTGCCGGCCCCGGCGCTGACTCCCCCGGTCATCGCGCCGCCGACTGCAACACCACTTGGGCCCAAGCGCATGAGCAAGTTCAGCGTCATGCCGTGCAAGCACTGCAACAGTCAGAAAACACGTGTGGTGTATCGTCGTGATTACTGCGTTATGTGTGACGCATGCGAGAAGTACACATCGCTTGATCCGACGTGTGAAGTGTGTTCAGAACGGGCGAGGATCCGCAAAGACGGACCGGTGTTCTTTCGCGACTGCGACAAGTGCCAGCATCAGGTCGCCTTCTGGCGTGCCAGTGAGTGAAGATTCGAGACTCAAGCACGAATCTCTTGCCAACCAGCGAGCACCGCCTGCGGATCTGGATCGCGCACAACCTTGGCCGTGCCTTCACCCATTGGAAGAATGACCCGGAGCGAGCCACCGAGCGTTTTTTTGTCGGCGTACATGCGTTGCATCATCTCGGTGGCTGGTGGCAGTCCCGCAGTGCGTGTGGGCAGTGTGGCGGCTTGAATCGTGGCTCGCACCGATTGGACATACTGCTCGCTGACGAGTTTGAGGTGTGCTGCCGCTCGTGTAGCTGCGATCAAGCCCAGCGCGACAGCCTGGCCGTGAGAGAGCGCGAACTGAACGTAACAATCGACGTCAGCGGTTTCGACAGTCTCCATCGCGTGGCCGAAGGTGTGCCCCAGATTCAGCAGGGCCCGGCCGCCATCGTGCTTGCGTTCGCGCTCGTCGCCTTCCACCACGCAGGCCTTGATGGCCACGTTGCGTGCGACGAGTTGTGAGATCGCGGCATTGTCATGTCGCAGCGTGGGCAGCAGCGTTTGCAACGCCGCGAGCGTGAACGCGTCATCGGGCTTGGGCACGCTGCGGGCGATCATGGCGTGCTTGATGATCTCGGCGCAGCCGTCGGCGAAAACGGCATCGGGCAGCGTTGCGAGCGTGAGCACATCGGCCAGCACCAGCGACGGCTGGTGAAACGCCCCCACCATGTTCTTCTGCAGATCGTCGCCTACGCGGAGATTCACGCCCGTCTTGCCACCCACGCTTGCATCGACCATGCTCAGCAACGTGGTGGGACACTGCACCCACGCAATGCCACGGCGATACGTGGCCGCGACGAAGCCAGCGATATCACCCACGATGCCGCCGCCCAGCGCGATGATCACGTCGTTGCGATCAAGCTTGGCACGGGCAACTTGCAGCAGCAGGTAGTCGGTGCTGTCGTTGCTTTTGTTCTCCTCGCTGGGAGCAAAGCTCTCGGCGTGAACGTCGAAGCCAGCGTCCGCGAGCGATCGCTGCACTTGCTGCGCGTAGGTCTCGCACGCGTCGTCGAAGACGACAAACGCGCGACGAGCCGCGGGCACAGCGGCTCTTGCACGCTCGCCCACGCGAGCGAGCAGCCCCTCGCCCACGACCACGTCGTAGGGAGCAGCGACATTCACTCGCACGGTGATGGGTGCAGCCGCGGTCATGCAGGCGAATCAGTTGTTGCGCACATCCATCAGCCCCGCGCGGTCGCGGTTCTGCTGGTCTTCGCGTTCCCACGCCACTTTCGGCGCATCGGCAAAGTGCATTTCGAGGTTGTAGTGTGCACGCGTGTTGGGCTCGAAGAGGTGCACGACGACATCGACGAAGTCGGCGAGCAGCCACGTGGCACGGTCGTCCTTACTTGTGCGCACGGCGGGCGTGTTCATCTTGTTGCCGTGCTCTTCCAGGTGCTGCAGCACGCTGCGCATCTGGCGATCGCTGGTGCCGCTGGCGAGGACGATGAAGTCCACGTCCTGACGAATCTTGCTCACATCGAGCACGAGCACGTCGTCGCACTTGTCGTCCTTGCACATGCGGGCCGCGGCGATGGCGAAGGCGCGGGCGCGATCCATATCGTGCGGGCGCACAGTGCCGTCGCGGGGCGTGGTGGCGCGGGCCATGACATCCGCGTCGAGTGCGGCGGCTTCGGCGGGGCTCACGCCGCGGCCGGTGGCGCGGTCGGCGCCATCGGGCATGTTGCCGATGTCGTCGGCCGACTCATCCATCTCGATGATCTCGGTGTCGAGCACGATGGCGTCGCTGTCGTTCATACCGCCTCGCGACTGGGCCTCCAGTTCGGCCACGTCGGTCGGGACGCCCTTTCGCAGTGACGGCTTGACCTTCTTCTTGGGTGCGGTCTTCGCGGCCGGCTTCGCGGCGGCCTTCTTGGTCGCCTTCTTCGCGACAGGCTTTGCCGGCGCCTTCTTGGTCACCTTCTTGGCGACGGTCTTCTTCGCGGTGAGTTTCTTGCTAGCGCGTGCGACGGCTTTCACCGCTTTCTTCACGAGGGCGGCCGGGCCCTTCTTGGCGGGCTTGTCAGCCTTCGCCTTGGGTTTGGAGGTCTTCTTGGGGGTCTTTTTCGCTGCACGCTTTGCCATATGAGCAGGTTACGCGGGCTGGCTGCCCATCGCTTTGGCTTACTTCACCAGGCCCGCCAGCCCCACGCCCAGCGAGGCAAGCACCACCAGCGTGATGCCCACGTACATCCAATCACGCTGCTTGGCGAAAATCGCCGCCGTGGCCGCGACGCGCAGCACTGGGGTCGCAATCAGCAGCACCAGCCCGGCCTGCATGATGGCCAGGGCTTGCCCGCGCGACACACCCGCCCAGATGCTCGCCAAGGATCGCAGATCCGCGCCTTCGCGGGGCATATCGGTAAACGTCGCGAACTCGCTCATGGGGGCCAGCGGCTGGGGCCTTGTCAGCAGCAGCACCACACCCAGCAGCATGACCGCCGCCGCGATGATCATCATCGTCGTCAGCAGCCGCGCAAGGGCGACTTCCATCGCGTGGTCGCGGCGGATGACGTCAGCTGCAGGCAGTGAGTTTGCATCGCTCGCGTGCGTCATGCCTTGGCTCGTGGCTCACGTGCCCTCGTCCTCTTCAGGCGCTTCCGGTGGCCGATCAGCCGCGGCGTTCTCGCCAAAGATGCTCGTGCCGACGCGCACCACGTTGGCGCCTTCGCTGATGGCGACTTCGTAGTCGCCGCTCATGCCCATGCTCAGAATGTTGAAGGGAGCGTCGGTCAGCTTCATGCCGCGCATCTCCTCGAAGAGTTCGCGGGTGCGCTCGAACGTGGGCCGCGCTTCCTCGGGATTGTCGCTGTAGGGGGCCATGGTCATGAGGCCGCGGATGCGCAGACCGATCATCGTCGCGATCTGTTCCGCCACGGGCACCACGCTGGGCAGCGGCAGACCATGCTTGCTTTCTTCACCGCTGGCGTTGACCTGCAGCAGCACTTCGATGGGCTGATCGCGCTTCATCGCAATCGCCTGCAGTTCTTCGGCGATGCGCAGGCTGTCGACGCTGTGCACGAGGCGCACGAACTCGACGACCTTCTTGGCCTTGTTGCGCTGCAGGTGCCCGATCATGTGCCAGCGGACGGGATTGGCGGCTCCAGCGGCGGGCCCGCTGGCGTTGACGCTCGCCGAGCCCTGAGGCTTGTTCTTGTTCACGCTGCCCGCGCCCGTCGCGGGGGAGTTGGCCATCAACCGGCTTTCAAACAGCGACCCTTCGTTGTCCAGACCGCTCTTGCGCGTGCTGGGCAGCATCTTGCGGCGAGCCATGTACTCCTCGACGATGGCCGCATGCTGCACGAGCACCTGGGCCCGGTTCTCACCAAAGTCGCGATGGCCCAGTTGCAGCAAATGCCGGATCTGCTCGGGTTCGGCGTACTTGGTGACGGCTACCAGAATGATGTCACTGGCGCTGCGTCCGGCTTTTTTGGCCGCGGCAGCGATGCGATCACACACCAGCGCGTAGCGCTCATCCAGCGTCTCGGGCAGTTGGGCTTTGCCGGTGGACACCAGAATCTCCGTGGGAGCCTTTTCGGCGCCCTTGACATCCGCGTTCGCGTTGTTCGTCGACTTGGCCATGACTCCTCCTGAGACCGTGCGTCCGGACTCCGCCAGACGCACGAGTCTAGGGCGGAAGGAGCGGCGCAAGCGGCACGGAGAGGCCTAGGCGCAGGTTGTGCATGACGAAACAAGAAGGGCTCGGAAGCATGGCTTCCAAGCCCTTGTGGATCGTCAAATTGAATGCACCGGAGGGGAGGTTCAGGCTTCGAGGATGCTGCCGATTCTGGCTCGCATTGCGCTGCCGCCATCGGTATTGAGTCTGTCAGTGAGTTTGCGGAGCTGGGTGGCGACGGAGCCGTCGAGCAACTGGTCGCCGATCTGGATCTTGACGCCGCCGATCATGTCGGGCTGGGTGTAGGTGTGGACGACGACCTGCTTGTTCAGGGCGCGGGCGAGACGATTGGTGAGGTCGCTGACCATGTCGGGCGTGGCCGGCTGGGCGGTGTAGACGTCGACTTCGATGACGCCGAAGTGCTGCTGGACCATCTCCTGCAGGCTGTCGACGACACCCACGAGGGTGCTCATGCGGCCCTTCTCGTTGAGGACGTGGAGGAACTGCAGGGTTTCGTGATTGATGCGGCCCTTGAAGAGCTTGTCGAGCGTCTTGTTGCGGGCGTCGGGCGTGACGCTGGGGTTGGCGAGCATTTCGCCCAGTTCGGGCTGGGCCTTGGCCATGTCGATGATCTGCTCGAGTTCGTCGCCGATCTCGGCGATCTTGGATTGGCCGGCCTGCCCGGGGTGCTTGGCCATGACGAGGTCAAAGAGGCTCTTGGCGTAGACGCGGGTGACGGCGTTGGAGGCGATGGTGGGCAGGGGCATGGGAGGGTCCAGAAGGCACTAGGCACTGGGGACTAGGCACTAGGGGAAGGCAGTTGGAAACGCGGTCAATCCACTTCAGTACATCGGCACTCAGGCACACCGGCACTTCTTCTTAGTTCCGCGCGCCTTCGAGCTGGCGGACGCTTTCGTCGAGGAGGCGCTGGGTGTCAGTGGCGTTGACTTCGCGCTTGAGGATCTTGCCGGCCATGGTCGCGGCGAGAGCGGAGCCCTGGGCGTAGACCTCGCTGACAGCGGCGCGCTTGGCGTTGTCGATGTCGCGCATGGCCTTTTCACGCATAGCGTTCAGTTCGGCATCGGCCTTGGTCTTGAGTTCGGCAGAGATAGCCTGAGCCTGGGCGCGAGCCTTGTCGATTTCCTTCTGAGCTTCGGCGCGGGCCGACGCGAGGCTCTGCTGGTACTGCTCGAGAGCGTCCTTGGCCTGAGCGCGGGCCATTTCGGCTGCTTCGATCTCATTGCGGATCTTGTCTTCGCGATCCTGCAGACCCTTGGTGATGGTGGGCCACACCTTGAGGGCGAGGATGCTGAAGGCGACAAGGAAGACGACGATGGCGACGCCACCGGCGATCTTGCCCTGACGAAGCTCGGCGATCAGACTCTGCTGATCGCTGCCGCCGTGGGCGGCGTCGGCCGCGAGAGCGAGCATGGGAAGGGCCGCGAAGGCGAAGAGAGCCGCAGCGGCGGAGATGCGCGAGGTGGCGATGCGTTGCAAGGATGCGCTCCTGTCAGATATGCTGACCAGACTCGAATCAAAGGCGAAACCGAAAGCCGCAAGCGGCGCCTTCGCGCCGCGTGCGGGGAGATTCAGACGGTGTAGTTCTGAGCGAGGAAGCAGACGACGATGGCGAACAGGGCGGCGCCTTCGACGAATGCGGCGGTCAGAATCATGGAGCCGCGGATGTTGCCGGCAGCTTCGGGCTGGCGGGCCATGCTCTCGACGGCGCCCTTACCGATCATGCCGATGCCGATGCCGGCGCCGATGACGCAGAGGCCGGCGCCGAGGGCCGAGCCAGCCTTGCCCATGGTGATGCCGGTGTTGGCCACGCGGGCCACTTCGGCGGTCTGGGCCATGGCGGCGGGGGCGAGGGCGGCGAGAGCGCCGGCGGCGATGATGATCTTGCTCTTGATGTTCATGCGATGAGACCTTTCAGAAACTTGCAGGGCGGTTGAAAAAGCAACGTGTCACCGGCATGAAGGCCGGCGGAAGCCAGACCCGTTATTCACGCGTGCGCGTGCTCGTGGCCGTGGTGGTGAGCATCATCGTGCCCGTGCTCGTCGTGATGCTCAAGTTGCGAGATAAACACAGTGGTGAGGAACGTGAAGACGAACGCCTGAATGAAGGCGACCAGCAGTTCGAGGAAGAAGATGCCGACCGCGCCGATGAAGGAGGCGACCGTGATGACAGCGCCGATGCCACGCATGCCCACGCCCACCGACTTGGAGGGGTCGAGGTTTGCGACGAACATGATGCCTGAGGCGGCGAAACTGAAGAGCACGACCATGAGGATGTGGCCGGCGGTCATGTTGGCAAAGAGACGAATGGCCAGAGCGATGGGCTTGATGAAGGTGCTGGCGATTTCGATGGGGATGATGAGGGGCCAGATGAAGGGAGGCGAGTCGGCCGTGAGGTGCTTGAGGTAGCCGCCGATGCCCAGTTCGCGGATGCCCGCGATGTTGATCACGATAAAGGCGATGAGGGCCAGACCCGCGGTGACGAAGATGTTCTGCGTCGCGGTCATACCAACGGGCAGAATGTGCTCCTTCTTCCATTCGGGGAAGATCAGCCACAGGGTCTTGCTGATGGGGATGAGGCCCAGCAGGTTGTTGATCAGGATGAAGAAGAAGAGGCTCAGAAGGATGGGGAGGAACTTGCCGGTCCGCTTGCCCAGGAAGGGCTTGAGCACTTCATCGCGTATGTAGCAAATGACCATCTCGATAAAGTGAGCGAACTTGTTGCGTGTGACGTAGCGAGCGGCGCCTTCGCTCTCGGGGCCGGTCTTGATCTTGCTGGCGGCGAACCAGAGCACGCCGACGGTGAGGAGGCCCGCGAGCAGCAGGTTGCCGATGTGGGCAGACCAGATCCACGTGCCATCTTCAGAGGCGGACCACTTCTGGTTGACGACCTGACTGATGGGATCAGCCCCCAGCGTGTAGATCGCGACAGATTGCAGCAAAGCCGGAGTCATGCCGTGGTGTTCTCCCCCGCGGCCAGAGTCGCCGCGGATGTGTGTTGCGTCGTACCGGCGGGCAGGGCCGGCTGGCCCAACGCCTTCAGCAGAAGCATGGTGTCAAGGATGAGGGCGATGGCGCCCGCGAAGAGCAAACCGAGCCACATGGGCCGGTCTGTCTGGATAAGCAGGGAAACGAGCAGGCCGCCGAAGAGCGTGCCCATGAAACGCACGCCAATACCCGCCAGAAGTGCGTTAGGGACGCGCGTTTCATCGCCCGCGGCCATGATTTTCATGATGGCGGCAGAAATCAGGCCCGCAACCAGCACCACACCCGCGCCAAGATACGCAGGGGACAGGGCATTGCCCGCCTCAGGCCAGTTGAGCGACCGGACCGCGAGCCACCCCAGCAGACCGCCCACCGCGCACGCGAGGGCGGCGATGCCGATGAGGGCCGCAACCGGGATGGAAACGGGACGCTGGGGCATATCGTGGACCTCGACCGGTCAGGGCCGGGCGGAGGGGAGCAAGAATAGGTCGCCACTCGGGAAGAAGCGAGCGAAGTGAGGACTGTGTGCGGCCTCGCATGGGTGGGTGCCGCGGCGGATGATCGGCATGCGCTAGGTACCCGGCGGCTTCTTGGGTTTGGATGGGTCGCGCAGGGCTTCTCGCATGAGCGACCAGAATCCGACGGCCATGCCGATACCGGTGCCAATCAGGATTCCCCAGGGGGTCGAGCCTTGCCAGCGATCAACAAGGTACCCGATCGCCGCGCCGCCGCCCACGCTGGCGACGAAGTTCATTCCGACAGACCAAAGGCGAATGGACTCACGGGTTTCCGCCTGGCTGAGTTTGCCGTACTTGCCGGCGGCTGCTTCCTGACGGTCGGGGTGCGGCGGAATGGCGCCGAAATCCGGCAGGGGCGGGGGCTCGGCGCTGGGAGCGTCCTTGATCTGGTTGACTTTGTCGCGCAGATCGCGCGTTGTGTCTTCCAGATTGAGCGGATCAGGCGCGGGCATGTGTCAGCGTATGCGAAGCAGTGCGCAGCGTTGGACGACGGGTGTCTTGCAAGGCGTTCGCGCTATACTCGCATTCCTTGTGCTCGTAGCTCAATTGGATAGAGCGTCGGCCTCCGAAGCCGAAGGTTGCAGGTTCGACTCCCGCCGAGCACGTTTGGGTTGCACATCGCGTCGCGTGAGCGTTCGCCACAGACAGCCAGACGCGGGCGTCAGGGCGAAAACACGATCAAATCCGGATTGACCGGTTCACGGCGTGACGATGACGCTGCCGACTTTGCGACCCGAATCGACGCGGCGATGAGCGTCGCGGATGTCTTCAAGGGAATATGTACCGTCGATGACGGGGCGAAGAAGACCGTTTGTGGCCCAATCCATGATGCGTTCGATGTCGGCACGGCGAGCGATCGCGACGCGACTGCGGATGCGTCGAGAACCGGTCAGTGTGGCGATGAGAGTCTGGCGAACTTCGGTCATCGTCATGACGGCGGGAAGGAAGACGCCTCGGGGCGTGAGTGCGCGGGCGGCATGAGAGAAGTTTGTTGCGCCGACGGTGTCGAAGATCACGTCGAAGGGCTGAGCGCGGGTGAAGTCCTGCGTGGTGTAGTCGATGGTGTCATGTGCGCCCAGTGAGGTCACGCGTTGGGCGTTGCGCCCGCTGCAGACGGCGGTGACGTGCGCGCCGTGAAACGCTGCAATCTGAACGGCGGCGATGCCGACTGCGCCAGAGGCGCCGATGATGGCGATGCGTTGGCCGGCGGCGAGTTGTGCAGTCTCGAGGAGAAACTGCGATGCGGTGACCGAGCCGAAGATGAGTGATACGGCATCGGCATAGGAGAGCGTGTCGGGCAATTTGAGCACGCTGGCTGACTCGGGAATGCAGACGAGTTCGGCGTGCGTGCCGAAGCGTGATTCGGTGGAACCGACGACTGCGTCACCCACGCGAAACGATCGCACGGCGGGGCCCATCGCGACAACGTCGCCCGCGAAGTCTGAACCAAGCACGGCGCGGCGCGGGCCATGCCAACCAAGTGCGGCCAGCGCGAGGATGCGGAATGCGGGTGAGGGCATGCGCAAGCCGCGGATACGAGCGTCGCCTGAACTGACGGTGGTGGCACGGACGCGGACAAGGAGTTCATTCGCGCATGGCTGCGGGGCCGGAAGCTCTCGCACAATGACGACTTCCGGAGGGCCATAACGCTCAACGACTGCGGCACGCATGGTGCAACGTATGCGAACGCATCGCCGATCGCGTGATCAGAGATTGCGGTAGGTATCGATGGCTTCACGCACTTTGTTGGGCCTGGGCACGTGTTCCATGTGGACTTCGGGAACTTCGTCGCTACTGGTGTAGATGCTCAGTGTGCCGGTATTGGTGATGCGTTCGAGCAACGACTGTTCAACGCGAACGTTGCGGATGTCCCGGTGCAGGATCTCGCTTGTGGTCTTGCGGAAGAAGCCGTCGCTGTCGATGATGCGTTTATTGGTGATGCGCACCCACGAGTGCATGGTGCGGAGCTTCCAGACAACCATGGGGACCGCGCCTGCAACCAGCAACAGCGTGCCGGGGAGCCACATCAGACGACCGGTGGCGATGCGGAGCGCGTTGATGGCCAGAACGGCCCCCACTGCCATGACCAGCACCAAGCCGAGGTAGACCGCAGGGTTGCTGCGGATCAAGGAGGGGCGAAGGGTCATGACTTCCCGTTCGGGGCCGTCCTTGGGAGGCAGTGATGCAACATCGCCCGCGTCGACCTTTGCGACGGGGGCAGCGGCTTGGCGCAACGTGTCGTCGAGCGTGTCGGTGCCGGCTGCTGCGGTAACGGGCGCAGTCGTCACGCGGTGGCGAATCATGAACTCCGCCTGACAGTGCGGGCACGTCAGCGTTTGACCGTCTGCGGTGTCGGCCGCGACAGCGATCCGCCGCTGGCACGTCGGGCAGGGGGTGACGACGTGTTGGGCGGAAGGGGCAGACATGAGGACGTTTCGGGAGCGATGCAGGAGCGAGCGTCAGAATTCGACATCGCTGCTAAAGACGAAGTCGTATCCCGCGGCGAGGTCAGCATTGTAAAACACCCGAAACGCCTCGGTGGAACGCATCGCACCTTGGTTATCGACACCATCGGCGGCAACGCTGTAGAGCAGGTAGGTATCGCCATCGACGCGGTAGATGAACTGTCCGTCGAGCGCGAGCGGATCGATGGGCACGGCGGGCAACTCTGTTGGCACGAGTTCTTCGAGCGAGGCGGGGTATGTGCCGACGCGATGCTTGTGGGCCATGAGGGCGAGTTGGATACGGGTGCCGTTGCGTTTGGACACCTCGCCGTCGTTGATCGACGCATTGAACCCAAGGGTGATCGTTTGTGGAAACATGTTCTCCGCGATTGATGTGCGTGCACTGCGCCAGGCCCTCCAAGCATCGGGCGAGCGGCGTTGCGAAGCGGGCTTCTGGCTGTCCGCGATGATCTCGCGGAGGGCCTCGTCGAACTTGGCGAGCGATTCGAGTCGCGAGGGCAGACGCCATTGGAACATGTTGTATCGCCAGTGCGTGTAATCGGGCAATTTGCCGCGAAGTGCGATGGTGAAGGCTTCGCCCTCAGGTGTCAGTGGATTGGCGTCACGAGTGTGCGCGCTGTATGCCGTCGGGATGAGTGTGCCGTCGCCAGAACCACTCTCGCTGAAGGTGCGCTGCGCCTGATCGAACGCTTGCAGACGCGCGAGATCAAACTGAAACTCTGGTGCGGGTTTCGGGCGTGCGGTCGTGAGTGCGTTCAGCAGCGGCTGAGCCATCTCTGGCGAAATCCGGCCTTGCATGAGCGCTTGTCGCATCGTTCCGGTCGCGAGAGATTCGATGGCGCTGCCGGAGAGATGCGATGAGTACGCTGGCTGCCCGTAGCACGCGGTTGCGAGAGCATCGAGTTGGTCGAGTGACTCGGCTGCGATGTCGGGTTGTTGCCTGGCAAGTGCGACTTCGAGACGACAGCGAATGAGGCGAGCCGCGCCGCGGAGCGCACCGGTGTTCAGGCCTTCGTCAACGAGCGGAGCGATCTGTGCGGCAATTGGCTGATCGGGTTGGAGTCGCCTGATGGCGTAAGCAAGTGACGGCAACTGCCGGAGGGCGGCGATGTCTTCGGCGGTGAGCGCATCGACGACGATGTCAGGTGAAGGCTCGGTACCCGTGGGAAATCGCGGCGAAAGTGAGCTTGCGACGGCGGCGAGGTCGCGCCATTCGCGCGGCAACTGGCCTTGCGGGACTTGTGCGAAGGTCAGATCATTGATCTGCTTGGCGTAGTCGGTCGTAATCGAAGGCTTGAGTGACGCAGCGCGAATCGCTTCGATCGTGATGGCGATCAGCGCGACCGCCAGCAGAACACATGCCCACTTTGCGACGCGATGCAAGCCACGCGGCTTCCGCTCGGCGTTGTTCATGGCAGCAGTTTACGGCAAACCGCCACGGAGCTTTCAGCGGCTGGAAGTTTCGTCTTCGTCGCTGGCGTCGAGCATCCAGCCGATGTTCTCAACGGTCTGGTCGATCGTCTGGCCGTCGATGGCGATGGTGCAACCGGCGATGCTCATGTAGAGGGGGTCGCGCTTCATGAACAGCAGCGGGACTTCGGCTATCGGGTCTGCGGCGGTAATGCCGGGGCGATTGGCGATGCCTGACTGGCGGAGGCGGTCCTGGAGCGTTTCGATGGTGCCGCGGAGATAGACGATGGCAGCTTTGCCGGACTCCTGCGCCGCAGTCAGCATCGCAGTCGCGCCCGGGGCCGTTGGTGTGCCGCCGCCGCAAGCGATGACAAGGTTGTCTTTGGTGAGGGCGTCGCGCAGGGCGGCGGCTTCAGCGGTGCGGAAGCCGGCTTCGCCGTGATGCTGCCAGGCATCGACGACGCTCTTTTCGCCCAGCACACGGAGCGTGGCATCATCAAGATCGAGCGCGGTGTATCCGAGCTTGCTCGCGAGGATGGGCGCGAGGGTCGTCTTGCCGCTGCCACGAAGACCGATCAGAACGAGGAGCATGCCGATGTATCGGCAAAACGATAAAGCGGAAAGCGATAAAGCGAAAATGATCAGGAGGCGGGGGCCTTCTGATCATTTTCGCTTTGTAGCTTTTGGGTTTATCGCTTGACTTACGCCCGGCTCTGGTAGCTGCCGTCGGCGGTGGCGATGCGGAGGTTCTCACCCACTTTGATGAATGCAGGAACGCGGACCATCAGGCCGGTTTCCATCTCGGCGTCCTTGGTCTGGTTGGTGACGGTCGCGCCCTTCACTTCGGGGGGGCAGTCCTTCACCTGCAGTTCGACGCTGGCGGGCAGTTCGATGAGAATGGGATTGCCGTCGTAGAGCAGGACGTTGGTCTTGCTGTTGGGGCGGAGGAACTTGAGGGCGTTGCCCAGCACGTCGACGGGCATGGTGTACTGCTCGTAGCTTTCGCCGTCCATGAAGGTCGCGCCGGTGGAGTCGCTGTAGAGGTACTCCATTTCGCGACGATCGAGATCGATGATCTCGATGTCATCGGTGGGCTTGTAGCGCTTTTCGAGGGTCTGGGCCTTCAGCACGTCCTTGATGGTGAGCTGCACGAAGGCGCGGAGGTTGCCGGGGGTGCGGTGCTCGATGCCCGTGACCACGAAGAGCTTGCCATCGATCTTGACACCCATGCCCGGGCTGAGGTTGCTGGCTTGCATGAATCAGATACTCCCAAAGCCCGCGACGCTAGACCGCAGGAAACCGAAAACTATCCAAACACGCGATGTGTCGGGAAGGGGCCGATGATAGCAGTGAAATGGGGAAATTGCGACACCGGCCAGCGGGTGCACCGCGTGATCAAGAGCCAACCGGGGTGCCCTCGACGTCGACGATCGCAGGCTCGGGCAGTTTCAGGTTGGCGAGCGTCGGATCCTTGAGAGCGGCGAGGATGGTGGCTTTGTCACCCACGAGCACCAACACGGCATTGTTCGTGTTGACCAGCCGCGGGGCGAGCACGTTGAGTTTCGACGCGTCGACGCTCTGCAGGGCGGCGAGATCAGCGGCGATATCGGTCCACTGACCGTCGACCGAGATGATCTCCGCGGCGGCACCGGCGGTGCCTTGGAGCGTGCCGAAGTTGGAGACGACGTCGTTTGCCACGGTCTCCCGGGCCTTGGCAGCCTCGTCGGGTGAGATGTCGCCCGACTTGATGCGGGTGAGTTCAAAGAAGAACTCCTTGAGAGCGGGAGCAGTCACTGCGCTTTGCACGCTGGTGCGAGCGAAGAACTGCCCCACGTTGCGACCGGCCTGCACGCGAGAGCCTGCGCCGTACGTGAAGCCGTTGCGCTCTCGCAGGTTCTGATTGAGCCGGCTGGTGAAGCTGCCTCCCAGAATGGTGTTGAGCATGTAGCTCGCGGAGCGATCCATGGCCGCGTAGTTGGCGGCGGGCGAGCGCAAGTGGAGGACGGTCTGCACCGCACCAGGACGATCGACGACAAAGATGCGGATGTTGGAGGCCTGCGCCGGGGCGAAGACGACCGCTTTCACTGACGCGGACGCAACCGGTGCGGACCACTGCCCGAACGACGTTGTGATGAGTGACTTCGCCGCGTCCAGCGAGATGTCGCCCGCCATGATGAGCGTGCTGTTGGCGGGTGTCAGCAGCTCGGCGTGTGCCGCGGTAATGTCACCCAAGGTGAGCGGCGACACGCTTGCCGCGGTGCCAGCGACGGGGACGCCGTAGGGATTGGTCGCGTCCCAGAGCATGCGTGCCGCGACCTTGCTGGCAATGGCGTTGGGGTCGTCGTTGGCTTGTTCAAGGTCTTGAAGGTGCAGCGACTTCACTCGGTCAAAGTCGGCCGTATCGAAGCGGGGTGTCGCAATCGCCTGCGTAAAGAGGCTCAAGCCACGCTCAAGGCCGGACTTCAGCACCGTCATTGAAGCGGTGACATCGTCCTGCGATGCGCCGGCATCGAAGCTCCCGCCAATGGCTTGGAGCGCACCGGCGAACTGCTCACCGGTCATCGTCTTGGTGCCTTCGCTCAGCATGTCGGCCATGAGGACAGCGCGGCCCATGGAGGCGACGGTGTCTGTAGTGCCTTGCGGCTTGGCCACGAGTTCGAGGTGCACGAGCGGCAAGCCGGGCTTGCTGAAAACATGCACAGTCATGCCGTTCTCGAGCATGAAGGTCTGCGGCGTGGGGGGCGTGAAGGTGGTCTTGGTGAAGTCCTTGGGGCGCTCGTCACGTGGGTTGGTGGAGCGGTCGACTTCCTCGGGCAGCACATACTGAATGAGCCGAGCATCGGGCGTGAGAACCTTGGCAGCCCATGACTTGATTGAGTCGGCAGTCACACTGCGATAACGGGCGAGGTCCTGCTGCAGGCCGTCTGGCGTGCCGAGGTAGTAGTCATACTCGTTGAGGCGATCGGCGCGAGCTTCGAGTGATTGCAGACTGGCGACCTTGTCGAGTTCCACGGCGCTCTTACGGCTGGCGAGGTCCTCAGCGTCGGGGCCCTGCTTCGTAAGCGCGGCGATCTCTTCGTCGACGATCTTCTCGATCTCTTCGAGTCGCGCGTCGGGATTCGCGATGATACTGACGCGAAAGAGCGAGGAAAGACCGGCGGATTCCTGATATGCCATCACGTCGGTGGCAAGTTGTTCATCCACGATGAGTCGCTTGTAGAGGCGGCTGTTGTTTCCCGTTGCAAGCATCGCGCCAATCAGGTCCATCTCAGCATCACCCTCGGCATAAAACGCCGGACTGTGATACGAGATGAAGATGCCGGGCTGCGCGACTTTGTCGAGGCTGGTCTGGCGGACGACGCGGTTGAGCGTTGCATCGGACACTGGGCGCGGCGTCGCGACATTGCCGGGCTGCAGCGTGCCGAAAAGATCCGCGATGATGGGCTTGATAATGGCGGGATCAAAGTCGCCGGCCACGACGAGCGAAGCGTTGTTGGGAACATAGAAGCTGGCGAAGAAGTCCTTCACGTCCTGCACAGTCGCGCTTTCGATGGTCGCGTGCGGGCCCATCACGCCGTTGTAGTACGGGTGGTCGTCGGGAAACATGAGGCGCGTGGAGTCATCAGCGGCCTTCTGATACGGAGCGTTTTCGATGACCTGGCGACGCTCGTTGCGCACGACAGCGATCTGTTTGTCGAGTTTCTCCTTCGTCATGGAGAGGCCCATGTCCTCAAGGCGATCTGCGTCGAGCCAGAGGAGCGTGGGCAGAAGGGATGAAGGGCCGCTCGAGAAGTAGTTGGTGCGGTCGAGGCTGGTGCTGGCGTTGTTCGCAGCGCCGCCGGTCTCCATGATGATGTCAAAATCGCTGCCCGGAACGCGATGCGTACCCATGAACATGAGGTGCTCGAACAGGTGAGCGAAGCCGCTGCGACCGACGGGCTCGTTGCGAGCGCCCACGCGGTACCAGATGTTGACAGCCACCTGTGGAACGCTGCGATCCTGGTGGAGAATGACGGTCATGCCGTTGGGCAGGGCGTACTTCTCATGTGTCAGTTGCTGGGCGTGGCTGAGTGCGGGGGCGACAAACGACGCGACGAGGGCGATGACGGTGGGGAGCGCGGCGCGTGAGAACATGGGAGGACCTTTCGATGTTTGCGCAGTCGAGCGAGGCTCGGGGCAGCCAAATCGTATGACCATGTCCGAGATTGCAGCCGTTGTCTTTCGCTTTAGAAAAGGCCACGCTCGCGGGCCATGCGTTCGAGCGTGTCGCCGAATCGAACCGACATCGCCGCCGCGTCGCAGAGCGACGAAGCGAGCATGCGTGAGCGCAGCGATACTCGCGTGCTGGCCAGAGCATCGCGATCGGCGGCGAGGCGTGCAGCGATGGCGACGTAGTCGGCATCATCACGCGCAACCCACTGCGGACATTGGGCAGCGTGCAGCACGCTGACGCCGACCCGTGCAACGTGAGCATCACCCGTAAGCGCGATGACCGGCACACCCATAAAGAGCGCCTCGCAGGTCGTGGTCGTTCCGTGATAGGGGAACGTATCGAGGGCGATGTCGACGTTGGCATAGCACGACAGGTGCTCGCGCGTGGAAGCGGCGAAGGGAGCGAGATCGATGCGATCTCGCGCGATGCCGGCGTCGGCGAGGCGTGCGAGGAAGTCGTCTCGCAAGGATGCGTGCTTGAGCGAAGAGTTCTTGAGATACAGACGAGAGCCAGGCACCGCGGCGAGCACACGCGACCAGAGTTGAAGCGTGCGCCGAGTTGTCTTCTTCATCGCGTTGAACGAGCCGAAGGTAATGGGCGTGCCAGCACTTCGTTCAGCGACTGGAGGAGCATCCTGCGGTGGCGAGTAACAGAGAAAGCAAGGATCAAGTCGCACAAGCTTCTCTGATGAGTGAGTCTGAGCGTCATAGGGATCGCCGGCAGGATCGGTATGCGAATCGACAAGCCGGCAATCGATGTTCCGCAGCCCGGTCGTGCCCGGATAGCCCAGATACGTGACGTGCAAGCGTGCGGGCTTCATGGCGACGGCGAACATGCTGCCACCTGCGGTGTGGCCAGCAAGTTCGACGAGCACGTCGAGATCATCACCACGGATGCAATTGGCGACTGCGGCCTGCGTGCCCAAACTCACGTCACGCCAGATGTCACTCGCCTTGCGGATGCTCTCCGTGACTTGATCCTGTTGTGGGCAGGACATGTAGCAGGAAATGTGGAACCGACTGCGATCGAGCCCTTCGATGATCGGACGGATGAAATAGGCGACCGAATGCTCGCGGAAGTCGGGCGAAAGAAAGCCCACACGCAACGGACCGGGCTTGCGACGCGGAAGCGGCGGCAACGGCGGCAGGTTTGGCAGTTCACGCTCCCAGTACGCCGCCGCGTCGGCGAGAGACTGCGCGGGTGACCTGAGGCCCGCGTAGTGCTGAATTGTGCTGCGCAGCAGCAGCGCAGGCGTATACCCGGGGGCGTTAGTCACCAGGTCGTCGACGAGGGCCGACGCTTCCTCCGCACGTCCAAGATTGAGCGTCGCAACGACGTTGTTGAAGCGCACATCGGGATTCGTCGGCACGCGAGCGATGCCCTGTTGCGCCGCGGCCGCGGCTTCAACGAACTCGTTGAGTGCAAGAAGGTTCTCCGTCAGACCGATGTGGTACTCGGCTTCAAGCGGATCGATCGCTATCGCCTTGCGAAAGATGCGCGAGACGCGCTCGTTGGGACCCAACTGACGGAACTGACGGGCCAGAGCGTGCAGAAAGAACGCGTCTCTCGGCGGCGCATGCTGCTCTGCAAGTGTGGCGTAGTGCTCCGCGGCTGCGTACTTGCGCTGCAAAAACAGAGCGTTGGAGATGGCTCGCAGTGCATGGGGATAGGTCGGGGACTTGGCGAGCACGCGTCGACAGATGGACTCGGCGTCCGCAGGACGTTCGGCGTCGATCATGTCGAGGGCCTTCATGACCATCGCTTCAAGCGGATCGACCGGGGGCCGCGAACCTTGCATGCTCATGGGCTGATTATTGGTGAGTCGCCGCGGTCAATCGGATGGACGTGCTCGCGTCAGCAGCGCCGCGGCGAGTGTGGCGACGACGAGTCCTGAACCGACGACGATGATGGCTCCAGCAGCCATCTCCTCCTGACGGGCAAAGTGAAGCTGCGCGAGAAGCGTCTGCGCCAGACTTTGGGTACCGGGTTGCTGCAGGACGATACTGCTGTCGATCTCATGCAGACTGAGGCAGGCGAAAGCAAGCGCAAGACCAAACAGCGCGGGAAGTCTGCCCGCAAGGCTGGTGATGCCCCAGGCACGCAGCCCGGTGCCCGCGTCAAGGTCGCGCTGCGCGCGGACGCTCAGGCTCTCGCTGCGCGCGAAGAACGCGCCCGCGAGAATGGCAATCCCGAGAAATCGCGTGACATGCGACGCGATGGAGGGCATCGCACTGTCCGCCAGTCCGTAAGGCACGAAGGGGAGATTGACAGCAAGCGACCACGCCTGACCGACCAGAGAACCCGGCGTGAGCAGGCCGAACATGCCAATGAAGGCCAGGATGCGGACACTGCTCACACGGCGCACAGAGAGCAGGTACCAGGTCGCAACCGTGAAGCAGGTAAGCACGGCGCCGACCAGCAAGGCGATGAACGCGCTGCGGACGATTGCATCTCCACTGACGCGAAGGAACACTCCGAGCGACTGCCAATTGCGCAGCGTGATGGCGTAGAGAAGCAGAGGCACAAGCGTTGCGGTGCAGGTCAAGCAGCCAAGAGCGACGAGCGACAGGTCAGGGCTGCGTCGCTGTGAGCGGGGCGGTTCGGCGCTCGTGAACTCATCGGTACGCGAGAGACGCCTCGCGAACAGGGTGCTTGTCAGCAGAGCGACCAAGAGCACGGGCCAGGTCATCAACCAGACCTTGACGTGCGTGGGATCGATGTTGATGGAGAGCCATGCCTGCAGCGAGATGGTGGGCACCTGTGCCAGGTGCAGCGGCACACTGCTGCCGAGCATGATGAGTGTCAGAAGACTGACTGACCACAGGATGCTGGTACGTGCAAGTTTCGCGAGTTCAAGGTGGCGACGCCAGCGCGGCGCGCCGTCGATTCGCAGGGCTTCACTGAATGAAGGCGGCGCGTGCGAAAGTGACCAGCCCATGATGAGGGCAGCGAGAGGCCACGTCCAGAGAGCGAGACCGACAAATGCGATGACGCGACCGGCCAGCACAGGAGCGGCGGGAAGCGGGCCGTGCGAAAGCTGCTCCAGCCAGTCGCCCAGAAGGGTCTGCGGCGCGCGTGACAGACCCAACGCGTGGTAGATGAGGTAACTGGGCAACAGCATGGGCACCAGAACCAACGCAGCAAGCGGAGCCGCGCGACCCTTTGCGAATGCACCATTTCGCGCCAGTGCGCATGCAGGCAACCACGCCAGCACGACCGCGACAATGGCGATGCCCGCCGCCCACGCCAGCGTGCTCAGGAGCAGCGAGGGCGAGAGCGCCAAATGGGTGGCGCTGATGGCGCGGACGTCATCGGCATGCCACGCCGCAGCCAGCGCCCGAAGCACCGCGAACGTGGGAAGGGCCACCAGCGCCCCGGCGCACGCAGGCACCCCGAAAGCCACGATACGAACGGAAGTTGAATCACTGGAACGAAGCAGCAAACGGATAGTAACTGCCTTTCTTCTGTACCGTGTGAGACAGAAATCTGGTACACTCAAGCTCGTATGCACGGACGCGACGACCAACTCGATGCCGCAAGCGTGTGGCTGCTCGGCGCGTGGGCGGGAGCGCTCATCATGACGGGCGCGTCAGCGGCGATCATCTTTCCCGAGATGCGGAACATAGGGGCGGGCGTGCCCGAACTGGTGCTGCCTGCGGATGAACACTGGAAGTACATCGCAGGGCGGGTGCAGAACCGCGTGTTCGGCGTGTGTGACTGGGTGCAGTTGCTCTGCGGTGTCGGAGTGCTGGCACTGGGCGTTGTGGCGGCGTTTCGTCACCGAAGCATGCAAATCGGTCCCGGCCTGTGGCGTGTGCGCGTCGGCGTGACGATTCTCACGCTTGGCGCTTTGGCGACCTACGTGGCCTGGCTCGCGCCCGCCATGCAGTCAGACCTGCGAGCATTCTGGCTGGCGCTCGAAGCCAGAGACCTCAGTACCGCCCGCGCGGCACAGGAGTCCTTTGATCGCTACCACCCGATTGCAAGCAGGTGGTTCAGCGGAATGTTGCTCGGCGTGGTGACGCTGGGAATCGTCACGGCGCTGGGGATTGGCCGGGGTGCGACAGACCGACATCGCACAGATTGACGCTTTGCTCCGGCGCTCACTCTCCGACTGGTGCGCAGCTGGTACGCTAGAGCATGGCTCGTGCAGACGCATATCGCAATCCGGCACCCGCCGCACCCACGCAGCCGGTGATCACCGCCAAACTGCCGCGTGTGACGCCGCAGCGACGCGAGCGCGCCGAGAGACTGCTCAAGGCTCTGAGAGAGCACTACGCCGACGCGACATGCGAACTGATCTACAGCACGCCTCATGAACTGCTGATCGCGACGATTCTGTCCGCACAGACGACCGATGTGGCCGTGAACAAGGTGACACCCGCTCTGTTCAAGGCGTTCCCGACGCCCCGAGCGTTCGCCGACGCCGCGCCTGATCAGATTGAACCCTACATCAAGTCCATCGGACTCTTCCGCAACAAGGCAAAGGCGGTGCACGCCGCGATGGTGACACTCTGCGAGGAGTTTGGCGGCGAGGTGCCGCGCACGATGGAGCAGCTACTGACGCTGCGTGGTGTCGCGAGAAAGACCGCCAACGTGGTGCTCGGCAACGCATTCGGCCTCAACGCCGGCTTCGTCGTTGACACGCACATCGCTCGGCTGTCCGTGCGTCTGGGGTTGGTGCCCAAGGCCGCCCTCGGCAGCGCGGAGAATCCCAACGTCGCTGTGATCGAAAAGTGGCTGATGTCCCAGTTTCCTCAGGAAGCGTGGTGTGATGTCAGCCACATGCTGATCTGGCACGGCCGGCGCGCTTGCAAGGCTCGCATGTCGGGCTGCTGCGAACACGCCATTTGCCGGGAGTTTGGCAAAGCCTGCGATCTGCCACGTTCGCACGAATGAATGATCCCGACGCACACGCTGTACCATGAGTCATGGCGCCGCAACTGCTCCACGATGCTCTCAGGGTCTGCCAGCGTGCAGCAGACGCTCGACAGGCAACGCTGGCCGCATGGGACCTGCTCGCGCCACGGCTGAGCGGTCGCACGCACGTTCTCGCCACCGGCAAAGCGAGCGTCGCCATGCTCGAAGCAGGATTGGAACGCCTGCATCCCGAAGATGTGGGTGACGTGCTGGTCACCTGCCCACCAGAGCATCAAGAGCATGGACACGCCGTCACGCGGAATCTGAGCGGGACGGTGCGCATTCGCGCTTGTGACCACCCCTTCCCCACACAGCGAAACGTGGCAGCGGCGGAGGAAGTGCTGCAGTTTGTGCATGCGCTAGCGCAGCACGACACGCTACTGGTGCTGCTGTCAGGCGGCGCGAGCGCACACCTGTGTCTTCCCATGCCGGGCATCTCGCTCCAGGAGCTTTCGTCCTGCACGCGTGCGTTGCAGCGCAGCGGTGCAACGATCCGCGAACTCAATGCCGTGCGCAAGCATGTGGAGCGACTCAAGGGTGGCGGCCTGGCCATGGCATGCAGTGCAGGAACCTTGGTGACGGCGATTCTCAGTGATGTGCTGCCTGCACCCGACGGATCGCCCGCTCTCGACACCATCGCCAGCGGGCCCACCGTGCCGGATCTGACGACATTTGCAGACGCCCTCGCCGTGCTGCGGTCGCGCGATGTGCGAGATGTTCCCAGCATCTTGGCCCACCTGCAGCGCGGCGCAAACGCTGACCTTCCCGAAACGCCCAAATCTCGCGATGCGCTGCGTGCGATGACGCATGAGATCATCGTCGGCGACAATGGAATGATGCTCGCTGCAGCCAAGGACTTTCTGCAGTCTCGCGATGTGCAGGTCGTGTCCGTGCGTCATCGCGTCGAAGGTGAGGCAGCAGACGTCGCACGACAGATGCTGGAGGAAAAACGCCGCATCCCTCGGTCAGGAGCCCGGCTTCGCGCCATCCTCGTTGGTGGTGAGTGGACGGTGACAGCAAGAGGCTCGACGGGCACCGGCGGACCGAGCCAGGAGCTTGCCCTCGCTGCGCTGCTTGGCATGCGAACGGACGAGTCGTGCTCCCTGCTCACGTACAGCAGCGACGGACTGGACGGCCCGACCAACGCCGCCGGTGCGATGGTGACCAGCGACATGCTGCACACCGCGCCGCGACCGACACTGGAGGCGGCGCTGGCGAATCACGATGCGCATCCTGCGCTGGCTTCGCTTGGCGCTCTGATCAACAGCGGTCCCACTGGCACCAACGTCAATCACATCGCGATACTGCTGTGGTGAGAACGCATTCTTGATGTTGTCTGCAGCCCCCTGCGAGCTCGCTACCCTCTGATGCACATGGCCAAACAGTCATTTCAAGCCCCAACGGGCACTCGCGACTTTTACCCGCTCGACGCCGCGAAACGCCGCTTCATTCTCGAGGCCTGGCGCAGGGCATCCATTATCCACGGGTTTGAAGAGGTCGATGGCCCCACTTTCGAACACCTCGAGCTGTACACCGTCAAGAGCGGCGAAGGCATCGTCAGCGAGCTCTTCAGTTTCACGCGAGAAGGCGGCGAGAAGACATACGCGCTGCGACCTGAGTTCACGCCCACCCTCGCGCGCCTGTATGCCACGAAGGCGAACTCGCTGCCCAAGCCCACCAAGTGGTTCTGCACGCCCACCATGTTTCGCGCCGAGCGCCCCCAGCGAGGGCGCCTGCGCGAGTTTCTGCAATGGAACGTCGATCTGATCGGCGACAACTCCCCGCAGGCCGATGCCGAGATCATCGCCACGTGCGTCAGTCTTCTCTCCGGGCTGGGGCTCACGCCGCAGGACGTTCGCGTGAAGGTCAATCACCGCAAAGCGCTGGCAGATTGGCTGACATCGCGCAACTTGCCTGTCGATCGCCACGCCGAACTCTTCAAACTGCTGGACAACAAGCACAAAATGCCCGCGCCCCAGTTTGCACAAGCGATCGCGCAGTTCGGCTTCACGATCGAACAGGCTGACGTGTTTCAGAAGGGCATCGTCCGTGTGACCGTCGATGAGGTGACGCCCGCCGGCCACAAGACCGATCATGTCGTCGATCTGACATACTTCAGCGAAGCAGTCATGCCTCTCGCCAAGGAACTGGTCGCGGCGGGCATCATCGACTGGATCGACTTTGATCTTTCCATCGTGCGAGGCCTCGCGTACTACACCGGCATGGTCTTTGAAGTCCACGAAGCCAGCGGCGCAGAGCGAGCAATCGCTGGCGGCGGTCGATACGACAATCTCATCGAACTCTTCGGCGGTCCGCCCACACCCGCCGTGGGTTTCGGTATGGGTGATGTTGTCCTCAGTCTGGTCTTGCAGGATCGCAACCGGTTTCCCACCGACGAGCAGGCCCTCGAACTCGCGGGGCTTCGCCCCGACGTGTACGTGCTCAGCAACGGCACGCCCGAGGCCGAGGCGCAGGTGAAGCCCATGGTTGCGCAACTCCGCAAACTCAACATCCACGCGCGGCACACCTACAAGACCACACGCAATGTGGGCAAACTCCTGCAGGAAGCAGCGAGCTTCAAGGCCCGCCTCGCGATGATTCTCGAAAGCGCGACGCACGCCACCCTGAAGAACATGACCAGTGGCGAGCAAACGCCGCCCATGCCGTTGCAGCAGGCTGTCGCAACGCTTGTGCGGCGCTGACTGGCTTACCACACCCAGCGCAGTTTGCCGGCGTCAATCATCGGCAGGCCCACCTGCGTGCGCTGCAAGGCAGGGAAGTACACAAAGAAAGCCTTGCCGATCACCAGATCACGATGCACGACACCTGGAGCGGGGTCGATAGCAGCAACCCACGGCGAGGGCCGGCCCCACAAACGCCCATCAAGGCTGTTGGGACTGTTGTCGCCGCACGTGAAGAACTGGTCGTGATCGAGCAGCAGCGGCGCGTCTGGATGCGTCGCCAGAGCGGGCTCGCGCCGATCGTTCATCACGTTCGGCTGGTAGTACACATCACGCTGCACCTTCACGCGATACACGCTCAAAGGCCCGCCCGCGAACTCCCAGCGCATGCCGGCGGCGGACGGAGGTCGTGTTTCCGCCCGCAAGGCACCGATGTTGCCGCGAAGGTCCGCCACTTCGGCGCCCAGTGCAAAACGCAGTCGATCCTGCAACGTCCACGTATACGAACCCCGCGCGACCAGTCGGTCGTCCACCCAAAGCTGCAACGTCTGGTCCACATGCCAGAAGTCCAGATTCGTCACATGCCCCGCCCGCAGCGGTGCATCCAGCGTGCCGGTCCCCAGCGTCGTCCATTCCTGTGCGTTGCCGGCTCGCATGCGCAACGTCACGGCGTCACCTTCAACGTCGCACCGGAACTCATGGCCCCGGGCCACGATTACCGCGCTGGCCTTCGCGCCGTCAGCCTCGGGGCGAACGCCCAGCGACATGCGCAGATCGCTGATCGGAAAACGCTGGAAACCGCCAGCCGGCGATCGATCAACGTTGTACGCGTACCAGTCAGAAAGCGAGGGGATGGAATCAGGCCGGCCCCACCACTCGAGCGCGGTTGGCTTGTCGCCCTTGTAGACGTACACGCCGGTGTTGGCGGTCGTATCCCACGTGGTGGCATCCACCGAACCATCCGTCACGCCGCGGAATGGCGTGCGAAATGCGGTGTCACGCAGAGGCGTGTAGGAGCTGTCAAAAACGTCCATCCACAGTGTGCGCTGCACGTGCTCGGGTTTGCTTTGCACCTGCCAGTCTGATGCGAGCCAACTGTCTGTGACTTGTTCACCCGCTGCAGGCCGACGAACGAAAACATCACCGTCCACCAGAGCGACTTCTTCGCCGGGAAGACCGATCAGTCGCTTGATGTAGCTGACTGGCGGATCGGTCGGGTTCTTGAACACCACGACATCGAATCGCTTGGGGTCATAGACCGAGTAGAGATACTTGAGCACGAAGATGCGGTCGCCGCCGCTGAGGCGCTTCTCGCGCTCTTCCATGCGCTTGCCCGTGTTGACATTGATGCCCACCGTGTCGCGCTGAATCGGCGGCGGGGCCATCGGGTTCCCGTCTTGCGGACCACCCGCCCACTGGTAGCCTGACTCACGATCACGCCACTGCAGGTGCGCCCCGCGCAGCGTCGGAGCCATGCTGCCGGTGGGAATCACAAATGCTTCCACGACGAAGCCGCGGAAAATGAACGCCATCGCAAAGGCGATGATGATCGACGTGAACGTCTCCTTCAGATTCGTCTGCTGCGGCGGACGAATCTTCGGCATTGTCGTGGCGGGATCAACGGTCTGCGTCTCAGCCAAGCATCGCTCCTTGCACCACTATACAAAGCCATACGCCCGCACATCACAGCGATCAGCCGTTGCCGGGAGAACCGCCCTGCGGGCCTTGCGGACCAGACGGACGCGGACCACCTCCGCCGCCGCCACCCCCACCACCTCCTCCGCCGCCTCGTCGGCGCCTGCGCCGGCCGCCGCCTTCGCGACGTGGACCGCGATCAGACCCGCGCTCCGCCCCCCCGCCATCGCCTCGCATCGGATCATCGGCAAGCAGGTCGTCGCCCATCAGGTCATC